>Ga0116217_10001845_pt1 | contig 20017 bp, 18 predicted proteins | sample Sb_taG_6_FD_89697 | JGI IMG/M metagenome (GOLD analysis project Ga0116217, IMG submission 89697) | Peat soil microbial communities from Weissenstadt, Germany - Sb_50d_4_PS metaG | ecosystem: Environmental > Terrestrial > Soil > Wetlands > Peat | place: Germany: Weissenstadt | collected 2010-09-21 | reverse complement strand
TTGAAGGCACAGGCGAACACCACGTCGGCGAGCGGAGTCCGCGGACGCCCTCCCTTGGAGGGTGGCTCCTGCACGCCGCGGCACAGGTCATGCAAGAGGACTTGAAACCTCCGCTTCTCGGTGATTTGGGCTTGCTTGTCCGCAGGCCAGTCCTGCTTGTACGTCGGCTTCTTCGGCACGATGTCCGTGTCGATGGCAGGAGCAGTTGAACCGCCGTCGCGTTCAGGCACGAGGCGGGCGGCGATAATGTGCTCGCAGTCTTGGCGGCGAAGGGTTCAGTCGTCGCAAGTGCAAGTGGCACCGTCCTGCTTGGACGAGAGACGAGACGCGGTAAGTCCCGTTGCCGCTGGAGGATGGGACGGTCCAGATGCCGTTGTCGTAGGTCAAGCGCATCCGTGCCGCGATTTCCAGAGCCTTGAGTTCTCGGGTGGTCATGGTGGGTGGTTCTTACTGCATTAGTGTATATATACAGTAAGATACCGGCCTGTAGGGAATGCGCCAACCTCAGTAGTAAGATACTTGCAAAGATGTTCCTTCCGAGGTAAAATGCTGGTCATGGCGAAGGTGCGGCTGGAGGTCTGGGGCTACCGCTGCGAGCGGTGCGGGCACGAGTGGGTTCCTCGCAACGAGAGTGAGGAGCCTCGTGTTTGCCCCAAGTGCAAGTCGCCGTACTGGAACCGGCCACGGAAGGGGCCGGGAGGCCGGTCGGAGGAGCCACGGCGGGAGGGGCGCGAGTAGGCCGCATTCTGGCAGGCAAACCATTGGCGAAATCAGGCTGGGCGACATAAATACTTACATGGTGACGACTTTCAGGGAATACGTGGCTCGACGACAACTGGCCGAGATCGCCAGAGCAATCGGCAAGTTTGCGCAAGGAGGCGTGTTCAACGAGATGGCCGCAGCGAGACGCTCGTTCAAGCACTCGATGGGCAAGTTCGAGCCGCAGGCAGTGGACAAGCCCATCGCCATCCTGACGGCTTGGCGTGGCGTCTTGCTTGACCCAGCGACGGGCCAGTCTTATCCCGAGGCCGTCAGGCGTCGGCTCAACGATGAGGCGAATGAACTGCTGAAGGCGAACATCCGTCGCCGGGGCCTGTCCTTCTATCCGGTGGTTGGTGCGGGGCAGGAGCAGGATGAGGATGGGAACTGGACCGCGAACAGGGAGGACAGCTTCATCGTGCAGCCGGTGGGCAAGATGGATGACGATATGTTTCGCAACCACATTCGGGAGTTGCTGTTCGATCCGACTGACGAACAGGGCAAGGGGCACAAAGGGCCGTTTCCGCACATCCAAGATGCCGCGACCGTGAAACTGACAAGCCAGCCGCAGGCGTTTCTGCTCACGGTTCCAGACGGCCAGTCGGCTGTCGGGCCGCAGAGCTACACGGTTGAACGACCGATTGGTGATTCGGCGTTCCCGAGGACGCCGCTGGACGATTACTTCACGCAGATGAAGTACGGCCCACGGGCCGATCCCGGCATGATGGATCAACACGATCAGCCGGATGATGTCGGCAATCCCCCTCCCGGTATGGGCAAGCCGGGGGCCGGGCTCCCCGGAAGACGGTTCACGATCAAGGATAAGAAGCCATGAGCCATCGCTCAAAACGAGGCAAGAGCCCTCGCCTGAAGCAGCTTCTTGCCGAACTTGCCAAAGACTTCGGCAAGACCACCCGCTGGAGGGCGCTCTGCAAGGAGCAGAACGCCACCACCGACGCCGACCAGATCAGGCTGGCGGAACAAGTGCTTGCCGAGCCGCCTCTAGGGACGGTGGCGGCCGGTCACGCGCAGTGGGCCAGATTGCACGGAGCCCAAGACCGGCAGGCCCCACCCTACAAGCCCACTGGCTTTTGAAATAGAGCGCAGTTGTTGCGTGTGGGAAACGTCAAGCACATGGGAGACGAGCCCCATGACTGTTATTCCAGAATACACCCAATCCGTCCTCGCACCCCATCTTCTCACCCTTGGTCTGAACAAGCACCAGCGGCAAGTCGTCCTTGAGGACGTGACAGGTAGGCTGGAGTCGCTGCTGTCTCACTGGTCCGACCTACCGTTCCGGCGCACCGTCCTCGTTCTGGGCACTGAGGAGGCTTCCTTCTGGGAACCGCGCAGCGCCAGCCTCGACATCCGCTCGCTGGTGGTCGTCACCGTAAGGAACAGTCTGGTCACGGACCTTAACGCAGACCGTGCCTATACGCCAAAGTTGCGCTCGCGGAAACAATTCCTACCCGACGAACGGATGCCTTGGATCACGGGCGAAGCCATCAAATACTTCCAAGGTGTCAACCTCGACACTGTGCAGGTTCAGGCCGATCAGGATATGTTCGGCTCTTTGCCTCGCCGGTTTCCGAATGCGTGGCACGCCCTGTCCCTTCTTGGCAATTCGTCCGACAATGAGATCACGCACGATCTACCGATGGCGGAAGCTGAGCCGATGGACTTGTCGGCCTTGCAGGGATGCACCGAAGGGCACACCGTGATTGAGAGTGGCATTGATCCGGGTTTTGACCGCTACCTCATGGACGCCCTCAGAGGGATCGAGCGCAGAGAGGTTGGTGCGCTCATCACCCCCTCCTTCAAACACATCGCGCGGAACCCGGAGAAGCTGCTTTCAGTCATCGACCGCATCCTTTGCTATGGCGGCACGGTGTTGACCCCGAACTACCTCTTGTCGCCTACCTACCTCGCCCGCCGAAACCCTCTGCTCCGTCCCATCCACTCCAACGACGAGATGGCATCGCGGTTAGCCAACCCGGAAGGTCTCAGTCAACGGCACAAGGAGGCTCTGGCTTCACTGGAGTCGTAACGGCTGGTTGGGGTGAGGGCTTGCGCTTTTTCTGAAGAGCGGGTACTATATCAACAAGATGCTCCCACGGGCTTTCAAGCCCGTGGGAGACTTCGACTGCATCGTTCCAGTGCTGGTCAATGCCAGCATGGTATCAAGCCGCCTATCGGCGTGGCGTCAAGCCTGCAAGATAGAGCAGCACCATCGCCGCTTCATCGGCAGTCCGAGTGCCGGTGATGCAAACGAGGCTTTGCATAAAGTCCCGGTGGGACATCGCTTGCCTCCTTTCTGTCAAAAACCGAGAGGCAAGTGCATCCCTGTCCTTGTTTACCTGCAAGGGGACTTGCCCCGCTTACCAAAAGCGGGGGTTCGGGGCCGAAAAACGAAGAACCCCGCCAAGGGCCTACCCTTGGCGGGGTTCTTCTTGCCGCTTCACGCGGCTGTCAAAATGGCACTATCGTTTCGTTTAATCAGGTTTCGTTTTGAAACGAATTTTTGGAGCAAAGCCACTTCGGGGGGGCAATGAAACGATTCGGCAGGGTGGAAATTCGCCCGAATCGACGTGCCGGAGTAACCTCCAGCTCAACCGGGGAGAGGCCCGCCGACTGTCACCCGCTCCTGAACCCGGCCTACCGCGGGTTGGGCGCGATCGGGCTGGTGGGAGTCTGCCGCTCCGCCTGGTTGGTGGCCGAGGACCCCCGAGGGCGGCGCGTGCTGGCCCAGGTGAAGAACAACCTGGCTGCCCCGCAGCCTTCGCTGGCCTTCGAGGTGGTGCCGGCCGAGGGCGGGGCGCCGGCGCTCAACTGGTTGGGCCCCCTGCCGGTGACGGCCGACGACCTGCTGGCCCAGGGGCGCCGCCGGGGCCGTCAGCCCAGGGAGCGCGGGAACGCCTTTGCCTTCCTGGCCCAACTGCTGGCCGCCGGCCCGCTGCCCGTGCGCGAGGTGTGGGAGCGGGCAACGCAAGAGGGGTTGTCGCGGGCGACGCTGCGGCGCGCCAAGGGCGAGCTGGAAATCCGCTCGCAGATGGTGACGGTGAACGGCAGCCGGGTCAGCTACTGGCTGCTGCCCACGCAGCGGGCCCCGGCGGTCATCTCACCCGACGATGATCCGAATTCGCTGGAGCCGTGGCTGAGGCCCTTGCGCGAGCGCTTCCCTCGCCGACGCCGCTGGACGACCTGTGACGGCCCTTGCTGGTCCGGGTTGCTAGCTGGCCGTGTCCACTTGAAAATCATTTACCCATTGCGTAAACTAAATCTGTCGCGAGGTCGATCATGGAAGTGTTCTTCCAAACGAAGAAGTTACAGAAGAACTGCTCGTCCGAGAAGGCCATGCGGGCCGTGTGGGGTCAGAAAATGGCCGAGAAGATCGCCCTTCGGCTCAGCCAACTCGAAGCGGCCGACAACTTAGAGGTGATCGCCCGCTCGGGGCTTGGTCGCTTCCATGAGGAGAAAGGGGACCTGAAGGGCCAGTTGTCCCTTGACCTCGTCCACCCGCAGCGACTGCTCTTCCAGCCGAACCATGACCCGGTGCCGTGCAAGGAGGACGGCGGGCTGGACCTGGCTGCCGTGACCAGCGTTCTCATCCTGGCCATTACCGACCCCCATTGACGGAGCAGAAAATGAAGCCGATCAACGAGAAGTACCCGCACCAGGCGGAACTGATTGTCCCCCCTGGGGCGACTCTGCAAGAAGCGATTGACAACCTGGGCATGAGCCAAGGGGAATTGGCCCTGCGGACCGGGTTGTCCAAGAAGACGATCAACCAGATCATCCCGGGCCATGAGCCGATCACCTACGAGACGGCCGAGCGGCTTGAGCGCGTGACCGGTGTCCCTGCCAGCCTGTGGAACAACCTGGAGGCCACCTACCGTGGCCGCCTGGCGCGTGAAAAGGAGAGGGAGCAATTAGCCCGGGCCCGTGATTGGCTCAGGGGCTTTCCCCTGAAGGACTTGATCCGGTGCAGGGCCATCGAGGAGCAGGCCGACGGCGTGAGCTGCGTCCGGGCCGCCTTGACGTTCTTCGGCGTCAACAGCCCCGAGGAGTGGGAGGCGGTCTGGTCGAGTCCACAGGCCGCCTTCCGCAAGTCCGCAGTGTTCGAGAACGACCCCAAGGCGGTGGCGAGCTGGCTGCGACTGGGCGAACGGGTCGGACGGGCGCTCCCCTGCGCGGCTTACGACAAGGAAAAGTTCAAGGAGGCGCTGGCGCAGATCCGCGGCCTGACGATCGAGGGGCCGGAGGTCTTTGTCCCGAGAATGAAGGAGCTTTGCGCCGGGGCGGGCGTGGCGGTTGTCTTCGTCCGCGAGATCAAGCGTGCCCCTGTCAGCGGCGCGGCCTACTGGCTGTCGCCCGACAGAGCCATGATCCAGATGACTCTGCGCGGCAAGTCGGACGACCGCTTCTGGTTTACTTTCTTCCACGAGGCCGGGCACATCCTCAAGCACGGCAAAAAAGAGAAGTTCATCGACGACGACTGCCAGGACGGCCCTCACGAACAAGAGGCGAACCGCTTCGCGGAGGAGTTCCTGATTCCTCCCGCCCGCGCCAGGGAGTTGTCGGGCTTGAAGACCCGACAGCAGATCATCGATTTTGCTCGGTTCATCGGCATCACCCCCGGGATCGTGGTCGGCCGGCTTCAGAAGCTGAATTTCCTCGGTTACCAGGCCAGCGAAAACAACCTGAAGCGGGGATTGAGGTGGGTGGACGAACCGGGAGAGGGGGGGGTGGAGATCGCGTCTGCATAGTCCCGCAAGGACGGAACCCGGCGATCAGCGCGGCCTGAAGGCCTTGGAGAATTACATGCCGTGAGGCTGTCACTCGACACGCACGCCCTTCTTTGGTTCTCCCTCGGCGACGCGCAGATGAGCAGCCGGGCCAGGGAGGGCAGAGGGGGTCGGGAGTCGAATCGATTCGACTCCCGACGCCTTGCCGGACTTGGCGAGGAAGCGACCTCGGTGGGACGTGTCCGCGCCTCACTTGCGGGCAGTCTCGCCCTTGCGAGGGCGCTGGCTCCCATTGCCCGGATCGGACGCCTGCAAGATGTCGTTCAACACGGAAACCGGATGACGGCCCTCGATCTCGCTGAGTGTCGTCACCAGTTCCGCGAGGCGCTGCCGGAAGTCGGCGAACTCCTCGGACGCGGGCACCATCTGGAAGAAAGACGGCCCGCCGCCCGTCACCGGCGCCTCGAAGCGCAGGAGGTTCGGGTTCGTATGAGAAACGAGCTTCCAGCCGCGGCCGGCGAAGTACGCCCGAAGGTCAGCAAGGCGCACCGCCTCGATCCGCGGATCGACCCAGCGCCAGGGATTCATAGGGGTTCTCCTCTCTTGACCCGCCGCATCAGTTCCTGAAGCGTGTTCGCCGAGAAGACGTTCGCCCGCGGGACCTCAACTCGCACAGAACGCCGGTTCGTGCTCGGAGCAACGCCCCTCAGCGATATCCAGTAGGCACAGTGGCGCAGGGTCAATTCCTGCTCGGTTTGCGCGACCCACAGCGACTCGTCCTTCGGCAGCACCAACACGACGAGGATGCGCGGCGTCCCCACCGCCGTCTCACGAAGGATGTCGTACGCCCGCCTCTCCAGGTCGTGCTTGACGTGAGTAGCGGTCAAGTGGGCTCGCGTCGCACTCTTCGCCTGCACGTCGATCTTGAATCCGGATTCGGCGCGGTAATCGCCGTAGGCCACGATGTCGTTCAACGTCTGGTCGATGCCGTAATCCGGGCGCGGGCTGCTCCAACTCATGCCGCAACGCGCCGCGATGGCCGCGACGTAGGCTCTGGAGAGCCCCTCTTGCCTGTGGTTGCGCGTCAACACCCCTGCGGTCCTCCTGCCCTCACCGCGAAGGCGTGTCTCGCGGGCGCTCATCCTGAACGACTTCAACCGGTAGTGTAGCAAGAGTGCAGAACGGGCGAAAGATCAAGCGGAGCGCGACCCGTCGCAAGCCCGGGCGGCGCCCTTTGACGCACCGCGTCCTTGTGCCTCCACCCCAGGCGTTGCCTCCGCCAGCCGTTCAGACGTCCGTGCCGCCATTCCCCGGCATGGCTACAATGCCCGTGGCGGTCCAGGCGTCGCCCGTCTCCTCTCTCTCGGGGCTCCCATGCGTATCCTCCGCGTCCGCCCTGGCTTCCAGGCCGACCACAGCTCCTCTTCGTACCTTTTCTACGCCGTCGATCAGCCCGTCAGCGCCGCCGGGCAGCAGGTGGCCCACCGCTTCTCCAGCCGGGCCGAGGTGCATGGGCGCTACGCCAGTTACCAGAAGTGGGGCGAGAGTGACCTGAGCAGCAGCGCCTACCCGGCCCTGCTGGGCGAACATTACGACGTGATGGCCTCGGAGAGTTACGACTCCTGGACGCTCATGATCGCCGTGCCCAAGACGCTGCAGATGCAGGAGTTGCTGCTGCCGTTTCACGACCTCGACGACGGCGAATTCACGCGCCTCGACGTCCACGATTACGGCAAGCGCCTGGCGATCGATATCTTCTGCGAACTCGAGCCTGACGGCTCGCTGTGGGACAGCGAGGGCGACACGTTCAAGATACTGGTGAAGCTACTCGCGACGATCCGGGCGGAAATCCTGGGCGGCGACGCCTCGTTCCTGCAAGCCGTGGCCGAGTTCTACGGGGAACGCGAGGAAGAGGAGGACGAGGAAGTCGAGGCCGCGCCGCCGTCGTGGGAGCCGCCCGCGGAATGGGACAAGGCCCGGCTGCAAGAGGAGTGCAGCCGGCGCGGCGTCGCGTTCCGGAAGTCCTGGACCAAGGCCCAGCTGCGTCAGGCCCTGACAGCCGCCGCCCGGGCCCCCGTGTCCCGCTCACGGGCCCGGCCGCCCCAGGGTCGCAAGCCGCCGAAGATGTCCCGCGCCGCCCGGCAGATCGTCGATAGCATGACCCAGAGATGAACGCCACGCCGACCTGTCACCTCCAGATTTCTCCCGCGATCCGCCTGCGCCGCGAGGCGTGGGGCGGCGTGGCCTTCGACCGCGCCGGCGGCAACCTGCTCGAGCTGGACCCGGAAGGGTTTACCGTGCTGGCGGCCCTGCGGATGGCGCACGCGCTGCCGGCGCTGCAACGGGCGCTGCGCCCCGGCCGTCCGGGACGGCAGCCCGAACTGGTTGCCTTCGTCCGCGACCTGGAGCGGCGCGGCTTCGTCCGGCGCGTGGCCCCAACCACACCACCCCTGCCGTCGGACCCCTGGGCGGGGGAGGCGCCCGGCCCCGCGGCCGGCCTCCGCGCCCCGCTGGTGGCCCACTGGGCGGTGACGTACCGCTGCAACCTCCATTGTCCCTTCTGCTACTCCGAAAGTGGTCCCCACCGCTCCCTGGGAACGGACGCCGCGGCGCGGCGGCGGCTGGTGCAACGGCTGGCGGACTGGGGCGTGCTGGAGGTGGCCCTGGGCGGCGGCGAGCCGACCGTCCTGCCGGACTTCGCGGAGCTGCTGGCGGCGGTCCGCTCCGCGGGCCTGGTGCCGAACGTGACGACCAACGGCACCGTGCAAGGGGGCGCCGTGCTGCGGGCCCTGGCGGAGCACGCCGGCGTGGTTCACCTCTCGGCCGACCGCCCCGACCTGCTCGACGCCGCCCGCGGGCCCGGCGTCTTCGCACGGCTGCGGCAGACAGCGGCCGCCCTGTGTACCGCCGGCGTGCGGCTGGGCGTCAACTTCCTGCTGACACCGGACAACGTTGGCGACCTGCCCGGCTGCCTTCGAGCGCTTCTCGACCTGGGGGTGCGAGCCGTCACCTTTCTCCGCCCCAAGGGCGTCTGGGCGGCGGAGCACTGGCCGGGCTTTCCCACCACGGACGACCTGGCTCGCCTGGCCGACGGGTTGCGGTCCTTCCTGGAGGCGAAACCGCCGCTGCGGCTGTACGTCGATACGGCCCTGCGCGGCGAATGGGCCCGCCTCGGCCTGCTCGACGATCCCGAGCCGGAGGTCCTGGGCTGCGGCGGCGGTCAGCGACACGTCGCCGTCAGCCCGGAAGGGGACGTCTACCCCTGTTCGCACCAGCGCCGGCCGGAGTACCGCATGGGCAACCTGCTGACCGACGACCTCACACGGCTGTGGTCCGAAGGAACGGGACGCGCGGTTCGGCGGCGCTACCGGCGCGACTGCCGGGGAGTGCGATGTCCTTGCCAGGCGCAGGATTAAGGGATCGGAGAAAAGAAAGAGGACAGCGTACTTTTCGCATGCCCCTGAGGAGCAATTCAGGGTGTCCCCGTTTCTGCCTTTTGGTGTTAGCGCTTCTCCAGCCGGCGCAGCGCCGCCTTCGCCTCCTGCGTCAGTCGCGCTCCGGGCGCCCCCTTGGACAGTTCTTGCAACCACGCCCGCGCCTCGGGCGTGCCGAGCTGTTCCAGTACCTCCAGGGCGCGCAGGGTGGCGATCTCGTCCGGGCTCGATTCGACCTTCGTCAACGAGTCCAGTACCAGCTGCACACGTTGGCGCATTTCCGCCGTCACCTTGCCCTCGAGTGCCTTGCGCAGGGGCGCCTCGGCAGCGGCGCCGATCCGGATCAGTTCCGCCGTCGCCTTTTCGCGCACCTCGAAGTCGTCGTCATCCAGCTGCGCGATCAGGCGGGCCAGGCGCTTGTCCTCGACGACGGACGCCGGCTTTAGCTGGGCCTTCAGCAGCGGCAGCGCCTGCTTCGGGGCCGCCGCCAGCGCCCAGACCGCCTGGTGAGCCTTGCTCCCGTCCTCGCCGCGCAGGGCGACCCACTCCGTTTCCAACTCGGCCGGTAACAGCTCGACCGTAGTCCACCGGCCCTTGTCCCGGCGCCCTGTCACGTCCCAGAAAATCCCCGAACCGTCGAAGCCGCCCGTCACCAGCGTACGGCTGTCGGGCGCAAAGGCGAGGGCGGCCACCTCGCCGCGGTGGCCGAGGAAACGCCGCCGCTCCTTCCCGGTAGCCACCTCCCAGAGGTGAGCCGACTGCCAGCTGCCGCAGGCCAGCAGCCGGCCGTCGGGCGAAAAGGCCACCGTCTTGCCGTCGCGGTGATGGTTCAGGCGAACCATCCAGTTGGGTTGCTCGTCGAGTGCAAACAAGAACTTGCCATTGGCGGCGTTCCAGAGGCGGACCTTGCCGTCGCGTCCGGCCGAGGCGACCCAGCGTCCGTCCGGGGACCAGGCCACCCCTTCGACGTCGCCCTGATGCTCCGCCATCTTGTGCAACTCGGTGCCGGTGGCGGCGTCCCAGAGGCCCACGATGCGGTCCTGCCCGCCGGTGACGAGCCGTTGACCGTCCGGCGAAAAGGCGACGGACCAGGCGATCCCTTGATGGGCGTCGAAATGACGGACCTCTTTCCCGGTGGCGGTCTCCCAGAGAGTCACCGTCCCGGCGCGGCTCGCTTCGGCCACCCGGGTGCCGTCCGGCGAAAAGGCGACGCAGTTGACCCAGGCCTTGGCGGGGGTCTCGCCCGCGTGGGCGTTCATGGCCCGGAGTTCCTTGCCGGTGCCGACGTCCCACAGACGGACGATGCCGTCGCGCCCGCCGCCGGCCAGGAGCTTGCCATCCGGGGAGAAAGCGACTCCGTAAGTGCCGAGAGCGGGGGCGTCGAGCCGCCGGACCTCGCGCCCGGTGGCCGCGTCGAGGAGGAGCAATTGCAGCCCCGCTACGGCCACCAATTTGCCGTCCGGCGAGCAGGCCAGGCACATGGCGCGGACCATGCGTCCAGCGGAGGCCGGCAGCTCCTGGCCGGTGCCGGGGTCGAACAGGTGGATCGTGGCATCGCCCGGCGCGACGACCAGCGTCTTGCCGTCGGGGGTAAACGCGACGGAGCCGAGGAACTCGCTCCGCACTCGCCTCAGCTCCTTGCCGGTGCTCACGTCCCACAGGCGGACGCTGCGGTCGGTGACGGCAATGCCCGTCGTCGAGGCGAGCGTCTTGCCGTCGGGTGCGAACGCGACGGACGAGATGCTCCCGGCGTGCCCTTCAAAACGGCGCACTTCCTTCTTGTCGGCGATGTTCCAGAGGCGCACCACCTTGTCGGCTCCGCCAAAGGCCAGGTGCTTGCCGTCCGGGGCGAAGGCGACGACCGTCGCGGTATCCTGGGCGTCGTCGCCGGCAACCTCCTGGCCCGTGGCGGCTTCCCAGACGCGAACGGTGCGGCCGCCGGCCGCCGCGGCCAGCAGCTTGCCGTCCGAGGAGAAGGCGACGCTGGTGGCACTGCCGTCGCTGGCCTTCATCTGGCGCATCTCCTGGCCCGTGGCCGTCTCCCAGACGCGAACCGTGCCGTCGGTCCCCGCCGAGGCGAACGTCTTGCCGTCGGGCGCGAAGACCAGGGCCACCACGCTGCCGTTGTGCCCGGCGCAGGAGCGCAACTCCTTGCCGGTTGCGGTGTCCCACAGCCGCACCGGCGAGCCGTTGGCATCGGCCGACGCAAGGACCTTGCCGTCGGGCGAAAGTGCGACGGCGAGCACCTTGGCCCGGTCGTGGGAAATCGTCAGAATCTCCTTCCCCGTGGCCAGGTCCCACAGGCGGACGGCGGCGTCCCAACCTCCGGTGGCCAGGACCTTGCCGTCAGCGGACAGCGACAGGCTCGTGATGACGCTGCCGTGGCGAAAGCGGTCGGTGCCGAACCGAAGCAGTGCGCCCGCGGGGGGGTTCTCTTCCCGCTCGGCCGGGGCCGCGGGCGCCTCCGACGGTGGCGGCTTCTCGACACTTTTCTGGGGAGATGAACTCTGTAAAGCCGGCGCAGGGGGCTCGTCGGCTCGGCCGAGATGGGCGATGAGCCCAGCGCCGCCCACGATCATCCCCGCTGCCAGCAAGCAGACGGCGACGACCTTCAGCGCGGTACACCCCGTGCCGGAGACCAGCCCGTTGGCGAGGGTCACGGCCCGCGGCGTGGCCCCAGAGGTGCCGCGCCCGACCGCGGCCAGTAGTCCGGAGGGAGCCGAGGCCGGCGCCGTCCTACGGGCGAGCAGCAGGCTGCCGAGGACGGCGGACAGGGTTAGCCCGCGCCGCGCCAGCCGGGCGAAGAGCAGCCCGCGGCCGTGTTCCAGGCGGCGCCGCACCGTGCTCAGCGAGGTGCCGAGCTGCCGTGCCGCTTCCTCCTGCGTATGCCCTTCGAGGTAGCACAGCAGCAGCGGCCCGCGGCAGTCCTCCGGCAGCGCCGACAGTTCCTCGTCGAGGGCAGCGAGCAGTTCGCGCACGGATATCTCTTCCAGCGGATCCCCTCCGGCCGGTTCGGCCGTCACGCTGAGCGGAGGTCGAGCGGCCCCGGAGCGCGCCTTGAGCGCCAGCCGGGTGGCCACGGCATGGAGCCAGCCGGCGACGGAATCGTGCCAGGGGTGCGACGCCGCCTTGCGCGCCAGCACAAGAAAGGTCGCCTGGAACACGTCCTCGGCATCCTGATCCTGGCGGAGCGCCCGCCGGCAGACTCGCCAGACCAGAGCGCTGTGGCGTCGCACCAGGGTCGTGAAGGCATCCTGGTCGCTCCAAACGGCGAAGCGACGGAGCAACTCGCGGTCGGACAGTTGATCGTCGGGACGCGTCCCAACGAGGCGGCGGATGTGTTGCAGCAGGACGACCGGCGCGGGGGAGGTCATGAGGATGTCTCCGGGGAGGGCGCAATACATCTAACTTATCATGCCGTCCGCGCCGCGAAAGTGTTCACCTTTTTGGCGTCGATGCCGCGCAGTAGCTCCCCACCGCGCCGCCTCGCGGAGCAATGCTACATCGGCGTGAACTCCATCGGCCTGCTGGATGAGCTGGTGACGTTTCACCGAGCGCTGATGGCGGAGCAGGTCAAGGAACTGCACGCGAAAATGGAATTAAGCCGCGGACGGCCCGGCGGCGAGCTTCGCGGCGACCCGTGCGGCCTCGATCAGGCTGGTGGGGTCGGCGATCCCCTTGCCGGCGATGTCGTAGGCGGTGCCGTGGGCGACGCTGGTCCGCACCAGCGGCAGGCCGGCGCTGATGTTGACCGCCCGCAGCCCGCCCAGCAGTTTCAGCGCGATGTGCCCCTGGTCGTGATACATCGCCACGACGCCGTCGAAGGCCCCGCCGCGCGCCCGCACGAACAGCGTATCGCTGGGCCACGGCCCGCTGGCGTCGATCCCCTCCGCCCGGGCCGCCTCCACGCCGGGGCGGATGATCGTCGCCTCCTCGTCGCCGAACAGTCCGCCGTCGCTGGCGTGAGGGTTCAGGGCCGCCACGCCGATCCGCGGCCGTCGTCCGAGCAGTCGCCGCAGCAGGTCGTCGAGGAGGCGCGCCTTGTCGAGGACTGCGCCCGGCGACAGGTGGCGGAAGACGTCGCGCAGGGCCATGTGCAGCGTGACGTGTACCACGGCGAGGCCGTCCTGGTAGAGCACCATCGCGAACCGGCTCACGCCGCAGCGCTCGGCGAGGATTTCGGTGTGTCCCGGGTGGCGGACACCGGCCGCGTGCAACCCCTCCTTGTGCAGCGGCGCCGTGACGATGCCGTCCGCCTCGCCCGCCAGCGTTCGGTCGATGGCCGCACACAGAAAGTCATACGCCGCCTGGCCGCCGGCCGCCGTCACGCGGCCCGGTTCCACCGCGCTCAGGTCGGCGGCGGTGGCCGACAGGCAGGGGACGACGGTCTCGGTGGGCGGCACTTCCGCGGGGCTGCCGACCGCGACGACCTCGAGCGGCACGCCGACCACCCGCGCGGCGCGGCGGAGCCAGGCGGGATCGCCGACGACGACGGGACGGCAGTGGGCGTGCAGCTGGCCCCAGCCGGCGGCGATGATCTCCGGGCCGATGCCGGCCACGTCGCCCATTGTGATGAGGAGTCGAGGGAGCAGATTCGGTTTGCGTTGGGTCATCGTGAGGTTACAGCTTCCGCGCCAATCGGACGATCAATCGTTCCAACAACACGCGCTCGGGCAACTGGCTACCGCCCTTCATGCCGAGGTCCACCTCGAGCAGCCAGTCGTACAACCGCGCCAGGCGGCGCCGGCCGAGGTGGCGCATGTGGGCCTCGACCTTTCCGGCACGATACCCGTGGACGCCCAGCTCCGCCAGCGCCGCCGGCAGCGTTTTCCCCTGGGTGTGCAGCCGGCCGGCGCGGGCGAGCAGCCGCATCTGATAGCTGAAGGCGCCGAGGATGGCCTGCGGCGCCTGGCCCTGGTCGAACAGGCGGTCCAGCACCGCCAGCGCCTCGCCCCCTTTCCCGGCGGCGATGGCGTCGAAGATCGTCCAGACTTCTTCGGCACGGCTTTGGCCGACGAGCTTATCGACGTCAGCCGAGTCGATCCGGGCGGCTTCGCCGGCGTAGGCGGCCAATTTCGCCAGTTCCTGATCCAGCAGACCCATCTCGGGGCCGATCAATTCGACCAGGAGCTGCGCCGCCGGCGCCGCCAGTTGCTTGCCCTGCTGGGCCAGGCACCAGCGCACGCACCACTCGGGCAAGCGCGCGGCGGCGGGGGCCTTGCAGACGAGGGTGCCGTTGCTGTCGATCAGCTTCGCGAGCTTCGTGGTGGCCGGCCACGAATTCACGTGCAGGACCAGCACGCCCGAGGACGACGGCTCGGCGACGTACTTCTCCAGCGCCGCCCGGTTCCTCGTCACGAACGGGTCGGCCCCCTCGACGACGACGAGGCGGTGGCCGCCGAGGAAGGGGAGCGTGTGCAGCTCATCGTGGACGGCGGACCAGACGGCCTTGTCGCCGGCGTGAGACGAGTAACCGAAGCCGTCCCCGTCGCCGAGGATCGACAGGCGCAGTGCCCGCGCCACCTGCCGTTTGAGGAAGTCCTCGTCGCCGGCCAGGACGTACACCGGTTGCGGCTTGCCCTTGCGGGGCCGCTCGAGAAAGGCCAGGCTGTCCATTCCTAGATCGTCCGGAGTCGGTCGTGTGAAGTCAAGGGACGTGTTGTCCCCGCACGAGGCAGGGCCGGCCTGGAAAAAGTGGAATCTCACAACCGTACGGGTGCGATTGGGCAGTAGTAGGATAGAGCGCGGCCAAGGCGGAGGAGACGGGCTCGGCCTTTTATACCTGAGGCGCGCTCAGCCGCACGTTCATTGCGAGCGCGCCTCACATTCTTACCCTTCCGCCGGCCGCCTCTTTCCCCCTCCGGTAACATCGCGGAGGCGCGCCGATGGCAGCCCAGGTTCTGGTTGTTGACGACGACGTGGCGACCCGCGCGGCGCTTCTCATGACCCTCCAGTGCGAGGATCACGCGGCGGACGCCGTCGCCGACGGCCGCGCGGCGCTGGCCTACCTGCGCTCCCACCCCGCCCCGCGCCTGATTCTCCTTGACCTGATGATGCCGAGGATGGACGGCTGGCAGTTCCTCGTCGAGCGGCGGCGGGAGGCGGCGCTGGCCGCGATCCCGGTCGTCCTTTTCACCGCCGCGGGCGGCATCGACGCCCCGGCCGCGAGGGCGCTGGGGGCCGACGACGTGCTCCACAAGCCCGCCGATATCTCTGCCGTCCTCACCGTCGTCCGCCGCTACTGCTGACGGGCGCGCGCTACGCCGGCCAGGTCTGCGAAGCGCCATCGACGCGGATCACCTGCCCGCTGATGAACCGCCCCGCGTCCGAGGCCAGGGAAAGAAATGGGACGCAGCTCGTTGTTGCACTTTTCTCCTGTCAATGGAAAACGAGCTGCGTCCTCTTGTTTTCTTATTGTTCTTCAGGTACGTTCACCGCTTTGTACAGCGGTGGGGACGGGCGAGAAGTATCGACGATGCGGAGCGGTTCCGGCGAAGAAGTGTCCCTGAGAAAACTAGTTCGCTCTTCTCCACGGGGGGGGCCGGCCGAAAAACCAACAAGTGGAACCAGCGCGGATCGATCGTTCAAGAAGGAAGCGTCATGTGGACTCTCCGGCAAAGCACTCCGCTGCGGAAAAACCGTTATCTCGGGACTTTGTTACTGGGGTTGGCCCTGGGGCTGGGAAGTGATTTCGGGTCGGCCCAGGCTCAGCAAGCAACATTCCCCGCGCAGCCAATCCGTGACCTGACGGCGGGCATCAGTGCCGTCTTGCCCGCGGCCCCGGTCGTGGCCGTCCGCGGTCAGCCGCTCACGTTCTCCCTCACCGCCAGCGAGACCGGCCAGCCGGCCACGACCAGCTTCAACTACAGCATCAACTGGGGCGACGGCACCTCGACGAAGCCCGACACGCAGTCCGCCTCGGGCCCCACGGGAACGCCTGCCTATCACGCCTACACGACCTCGGGGAACTACACCATCACGGTGACGGCCACGGACGCGGCCGGCCTGGTCAGCCCGAAGGCGGCCACGCTCGGTGTTACCATCCAGGCGGGGGCCGTGGAGGCCGACCCCGGCGACCTGACCCAGAAGGCCAACCCGGTGTCTTTGTGTGATGCCTGCCAGCACATGCAAACACCAGCAACATGCCCCGCGCAGCCAATCTGTGACCCAGTGGGCAACATCCCCAATTTCTTCGGCGACTTCTTCGCTCGCGGCGCCCAGGTGGTCCGCCGCATTCCTGGCACCAGCATTCCTGGCACCACCACCTCCACCCAGACTTTGACGTTCACCGGGGGCGCGGACGGCACCAATTTCGAGGGCGCCCGGTTGGAACACCGGTCTCGTTTGCTAACATTGGGTTTGGCACAATCACTGGCCCCAGAGGCCCTTACGGCCCCCTGACTACCGCCGTTACGGGGACCCTTACCGCCTTGCCGAGCACCGTCACCCTGAATCAAAACACCGAACTGACGGGCCTGATCGACGCGAAGTTCCCTGGAGCTGTCTTCGGCAACGGCACGGGCGATGCTAATTCGGGAAACTTTCTCTACAACTACCTGCTCACCACCGGCCACATCACCCCCGGCTCCACCACCCCCGGTCAGGTCGTCGTCGTCAACCTTCCCGACCCCTCCGGCGGTGGTCTCGTCGGTCGCAACAACTTCTTCGACAACGGCAGCCCCGTGCCACAAGATCGCGTCTACTTCTTCTACAACCAAGTTGGCGATTTTCGCGGTCTGGGCACCGAGTTCAGCGTCAACCGCTACGTTTTCGGTGGGGAAAAAACCTTCTTCGACGGCCGCGTGTCGGTCGAGGTCCGAGTCCCCTTCGCTGGCACCGCGAACAGCGACCAGACCGCCGGCGACAATCTCTCGGTGGGCCACACGGAGTTCGGCAACCTTGGTCTGGCCCTGAAAGCTGCCCTGGTTCGCACCCCCAATTTCCTGGTCTCCGCCGGCCTGGGATTGAGCCTGCCGACTGCCAACGATTCGCGACTGTTTCTGAATGGCCAACCGGACATCGAGATTCAGAACCATGCCACGCTGCTGCAGCCCCTGCTGGGCATCGCCTGGGCGCCCAATGATCGTTTCTATTCGCAGCTGGGGTTGCAATTCGACTTTGATCCCTCGGGCAACCCGGTACTGGCGCGCGATACCAACAACAGTCTGAATCGTGCCGGCGTCCTTCACGATCAGAGCTACGCCTTGCTGAGTGGCGCCACGGGCTACTGGCTCTATCGAAATAACACCGGCTGGCTCACGGGAGTGGCCCTGCAAGGTGAATTGCACTACGACAGTTCCTTCGGCCCACAGCATTCCGTGCAAGCTGGCAACATCCTCGTTGCCGACCTCACCAGTCGCATCAACGTGCTGAACGCCACCGCCGGGGTGATTATGAATGTCGGCCAAAGCGCCTCCCTGTCCGTGGGCGGCTCGGTTCCCCTGACCGGCGAGCGCCTTTACGAATGGAGCGTGATCGCTCAGTTCAACTACCGGTTTGGCCCCCGTGTCCGGTGACCGCAGAAAGTTCCAGGGGGCACAAAGGGCAGGGGGCACAACGGGGACGCATCTCGTAAAGACATAATGTCTTTACGAGATGCGTCCCACTTTCGGTCGGGCCTGCCCTCCTCACCGTCGTCCGCCGCTACTGCTGACGGGCGCGCGCTACGCCGGCCAGGTCTGCGAAGCGCCATCGACGCGGATCACCTGGCCGCTGATGAACCGCCCCGCGTCCGAGGCCAGGAAGGCGATCACCGAGGCGACCTCCTGCGGCCGGCCGTAGCGGTCTAGCGTGCCCTCCTCCACCAGCTTGCCCGACTCGATGTCGTGGATGACCAGGAAGCGGTTCGTCACCGTACCGCCCGGGGCAACGCAGTTGACCGGCACGTTGTGGGGGCGGAGCTGCACGGCCAGGCAACGCGTGTATTCGTGGACGGCGGCCTTGGCCACCGCGTAGATCGCCCCGTCGTCGCGGCCATAGGTGCCGGCGATCGAGCCGACGGTGATGATTCGGCCGCCTTTGCGGGCTATCATCTCGGGCGCCACCTCCCGGCAGCAGAGGATGCACGAGAGCAGGTTGCGGTCCAGCACGGCCCGGACGTCGGCCAGGGGGATGCCGACACAGTCATCGGGACTGGGCCGGCCACCGCGACCGACAGCCGTTCCGCCCGCGCCGATGTCGCCGCCGGCGTTGGTCACCAGGATGTCGATCCGGCCGAACCGATCGCGGATGGCGGCGGCCATGCGCTTGACCTCGGCCTCGTCGGTCACGTCCCCCCAGACGGGCAGGGTGCTCCCGCCGGCCTCGGCGGCGACGTCCCGGGCGACCTGGTCCATCGACTCGCCTTCGCCGAACGACTTCGGGGAATCGGGCCGGGTGCCGTGGACGGCGACCTGCGCCCCCATGCGGCAGAGCTGCGTGGCCATGACCCGGCCCAGGCCGCGCGACGATCCCGTCACCCAGGCGACCTGCCCGGCCAGCGGTTTGTCCGTGAACATCGTCCCCTCCCGCGCAAAGGCTCAAGCCTGCAACCCCTGGATGACCAACTCGAGGAACTCGCGCGCCCGCTGGGCCAGGGCGTCCACCGCCTCGGGCTTGTCCGGTCGCGGCAGGAGGGGCGCGAAGACGTTCTCGCAGCACAACGGCATCACCCGGCCGGTGAAGGCGACGGGGTGAAGCAACTTGTAGTGGTCGATCTCCCCCAGGCCGGGGCCGCAGTCCTGGTCCTTGGGGAACTGGCGGTGGTCCTTGATGCAGAAGCCGCGCACCTCGTCGGCGCACTTTTTCAGGTCGGGAATGGGGTCGATCTTGTGGTAGTCCATCACGTTGCCGCCGTCGTAGCTGACCTTGACGCCGTCATCGTTGACCTCGCGCGTGATCTCGGCACAGGCGGCCCCGGTGCCGGTGTTGCCGCCGTGCTGCTTGACGACGATCACGACGCCGTGGTCGCGGGCCACCGGCCCCAGCTCCTTGAAGTTCTTCACCCACAGCTTCGCGTCGTTGCCCTTGGTGGTGCCCATCGTCAAGACCTGGGCGATACCGGCCGCGCCCGCCTGGAGGATGCGCTGCTTGAGCGCCTCGACATTTTCCGGCGACGGCCCGAAGGTCAGGACCGGCTCCAGGCCCAGGTCGCGGCACTTCTTGGCGAGTTCCTTGGCCTTCTCCGGCGGGGCGTCGCCGGCCAGGATCGGGACCTGCTTGCCGTCGGCGTCCCGGTGATTGGTGCCCCAGGCGACGTGGCGGTAGCCGGCAGCCTTGATGCCGCTGAGCGCCCGCTCGAACGGGAACTGGGCGTAGGGCAGGGTCATGCAGGCGACCTGGAACCTGGTCGGCTTGCCTTTATCCGCGGGCGGCTCCTTGTCCGCTGCCGGTGCGCGGCCGGACAGGGCCAGGCCGGCGAGTCCGGCGGTGGTGCAATGAAGGAACGTGCGGCGGTCCGGCCCGCCTCCGCCGGCGAGATCGCGAGCCATGGGATTTCCTCCGGTCGCGGGGGTGATCGTAAGTCTCGGCCCTGGGAGCCTCCTCGCCCCTGATGATAGGATCTTCCCGGCCGAGGGGAAGGTATGATGCCGCTGCTCTCCGCTGGCCGATGTCGAGAACGGTCATTGCAGGCCGATGACGTGTCCTCACCCCAGCGGAGTACGCGCGGGATGGCCAGGCTGGCGACGATGAGGCCCAGCTGGCCGACGCCAGCGACGAACACCAGCGCGGGAAGGCACGGGGTGAGTGCGGACACGGTCAGTCCTCTGTCACGACCGGCATGAGCACCGCCAGGGCAAACACCGCCGCCAGGTAGCCGTCCCCGAGCAGGAAGAGCACGTCGAAGAGGCGGTTGGCCCGGCGCAGCTCGCGGTCGTAGTAGAACAGCTGCAGCAGCACGCGCGAGCCCCAGAAGACGGCGAGGAAGCCCGCCAGCCCCCGGCCCAGGCCTCGCCCACTCGTCAGCTCGCCGGCGAAGAAGAAACACAAAAGGGCGAAGCCTCCCTGCACCAGCATGATGTAGACGTTCTGTACCAGGAAGACCTGCCGCAGGACGGGCGGGACGTTTCGGAGATGCTCCAGGTAGCGAAATTTGCCGAA
>Ga0116217_10001844_pt1 | contig 20018 bp, 20 predicted proteins | sample Sb_taG_6_FD_89697 | JGI IMG/M metagenome (GOLD analysis project Ga0116217, IMG submission 89697) | Peat soil microbial communities from Weissenstadt, Germany - Sb_50d_4_PS metaG | ecosystem: Environmental > Terrestrial > Soil > Wetlands > Peat | place: Germany: Weissenstadt | collected 2010-09-21 | reverse complement strand
TTTATTCGACCTTCTATATAATACTGCCGAAAGTTTTTTTTAAGAAAATCAGGTATAATGCATCCCGAACGAGCGGTGATGCACTGTCAAATAGGAGGTTTCTACAGGATGAGCGCAGATGATATAGAGACCATGAAAAAGACCGCCAAGCAAAGAATTGATACCCTCACAAAAGAACAGCTTGAGAAACTCATGGAGTTCTTGATGGGCCTGGACCCTAGAGACCAAACTCCAGATAATTGAAAACGATCAAGCCCATAAAATTTTCCTCTGTCGGCCAAGTATATCAATGCCCAAATTAGCTTCTGATCGAGAGATCGTGGAGAAATTCCTGGTGGTCAAATTCTCGATCAAGGATGAGCTCAACGTCGCCGACCTCAGCTACACGGATCTGCTGGTCGCCATCGGCCATCGGCTTTACGAGGAGGGGAAGGGTTGGATCAGCAAGACGCTGAAGGACGACCTCGACCGGTGGTCGGCGGAAGTCTCACAGGTTACGACCAAGACGGACGAAGCAGAAGCCAAAGTTGAGGCAGGAATAGGGGTGTGGTTCCTCAAAGCCACGGGCATGCTAAAGACCGGATTTGCCGACAAGAAAGAGTTCCGGCGCACCTTCGAGCCGCGCGTCCCCCAACTTATCGACTTCATCAATCGAATCATTGCCGCCATCGAAACGAATTCGGATGCAGGCGGGCGCGAAGTCCTGGTCATCCTGGAAGACCTGGACAAGCCTACCGTGGATATCGCCCTGGACCTGTTCGCCGTCAAGGGTTCCGTTCTGGTCGAACCTCAGTGCAAAATCATCTTCACCGTTCCGACGGCCTTGCTCTATTCGGGGCAGTACAACGTGGCCATGCAGAACTTCAGCAAACAATTTCCGCTGCCGAATTTCAAAATCAAGGAGAAGAGCGGCGAGCGGAACGAGACCGGCTGGAATAGAATGCGGGAGATCATCGAGAGACGCATGGAGCGGCAGCTCATTGAGTCTCATGCGCTCGACCGCGCGGTGGAGATGAGCGGCGGAGTGGTTCGTGAGCTGGTCAGAATCATTCAAGGCGCGGCAGTCAAGGCGCTGGTGGCCAAGGCCAACTGCATCAAGCTGGCGCATGTCGACCAGGCAGTGGATGAACTCCGTTCGGAATACAGCTTCAGCCTGACTCGCGAAAAGTACGTCGAAATACTCAAGAGGGTTCACGAATCAAAAGAATTGATGGCCGACGACGATAAGCCGATGCTGGACCTTCTCCACAACCTGTTTATTCTGAAATACCCCAACGGTCCCGGATGGTATGGAGTCAACCCCATTGTCCACCAGCTCATCGGAGTTTGAGCGCGGCGCCCCTGCAATCGTCCTTCTCAGCGGTGCGGACCGGCAAGCCGTAGCTGAGATTGTGGTAACGCTGCGTGCTTCGCAGCGCGGATGCATTTATTTCGGAGTCTCGAACAATCGCCTGAAAATCTCCGCCGTGGAGGCCGAGCTTGGCCAGGCGCTTTCCTCCCATGGGGTGGACACGGAGCGAGTCGTCCTGGCGGAGCGTGACGCGAGCCTCGAGCCTCCCGCCTTTCGCGCCCTTATCCCGAATCTGTTTGACTATTTCGAGCACGCGACGCCCCGCAAGTTGTGCCTTTATCTGATTCACGGCCTGCCAGAGCTCATTCGCGCGCAAACGGGCGGCGACAGCTCGAAGGTCGCTCCCATCGCCCAGCTTCTGAATTATCGCCGTGAGTATTTCCGGGATAAGCGCCTCTGGGCGCTCTTTTGGCTCGACCCTGAGAGCGTGGCCTACGTCATGCAAAAGGCGCCGGATTTCTGGTCGTTCCGGTCCGGCGTGGCTCAGCTTGCGGACAGTTCGGAGGCCGCGGCGATCCAGGCGCGCGGCTCGACCGGCCGGCAGCAAATCGAGCCCTCCGGGCGATGGGCGGGAGACCTTGCAGAAAAGCTGCAGCAGTTGGCCGCATATAGGAAGAAGATTCCACCCGATGAGAACGCCGTCGGGAATCTCCTGCTGGACATCGGCCGCCTCTACGTTGATCGGCACGAATTTCAGGACGCGTTCGACGCCCTTCATGAGGCCGAAGCGATTTTCGATCGCCTCAAGCTGACGCTCCAAATCAGCTCCGTCAAAACCCTCCTGGCGCATGCTTTTAAGCAGACCGGTCAAGTCGATAAAGCGGAAGGAGCCATCCGCCAGGCAATTGAGATCGATCAGGAGCTTCAGAGCGAAGCCGATTTGGCAGTGGACTACGGCGACTTGAGCCGGATTTACCAAGCGCGGGGCCAGTTGGAGGAAGCGGAGAAGTGGCTGCGCAAATCCATCGAAATCGCCGAACGGCTGGGAGACGAGCCGAACCTCGCTATCGCCTACAACAACCTGGGCCAGATTTACCAAGCGCGGGGCCAGTTGGAGGAAGCCGAGAAGTGGGTGCGCAAAGCCATCGAGATCGCCGAACGGCTGGGAGACGAGCCGAAGCTCGCCATCGACTACAACAACCTGAGCCAGATCTATGACGCGCGGGGCCAGTTGGAGGAAGCGGAGAAGTGGCTGCGCAAAGCCATCGAAATCGACGAACGGCTGGGAGACGAGCCAAACCTCGCCATCGACTACAACAACCTGAGCCAGATTTACAAAGCGCGGGGCCAGTTGGAGGAAGCGGAGAAGTGGCTGCGCAAAGCGCTGGCTCTGATGGAACCCAAAGGTCAGTCGGCAACTTTAGAAACACTCAGATCAAACCTTGCTAGGTTGGACAAGCAAAAAAAGCAACAGAAACCCATGCCCTGATTTCCTATATTGAAGGCTGCTGCCGCTTTCCCCCATCTAGCCGATTTTCCCCGCCGGGCAAGCTCGGAGGAGTAGGGGGACGGCTTGCCGTCCCCGCATTCCCGCTGATCCCGGCGAGGGTAGGGCAAGCCCTACCCCTACACCGCGTCACCGTGAGCACGACCTGGAATGCTGCCGCGCGACACGAACTCCCGCTTCGTGGATTCTGCGCCATCCGGCAGAATTCAGCATCGCTCTATGGGGAAACCGACCGGGTATGCCTGCCGGCCGAGGAGAACTCGCGCATCCGAAAACCGGAAAAGCCGCAGCAGGACTGCGCTGGTTAACGGGGTGGCGAGGAAGTGATAAACTACGGCTGGATTCGTTTCCTAGTCGAAGGGGAATAGCGGGGACCGGTTCTTTTAGGTCCGCGGTTCGTAATGAATGGCGGGGCTAAGAGCCGCGGACCTACAAAACAGGTCTACTCGCTCGACTCCACAAATTATCCGATCGCCGGAGCCGCACGATGGTCGCTGGTACAATGCCCAAGTGGCAACAGTACGGTCACAGATCTCCCCTAGTCATAGTGATTCTGTTTGGAGCGTTGATCTGGCGGGGGATCCACTCTGCTCCTGGGCATCAGCCGCAGGGGCGCAACGATTGGGCAATCACCTTGATGATCGCCCTGGGTCTCGGTTTGATTGCAAGTGGTTTCTGGTTTTGGAAAAGGCTCATCAAAGAATTCAACTACGATGGAAGGGCCTTCACATTCAACACACTTGCAAGCTCGGAGATGCAGGTACGACACGTGTCTGACATTGAAGAAGTGGGCGAGTGGAGGGGACGGGGAGGCCCGCTGGGGTATTGTATAAAGTTCCGCGACGGAGCGAAGCTCTACTTGCATAACGGTGTATCAAACGCGGGGGCGTTGGCGGAGCGCCTGCGCTCCGATCTTGGATCCTCCGCTTCTGAAAGGAGCGCGACGGATAGGCGCCGTCCCATTCGCTTTGCGTTCGTGTTGTTTATCGCTGTCTGCGCGGGAGTGCTGGCGTCGGTTGCCACGTTCAGGGTGGCGCGTCGCCTTCCGCCGGAAATCTCCCGGGCAGAGTTTCTCTCCGAAGTGGAACAGCGACACGTCGATAAGGTTGTGGTTACCGACCGAGAGCTCATTACCGGGACCAGTTCCACGCGTGGGGCCTTCCGGGTGAAAACGCCCGCGGACGACGCCATGGTAAACGAATTACGCTCACGAGGAGTCGTGGTTGAGTTCGAAACTAGCTCCAACTTGATCCCATGACGGCGTAACATGAAAGGGAAATGGTTCAGATAACCTCGCGCTGCTCACAGAAAATTCTGGGATGACACATTTTTCCGTCGAGAGACGTATTAGCCTCCAGGAAGGCTTACGGCCTGGAGGCCGCCGATGGGTGTGGGGATAAGGGAGGGTCAGGGCAGCATGCTCGATCCCAATCCGAGCATCATGATGGGCAGCAGCGTACCGGATCCACATGCTGCGGGATTCGAATCCCTCTTCGTCAAATACTACCCTCGAGTGATCGGCGTCTTGTACAGGCTAGTGGGTGACCGAGGGCTTGCTGAGGAACTGGCGAACGACGTCTTCTGGAAGTTACACCGTCAACCCTGGCTGGCGGAATCGGATGGCAATGTGGGCGGCTGGCTTTGTCGCACGGCTACGAACTTGGGGATTGACCACCTGCGCGCGGCGGCCCGGCGCAGACACCATGAGGAAGCAGCCGGTCGCCAACAACGGGAAGCGGCGCCTCACCCGATCCTCTGGCAGACGTCCTCAGGGCCGAACGGGCTGGCCGCGTGCGCGCTGTATTGGCCAAGCTCAAGCCCATTCACGCCCAAATCCTGATCCTGCGAGCCAGTGGCCTTTCCTATAAGGAACTTGCGGATTCGCTGGGAGTCAAGCTGGGAACTGTCGGAACAATGCTGGTGCGTGCCGAGAAAGCTTTCCAGAAACGGTTCCGGCGATTGTACGGACACGAGGAGGCAATATGAATTGTCTTGAGGAAGGGATTCTGCGCGCAAAACTTGATGGTCAATTGAACGAAGAAGAATCCGCGGCAATGGACCGGCACTTGGCGGAGTGCGCGCCTTGCCGGGGCAAGCTCGAAACCCTCGCCGAGGATGCCGAACGAATTGGCGCCGCACTCGCGACACTGGCGCCGGGTCCGCATGAAGCAATCAGCGACCCGGCGTTCGCCTACGCTCGCTTTCAGGCACAGCAGCCTGCGGAATCTGCGCCGGCCACAGTTCTCGGCCGGTTGTTTGCGGCCCGCCTGCGGCCTGTCTGGGCCGGCGCGGCGCTGCTGGCGGTACTTGTTGCCTGCTTCAGCTTCGCACCGGGGCGCAGTTGGGCCCAGCGTGTGCTGGCCATGCTGCGCGTGCAGAAGATCGCAGTTGTTCCCGTTGACCTACAAGCGTTGCAGGGAGCCCAATCCGGTAATGACCCTGGAAAGATGATCGGCCAGTTCATCTCGGACAACATCGTGGTAACGATGCGCTCTGAGCCCCAGATGGTCGCTAATGCGGACCAGGCGAACCAACTTGCGGGGTTCCCGGTGCGCCTGCTGTCTGCGCGCGCAGATGCCCCCAAGATCACCGTCGCGGGGGAGCAAGGTTTCCAAATGACCCTGAACCGGGATCGTTTGCAGGGCATCCTGGACGAATTCGGACGCAGCGACCTGCAACTGCCCTCCTCCATCGACGGAGCCCTGGTGGCTGTGCACATTCCCAAAGCGGTGTCGGCCGTCTACGGTCAGTGCCCACAGCCTGGAAAGAACAATGCGCAGAAGCCGCCCTCGGTCGCCGATCTGGCGGGATGCGTGATGCTGGCGGAAGTGCCTAGCCCGACCGTGAGTGTTCCTCCGGAGCTCAACGTCCAGCAGCTAGCGACCTTGGCCCTCGAAGCGGCGGGCATGAGCGCCCAGGACGCGCAGGCCTTCTGCGAGACCGTGGACTGGACCTCCACCCTGGTTGTGCCCATCCCGAGGGACGCAGGCTCCTATGAAACGACAAGCGTGGACGGCGTCCAGGGAACGCTCATTACGCTGCGCGGATGGGCGCATGGAATGCCCGGGTACTCGCTCTTGTGGGTGAAAAGTGGCATTATCTACTCGCTGACCGGGTTCGGCAGCGCCGACCAGGCGGTACCGCTGGCGGATTCGCTGGAATAGCCCCTTCAGGGCTGGCAGAAGAGAGGTTAATCCCACTGCAGCCTGTCGACAGCACCGCCATCCAGACGCAGGGGCTTCGCAAGGTCTATGGCCAACGGACGGCCGTGCGCAGTCTAACGCTTGAAGTCCCGCGCGGCGAAGTGTTTGGTTTCCTCGGTCCCAACGGAGCAGGCAAGACGACGTCGATGCGAATGCTCTTGGGCTTGGCTGCTCCCACCGCGGGCCGCGCGCGCGTCCTGGGGCGGCCCGCCGGAGAGGTCGCTACTCGGCGCAAGATTGGATTCCTTCCCGAACATTTCAGCTTTTATGACTGGCTGACTGCCGCTGAATTGCTCCGATTCCACGGACGCCTTTACGGAATGTCGCCGGCGGACCTCCGCCGCCGCACGCCTGCGCTTCTGGACCTCGTCGGCCTCGCGGACCATCGAGACAAGCGGCTGCGGGATTTCTCCAAGGGAATGTTGCAGCGCATCGGCCTGGCTCAGGCGCTGCTGAACGATCCGGAGCTGATCTTCCTGGACGAACCCACTTCCGGCCTCGATCCCGTGGGCCGGCGCCTGGTGCGTGACGTTATCAAGGCGCAGCGCGAGCGAGGCGCCACGGTCTTCCTGAATTCCCATCTCCTGAGTGAAGTCGAAATCACTTGCGACCGCGTGGCTTTCATCAAGCATGGTGAAGTGCTGGAGACGCGCGAGTTGCACGGCACGGGCGAGGAGACCCTGCGCGTTTCCATGCGGGTTCGAAAACTCACGGGGGAAGCCGTAACTGGGCTTTCCCCCTGGGCATCCTCTGCGAAGCTGGAAGGTGAGCGTTTATCTCTTACTGTCGCCAGTTCCGAGGTCCTGCCGGAAATCTTGCGCTTTCTGGTGGGGCGCGGCGTAGACGTCTTCGAGGTCACTCCCCAGCGGACGTCGCTTGAAGAGATGTTCCTTCAAATCGTCGGCACGGACGGAGGGCTGTGATGGGTGCCTGGATTATGGCGGGCATAACCTTCCGTGAGGCTGCGCGAAAAAGGGTGCTCTGGATGGCCTTGGCGGCAGGGGTGGCGTTTCTGAGCCTATTCGGAACCGGTCTGTACTTTCAGTTGAAGGACCTGAAGCCTCACACCAACCTGCTTCTCGAACGCCAGGGCGTCGGCGCGCTGTTGATGGTGGGCTTTTATGCGGTGGACCTGATGGCGGTGGTCATGACCGTGTTGACCTCCGTGGACACACTCTCGGGTGAGCTGGCCTCGGGCACTATTCAGGCCGTGGCCACCAAGCCCATCTCGCGCTGGGAATTGCTGATGGGGAAGTGGATGGGCTTTGTCGGGATGGTCACAGTCTATGTGGTTCTGATGGTGGGTGGGATAACGGCAGTAACCTATTTGATGAGCTTGCACGCAGTGGGTGGAGTACTGCCGCATCATTTGCTGCGCGGCGCAACTCTGATTTGGCTGGAATGCCTCCTGATGCTCAGCCTGACGTTCCGGATGGGCGCCAGTTTCTCCACCTTGACGAACGGCGTGGTGGTGCTCGGGCTGCACGGAATCGCCTTTATCGGAGGATGGATCGAGCAAGCTGCCGCCCTGACGCACAGCCCGCGCGCCCTTAACGTAGGGATCACCGCCAGCCTGATCATGCCCAGTGAAGCCCTGTGGCGGCGCGCCGTCTTTGAGATGCAATCCCCAATTGTGAGTACTCTGGGCTTCACGCCCTTCAGCGCCATCTCCGTCCCCAGCAAATTCATGATCCTCTATGCCTGTTTGTATCTCGCCGTGGCTCTTGCCCTTGCGGTGCGCCGCTTCTCGAAACGCGACCTGTAGCTCCAAATCCCTCGATAACGACCCGAAATGTAGGGGGACGGCTTGCCGTCCCCGGGTGGTTGCCAGGCCGACGAGGGTGGGGCAAGCCCTACCCCTACGCCCGCTGCGTGCAGGGGTGGCCGTTGTGGTTACGCCGCGGTGCTGAGTAGATTAAGGACCTGTGCCCTGGTGGGAGCGGAATCTCCCCCTCCCATGCCAAGCGTCGCAAGCGCCCCAGCGGCGTTCGCAAAACGCGCGGCGTCGCCCAAGTTGCTGCCTTGGCAGATGGCGGCCAAAAACGCGGCGGCAAAGCAATCTCCCGCGCCGGTCGTGTCCACAGGCTGCACAACGAAGCCTGGCGAGGTGAAGGCGCCTTCGGGGGACTCCACCAAGCAGCCCCTCGCCCCCAGCTTGACGATGACGGTCTTCACGCCCAGGCTGCGCAGGCGGCGAGCGATTGCCGGGGGTTCCGTTTCGCCCGTGAGTTGTTTTCCTTCTTCCCGGTTGGGAAAGATAAAGTCGGTGTGTGCGAGGGCGGGCTCGAGGATCGACAGCCAGCGCCCGCGCTGATCCCAGCAAACGTTCACTGAGGTCAGGCAGCCCAGTTCTCGGGCCCGCTTGAGTGTTCCCTCCAAAGGCTCGCCGTCGAATGCCGGCAGGGCAAAGGCGCTTGCGTAGTGAAAGACGCGCGCGCCCTTCACCAAGTCCCAGTTCACGTGGCGAGCCGAAAAGTGCGCGCTCGCGCCGCGAAAGTGCAGCAGGCGCCGCTCTCCGGTCGATTCGATGAGCACCACGCTTGCCGAGGTTCGCGCCTCTTTGACCGTGAACATATTGGAGTCATCCACTCCTTCGGCGCGTACGGCCTGGCGAAGCATTTCTCCCAGCCGGTCATTTCCCACCGGCGCCGCCAGGGCCACCCGAACCCCCAGTCTTGCTAACGCCATGGCGGTGTTGACACCATTACCTCCAGGCCCCAGCGCCACCTCTTCGAGCGGCTGGCTGCCACCGGGCGCCGTGAGCCCGTCCACCGGACGCGCTAGCACGTCGGCTACTGCATTCCCGGCGCAAAACACCTCGCAACTAGGATTCATGGATCGTCTGATTCCCTTCCTGAGGCTTCCGTATCTCACGAGTATTGCCAATTGGCCCGGAGGTTGCAAGCGCTCAACCGAAGGAACACCGTAGCTTTCCAGGGTCTGCATCTTTTCGCTCCCTCCCCAAATCCGTCGATAACCGCCCGCTGTAGGGGGACGGCTTGCCGTCCCCGCATTTCCGCTGGTCCCGACGCGGGTAGGGCAAGCCCTACCCCTACACCCCCTTGCCGCCGTTGACACTGCCATTGCCTTCGTTTATATTCATATTGAATACTTTTGATGGAGAGCACCAGTGGCGAAAACCCTGACTATGCGGCTGGACGATGAGACCTACCAAACTTTCGTCCGGGCCGCCAAAGCGGAGCGGAGGTCTTTGGCTAACCTGGTGGAGACCGCAGCGCTGCGGGGCATTCTCGAGAACAGCTTTGCGGACGACACCGAGATGGCTGAGATTGCCTCGCGACCGGAGCTGGTGAGACGGCTCCAGACGGGTTCCCGAAATGCACGAAAGCGCCAAGGCCGGTTCATCCCCGCCGTTTAGAATCTTCGAGGCGCGCCAATTTTCGAAAGACCTCGCGAGTTTCGGACCCGCCGTCCGGGCCCGTCTGGAAGCCAAGCTCCGCGATCACATCTACCCCATCCTGCGCGAAAACCCCTATTGGGGCCCGAATATCAAGCGTCTGAAGAACTGGGAACCTCCCACTTGGCGGTATCGCGTGGGTGATTGGCGATTCTTCTATGAAATTGATGCGACGGAGAGAATCGTCTTTCTGATTGCCGCCGACCACCGCAAGCAAGCCTACCGCTTGATGTAGCCCTCATCCCTTTGATACGGTGGCTGAGAATGCCGAAACCCCTGCTGAGGTAGAAATGACTACATGGTGATGCGTAGAATTTGGTTATCCGCCCTGGTAATTCTACTCTTGGCCGTTTCCTCTTCTGGAGCTCAGCCGCAGCCGTACCGGAGCTTCAAAGTAACCGTCTATATTCCAGTCCAGGTAGTCGAGCGGATGGACCGCGATCCCGCCTGGCTGGAATCGAGCTGGAGCACGATCAGCAACCGGGTGCATGTGGACGAAGTTTTCATTGAAACCTACCGGAGCGGTACAAGCGCCGATGACGCGACGATTGACCACGTCAAACGTTTCTTTTCCTCGCACGGCGTGGCGACGGCTGGCGGGTTGGCGCTGTCGGGGCCGGGCGGCTTTGGGCAGTTCCGCTCACTGGACTATGCGGACCCCAAAGACCGCGACCTCCTGTCCCGCATGTCCGCGCTGACGGCGCGTCACTTCGACCGGATCATTCTCGACGACTTCTTTTTCATCAACACCAAAACCGACGCCGACATCGCGGCCAAGGGCAAGCGCACTTGGGACGAGTACCGGCTGGAGTTGATGGACGAGGTATCTCGAAGCCTGATCCTGAAGCCGGCGAAAGACGCCAATCCCAACGTACACGTCATTATCAAGTACCCCAACTGGTATCCCTCCTTCCAGGGGTTGGGCTACGATCTGGACCGCGAGTCGCAACTTTTCCCCGAGATCTGGACCGGCGATGAAACACGCGATCCGGAGATCACCGACCAGCAACTGCAACAGTATGAGAGCTACGAGGTTTTCCGATACCTTGAAAACGTCGCGCCGGGACGCAACGGCGGCGGATGGGTCGATTCCTATGGCAATCGCTACCTGGATCGTTATGCCGAGCAGCTCTGGGACACCATCCTCGCCAAGGCGCCCGCCATCAATCTGTTTCAGTACTCCGACCTGCTGCGCCGGGCGGAAGCGGGTGAGCGCAGCGCCTGGCAGATGCTCCCCACCTCCTTCAATTTCTTCGAGATGCTGCGCGAGTGCTGCGGCATGCCTTTCAGCCCGGATGCCAAAGATCCGCTGGTGGCGGATGTGGCCGCTTACGCCCTGCGGGAGGTGGACCGTGCCGCGGGCGAGCTCGGCAAGCCGGTCGGATTGAGCAGCTACCGTCCGTACCAGTCGAGCGGCGAGGATTATCTGTGCGATATGGCAGGTATGATCGGAATTCCGGTTGAGATGTACCCGGAATGGCCCAAGGCAAAGACCGTGTTGCTGACCGAGGCGGCGAAATACGATTCCTCCATCGTCTCGAAGATCGAGCAACACTTGCGCGCGGGAGATAGCGTGATCGTCACCTCCGGCCTGCTCCGCGCGCTCCAAGACCAGGGAATAAACCAGATTACCGATATGCGCCTCACCGGCAACATTCTCGGGGCCACTTATTACGTGGCGGGATTCGGCTCCGGCGCGGGCTCCGAACTCGGCAGCGCCCAGAATGCCATTCTCTTTCCCGAAATTCATTTCTACACCAACCAGGATTGGGCAGTGGTGCGCGGCATGGCCAACGGGCGCGGTGTACCACTGCTCTTGACGGACAGATATGGGGCAGGAACGCTCTATGTTTGGACGCTGCCGGAAAACTTGAACGATCTGTACCGCCTGCCGGCTAGCGCTATTGACGCTCTACGCAGGTATCTCGCACCCGCCACGCCAGTCAGGCTCGAGGCCCCGGCGAAAGTGAGCCTGTTTACCTACGACAACGACACGTTTGTTGTAGAGTCTTACCTGGACCAACCGGTCGCGGTACGGCTTACAGGCAATTTCGGCCACATCCAGAACCTGCTGACGAGTGAGACATTAAACGGCAATCCCGTGGCGCCAGGTCCTTTCGCACCACGCAATTCCGAGACGCCGCGCCAATATGCCTTCGACCTCCAGATCGAACCTCACAGCTTTGCGGCCTTCCGGGGGCACCCGTGACGACCCTAATCCGACGATAATCGCCCGGCTGTAGGGGGACGGCTTGCCGTCCCCGCATTTCTGCTGGCCCCGACGTGGGTAGGGCAAGCCCTACCCCTACTATCAACGGGTTAGAGTGACGATTTCCTGACTGGCATGTGCGCGCCGAAGCGTTTATGATAGGTGCGCCTTAATTGTGGAACGACCATTTGATAAGGAGACGTCTTTATGAAACCGATTACTTCTCGCCGTGACTTCTTACAAGCAGGATTGGCGCTCCCGGTGGTGGGGCTGGCTGCCCGCACCAGCGCGGGCAAAGCGAGTGTCGAAGCACCGTCGGCAGCCGCCTCACCTTCCCTGGACCCTTCACCGCAGCTAAGTTACCGAATCCTCGGCAAGACAGGGCTGAAGGTTACTTCTGTAGGGTTTGGTTGCATGATCACTTCCGACGCCAGCGTGATCGAGCGGGCAGCCGATATCGGCATCACTTATTTCGATACGGCGCGCAGCTACCAGCATGGCAACAACGAGCGCATGGTCGGCGCGGCGATCGGGAAAAAGCGCAAGGAACTTGTTCTCTCCAGCAAGTCGGACGGAAACGATAAGAACAGCCTCCTGACCGATTTAGATACGAGCTTGCGCGAGTTGGGCACCGATTACCTCGACATCTGGTATCTGCACGGACGGGACAAGGCCACGGGTGTTTCGGATGAGACGTTCGAGGCACAGCAAGTCGCTAAACAGCAAGGGAAAATCCGTTTCACCGGCGTCAGCACGCACCAGCCGAAAGGCATGATTCCATTGCTGGTCAAGACAAACGCCGTGGATGTTGTCTTGATCACCTATAACTTCACGATGGACAAGGGTGTTGGCGAGGTCATCGAGCAGGCCGCCAATGCGGGCATGGGCGTGGTCGCGATGAAGGTGATGGCGGGAGGCTACCGCCCCGGGAGTCCTCGCCGTGCATTTTACCCGCAGCTCGCGAAACAAGGAGCGCTGCTGGCCGCGCTGAAATGGGTGCTGAAGAATCCGAAAGTCAGTACGACCATCCCCAGCATGACCGACATGGACCAGCTCGAGCAAAACTTGAAGGCCATGGCGGCGCCGTTTGGCGAGATCGAGGAAAAACTCCTGGCCCGGCAACTCGAACACATCGCCCCGCTCTATTGCCGAATGTGCGGCGAATGCGACGGGGCCTGCTCGCAGGGCCTGCCGGTGGCCGACCTGCTGCGTTATCTGACCTACGCCGAGGGTTATGGGCAATTCTCTCTGGGCCGCGAGCACTTCCTAGCTCTGCCCAAAGAGATCACCGCCGTGCGCTGCCGGGATTGCGCGAACTGCACGGTGAATTGCCCGTACGGCGTGAAGGTCGCGAGCCGGGTTGCGCAAGCACAGGAGTTGTTCGCGTGAAATTGCTGGTGGCTCGGCTGACGAGATTATTGACGGCCAGATCGGCGGATTCAACAGCCGGGGCGAGCTCGGAATTATCGCCTTGCGTGCTCGCACTGCTGCTTGCTGTGCTGGCCGTCGCGCCTGTCGCGCGGGCGGCCGGTGTGGCGGATTGCCACCTCGTAGCGGGATGGGAGCAGCGAGGCGTCCCGCGGAATTACACTCCCGATAACCTTTTCGAGTACCTGGACGGGAGCGCCGAAGGCTATATTCTGTACGGTCTGGTTCAGATGCAGGGGGTGACCTGCCGCTCGAAGGGCGGATCCATCACCTTCGATGTCTTCGAGATGAACGACGCGGACTCCGCCTACGGCGTGTTTTCGACAAACCTCGATCCCCAGATGCCCATCGAAAAGCTCGGCATGGGCGGCCAGGTCTTGCCGCGCCGAGCCCTGTTCTGTAAGGGCAAGTATTACTTTGAGCTTGCGGCAAGTCCCGAAAAGGGGGCGGTAGCCGCGCTGCGTGCGTTCGCAACTGAAGCCGAAAAGCGAATCACCGGCCGCGCCACACCCCCCGCCGCTCTCTCCTGGTTTCCCACCGCCAAGCTGGCCTCAGTGCGCTTGATTCCGGAGAGCGTCCTCGGGTTGCGCCTGCTGAAACGCGGCTTCGTAGCCCACTACGAGCAAGGGCAAGCCTTCGTCGTCATGGAAGAGTCGCCTGGGTCCGCGGCCGCCATCTTGAGCCAACTGCGGCAGCGATTCGCCGAAGGCGCACCGGCCCACGTTGCCGATGAGGCCTTCCAGGCCGACGACCAATACCTGGGCGGACTTTGCATGTTCCGCAAGGGCCGCTACATCGGCGGATTCGCAAATATGCCGGACGCCCAGGCCGCTACTACACAAGCCACTTCCCTCGCCGAACATATCCCCGGAATGTAGGTCCGGTAGATAAGCAGCGGCCGGAACTTCCTTCTCCGTTCCGGCCGGCTCGCCCTAGTACGTTGGTGCAATTGCGCGGCTCGCACTTTCGAGCCAGAGTGTATCCGCCCTGCCCGTGCCAGCGCTTCCCTTAGACCAGCGATTTGCGTTGGCGCCTTGTCGGATAACTTAGGCCGGCAGGACTTCGCCAAGTGGGGGGCCGTTCGAAAGTGCGTCGTCGAGGAGAGGGCGAGCCCGGTAACTCGGAGGGGGAAGCCTCGTCGCCCCTTGGTTGGCGAGGATCCGGCCGCCTGTTCCTTCGTCGTCGTGCAAACGGCCCCCCGCCAGCCCGCTGACTTTACTCCCCTGCTCGCGCGCACCACCTGAGATTCACAACGTCCTGAGCGAGTTTGGCCGGTAGGGGCGAGGCGGCGCCTCGCCCCTACAACGAGGTCACTGTTCATCCCCGCTCCACGCAACGCCGGTTGGCGCAGACTCCTGCCTTCTGGAGTCCGTCGTCTAGACTCCCTTTTCCCTCTTCTCCGAAGACATTGACTCCTTCAGATCAACGGAGTGGTATGATGCGATGCAAGATCAACGCATTGGAGAATCTATGGGACGCCTGTTGCGCTTTAGCCATGCCGCGACTCGCATGCCTCGGCCTTTAGGGCAACCCTGCAACAAGTCCCAGGCCTGACGACGGGCGCCTACATCGCGACAAAAGGCGTCGCGACGTAGGCGCCACCCGCGGCGGCGACGCGAACTAGACCATTGCATTCAAGACTGCACGTTGGTAAATTGCCGCTAGAGGTGAAGGCAATGCACGAAGAAAAACATTCAGGGACACAATCAGCGGATTTGCAAGAACAGCGCAAACGTTTAGTGGACTTGCAAGAAGAGCGCAAACATTTGGAAACGCTATTCGCGGATAGAATTAACTTCTATCTCGTCTTCGCCGCCGGTGTGTTGGCGTTTCTATTCGATGGCCAGCATTCGAAGTGGCTGGAGAGAAGTGCCCTTGGCGCCGTCACATTGGTTTCGGTCTTGATGATTTTCGCCCTGTGGAGGACTTTCCGCCTCGTCATGGGTATTCTGCATGAACTAGCTTCGAAACATAAAAGCACTCCCTACGCTTACTATTCCGAGCACGCGACGTGGGTACCGAATGCAAACTACTTTTTGTTAGCGCTGCCCATTTCATTGACTCTGTTCTTCATCTGCGCGCTAATATCTTCTTTGTGGCCATAATCCTGACCGCTAGAGAGCAGGGTAGCGCAGAGTTTGTGCCTTTTAAACTCTGCGGTTTTCTATTTGAAGAATATGCCCAACTTGTTATTGCCCCTGTGTCCGCGCCGCGTGTTCGAACAGTGGAACAGCCGCAGACTCTCAAAACCAGAGAGTCTGCGCTACCAGCTCCGCGCCCTGCTTCCGTGATCCGCTTGCCTTGGGAATCCAGCATTGTTATTCTGGGGGTAGCCCTACGGACGCTGACGGGTCAATGAGCTCTCAAAATGGCAAATCGCCTTGCGATTCTCAAGAGTGTGTGGGAAGCATGGAAGCGGCTGGCAAGAAGGGTCGGCAATCTCCAGGTACGGGTTCTTCTTTTCGTGTTTTATTTTGTGGTGTTGGCTCCTTTCGCCCTGATCGTGCGCTGGGCGAGTGACCCCATGGCGATTAAGCCCGGAAGCTCACGGGGGTGGCGTGATTCCCCTGAGTCCCAAGAGCGGGCCTTCGACCGAGCCCGGAGGCAATTCTGATGTACATCCTGGGGGTTTCCTGTTACTTTCACGACTCTGCTGCCGCCCTATTGCAGGATGGTGTGCCGGTGGCTGCGGCGGAAGAAGAACGCTTCACTCGCAAGAAGCATGACTATGATTTTCCCCAACAGGCGATCGATTTTTGCCTGAAAACGGCAGGGATTCGTAGCGACGAGATCGACTATGCCGTTTTCTTTGAAAAACCCTTCGTCAAGTTCGAAAGACTCCTTTTGACAACCATGCAGGCCTTCCCGCGCTCCCACGGAGTGTTTCGCGAGGCAATGGTCTCTTGGCTGGGCGACAAGCTTTGGGTGAAGACTCTTCTGCGGAACCGGCTCGGCGTACCCGACTCGCACATCCTCTTCAGCGACCATCACCTCTCGCACGCTGCGAGCGCCTTCTTTTGTTCTCCTTATAAGGAAGCCGCGATCCTCACCATCGACGGAGTCGGCGAGTGGACTACCGCCAGCTTTGGCGTCGGCCGAGGAACAGAAATCAAACTACTAAAGGAGATCCGTTTCCCCCACTCCCTTGGCCTACTTTACAGCGCCTTTACGGCCTTTCTGGGTTTCGAGGTCAATGAAGGCGAGTACAAGGTTATGGGCATGGCCCCTTTCGGAACCCCTCGTTACATTGACAAGGTCTACAAATTAATTCGACTTTCCCACGACGGCAGTTTTGAGCTCGACATGGACTACTTCTCCTTTCATTACTCCACCGAGAAAACCTTCAATGAAAAATTCGCGGCCCTATTTGGCCATCCGCGTGACCCCCGCGACCACTTCTTTACTTCCACTAGCGGTCATCCTTCCTACTTTGGCGAGAAGCCCGCGAACCTTGATGAGCTCGCCAAGCGCAACCAACACTACGCCGACGTTGCGGCCAGCATCCAGAAAGTGACCGAGGACGTGATCCTTGGCATGGCTCGGCACGTCCATGAGGAAACCGGCCTAAAGAAGTTATGTATGGCAGGAGGCGTGGCATTAAATAGCGTTGCCAATGGCCGAATTCTCCGCGAAACGCCTTTTGAGGAGATCTTTATTCAACCGTCGGCTGGTGACGGCGGCGGGGCCTTGGGTGCGGCCCTGCATGCCTGTCACACCGCGTTGGGCCAACCCCGAAAGTTCACGATGGAACATGCTTACTGGGGTGAGGAACACTCTCCCGAGATTATCGAAAGATTACTCGTCGAAAAAACTATCCCTTCCCAGAAATTCGACAACGAAGAAGCGCTTCTGGCCAGGGTCGTTGACCTGTTGTGCGAGGGGAAAGTCGTCGGCTGGTTCCAAGGCCGGTTCGAGTGGGGCCCGCGAGCTCTCGGAAATCGAAGCATTTTGGCGGATCCGCGCAAGCCCGAAATGAAAGATGTTGTCAATACTAAGCTCAAGTTTCGGGTACCCTATTGCCCTTTTGCCCCCTTCGTTCTGGTGGATAGAGCCGTTGATTTCTTCGAATTGCCCTGCCCGGCCCGGCACTACCCAGCCCGCTTCATGCAATACGTGGTCGACGTCAAGGAGAGCAAGCGGGATCGGATTCCTGCCACCACGCATGTCGATGGGACTGCGCGGCTTCAATGCGTGAGTCCCCAAACCGCCCCGCGGTATTCTCGGCTGATTCAGCTCTTTGGCGAGGCAACTGGGGTGCCGGTTATTCTGAACACCTCCTTCAATCTCAAGGGTGAGCCCATTGTCAACACGCCTCTCGAAGCCTTGCAGACGTTCTCCCGCAGCGAAATGGATGCTTTGGTCTTGGACCGTTTCCTGGTTGAGAAGCCAAGGTAATGTGATATCCGACAAGGGTTTGCTCGAGGAACCCACCCCGTTACGGAGGAAATCTCAGTCTCCTGCAAACATAGCACCTCATTCAGCAGAGCACGGAAGTTGGGCTAACCAATGGTCAAACCCATTGGCCGGGCCGCCGGGCGGAGATGTGGGTCGACCTGATATAATGGGGCATGACCGATGGCAGCGAAGCGAGGTCCTGGGCGAGGCGGAGGATGTGTTGGGAGTTTCCGTTGTCGTGTCGCGTATACCTTGCAACGGAAGAACACTAGGAGGCTAGCATGCAGGCGCTACAAAGCCTACGGAGCAAACTCGACACCGCCGCTGAACTCCTGAGTTTTTTTTGGAACAATAAGTGGTGGTGGCTCGTTCCCGTGTTACTCGTCCTCCTGCTGTTGTGCGTTCTACTCGTCTTTGCGCAAAGCTCCGCCATAGCTCCTTTCATCTACACGCTGTTCTGAGCTGCCGATCCCGCGTGCCGAGGGCCCGGCAAGACTAGCGCCTAACTCTTTATCGACCTTGCTGTTGCAGAATCTGAAACATCCGCGCCGCGATCAGGTGATTGCCCTCCGGGCCAAGGTGAGTGAAATCGATGTAGATGGTACCCTTCTCGCGATCAAGCGATCCCGAAACATCGAAAAACCTTGGCCGGGGCTCGGCATTGACAAGAGCATACATCTTGAGAAAAAGAAGATCCATCCCGGGAAACTGCTGCAGGCAGGCTTTTCGGATTGCCTCTTCCTCGCCGCTGAGTTCTTTATGACCGGCCAGGATTACCGGTTGCCAGAAGAAAGCATAGTCAAACCCATACTCCTTCGCCAGCGCCTTCACGATGCGCATGTTCTTGAGGTAGCTGGTATCCAATTGCAATTTCGCTTCCTCATCCGTAATGATCCTCAGGCGGCCGGGTTCTGATCCCGGGATGCGAAAAACCAGGGAAAGTCTTTCTTCCAATACTCTCCGCAGGCTGCCTCCCTGTTCAAAGAGTTCACGGAGGCGGTCGTAGTTGTGGTGCACATCGATTTCGCCGGACTGGTACAAGGAAAATACGTCATTAACGCCATCGCAGAAGACTACCAGGTCGGGTCTGCGCGGGGCGCGCTTAAGCTCGAGCGCTAGTTCGATTACCTCCTGGGTGCTAACCCAAGCGGACACTCCGAAATTTCGGACGCAAACCTTCCGGCCTGAGTTCGAGTATTCCCCTGCGAGTTGGGAGGGGATGGTCAACCAATCAGGTGACCCCGTGCCCCACAAAACTGAACCCCCGAACATCCACACGGTGTAGGTCTCGGGATCGCATCCAGAGTTGAATGTCCGCCGGAACCCCTGTCGATCAGTCGCAATAGTCTCCCCGTGGTAGGGCACCATTCCCCACCCCACGTAGGCTCGGTAGTCGAATCTGGCGGCGGACCGAAACTCTTGCCAGTACCTATCGGCCCAAGGCTGCCCCTTGTAGACTGAGGATCGCGCGTGGGGGTCAAGGGTCGGACGGCTACACCATTGAATCGCAATGTAGCAGACGGTGACGACGATTCCCAAAAGAAATTCGGTGAAAACGATGGAGAAACAAACTTTGGACACCAACCCCTGGATTCTATCTGTTGCCATTTTTGCCCTTTTTGGCCCTCTGCGCCCATCCAACTATGTTTTGATCGCTTGCATCGCGTGCTGCCCAACAATAGGTACAGTATAGACGAGGATTCGGCAGGTTGCCGCGCTTCCGCGGGAGGTAAGGAGGTAAGGGTGTCAGGAGGTAAGGGTGTCAAGTACGTTTCTCCGCCTTGCTTCCGGCTGCCTCACAGGGATTGGTGAAGCCTTTCGAGAATCCACTCGCGGAACATAGTAGTTTCGTTCACGCCTTTGGATCTCGCGAGCCGTCTCAGGCGCTGAAGCTCTTGTGGGGGCAAACCGACACACAGCGGTGTGTGTTTGGAGCGGGAAAACACGGGTTCGCCGACCTCCTCCAGACCTTGTACAAAGTTCGTGAGATCGTGCGTGTCCCAGAACTTCGCCAGCTCCTGAATGGAGTCGGTGTTCGGCAGTTTCTTCGCCCTCATACTTTTTTCCATCGCTGGTAACGCCGTTTCTCTTTCGCGGTCATCGGTCTAGCTGTGACCGGGGAGCCCTTGCCGCCGGGAAATCTGACGATAACGCAGAATAGGTGTCGTCCGGCTAGAGTTTCTCCGAGAACGTAAAACACTCCGGTCCGCGCCAGCCCTTCAAAAGGTCCGTTGAGGCGCCCAAATACTCCGCTACAAGGAAATTCCTTGGCAAACCACACCTAAACTTATAGGCTAGAATCGGGCGTGCGCCCGCGCGAACGGACCGGGCGGTCAGATTGTGCCGCTCGGCCTGACCCGTCCCTTCGGGACATCGCAGACCCACACAGCGGGGTCTGCGCCATCCGGGAATGGCACGGCTGGAGGTGAAAGCTGATCGTCGAGAGAAGTTTCTTGGCGAACAAAGCGAGAATGTCTATGAAAACAAAGAGTCGAGCAGTCGAGAAGTCAAGGAGTTGAGGAGTTGGGAAGCCAAACCAAGATGCTTGAGGTCGGACGCCGACGGTT
>Ga0116217_10001842_pt1 | contig 20036 bp, 14 predicted proteins | sample Sb_taG_6_FD_89697 | JGI IMG/M metagenome (GOLD analysis project Ga0116217, IMG submission 89697) | Peat soil microbial communities from Weissenstadt, Germany - Sb_50d_4_PS metaG | ecosystem: Environmental > Terrestrial > Soil > Wetlands > Peat | place: Germany: Weissenstadt | collected 2010-09-21 | reverse complement strand
CTGGTGGCGCGCGGCCAACTACCTCTCGGTGGGCCAGATCTACCTACTCAACAAAACGCTGCTGCGCGAGCCCCTGCGGATCGAGCACGTCAAGCCGCGGCTGCTGGGCCACTGGGGCACGACCCCGGGGTTGAACTTCGTCTACGCGCACCTCAACCGGGTTATACGCGCGCGCGAGCTGAATGCGATCTACGTGGCCGGCCCCGGCCACGGCGGCCCCGGGATAGTGGCGAATGTGTACCTGGAGGGCACCTACACCGAGGTCTACCCCCACATCGGCCACGACGAGGAGGGCCTGCGGAGGCTCTTTCGCCAGTTCTCCTTCCCGGGGGGCATCCCCAGCCATGTGGCGCCGGAGACGCCGGGGTCGATCAACGAGGGCGGCGAGCTGGGCTACTCGCTGGCGCACGCATATGGGGCGGCCTTCGACAACCCCGAGCTGCTGGTGTGCTGCGTGATCGGCGACGGCGAGGCGGAAACGGGGCCGCTGGCGGCCAGCTGGCACTCCAACAAGTTCCTAGACCCCGCGCGCGACGGGGCGGTGCTGCCGGTGCTGCACCTCAATGGGTACAAGATCGCCAGCCCCACGGTGCTGGCGCGCATCCCCCGCGAGGAGCTGAGGGCGCTGCTGGAGGGCTACGGGTACGCGCCGCGCTTCGTCGAGGGGGAGGAGCCGCAGGCGATGCACCAGCTGATGGCCGCCACGCTGGACGAGGTCACCGCGGAGATCGCCGAGATCCAGCGGCGCGCAAGGGAGGGGGGCGAGCAGACCGCGCAAGGCGAATCAGGCGAGCGAGGGGAGCAGAACGACGCGGGCGAGCGAGGCGGGCAGGCAACCCGGAACGAGCCGGGCGGGAACGAGCGCCCGCGCTGGCCGATGATCGTGCTGCGTACCCCCAAGGGCTGGACCGGCCCAAAGCTGGTCGACGGACTCCCGGCGGAGGGCTCCTTCCGCTCCCACCAGGTACCCCTGACAGATCTGGCCGCCAACCCCGAGCACCTGGCGCAGCTCGAGCAGTGGCTGCGCTCCTACCGACCGCAGGAGCTGTTCGACGAGCACGGCGCGCTGCGCGCGGAGCTGGCCGCGCTGGCCTCCGCGGGGCAGCGGCGCATGGGCGCCAACCCGCACGCCAACGGCGGCGTGCTGCTGCGCGCGCTGGAGCTGCCCGACTTCCGCGAGTACGCCGTGAAGGTCCCCAACCCGACGGCGAACACCAGCGAGCCCACAAGAGTGCTCGGCGCGTGGCTGCGCGACGTGATCCGCGCCAACCCCGAACGCTTTCGCCTGATGGGCCCCGACGAGACGGCCTCCAACCGCCTGGGCGCGGTGTTCGAGGCGACCGACCGCGCCTGGATGGCGCAGCGCCTTCAGAGCGACGAGCACCTCGCCCCCGACGGGCGCGTGATGGAGATCCTCAGCGAGCACCTCTGCCAGGGCTGGCTGGAGGGCTACCTGTTGACGGGCCGCCATGGCCTGCTCAACTGCTACGAGGCGTTCATCCACATCGTGGACTCGATGTTCAACCAGCACGCGAAGTGGCTGAAGGTGTGCCGCGGCATCCCCTGGCGCGCGCCGATCGCCTCGCTCAACTACCTCCTCTCCTCGCACGTGTGGCGCCAGGATCACAACGGCTTCTCCCACCAGGACCCCGGGTTCATCGATCACGTGATCAACAAGAAGGCCGAGATCGTGCGCGTCTACCTCCCGCCGGACGCCAACTGCCTGCTGTCGGTGGCGGACCACTGCCTGCGCAGCCGCGACTACGTCAACGTGATCGTCGCCGGCAAGCAGCCCTCGCTGGACTACCTCACGATGGAGGAGGCGATCGCGCACTGCACGCGCGGGCTGGGCATCTGGGAGTGGGCGTGCAGCGACGGCGAGGAGGAGCCCGACGTGGTGCTGGGCTGCGCGGGGGACGTGCCCACCCTGGAGACGCTCGCCGCGGCGGAGATCCTGCGCGAGCACCTGCCGCAGCTGCGGGTGAGGGTGGTGAACGTGGTCGATCTGATGCGCCTGCAGCCCGAGAGCGAGCACCCCCACGGTCTCTCCGACGTGGAGTTCGACGCCCTCTTTACGACAACAGCGCCGGTGATCTTCGCCTACCACGGCTACCCCTGGCTGATCCACCGCCTCACCTACCGCCGCAACGGCCACCACAACCTCCATGTGCGCGGCTACAAGGAGGAGGGCACCACCACGACCCCCTTCGACATGGTCATGCTCAACGACCTCGACCGCTTTCACCTCGTGATCGACGTGATCGATCGCGTGAGCGGCCTGGCCGAGCACGCCGCGCACCTGCGCCAGGAGATGGCCGACGAGCGCCTGCGCCACCGCGCCTACACGCGCGAGCACGGACAGGACCCGCCCGAGATCACGGACTGGCGCTGGCCGGCCCCTGCCTGACCTCTTCCATCGCCGGCGAACGCGGCCATTCGCGGTCTGACCTCATCTCGTCACGGACCGGCGCCGGCCTGGGCCGCCCCCGTCTTGACCTCCCCTTCGCGGCGGATGAGCGACTCCACGCCGAGCGTGCACACGCCGAGGCTCACCACGGCCGCGGCGACGATCGCCGTGGCGACGGTGCTCGAGAGCACGCCCTCGGCCAGGCCGATCGAGGCGACGGCAGCCGGCACGCCGAGCTGCGCGCTGGCGGCGAGCCCGGTATCGAGCGGCCGGCGCATCAGCGCAGAGGCGGCCAGGCGGATGAGGACGTTGAGCAGCACCAGCATCCCCGCGAGCGCCAGCATCGCCGGTTCGCCGAAGAGCCCGCGCAGATCGAGCTGAGCGCCAAGCACGACGAAGTAGAGGGGAATGAAGAACCCCTCCGCGACCCCGCGCATCTGCGTCGAAAGCCGTTTCGGACCGCCGACCAGCGCGACCATCACGCCCGCCCCGAAGCCCGCGACGAGCACGCTCGTGCCGCTTTCCTGCGCGATCCAGGCGAGCAGGAACAGCACCAGCAGCGACAGGCGCAGATCGAGCGCCCAATGGCGCTGCTTTGACAGATGGCGCACGCGGTGCACCCACACGTGGCCGGTCAGCAGCCGCGAGACCCCGTACAGCGCCAGCCCCGCGGCGGCCACCAGCGCGCCGCCGAGCAGCGCATGGCCCGCGCGGCCGGGCTCGAGCACGATCGGCACGGACAGGATCGTCACCACGTCGGCGATCGTCACCCACGCCATCACCGCCATCGCGTCGGATCCCGCCGCGCCGGCCTCCTCGAGCGCCGGCAGCAGCACCGCGGCCGACCCCGACGCGAGCACCACCGCGTATATGGCCGCGTGCGAGGTGCCCGCCACCGCCGCAGCGGCGAGACCGCCAAAGGGCGCGAGCACGGCGACGATCCCCGCCAGCAGCGCCCCCCCGCGCAGCGACGCCGCCAGCCGCCGGTCGCGCAATGGCAGGTGCATGCCCACGGTCAGCATCAGCATCGCGAAGCCGATCTGGCCGAGGAACGCCACCGTCGGGTTGGCCGGGTCCACGACCCTCAGCCCGGTCTTGCCGACCGCGATCCCCGCGAGGATCTCGCCGATCACCACCGGCACGAAGCGCCGTCCGCCGATCCCCAGCAGCGGGCCGCCCAGGCCGGCGAGCACGATCACGAGGAGGGTTTCGAAGCTCACTGAACGTCGAGCCTATGCCGTCGGTGCGCCTTCCGCCGCAAAAGGCCAATCAGCGGGACAGCCCGCTCCGGCCGCGCCGCCTTCGAAGAGACACTCGGTCAGTGATGCGGGAAGTGCGCGTTGGCCCAGGGGGCGAACTGGGGGATCGAGACGATGGCCAGCACGACGCCGGCGGCGAGCATGCCGCCGAGAGCCAGGGCGCGGCCGCCGCAACCGGCGCGGGCTTCGTCCAGACCGGGGATCTGTGTGCCCGAGGGGGCGAGCACGCGCTGCAGGGCGGGCAGGTGCCCGAGGACGTGCAGCCCGGTGGCCGCCAGCCAGATGAAGAAGCTGACCTTGTGGATCGGCAGCAGGGCCCCGCGCGAGCTGGGGCCCACGAGCATCAGGGCCACGCCGCTGGCGAACACCACGATGGTGCTGAGCACGACCAGGGGGGCCAGCAGCCGCAGCGCGAGCTCCGGGGGGCCCTTGCGCCGGTAGCGGGGCTCGGCGGTGTAGTAGCGCGCGAAGCGATAGCCGGTGCTCGCCATCTTCAGGGCGATCGGGCCGATCAGGAGCATGCCGAGGAACATGTGAATGTTCAGCAGCGGCCTGATGCGCAGGATCGTGATGCCCAGGACGGCCAGGAGCACCAGCAGAACCACGCCGGTGAGGGTCGTCAGGCGCTCGTTGCCCTCGGTGCCTCCGGCGGTAAGACGCGCGAGCGGCGAGCGCGCAGGGGCGAACTCGGCCTGTCCGGCTGCCTGGCTTGTGTGCGCCACAACAGAAGTGTCGGCACGGTCCCTAATGAGGCCATAACAAGAGGATGAGAAAGCTCATATCCGTTGGCGGATCACCGCGCGAAGCGCGGTGACGTGGATGGAGCGGCGCCCCGCTCAGGCGCTCGCCGTGGCGGCATGGCGGCGCAGCAGCCAGCGCCGCAGCTCGTCCGCTCCCCAGACGATGAAGGGATAGGGGAGCAGCAGGGCCAGATCGTGCACGGGCAGCGCGGCGGTGCCCAATAGCGACTGCAGCGGTGGGGCGTAGACGAAGACCGCCGCGAGCAGAAGCTCGGCCACGATCGCGCCGAGCAGGTAGCGGTTGCTGAAGACGCCGATCGAGAACAGGGAGGCGCGTCTCGTGCGCACGGCGAACGCCGTGCCGATCTGACCGAAGATCATCCCCAGGAAGGTCATCGTGGTGGCCTGGAGGTAGGCGTGATGCAGCGGATGTCCCGCGCCGGTGGGATCGCCGCTGTGCCAGCCCGCTTCGGCGAGGACGTAGAAGAACCCCGCCAGCGACAGGGCCGCGACCATCACGCCGAGGAAGAGCCAGGCGCGCACGAGCATGGGCCCCTGGATGACGCCCTCCGAGCGCGGGCGCGGGGGGCGGCTCATGATGCCCGGTTCGATCGGGTCGCGGCCCAGCGCGAGCGAGGGCAGCGTCTCGCTGCCCACGTCGAAGGCCAGCATCTGGAGCACGGTGAGGGGAAGGGGGATGGCTCCGCCGGCGAGCGCGAACACGAGGAACGGCGCGACCTCGGGGGTGGCGTGGGCGAAGATGTACTGGATGAACTTGCGCACGTTGTCGTACACCTGACGGCCCGCTTCGATCGCCACCACGATCGTGGCGAAGTCATCGTCGGTGAGCACCATCGTGGACGCCTCGCGCGCCACGTCCGTGCCGGAGCGGCCCATCGCCACGCCGATGTCCGCCACGCGCAGCGCGGGCGCGTCGTTGACGCCGTCGCCGGTCATCGCCACCACGTGGCCTTCGCCGCGCAGTGCCTCGGCGATCTGCAGCTTGGCCTCGGGCGAGGCGCGCGCGAAGACCAGCTCGCTGCCGCCGGCCAGCAGCTGCCCCAGCTCGCGCTCGTGCGTGTGGTCGATGCGACTGGCGTCCACGGCCTGCGGGTGGACTCCGCCGCCGATCCCCACCTGGCCCGCGATCGCGGCGGCCGTGAGGGGGTGGTCGCCGGTGATGACGATGATGCGGATGCCCGCGCTGTGGCAGCGCGCCACGGCCTCGATCACCTCCGCGCGGGGCGGGTCGAGCATCGTGATGAGCCCCAGGAAGCACAGCTCCCGCTCGGCCTGCGCGCGGGCGGGGGCCTGCGTTGCCGCCCGCATGGCATCGCGGGCGGGGGCCTCCCCTGCCGCGGGCATGGCTCTGCGCGCGAGCGCCAGCACGCGCAGGCCCTGACCGGCGAAGCTCTCCACCTGCTTCATCGCGCGCTCGCGCTCGGCCGCCGGCAGCGGGCGCGGCTCGCCATCGGCAGACAGGGTGGTGGTGCAGCGCCCCAGCACCGACTCGGGGGCGCCCTTGGTGTGCAGCCAGGTAGTCTCAGCGGTGGCGTCGGGCGTGGACGGAGCCCCGCCGGTGGCGTCCAGTGTGGAGGAAGCCGAACCGCCGGCATCCAACGTTGACATCAGCTTCAGCTCGGGGTCGAAGTTGTAGAGGTGGCCGCGCCTCCGTTCGCGCAGCTCGGGATCGACGTCGGCGCCGAGCGCCCGTGCGGCCATCAGCACCGCCACCTCGGTCGGGTCTCCGACGTTGCCCTCGCCCGCGTCCAGCCGGGCGTTGTTGCACGCGGCCGCCGTCTCGGCCAGCGCTCGCATGGCGGCGTCACGCGAACCCGCGTCGGGGCCGTCGGCGCCCTGGAGCGCCACCTCCGCGTTCGGCGTCCACACGGCCATGGGCCGCATGCGGTTCTCTGTGAGTGTGCCCGTCTTGTCGGTGCAGATCACGTCGGTGCTGCCAAGCGTCTCCACGGCGCTGAGGCGCTTGACCAGCGCCCCCCGGCGCGCGAGCGCGCTCACGGCGACGGCCAGCGCCAACGTGATCACCGGCAGCAGTCCCTCGGGCACGTTGCCCGCGAGCAGCCCCACGGCGAACACCACGCTGTCGCGCGGCGAGAGGCCGGCGCCGAGGATCGCCAGCGGGATGAAGGCCAGCGCCATCCCCACCGCCACCCCGGCGATCAGCCATGCCACCCGGCGCACCTGGCGCTCCAGCGGGCTGGGCTGCTCCTTCACGCGCTCGCTCAGCGAGGCGATGCGCCCGAGCTCGGTGTGCATGCCCGTGGCGAACACCACGCCCTGCGCCTCGCCGCCGATGCAGGTGGTTCCGCTGAACACCAGATCCCGCGCGCTCAGGCGGGGCACGCCGTGGTCCACGAGGTCGGCCGCGCGCAGCACCGACACGGACTCCCCCGTGAGCGTCGAGAGGTCCACCTCGAGCGCGCCGCTCAGCAGGCGCATGTCCGCGGCGATGCGCTCGCCCTCCTCCAACAGCACCACATCGCCGGGCACCAATCCCACGGCCTCGATCGTCACCGGGGCGCGGTCGCGGAGCACCCTCACGTGCTGGGGCATGTAGCGCGCCAGCGCCTCCACGGCCCGCTCGGCCTGCATCTCCTGCGCGAACGCGAACGCAGCGTTGAGGAGGATCACCAGCAGCACCGCGATGCCCACCGTCTGGTTGCCCACGGCGAACGACAAGCCCGCCGCCAGCCACAGAAGCAGGGCCAACGGGTGGGTCAGCTGGCGCCCCAGCTCAGCCGGCCAGCGCGCCCCGCCGTGGCGGCGCAATTCGTTGGGTCCGTACTGGGTGAGCCGGCGCTCGGCCTCGCGCGTGGTGATCCCGGTGGGCGAGCTGCGCAGATCGCGCAGCAGCAACTTGACGCCCTCGGTCGCATCGACCTCGACGGGGGCCTGCGCGGGGGGTGGCTCGGTCATCCGGGCGCAGGCGGGGCAGCGGAATCCAGCGTCGCGAGCAGCCGCAGCTCCTCCATCAGCAGGCGCGGCAGCAGGAAGTGCTCGCGCACGTGCTCGTGCCCCGCGAGCCCCAGCCGATCGCGCAGCTCGCCGTCGCGCAGCAGCTCGAGCATCGCCCCCGCGCATTCCTCGACGCTTCCAACGAGCACCCCGCCGACGCCCTCGGGCATCTGCATGGGGATGCCCCCCGCGCGCCCCGCCACCACCGGCGTGCCCTTCCACAGCGACTCGCTCACCACCAAGCCGAAGCCCTCGCGGATGGACTTCTGCACGATCACTTCCGAGAGGCGCTGGAAGGCGTTGACCTCGACGTTGCCCACGCCATTGAGGTTGGTGTAGATGTGAATCATGGGGTCGCGTTCGGCGGCCTCGGAGACCTGGCGGTAGACGTCCCAGCCCTCGGGATCGTCCAGCGCCATCGAGCCCACCAGCGCCAGCTGCAGATCGCCGATCTCCTCGCGCACGAGCCGATAGGCGGCGATCACCCCCAGCGGGTCCTTCCACTGGTCGAAGCGCGACACCTGCGTGACCAGGCGCCCGGGCACCTCCACGCCGATCCAATCGAGTATCTGGCTGGCCATCTCCGGATCGAGGTCGATGTTCTTGGGGCTCATCGGGTCGATCGCCGGCGCGATCGTCTCCACGCGCGCCACCGACAGGTCGGGCGGCACGAACTCGGGCATCGTGAAGACCGCCGCGTCGAAGCCGTCGAGCAGCGGCCCCAGAAAGCGCCAGGCGTCGGGGTTGGGCTCGCTGGTGTCGATGTGACAGCGCCACACCCAGCGCGCGCCGCCTTTGCCGTGCGCCTGCAGCAGCCCCGCGGGCTGAGGGTCGTGGACGACGACGAAGTCATATGCCCCGTCGAGGGTCGCCGCGTTCTCCTCGATGCAGCGCGCGTATGCCATCCGCTCGGCCCTGCTCAACGGATGCGGCGCTCCCTGGAGGCCGTTGTGCAGCGTCTTGGTGGCGTGGAAGAATGCCTCGTCGCCGCCGATCACCTTCCAGTCCACCGCCAGGCCGAGGTCGCGCAGCAGGGGCACGCTGGAGCGCAGCAGCTCGGACACCCCGCCGCCGTAGGGAGTCGCGTTGACGTGCAAGATGTGCGCGCCCTTCAGCGCCTTCGCGTGCTCGCGCAGCTCCGCCATGATCGCCTCGGGCGCCAGCCCGTCATAGGCCTTCAGCGACCAGCGTCCGACTGTCACCTCCTGCAGCACTAGGGGCCTATCAGGTCGCGTCGTCTGAAGACCCACAGCGCCGCGAGCGCCGCGGCCACGCCGATCGCCACCATCGCCGCCGCGTCGCCGGCGCGGAAGGCCTGCGCCGGGACCAGGCCCACGTGCGCGAAGGGCGTCACTTCGAGCAGCCACTTCGGCGCGCTCAGAGCGGATCCGAAGAGCTGCCACACGAAGGCCGCCACGACCAGGCCGTAGGCGATCCCGCTGCCGGCGCGCGGCAGCGCCGCGTAGGCGAGCGCTCCCAATCCCAGGAAGAGCAGCGCCGCGGGCAGGCAGTTGGCGCCCGCCTCGAGCATCTGCGCGAGTCCCACGCCCGCGTTCTGCGTGGCCGCGCCGATCCAGCCGCACACGCCCGCGGTGAGGCCGATCGCGGCGGCGCCCGCGGCCGCCAGCGCCAGGCGCCCCGCCAGCCACCCCCCGCGGCTGACCGGCAGCGCAAAGAGCGTTTCCAGCTGCTGATCCATCTCCGCGCCGCGCGCCGAGGCCACCTGCGCGCAGGCGAAGAGGCTGAGGACGAGCACGAAGAAGAGGAACGTGAGGCCCATGTAGCCCGCGGGCGAGACGATCGACACGCCGGCCACCTGGCGCAGCTGGCGCTGCAGCGAGCTCGACAATCCCGCGCCGGCGATGCTCGTGGAGATCACCCCCACGATGAACGCGAAGAAGCCGCTGCCCAGCAGCCAGAAGAGCAGGCTCGCGCGCTCGCCGCGCAGGGTCTGCGCCAGGGGCGAGCCCAGCAGGCGCACGTTGGGCGGGGCGTCATCGCGCGCCGGCAGCAGGCCGGTGCCCACGTCGCGCCGCAGCGCGATCGCGCCCGCCCCCGCGATCAGCGCGATGCTCGCCGCGGCCGGCAGCAAGAGCACCCAGGGGCGCGCGCCGGTGAAGGGGCGCAGTTCCTCGGCCCAGCCGAGGGGGGCGATCCAGCGCAGCCACCCCAGGGACGTGGTCGTGTCCGCCACCACGCGAGCTAAGAAGGAGAGGAGGAGGGCCGCGCTGGCCAGCTCTATCGCGAAGCGCCGGTTCGGGGCGAGCTGGCTTGCGAGCGCGCCCACGCCCGTGAAGACCGCCGCGACGGACACCACCGAGAGCGCCATATAGGCCGAGCCGCCCAGCGGCAGGCGCGCGGCCGCGAGGCCCGCGAAGGCGGCCAGCCACAGGATCGCCGCGCCCGCGGCGATCGCCCCCAGCGCGGCGAGGTAGACGTTGCGCCGCGCGACGATGCCCGCCAGCATTAGCTCCGCGCGGCCCGCATCCTCCTCCGCGCGCAGCGCGCGTATCGCCGCCAACAGGCCCCATACCGCCGCGAAGAGCGTCAGCAGGCCGCCGATGCGCCAGGCCGCGTAGCCGCCCACGGTGAGCAGATCGTAGGGCTTGCCTTAGAACAGGCGCACGGCGTCGTTGGCGCCGAGGCTGCGCGCCAGCGCGAGGCGATCCGAGAGCGCGGGATAGGCCGAGCGGTAGGCGACGACGTTGGCGTAGCACACGATGGCGAAGAGGTAGGAGAAGGAGAACGTGCGTATGCGCCCATCCGCGAACGCCCGCCGGGCGATGGCGCTAGCCGCCGGCACGACCGTCGGAGCTGTCGTAGTGGTGCAGGAAGATCTCCTCCAGCGATGGCTCGCGGCTGCTGAGCGCGAGGACGGGGTGGCCCGCCAGGGCCTCTATCAACGGCGTCACGCTGCCGCTCACCTCGAAGTGCAGCGTATTGGCGCCCCCATTGGAGACGTTCATCCCGGGCAGGCCCTCGAGCCGCGGCGGCTCGCCCGCGAAGGTCACGTCGATCGTCTGCGCGCTCAGGTGGCGCAGCTCCTCGAGCGTCCCCTCGTCGATCAGGCTGCCCTCGCGCAGGATGCCCACCCGATCGCACAGCGCCTCGACCTCGCTGAGAATGTGCGAGGAGAGGAAGACCGTCTGGCCGCGCGCCTTGGCCTCCTTCACGGCCGCGCGGAAGGCGACCTCCATCAGCGGATCCAGGCCGCTGGTGGGCTCGTCGAGCACCAGCAGCTCCGCACGGCTGGCGAGGGCCGCGATCAGCTGCACCTTCTGGCGGTTGCCCTTCGAGAGCGCCCTCACCTTCTTGTTCGCGTCCAGCTGGAAGCGCTCGATGAGCTCGTTGCGGTAGGCCACGTCGGTGCCGCCGTGGATGCGCGCGAGGAACTCGAAGGTCTCCGCGCCCGTGAGCGCCGGCCACAGAAAGGGCTCGCCGGCGACGTAGGCCACGCGGCGGTGCGCGCTCACCGGATCCCCCCAGGCGTCGATGCCGAACAGCTGCGCGCTTCCGGCGCTCGGCCGGTGCAGCCCCAGGAGCAGGCGGATGGTGGTGGTCTTGCCCGAGCCGTTGGGGCTCAGATAGCCATACACCTCGCCCGGCGCGATGCTCAGGTGCAGATCGTCCAGCGCGAGCGTCCTGCCGTAACGCTTGCTCAGGCCCCGCGCCTGGATCACGGGTGTCGCTGGATCTCCAGGCATCGTGCTCACACTATCCGCTCCGTAGTTTCTCTCCGCACCTCGGCGGTTTTTCTCGGCTGCCGCTCCGGGCGCCGTGGCCTAGCCTCCGGCTCATGATCATCGATGCCCCGAATAACGACACGCTTCGCGTGCTCATCGCCGGCGGCGGCGTGGCCGCGCTGGAGACCGCGCTGGCCCTCTCGCAACTCGCGCCCGAGCAGACCAGCGTGACCCTCCTCGCGCCCAACCCCGAGTTCGTCTACCGCCCGATGCTCGTGCACGAGCCCTTCGCCCACGGACCCGCGCGGCGCTACCCGCTCGCGCGCATCGCCGCCGACGCGGGCGCTGAGCTGCTGGCCGAGGAGCTTCACCGTGTGGACCCGGAGCGCCACGCCATTCACACCAGGAGCGGCGGGGAGATCGAGTACGACGCGCTGGTGCTGGCGCTGGGCGCGCGCGTGTGCGTGCGCTACAAGCACGCCCTGACGATCGACGATCGCCACCTGAAGGAGACCCTCCACGGCCTGCTCCAGGACGTCGAGGGGGGCTACGTTCAGCGCCTGGCCTTCGTGGCGCCCCCGCGCATGGCCTGGCAGCTGCCGCTGTACGAGCTCGCGCTGATGACCGCGGGACGCGCCTATGACATGGGCATCGAGCTCGCGACGACGATCGTCACTCCCGAGGAGAGCCCATTGGCGATCTTCGGCGCCAACGCCAGCAGCGCCGTCGCCGCAGTGCTCGAGCGGGCCGGCATCCACACGATCGCCTCCGCCTACGCCGAGGTGCCGAGCTCCGAGGAGGTGCTCATCAACCCCGGCGAACGGCGTCTTGAGGTCGATCGCGTGATCGCGCTGCCCGAGCTCTACGGCCCCTGCGTGCGCGGCATCCCCATGAGCGAACACGGCTTCATCGGCGTCGACCCCCACGGCGGGGTGCGCGATGTGAAGCGCGTCTACGCCGCCGGCGACGCGATCGACTTCCCCGTCAAGCACGGCGGCATCGCCAGCCAGCAGGCCGACGCCGTGGCCCGGTCGATCGCCGCGCTGGCCGGCGCCGCGGTAGCGCCCGAGCCGTTTCTGCCGGTGATCCGCGGCATGCTCCTCACCGACGATAAGCCGCTCTACCTCAGCGCCCACATCGCCGGCGGCCACGGGCTCAGCTCGGAGGCCGGCGACACCCCCAGCTGGTCGCTCCCGGGCAAGATCGCCGCGCGCTATCTGGCGCCATATCTCGCCGCGCTCGATGGGGAGCCGATCACAACCGCCGAAGTGAGTGCATGAGCGATCCCGCCCCCCAGCCCCCCTGCGGCTTCTGCCTGGTCCTCGGCTACGACCGCACCGACAGCGCGCGCCTGGCCGCGGTGTGGGCCGCGCGGCAGCTCCCCCGCGACGGCAAGCTCGTGATCGTCCACGCCTGCCGCCCCCAGCACGCCCCGCCCTCGCCGCTCTCCAGCCCCCAGGAGCGCCACCACTTCGGGCGGGCGCTCGTCGACGAGCTGCTTTTGGAGGGCTCGGACTCGCTGTTCGACGTCGACATCGAGGTCGAGATCTCAGACCAGGATCCCGTGAGCGCCCTCATCGACGCGGCGCAGCGCCACAACGCGCGCGCGATCGTGGTCGGCTCCGAGCACCATTCCCGCCTGCATCGGGCGATGGGGACCGTCATCACCGGCCTGCTCAACACCTCCTCGGTGCCGGTCATCACCGTGCCCCTGGCCGCCGCTCGGGACTCCGCTGCGCTGCTCACGCAGTCCGGCGACGCAGGGTGAGCGGGCCGAGGATGAACGGGCCGCTGCTCACGCGGTCCGGCGACTGCAGGGTGAGAGGGCCGCTGCTCAAGCGGTCCGGCGACGCAGTGTGAGCGCACCCAGGCCCAGCGCCACGAGCGCCGCGCCGATGACCACGCAGACGTCCGCCACCATCCTGGCGCCCAGCGCACCGGGGCTCGTGGCGCGGGCGAGGGCATCGAAGGCGTAGGTGAGCGGCAGCGCCCAGGAGGCGTCGTACAGCGCCGTGGCCATTTCGTGGCGTTCGACGAACAGCCCGCACAGCAGCAGCTGGGGAAAGATGATCGCGGGCATGAACTGCACCGCCTGGAACTCCGTGCGCGCGAAGGCGCTCACGAACAGGCCCAGCGCCATGCCGAGCACGGCGTTGCCGATCGCCAGCAATGCCACGAGCCAGGCGCCGTGCGGCGCGTGCAGGCCCAGCGCGAGGAACCCCACCAGGCACACCACCGTGGCCTGCAGCGCGGCGAGCAGACCGAACGCGATCCCGTAGCCCGCCAGCAGGTCGGCCTTGGCGATCGGCGATGCCATCAGCCGTTCGAGCGTGCCGCTGGTGCGCTCGCGCAGCATCGCGATGGAGGTGATCAGGAACATGATGCTGAAGGGAAACATCCCGCACATCGGCGCCCCGATCGACTGGAAGGTCCGCGGCTGGGAGTTGAGGATGTAGCGCATCAGCGTCAGCAGCCCCACGGGCACCGCGAGCAGCAGCCCGATCGTGCGCGGGTCGTGGCGGATCTGCCACAGCACCCGCCTGGCCGTGGCCAGCGTCACGCGGCGGCTCATCGCGCGAGCTCCGATTCCGGAGGGGCCGGTTCCGAGGCGGCCGGCTCCGGGGAGGGGGGTCCTGGGGTGCCCGCCCGCTCCGCCGCCGCCGCCCGCTCGATGACGGTCAGGAAGGCCTGGCCGAGGTCCTGCTCGCCGGTCTCCGCACGCAGCCGCTCGGGGGTCGTCTGCTCCAGCAGCCTCCCATCGCGCATCAGCAGCAGCGCATCGCACTGGCTCGCCTCGTCCATCACGTGGCTCGACACCAGCAGCGTGCGCCCTGCCCTGGCCAGCTCGTGGAATGTGGCCCACAGCTCCGCGCGCAGCACTGGATCGAGGCCCACCGTGGGCTCGTCCAGCACCAGCAGCTCGGGATCGTTCAAGAGCGCCGTCGCCAGCGACACGCGCGAGCGCTCGCCGCCCGAGAGCGAGCCCACGACCTGGCGCTCGCGCCCGCCCAGGCTCACCAGCTCGATGACCTGCGCGATGCGCTCCCGGCTCGCGCCCGTGACGGCCGCGAAGTAGCGCAGGTTCTCGCCGATGCTCAGGTCCCCATACACCGAGGGGGCCTGCGTCACATACCCCACGCGCCGGCGCAGCTCGGGGGCGCCGGCCTCATCGCCCAGCACCCGCACGCGACCGCTCGCGACGATCTGCACGCCCACGATCGCGCGCATGAGGGTTGACTTGCCGCAGCCACTGGGGCCCAGCAGGCCGGTCACGGTCCCCGGGGCCACGCGCAGCGAGATGCCGTCGAGGGCGGGCCGCCCGCCGCGGATGACGCGCAGATCCTCGATCTCGATCGCTCGCACGGCGAATCACGCTACCGCGCGCTCGCCGCCCGCGTCATGGGTGAGAACTACGGAGCCCCTTGGGTGGTGATTGCGGTGGGAGTCCCCCTCGGCAGCGGGTTGACTGTAGGGGACCGATCTAGAAGGAGAACAGGCTTGAGCGCTTCAACCACAGCCCCCGTCCAGCCCACCCTCGACTTCGTGCGTCCCTTCGCGCGCCTGCGCAAGGACGACACCGCCTACGCCGGAGGCAAGGGCGCCAACCTGGGCGAGCTCGTCGCCGCGGGGCTGCCCGTGCCGGACGGGTTCGTCATCGGCGCCCCGGCCTACGCAGCGTTCTGTGCCGAGACCGGCTTGCGCGAGCGTCTGGGCGAGCTGCTGGACGAGGTGGACGTGGAGGACACCCCCGCGCTGCAGGCAGCCAGCGCCGCCGCGCGCGAATTGTTCGACGCCACCCCGATGCCCGAGCCGCTGGCGCGGGAGATCGGCTCGGCCTACAAACGGCTCGCGGAAGGGGCCGATAGAGACGGGGCTGGCGGGGAAGGGGCTGGCGGAGAGATGGGCGGGGACTCGATCCCAGTGGCCGTGCGCTCCTCCGCGACCGCCGAGGACACGGCGGACACCTCCTTCGCGGGCATGAACGAAACCTTCCTCAACACGCGCGGCTCGGACGCGGTGATCGACGCCGTGCGCCGCTGTTGGCGCTCGCTCTTCGGCGCGCGCACGATCTACTACCGCGGGCTCAACGGCTTCGGTCAGGCCGACATGGACATCGCCGTGATCGTGCAGCAGCAGCTGCGCTCCACCCGCGCGGGGGTGATGTTCACCGTCAATCCCGCCACGGGCCGGCGCGATGAGCTGGTCATCGAGGGCTCCTTCGGCCTCGGCGAGGCCGTCGTCTCGGGCTCGGTCTCGCCCGATCGCTACGTGGTGGACAAGGCCACGCTCGCCATCCGCCGGCGCGAGGTCCACCACAAGGAGCTCGTGATCGAGTACGCCGCCGACGGCGGCACCCAGCAGCGCACGCTCTCCGAGGACGAGGCCCTGCGGCCCGTGCTCGCCGATGATGAGGTGATCGCCGTGGCCGAGCTCGGCCGGCGCATCGAGCGGCACTACGGCTCCCCGCAGGACACCGAGTGGGCCTTCGACCCCGACGGCGCGCTGTGGATGCTCCAGAGCCGTCCGATCACCACGCTGCACGAGGATGTCGCCGCGACAGAAGAGCCGTTGGAGCAGAAGGTGCTGCTGCGTGGTCTCGGCGGCGCGCCCGGCAGCGCCGGCGGCGCGGCGCGCATATTAGCCTCGCCCGCCGAGTCCGCGAGCCTCAATGACGGAGATGTGCTGGTCACGCACATGACCTCCCCCGATTGGCTGCCGTTGCTGCGCCGCGCAGCGGCTGTTGTGACTGACTCCGGCGGCATGACCTGCCACGCCGCGATCGTCTCGCGCGAGCTGGGCATCCCCTGTGTCGTGGGCACCGGAGAGGCGACCCGCACGCTGCGCGATGGCGAGATCGTGACCGTCGACGCCACCCACGGCGTCGTGTTGGCAGGTGCCCGCCCATCCACCAGCGCAAACGAGCCGGTGCCGACATCGCCTGCCGCGCAGAGTCCAGGCGCACCTGTGACCGCCACGCAGATCCTGGTGAACCTCTCGGAGCCCTCGCAGGTGGAGCGCGTGAAGGACCTGCCCGTGGATGGCGTGGGGCTGCTGCGCGCCGAGATGATGGTGCTGGAGGCGCTCGAGGGCGACCACCCCCGCACGCTGCTGGAGGAGGGACGCGGGGAGGAGTTCGTCACGCGCATGGCCGCGGGCCTCACCACCTTCGCCGCGGGCTTCGCGCCGCGGCCCGTCACCTATCGCACAATCGACTTCCGCACCAACGAGTTCTCGGGGCTGCGCGGAGGCGAGCGCTTCGAGCCGCACGAGGCCAATCCGATGATCGGCTACCGCGGCGCCCTTCGCTACACGCGCGAGCCGGACGTGTTCGCGCTCGAGCTCGACGCGCTGCGGCGCGTATGGGATGCCGGCCTGCGCAACCTGCACGTGATGCTGCCCTTCGTGCGCAGCACGCGCGAGCTGCGCCGCTGCCGCGAGCTGATCGCCCACTCGGGGCTGCTCGAGCTGCCCGGCTTCGAGCTGTGGGTGATGGCCGAGGTGCCCTCGGTGCTGTTCAATCTCAAGGAGTACGCCGCGCTGGGGATCAGGGGCATCTCGATCGGCTCCAACGACCTCACGCAGCTGCTGCTGGGCGCCGACCGCGACAACGAGGTGCTCGCCGAGACCTTCGACGAGCGCGACCCCGCCGTCACCGCATACCTGCGCGAGCTGATCCCGCGCGCGCGGGAGCTGGGGCTGCGCACGTCCATCTGCGGGCAGGCCCCCTCGGTGCACCCCGAGTACGCCGAGCTGCTCGTGCGCGCCGGCATCGACGCGATCTCCGTGAGCGTGGACGTGATCGATCGCACGCGCAGGCTGGTCGCCGCGGCGGAGCAGCGCGTGCTGCTGGACGGCGCCCGGGGATAGGCGATGTTCCAGATGCGCATCCACGGGCGCGGCGGCCAGGGCGTCGTCACGGCGGCGGAGATGCTCTCGCTCGCCGCCTTCGCGGAGGGCCGCCATGCGCAGGCATTCCCCAGCTTCGGCTCCGAGCGCATGGGGGCGCCCGTGGTGTCCTTCTGCCGCATCGACGACCACGAGATCCGCCTGCGCGAGCCGATCGTGGAGCCCGACGCGCTGATCGTCCAGGACCCCACGCTGCTGCACCAGGTGGACGTCTTCGGCGGCCTGCCCCCGGAGGGCTTCATCCTCATCAACAGCGCAAGGAGCTTCGACGAGCTCGGCCTCGACGATTTCGTCAAGGACTTCCGCCACGAGCGGCTGCTGACGGTGCCCGCCAGTGAGATCGCGCGCGAGCACACCGGACGGCCGGTGGCCAACGCGGCGCTGCTCGGCGGCTTCGCGGCGCTCACGGGGCAGATCTCACTCGACGCGCTGGCAAGCGCGATCCGTCAGCGCTTCAGGGAGTCCGTGGGCGAGAACAACGTGGCGGCTGCGCGGGCGGCGCATATGTGGGTGACAAACGAGCTGCGGGAGCCAAGCGGTGCTGCGTCAGCTTGAGGGCTCGCGCGCGGTGGCCGAGGCGGTGGCGCTCTGCCGGCCGGAGGTCATCTGCGCGTACCCCATCTCCCCGCAGACGCACATCGTCGAGCAGCTGTCGGGACTCGTGAAGAGCGGCGAGCTGGCGCCCTGCGAGTTCGTCAACGTCGAGTCGGAGTTCGCCGCCATGTCCGTGGCGATCGGCGCCAGCGCGACCGGCGCGCGCGCCTACACGGCCACGGCCAGCCAGGGCCTGCTGTACATGACCGAGGCGCTCTACAACGCCTCCGGCCTGGGCCTGCCGATCGTGATGACCCTCGCCAACCGCGCCATCGGCGCCCCCATCAACATCTGGAACGACCACAGCGACTCCATGAGCCAGCGCGACTGCGGCTGGATACAGCTCTACGCGGAGACCAACCAGGAGGCGCTGGACCTGCACATCCAGGCATTCCGCCTGGCCGAGGCGCTCTCCACGCCGGTGATGGTGTGCATGGACGGCTTCATCCTCACGCACGCCTTCGAGCGCGTGGACATGCCCACGCAGGAGCAGGTCGACGCCTTCCTGCCCCCCTACGCGCCGCGCCAGGCGCTCGACCCCGACGAGCCCATCACGATCGGCGCGATGGTCGGACCCGAGGCGTTCATGGAGGTGAAGTACCTCGCGCACGCCAAGCAGATGCAGGCGCTGGAGCTGATCCCCGCGATCGCGGCCGACTTCCAGGACGCCTTCGGGCGCGAGAGCGGCGGCCTCATCCGCCCCTACCGCAGCGAGGACGCCGAGACGATCGTGGTGGCGCTCGGGAGCGTGCTGGGCACGATCAAGGACACCATCGACGAGCTGCGCGAGGAGGGCATGAGGATCGGCGCCCTCGGCATCACCTCCTTCCGCCCCTTCCCCCTGGAGGCCGTGCGCGCGGCGCTGGAGCGCGCCCAGCGCGTGGTGGTGCTCGAGAAGGCCCTCGCCGTGGGCGTCGGCGGGATCGTCTCCGCCAACGTGCGCATGGCGCTCGCCGGCATCGATCTGCACGGCTACACGGTGATCGCGGGCCTCGGCGGGCGGCCCATCACGAAGGCCTCGCTGCGCAAGTTGTTCGCCGACGCGGCCGCCGATCGCATAGAGGCGCTGACGTTCCTGGACATGGATTGGGATTTGGTTGGCCGCGAGTTGGCACGCATGGGCGAGTCGCGGACCTCCGGCCCCCATGCGGAGAACATCCTGAGGGACATCGGACCGATCGCGGCTGGGCCGGTATGAGCATGCCCGCGATCCGCTACTACCAGACGGGCAGCTTCGCCGTGGGCAACCGCCTGCTCGACCCCGAGCAGCGCTCCGAGCAGGCCAGCGAGCAGCGCAGCAACGCCATCACCTGCGGCCACCGCGCCTGTCAGGGCTGCGGCGAGGCGCTGGGCGCGCGCTACGCCCTGGACGCCGCCATGCGCGCCACGGGCGGACGGCTGATCGCCGCCAACGCCACGGGCTGCCTGGAGGTGTTCTCCACCCCCTACCCCGAGAGCTCGTGGCAGCTGCCCTGGCTGCACTCGCTCTTCGGCAACGCCCCGGCCGTGGCGACGGGCATCGCCGCGGCTCTGCGCGCGAAGGGCCGCGAGGACATCCGCGTCGTCGGCCAGGGGGGAGACGGCGGCACCGTGGACATCGGCTTCGCCTGCCTCTCGGGCATGTTCGAGCGCAACGACGACGTGTTGTACATCTGCTACGACAACGAGGCCTACATGAACACGGGCGTGCAGCGCTCCGGCGCCACCCCGCCCGCGGCGCGCACCACCACCACGCCCGCTCTCGGCCCCGAGCCGGGCAACGTCTTCGGCCAGGGCAAGAGCGCACCGCTGATCGCGATGGCGCACGAGATCCCCTACGTGGCCACCGCCACCGTCGCCGAGCTGCGCGACCTCGAGGCGAAGGTGCAGACCGCCATGAGCATCCGCGGCGCGCGCTATCTGCACGTCTTCGTCCCCTGCCCCCTGGGCTGGGGCAGCGCGAGCAAGGACACGATCAGGATCGCGCGACTGGCGAAGGAGACGGGCATCTTCCCGGTGTTCGAGGCCCACGACGGCGAGGTCACCGATGTCTCGAAGATCCGCCGGAAGCTGCCCGTCGAGGAGTACCTGCGCCCGCAGGGGCGCTTCGCGCACCTCTTCAAGCCCGAGGTGCAGAGGGAGACCATCGCCCGCATCCAGGCGGGCGCAAACCGCAACATCCGCCGCTTCGGGCTGCTGGGCGGGGAGGATGGAGATGACGGGAGACGGGGCGGCCCCGGACGCGATGGCGCCCCCGGGCGCGACGGCGGCCCCGGACGCGACGGAGGCATCCGCTGATGGACAAGCCCTTCGCCATCACCCTCGACGTCGGCTCCAGCCTCGCCAACAAGACCGGCTCCTGGCGCGACGAGCGCCCGCTCTACGTGCACCGCCTGCCCCCCTGCAACCACGCCTGCCCCGCGGGCGAGAACATCCAGCGCTGGCTCTACCACGCCGAGTCCGGCGACTACGAGTCCGCCTGGCGCGAGCT
>Ga0116217_10001841_pt1 | contig 20042 bp, 21 predicted proteins | sample Sb_taG_6_FD_89697 | JGI IMG/M metagenome (GOLD analysis project Ga0116217, IMG submission 89697) | Peat soil microbial communities from Weissenstadt, Germany - Sb_50d_4_PS metaG | ecosystem: Environmental > Terrestrial > Soil > Wetlands > Peat | place: Germany: Weissenstadt | collected 2010-09-21 | reverse complement strand
GGATACTCCCGCTTCCGCAATCGTCTGTGTTCCCGTTGGCACACCGTTGACATAGTGTGAGCGAACTTGGTAACCCTTCGGCGGCTGAACAGCCAAGGCACTCAACGACAAGGGTCGTCCACTACTTCTGCTACTGCCCCCGCCACACGAAGCAGCTAAGACCCCGGACAGTCCCACGAGAACTGCCACACAAGAACGGCACAACAGTCTAGCTCTCGGCCGAGAACGCAAGGACCAAATGATACATCGCACCAAGGGTGTCGACGTCCAGAATCACCTGGTACGACCCGCCTTCGTCATCGGGAAAGGCTGCTGCTTCCCTTTGGCGTGGCCCAAGGTCGCAGTCGCCAGTCGGAGATTGGGGACGTCGGCTCACCGACGTGAACCCCTACAGATCTGCACACTGGCACGGAGCGGCCCCGGCGGCTGTCCCTCGAGGACGAAGGCGCTTGCTCAGACCGGGACTTTGTAGGTCCGTGTGTGCCAGACTTGGTTATTCAGCGAGGTGTGTTGATCAAACGGATCGTTGCGGCACTAGCGGTGCTGGGTCTGCTCGCATCGGGTCTCACCTACTTGGCCCTCACAATCGGAGCCCCTAGCGTGCTCCCACCTCTCGGCCGCTCTGGCGCAGTCACTGGCATCGAGATGCTGGCGGCCCTCCGGGATGTTCCGGTCACGGGACCTGTGCGTCTGACAGGGACAACCGGTTCGATGGCAGGCAGGTCAACAACCGTAGAAGCCCGAGACGGTCACTTCCGAATTTCCCTATCTGGGGGCACGTACCTCGTAAGCGGTTCTGCTGGAGCCGCACCGTGCCCACCCGTCACCGTCATGGTCACCGCCGACAGGACTTCAGCCGTGTGGATCACGTGTCAAGGAATCTAGGGCCGGGTTCTGGCCCGCTCCCGGTGCCGTCCCCTCTCTAGATACATTGCCGCACGCTGGCGTGGGACAAGGAGATCTCGCCCGGGCGCAACCGGGACGTCCCGCCTCCCACGATGGCGACCTCGGTGGCGCCGTGATGCGGAGCGCGAAAAGGCGGCCGCGAGGGGAACGCCCCTCCCGAGGTGGTGACGCCGGCAGCAGAATGGATGCGGAGCACCTCGAGGGACTCGTCGCGCGTCAGGTCGGGCAGGATCCCCCGAAGGCGGGTGGCCAGCATGGTCTTGCCCGAACCGGGGGCGCCCACCAGCAAGAGGTGATGCCCGCCGGCGGCGGCGATCTCCAGGGCGCGGCGTGCCACGAATTGGCCCCGGACGTCGGCGAGATCAGGTTCGCTGGCCTCGGGCACCGGCATACCGGCGGGCGGGGGGACCGCAGCCCAAGGGGCCCGCCCGCGCAGCGCGGCGACGAGCTCGGCCACCGTGGACGCAGGCCGCACGCGCCCGTCGGCCACCAGCGCCGCTTCGGCCGACGCCCCTGCCGGCACCACGATGCGCTCGCTTGCGATCGCCGCCACGAGGGACGCGATTCCCGGGACGGGGCGGAGAGTCCCGTCGAGGCCGAGCTCACCCACGAAGCCCGTGCGTTCGACGCAAGCCGAAGGCAGCACCTCCGCAGCGACGAGCAGCCCGATGGCGATGGGAAGGTCGAGCCCCGCACCGGTCTTCCGCACGCCCGACGGGGCTAAGTTCACAGTTACCCTGCGCGACGGCCACGACAGGTGGCTCGACAGGAGTGCGGCGCGGACGCGGTCGCGCGACTCGCGCACCGCCGCATCCGGGAGCCCGACGACGGTGAATCCGGGGAGCCCCGCCGACACGTGGACCTCGACCGACACAGGATGACCGTCGACCCCGTGGAGGATTGCCGAAGGGATGGAAGCGAGCATGGTGGAACTCCAAATGCGGGACACGTTGTCCGTGCCGTTCGAAAGGGAGCGGGCCACGTGATGGGCGCCGGCCACGCGAAGGCGCTCCTCCGAGGGTAGGCGCGGGTTGTGTCAACGAGCGCCCTGGGGACGACTCCCCAAACGACGAGGGTGGCTCCCCTCAGGACCAGCTCGCCACCAGGAGCAGTACAGCGGTGGCGCTGAGCAAGGCCGGGCAGACCTTGAAGAAGATGACGGCGGTGCGGGCCCCCGTTACAGCGGTCAGCGTTGCAATCGCGAAAAGCGCGGCGGCGGAGATCCGGTAGATCCAATCGACCAGGGCGGGCTGAGAACCGCCCAGACCAGTGGCGACTACCACAATGGCGGCGATGAGCCACATGATCATCGCCTCGGCGATCCACTCCTGGGTGATGATCAGCCGGTTGTCACGCGAGGTGTCGCTATAGCCCGCGACGACCTTTGCCGTGGGCAACACATGGGCGACGCCCCACAGCGCCACGATCCCGGCAGCCACATAGGCGAGTACAGCACTCATACTGACAGCATCCAGCGCCAAGGAAGCTCTGGCCAGGGCCGAACGGCCCCCGCGGGCAGTATGCCCGGTGCTACCCCGGTCGGATCTCCAACCGGTCCAGCAGGTCGTTCACCCGGCGGCCGATCTCGTCTCGGATGGGGCGGATCTCGGCGATTGACTTCCCCATGGGGTCGTCGAACTCCCAGTCCTCGTAGTGCTTGCCGGGCACGAGTGGACAGGCGTCGCCACACCCCATCGTCACCACGACGTCGGCCGCCCCCACGAACTCGTCGGTCCACGGCTTGGGGAACTCCCTCGAGATGTCGATGCCGATCTCGGCCATCGCCGCTACCACGTTCGTGTTGATCTGGGAACCGGGTTCAGATCCACCAGACCAAGCCATGGCACGGTCCCCGGCGAAGTGGGTGAACCAGCCGAGGGCCATCTGAGATCGCCCCGAGTTGTGGACGCACAGAAACAGGACGGCAGGGAGCTTCTTGGTGGAGTGGTCGTCGGCTTGGACGAGGGCTTCGAGCCGCTGGCGCGCGAAGTTCTCGGCTCCGACGACCAACCAATCGGTGATGGTCGCCCTCGCCGCCAGGGTTTGGAAGCTGTCGAACACGAGTGCCTCGATAGTCTCCTGTCCGAACACACCATGGAACTTGGTGTGGAGATCTCGCGCTGCGTGCGTAAGAGCCTTTCTCTGGCCCGGGTTCATCTGTACCAGGTCGCTCATGATGTTTCCTCCCCCTGTCATTTGCCCCTATCTGAATCGCGTCACCCAGCTCTGATGTCCCCAAGGCGTCGCTGGGCGTCTGCACGCACCCAGGCCTGGGCTCCCATCTGAACGGCGTCCCACGGGCTCCCGAGCGGTGGTGTGTAGGAAAGGTCAAGCTCACTCATGGCGTCTACGGTCATCTCGTGAAAGATGGCAGCAGCGCCGATGTCGACCCGTTTGGCCACCTCGGCGTGCTTGTGCCCGAAGAGCTGGACGCCGAGGAGTCGGCCGGTCGTGGCGTCGCCCGTGAAGCGCATGGCGATGCGGTGACTCCCGGGGTAGTACGCCTTGTGGTCGTCGGCCTCGGCGCCGACGGTCACCGGATCGAACCCGCCCGAGATGGCTTCGTGGTCCCGCAGTCCGGTGCGGGCCACGGCGTGATCGAAGATCTTGACCACCTGGGTGCCGAGGCTGCCGGCGAAGGCACGGTTGCCGCCGAGGGCATTCTCTCCCGCTACCCGTCCCTGCTTGTGGGCGGTGGTGCCGAGCGGCAGATAGGTCTCGCCCAGCAGTCGGTGATGGGTCACCACGCAGTCGCCGGCGGCGAAGACGTGCGGGAGGTTGGTCCGCATGTGGCGGTCGACGGCGATGGCGCCGCGCTGCCCGAGGTTGGCGCCGGCCGAGGCGGCCAGCTCGGTGTCGGGTCGCACCCCCACGACCACGAGCACCAAGTCCACGTTCCGAACCACGTCCTGGCCGTCGGTCGTCGTCGCTTCAACGTGTAGCCGACCGGGCTCGCCGGGCGTCGCTCGGGTTACGGAGCGGACAGTCGTCCCGGTGAGCACGTCCACGCCATGGTCGGTGAGCTGTCTGTGGACGAGGACGCCGATTTCGGGATCGACCGTGGGGAGCACTTCGGGGAGCTGCTCCATCTGGGTCACCGACAGCCCACGCGCCACTAGGGCCTCGGCCATCTCCAGCCCGATGTAGCCGGCTCCCACGATGATGGCGCTGGCCGGCGCAGCCTCCTCGAGGGTGCGCATGACGGCGAAGGTGTCTCCCATGGAATGCAACAGATGGACCCCGTCTTCGACTCCCAGGACGTCTGGTTCATTGAGCCCTTCGATGGGGGGACGAACCGAGACAGCCCCGGTGCCGACGACCAACTGGTCGTAGGGAAGAAGCTCCTCGTTGCCGGCGGCGTCGGTGAGGAGGAGCTTTCGACCCTCGACGTCGATGCGGCGAGCCACGCTGTCGAGGCGAAGTCCCATGCCCGTCGCCTCGAGATCGGCGATGCTCCGGTGCGCCAGGTTGCGCCAGTGGGTGACCTCGCCCGAGACGTAGTAGGGAATCCCGCAGATGGAGAAGTTGGGGTATGCGTCCGCCACGACCACGGTGACCTCGATGTCGGGGTCGAGCTCACGGGCTCGGAGCGCGGCGCTGATGCCGGCGTCGCTTCCTCCGATGGCAATGAGGTGCATGAGGTCTCCAGTCGGATCTGTTCGTCACGCCACGGGTGGCGAGGATTGGTCCTGGTGCGAAAGATGCGCAGAGGCGCCATCGGCACTCGCCGATTTAGGGCGAGCGCCCGGAACAGCGCTGGCAACTGCAGGCTCCGAGGTATTGCGCTCGTGGTGGGGAAAGATGATGTCGGATGCTTCCGCCGCGGTGACGCCGGGGTAGAGGGACTTGATGACGACAAAGGCGAGGACGCCCCCGACAATCTGCGCGGCCACAAAGCTTGGCGCCGAGCTGGGGGCGATGCCGGCGAAGGTGTTGGAGAATATACGCCCCACGGTGATTGCCGGGTTGGCGAAACTGGTCGAACTGGTGAAGAAATAGGCCGCTCCGATATAAGCCCCGACGGCGGCCGGGGCGGCACGGCTCCGGCCGCTGCGAGCCAGGGCGAAGATGACCAGGATGAGCCCCAGTGTGGCCACGATCTCGCTGAAGGAATGGGCCGAGGTGGCCCGGTGGTGGGTCGAGATCGACACGGCGGCCTTGGAGAACATCAGGTTGGCAACAACCGCTCCCCCGACGCAGCCCGCCACCTGGGCGGGTAGATACGCACAGGCGTCGCGCCAGCTCAGTCCACCGAAGCCAGCGTCCACGAATGAGACCACTGGGTTGAAGTGGCCCCCCGAAACCGGGCCGAACATCAAGATGATGGCGAAGAGCCCGGCTGCCGTCACCGCCGCGTTCTCGAACAGCTCGAGTCCGATGTTGCCCGGCGAGAGCTGTTGCGCGGCGATGCCCGAGCCGATGACGATGGCCGCCAGGAAGGCGCTACCCAGCAGCTCGGCGAGCAATCGGCGCCACAGCGCAGGTTCGTTCATCACAACCCAGGTCGGGGCAAGATCAGGAAACCGATGCCTAGCAACAGGCGCTGGAGGCCGACCGGACCGCTGTGGCGCCGACGGGGATCGCCCGTTCCCCCTCAGGCGCGCAGGTCTCGGTCGAGCATCCCAGATCGGTTTCTTGCGGCGCGTCGGCGAGCACGGTGTAGATCTCCCAGGGCGCCCCGTCAGGATCGTTGACCCACGCCTTGTCTTGGAGGGCGTAGCAACAGGTTGTCGACTCCTGGACGTCGGGCTCGAGCCCCTCGGCCGAGAGCCGCCTGGTGGCTGCCTGGACCTCTTCGGGCGAGTCCACTTCCACGCCCAAGTGATTGAGTGCACCGGCCACACCGACCTCGCGTCCGGCTCCACCTTCGATGAGCACCAGCTTGAGCGGCGGCTCGACAATGGCGAAGTTGGCGTAGCCGGGGCGGCGTTTGGCTGGCTCGGTCTCGAAGAGCTTCGAATAGAACTCCACCGCGGCGCCGAGATCGGTGACGTTCAAGGCGAGCTGGACTCTGGACATGACGACCTCCGGTAGTATTCACAAGCGTCGATACGTCGAGTATGATCAATGCATCAACACCTGTCAATAGGAGGTGGGGCAATGGCCAAGCGGGTGGCAACCATCGAGCCCGAGTCGACGGACCGGTGCTGCCCTTCTGTACTGGCTTCGCCCCTTGACGCCACCCAGGCCGGAGAGCTGGCCAGTGGGTTCAGCGCCTTGGCCGACCCGGTCCGGCTTCGTGTCTTGAGCATCCTGGCGGCGGCACCAGGAGGCGAGGTCTGCGTCTGTGACTTCGTGGAACCTCTGGGCAAGAGCCAGCCCACCGTGTCGCATCACCTGAAGATCTTGAGCGACGCCGGCCTCGTCCACGGCGACCGACGCGGTAAGTGGGTGTGGTACTCCCTCGATCGCGAGCGCCTCGCCGACCTTCAGGTCGCCCTCCAGCCCGTCAGGTAGGTGTCGTGGTGGCTTCGCGTCAACCCGTTCGGTCGGCTGCGGTCTGGCACGCCGCCGATGTCGTAGACACCTCACAATGGTGCACTCACCTCACCTCCCCCGATCGAGCAGCCATCGTCGACGCCGCCAAGCGAGCCGTCGAGGTGGGACGCACCCCGGCAACGGTTGAGCGCGACGACTTCGACCTCCCCTTGCTTGCGCCCGCACTGTCCCGGTGGGTGGAGGCACTGCACGGAGGTCGTGGCTTCGTCCTGCTGCGCGACTTCCCGGTCGACGAGCTCTCCGCTGAGGCGACGGAGTTGGCCTACGTCGGACTCGGATGGCAACTCGGCACCCCGGTAGGCCAAGATGCCGATGCCGCCATCCTTGGCCATGTGCGCGACGAGGGTGTCGTCCGCACCGATCCGAGCGTGCGGCTGTATCGGACGAGACAGCGCCAGGATTTCCACACCGACGGGTCGGACATCGTCGGCCTCCTGTGTCTCGAAGGAGCGATGTCCGGAGGTGAGAGCCGCATTGCCAGCTCCCTCGCCGTCTACAACGAGATCCTGCTCCGCCGTCCTGACCTGCTTGAGGTGCTCTACGCGCCCATGTACTGGGACCGCAACAACGAGCAGTCAGCGGGCGACGATCCCTACTTCGAGCTTCCCGTGTTCAACGAGGTGAACGGCGTTCCCCGGATGTTCTACATCGGCTGGTACATCAGAGATGCCCAGCGCCACTCCCAGGTTCCGCGGCTCACCGACACCCAACGAGAGGCGTTGGACCTGATCGAGTCGATCGCCAACGATCCCGCCTTCCACCTCGAGATGGACTTCGAGCCCGGCGACGTCCAACTCCTGGCCAACGCGAAAATCCTGCACTGTCGCGAGGCCTTTGAAGACCACGACGACCCCGATCTCCGGCGACATCTGTTGCGTCTGTGGCTCACCGCCCACGCCTTCACGAGCGTTGACGAGGTCCTGCGCGACGGCATCCCGAAGCGGGGCCAATCGCCGACGCCGGCAACCACAGGAGGATGATATGACCACGAGCGAATCCGACCAGATCCATGCTGCGGTGCGCGACCGCTATGCCGACGCGGCCCGGGCCGCCACCGATGCCTCGAGCAGCGGGCCGAGCGGGACCGCTTCAGGCTTGTTCGGCCGCACCCTCTACGACGACAGCGACACCGAGGTACTTCCCGCCGACGCCCTGACGGCGTCGCTGGGGTGTGGCAATCCGACCATGTTGGCCGACCTTCAACCCGGCGACGTGGTCCTCGACCTGGGCTCGGGCGGGGGCATCGACGTCTTGCTGTCGGCTCGACGCGTGGGACCGACGGGCAAGGCCTACGGGCTGGACATGACGCCCGAGATGCTCGATCTGGCTCGGAAGAACCAGGTCGAAGCCGGGGTGACCAACGCCGAGTTCCTGCGGGGCACCATCGAGGACATCCCCCTGCCCGACCGGAGTGTCGACGTGGTGATATCGAACTGCGTCGTCAACCTGTCCCCGGACAAGGACGCAGTGGTCCGAGAGGCATATCGTGTCCTCAAGCCGGGTGGACGGCTGGCGATCTCCGACATCGTCCTGCGTCGACCGCTGTCTGAACGGACACGAGGGCTGATCGGGTTGTGGACAGGCTGCGTGGCGGGCGCGATGGTCGACGCGGACTACCAAGCAACACTTCAGGCAGCCGGATTCGAAAACGCTTCGATCACACCCACAAGGGTCTACGAGGAGGAAGATGTCGCTGCCCTTGCGGCCGAGCTCTCAGTGGACCTCGACCTTCCCGAGGACATCGACCGCCACGAGATCATGGCGGAGCTGGCCGGCTCGGTCATGAGCGCCTTCGTCCGAGGCCAAAAAGCTGGTTAGTTCCTGCAAGCGACCCTCAGGACCGGCAAGGCGGGAGCCGCACGTCCCAGTGTGGGTACCTGTCGGTCGGCTTTCGGCTTACCAAACCCATATCTGATGGGGCGAGGCTCACCGTGACCCGACGGGAAGGCCACGTCAATTGGCTCGACAACAGCGCGGCACGGACGCGGGCTCGCGACTCGCGCACCGCCGTGTCGGGCAGCCCGACGGTGAAGCCGGGGAGACCGGCCCGAGACATGACTTCGACGAACACAGAGCGGCCGTCCACCCCGTGCACGGTGCCGAGAGTACGCAAGCCAGCATGGGCAGCCGCCAGTGGCGGTGACGCGGGGAAGCCGCGTCCTTGGGACAAGGGCGGGCCGCCATGTCTCGGCACAAGACACGCGAGGCGCTCGTCCGACGATAGGCGTCGGTTGTATCAGCGGCCGCCTGCTGCCTGACCCGGGGCTCGGTCTCCGTGGAGCGCCATACCGATGAGGACAACAGACGCCGGTGGGGAGAGCCTCAGCGAACCCCGCCTTACCACGACGTCCCCGACTCTTGCACGCCACGCCTCGTTACAACGCCATATCCACCAGACGATTGGGCCTTTGCTGACGGGCGGCATCGGCAGCGATCCATGTGCGATAGCCACCGTCGAGGTTGCGTGCCTCGATCCCAAGTTCGTGGAGGAGCGACGTGGCGGTATGTCCCCGCTGGCCCACTTCGCAGTACACCACGAACGGGCCCTTGGCTCCGTCAAGATCCTCGCGCAGCTGGTCGAGCGGCAGGCTCAGCGAACCGGGGATGGCGCCCTGTGCGTGTTCCCGGTCGGTGCGAACGTCGATCACTGTCCAGCCTGCCTCGGCCAATGCCCCAAGCTCGTCGTATTCGACGACGTCACAAGCACCGGTGCGCACATTCTCCGCCATGTAGCCGAGCATGTTGACCGGGTCCTTGGCCGATGAAAACGGAGGGGCATACGCGAGCTCCAGGTCGGCGAGTTCATCGGCGGTGATGCCGCCGGTGATCGCCGTGGCGATGACGTCGATGCGCTTGTCGACGCCTTCCTTGCCGACAGCCTGGGCTCCGAGAATGGCCCCGTCATCGGGGTCGAAGAGGAGCTTGCACGACATGGGTTGTGCGCCTGGGTAATAACTGGCATGGCTCATGGGATGCGAGTGAATGGCCCGGTACCGGCGTCCGACAGCCAGGAGCCGCTTTTCGTTCCAGCCCGTCGTAGCGGCGGTGAGATCGAACACCTTGACGATGGCGGTCCCGAGCGAGGGCCGGGCGCACGTGGGAAGGCCGCAGATGTGATCGGCGACTCGTCGTCCCTGGCGGTTGGCGATGTTGGCGAGGGCGATGAGCGAGCCACCACCTCCCACCCAGTCCTCCTTCTCGACGGCGTCGCCGACGGCATAGATGTCGCCGTCGCTGGTCAGGTTGACCTCATTGACGGCGATACCGCCTTTGGCGCTGAGCGCGAGACCGGCCATCTCTGCCAATCGGACATCGGGGCGCACACCGATGGACCCGACCACGAGCTCACCAGGGATCGCTCGGCCGTCGGCCAGAGTGATCCCGCTCTCGGTCACCTCGGCGACGGCCACGCCGGTCTCGACGACCACCCCGTGGGAAGTGAGTTCAGCCGCCACCAGGATGGCGAGCTCGGGGTCGAGCGGGGTGAGGACCTGATCGACAGCCTCGACCACCGTCACCGCAATCGAATTGCGGGCTAGGTTCTCGGCGGTCTCGAGCCCGATGAACCCCGCCCCGATGATCACGGCAGACCGAGGTCGTCCCGTGACGTCGGCGGCGAGCCGTTCGGCATCTTCGACGGTCCGAAGCACACGGACGCGCTCGAATCCGGGAATCGGAGGGCGAACCGCGACTGCCCCGGGGCTCAACACCAGCTTGTCGTATCCGATCGATCCTGTTCGGCCATCGACGGTGGAACGGGTCGTCACCTTGTGGTTGCGGGCATCGATGTCGACGACTTCGGTGTCGACCCGGACGTCGAGCCGGAATCGATCGAAGAGGCCCTCGGGCGTCTGGAGGAGCAAGTCATGCTCGTCCTCGATCACGCCGCCGACGAAATAGGGGAGGCCGCAGTTGGCGTAGGACACGTGGCCTGATCGCTCGATCACCGTGATGGTGGCCGTTTCGTCGAGGCGTCTCAGGCGTGTGGCCGTCGACATGCCGCCGGCGACGCCGCCGACAATGACGACTCGCAGGCTCATCCGGTGCCCCCTCCAAGGATGACGACGCGCGCAACCACGAGTCCAGTGTCGCAAGCGGCGGGAATGCGGGATAGGGACCTACGTCCTGTTCTCCAAGGGCCCAAAATGGTGGTGATCAGCCCTCAGGTCCAACCCCTGTCGGCAGATCGCCCCCTGAGCCCCCCCGGGGGCCGATCACCACCGCCATCCTGGGCGGGGAGAATGTGCAGATTCTAGGAATCTGTTGTGAGTCTTCTGTGAGGGGAACCGCTGTCTCGAGGCAGGGCGTGGGAATTGTGGGGCGACGACGGGCATTCAGAGCGGCGGCCAGTCCCGGCGATCAAGAACCCACACGGAACCGACACCGGTGTGTCCCGGCGCTTCGATAGGGCGGACCTCCTCGTGGTCGAGTCGGTAGCCAAGCTTCCGGGGTACCGCAGCGCTCGCTTCGTTGGCACGATCCATGTGGATCTCGACCCGCTCGACGCCGGGCACGAGGGTGAAGGCGGCGTCTGTGAGGGCCTTGGCGGCTGCTGTGGCATAGCCCATGCCGGTACGGTCCGAGCGGATCCAGTAGCCGATGTCCACGATGTCCGGTCCGCCTCGCCGGTGAAGACCGGCGCCACCCACGAGCGAATCACTGGCGGGCTCGTTGACCGTGTAGTCCCACTCCTGATCGGCTTCGAAGGCAGCCTCGCCGGCTTCGAGGACGGAGCGCAGCTCCGCCGGGGTGGGCACTTCCCGCGCCCACGGCATCCATCGCCGAAGCTCCGAGAAGCTGACTGCGATCGCCGGCGCCATGGCCTCGACCGACCCTCGCCGCCATCGCCGCAACTCGATCGGACCGGCGGGCAGGACGTCGGGTAGCAGTGCCATTCCAGCACAATGGCACCCGTACGACCGAAAGGGCAGCGCGCCGACACTACGAACCGGGCAGGCGGTACTGACGGAAGAATTTCCAGATGAGGTCAGTGGCGTTGATGTCGAAGGTCGAGGGACCGGTGGTTGCGCTGAGCTGGCTTCCCGGCCAGGCGTGGCCGCCGCCCAAGACGATGTAGAACTCGACGGCCGCCCCGGTCGGGCAGCGGTAGCTGCGCAGGATCACGTGGATGGTGACCTGGGTATCTGTCGGAAGCGGATTACAGCCGTCCTCGACAGCCCAGGCTTGGACGTTTGCCGGATAGCCGGTCCCGTGGAGATTGATCGGCGGTGGCGTTGTCCCCGCTGTGCCTCCGTTGAAAGGCAGGATCGGGTCGGCGGTTCCGTGGAAGGCCACGATGGCCACCGGGCGGCTCGGACGGCAAGGCACGGGCATGACGATCCCGGCCACGGGGGCGAAAGCCGCGAAGCGATCGGCCATCGTGCACGCCAGGAGCGACGTGAACAGGGCACCGTCCGACAGGCCCGTGACGTAAATCCGCGATTTGTCGACGCACAGGTGTGTTTCGAGCTTGTCGAGTATGGCGTTCATGAAGTCGATGTCGTGGTTGGGGTGCGCGCCGGTGCCCGGATCGACGTCCCACCCGGCGGGATTGCCCGTGCCTTGGGGGAAGACGACGATGAACCCGTCGGCCTGTGCCGGCGCACTGAATTGCGTCGTGATCGCCTCCAACGTGGCACTCTCCGAGAGTCCGTGGAGGTCGACGACGACGGGGAGCGGTGCTCCTTGGTGCGACGACGGCGTCGTGAGCAGGTACGACCTCGTCACTCCGTCGACGGTGACGTTCTGGCCGAGCTCGTCCACCGAGGCCTCCGCCGGAAGAGAACATCCTGCCGATGCCGCGGGAGCCCTTGTGCCGGCCGCAGCTTGGCCCGCCTTGGTCGTCGAGGAGCTCGGGCTGGCACCGGGCGACGAGCAGGCGTCGACGATGATCGAGAGCACCAGGACGAGGAGGAGCCCACGACGCCTGCCGGTGCGCTCCCCCACGGCGGCGAAGCACAGCACAATCAGGCCCGGGGCGTCGAGCCCACTTCCATTGGGGCATCCGCCGTCCACACAGCCTCCCTGAGGGTGGGCTCCGCCTCGAGCTCAGGTGGCGCGGGATGGCATCCGGCGCTCGTTGTTCACCCCCTGGCGGCAACGGCTTGCCTTCGCTGGTCCGGGCTGGCCACCGTCCGTTCGGCAAGAATGCGGCATGGCCGATTCGTTCGCCTCCCGATTCGCGGCGGTGCGATCCAAGTATGGACCGCTTGCCTGGGGGCTCGATCCCTCGGCGGAGATACTCGAAGCCTGGGGGGTCGGCGACACGCCAGACGGTTTGGATCGGTTCGCCGACATCACGCTGAGCGCTGCGACCGGGACGGTCGGTTTGGTAAAGCTCCAGTCCGCCTTTTACGAACGGCACGGCTGGCGAGGGTTCCGCACCCTTCAGCGTTTGATCGCCGAGGCGCGCGATGCCGGCTTGCTCGTCATCGTGGACGCCAAGCGAGGAGACGTCGGGACCACCAATGACGCATATGCCGAAGCGTTCCTCGGTGCCGATGCCCCCCTGGGAGCTGATGCCCTGACCGTCCACCCCTATCTCGGCGTGAAGGCCATGGGCGCCTTCGTGGCTCGCGCCGACGAGTCCGGGAGCTGCCTCTTGGTGGTGACACGATCTTCGAACGCCGAGGGCCGACCCGTCCAGACGGCGCGCAATCGTTGGGGTCGCAGCGTCGAAGAGGAGCTCCTGGTCGAGATCGGCGAGCTGAACGCTCAGCTGGCTCCCGGTGAGATCGGGCCGGTCGGTGCCGTGGTTGGTCCGACCCACATGGAGCCCGCGCTTGATCTCGCGGCGGTCGGGGGTATCTTCCTGGCGCCCGGCGTCGGCGCACAGGGTGCCACCGCCACCGACGTGGCGCGAGTCTTCGCTAGCTGCCCCGATCGCGTCATTCCCAGCGCGTCTAGATCACTGCTCTGTGATGGTCCGGACAGGAACCGGTTGGCGGACACGGCAAAGGCACTTGCCTTCGAGCTCGGCGAAGCGCTACCGGTCTGAACCGAGCCCATGCCCAAGGAGAGGCCCGGCCCTAGAACCAATGGTGATTTGCCGCGGCCAAGGCGAAGAACGCCACCAACGCCATCACCACACCTATGGCGGCGAATATCAGGAGTCCTCTCGACATTGGACTCGAAGCGCCAAGAGACGGAAACGTGTCCGAGTGGGCTGTCAACCAGCCCCCGGCTCGAGCTGAACGGTGCGATCCCCTCGCGCCGACCTTCTCACGGTGCCGAAGGCGCTTCGATCCCACGTCCAGATTGTTTCACACCCGGGATTCGAAGGGCCTCATCAGCCTTGGCGGAAGCCCTCCACGGCCGTCGGACCTCGGCTCGGTGCACCCGGAGGGTATCGCCGACGGCGAGGGTCCCTCACTGCAGGGGAGGTTGCCTGGAAAGCGCTTGGGCGATGCGCGTCTTGATGCCCCAATCGGCCCGATGGTCCGTTGCCGCGCTCAAGCTGAGGGCGATCGGAGTCGATACTCAATTGGTGAGTTGATTCGAGGATCACGTCCAACCCCGTTCTGACGAGCCGCCGAGCCGATGACGAACGGAGTTGAACCAAGTCCACGATGGCATTTTCCCCGCCGGCTAGTGGTGGTGATCTCTTCCTCGCCAGGAAGGGAAGGCTCTCACGTGTTCGCGGGCGAGCAAAAGGCTCGCCCGAGCGTTGGACACCCCTTGCCCCTCTCACCGAACTGGAGAGAGTCGAGGCTGCGCTCCTGCTCGACCAACGGCAGAAGGTGATCCGCGGCACCCTCGCCAATCAAGAATTTGAAATCGTGTTCCAACCAATCGTGGACCTGCGCACCGGCGGGGTCGCGGGAGCCGAGGCCCTCACCCGATTCGAGATGTCGCCCGATCGTCCGCCCGATGTCTGGTTCGCCGAAGCCAAGGAGATCGGCCTCGGAGTCGAGCTGGAAATGGCGGCCCTCCGGTTGGCGCTGGGTCAGCTGAGGCAGCTCCCATCGGGCCTCTACCTTTCCCTCAACGCTTCACCCGACACAATGATGTCTTCGGAGTTTCGTGCCCTGGTGGCGGAGGCTCCGGCAGAACGTGTAGTCCTCGAGCTGACCGAACATGAATGTATCGACGACTACGACCTGTTTGAGAAGGCCGCCAACCAGCTGCGATCCCACGGAGTCCGACTCGCCGTTGACGATGCCGGTGCGGGCTACTCGAGCTTCCAGCACATCCTCAATCTCCATCCGGACATCATCAAGCTCGACATCGGGCTCACCCGGGGCATCGACGGCGATCCTGCACGTCGGGCCCTGGGGTCGGCCATGCTCGCCTTCGGCCTCGATGCGTTCGGCGCTGCCATCGTCGCCGAAGGTATCGAGACCGAGGGCGAGTTCAAAACGCTACGCGGCCTTGGCTGTCGATTCGGACAGGGTTTCTACCTCGGTCGCCCCGGCAGATTGCGACTCCCACGTCTGCCCTCCGAGGATGCTGAAGAGCTCAGGAACGGCGATGGCTCAGCCTCGAGCCCCGGCGACGACGACCACCACACGGGTCCGCGGCCCCGAACCGAGATGCGGTCGAGCGACCAGAGGCTCTGGGGTGCCGATGGAAAACGGATCGGCCTGAAGGCGGGCCCGCAACACGATCCCGCACGAGGAGAACAACCGCTGGACACCCAGGACGAACTCCTCGCCCTTGTTGCGGAAATCCAGGGCCGGCCGAGCGACGGCAATCACGATTGGAAGGGTGAACGTTCCCGCGTCCAACTCTCTCGATAGCACCCATGGTCTGCGACGCCCGACGGGCCAGGGAATGCTCCTGGCGCATTCGTCGGGGCCCGATTGACAGACAGCACTCTTCTCCGATCGGCGGCCTCCCCCGGTCCTGGCACCACGCCTCGTCGAGGGGGACAAAGGGTGAGATAACGGTCGCTCATATGAGTGCTCGCAGATGTTCTTAGAGCGACCGAATCTTGTCGCCCGGGTGGATACTTAGTCGGTGGCCTTCGCAGCTGGTCCTTCAGGGAGTCGCCGACCCAGGCTGCTTCGAGCCGGCTACCTGCTCGAAGGTACGACGCTGGGCTGGAACGTCATTGGCGTAGGCATCCTGGCGGTGGCCGCCCTAGCTGCTCGTTCGGTGGCACTGGGAGGCTTTGCCCTGGACTCGTTGATCGAGATCGGAGCCAGCATCGTCGTCATGTGGGAGCTGGGCGGTGTCGGCGAAGCTCGCCAACGCCGAGCAATGAGGTTGATCGGCGTGGCGTTCCTGACGGTAGCTGCCTACCTGGCGGCTCAGAGCACGGTTGTCCTGGCAATCGGATACCACCCCAAGCACAGTCCACTGGGCATTCTTTGGACCTCTGTGACGGCCGTGGTCATGTTCGCTCTCGCTGCCGGAAAGGCAAGGGTCGGTGTAGCGCTGGACAACTCGGTGATGCGTACCGAAGGGCGGGTCACATTCATCGACGGCATCTTGGCGGCAACCGTCCTGCTGGGCCTCCTCCTGAACGCCCTCGCCGGATGGTGGTGGTCGGATCCGGTCGCGGGATATGCCTTGCTCTACTACGCAGTGAGAGAGGGATCTGGTGCTCTCCGGCACTAGCCGTCTCGGCAGACGGGAGTGAGGTCGGTGCCCCACGTCAGAATCTGCGACGTCGTGGACCGGCAGCCCGTGCGCTCCGCCCAGGTTGAAAGTGGGCTCGGGAGGACAACCAGGGACGACTCCTAAGACCAGGCGTAGCCCGATTCCTACCTTCTCGGCTCGTACCGCATCGCCACTGCCCCCGAGCCGAACTCCAGCCGGCTTAAGAGCTTCAAGTCGACATGCTTCGACAGCCCCGCCAACAACGTCGGCCCGTGGCCCGCAAGCCGCGGATGCACCACGAACTCGTACTCATCGATCAATCCCAGCTCCGTCAACGCCCGTGCGAGCTTCACACCTCCCACGAACAGTCCCTTGCCCGACTCCCGCTTGAGTTGCTGAACGGCCTTGCCCAGATCCCCGCGCACGAGTTCCGCATTCCAATGGACCTGCTTCAGGGTGCTCGACACGACGTACTTCTTTGCCGCGTTGATCGTCTGGGCAAAGGGTTCCATCCAGTCAGGTCTCGCTCCCGTCGGCGCCGGCGGCCGCCACGCTGATTCCATCATTTCGTAAGTCACCCGGCCAAAGAGAAGGGCATCGGCCCGGTTGAGGTTCTCGACCGCGTGACGATGCAAGTCTTCGTCCGCGGGGATTGCACGATGATCGCAACACCCGTCCAATGTGACGTTGATGGAGTACCGGAGGGGTCGCATTTTCGCAAGAGTACCGCCCATGGAGTACACCCGCGATGTGTCGCTCCGAGACAGAGCGTCCCTCACGGCATTGAGCAAAGAGCGACAGAATGTTGGCGTGAAGACCCGAGGAGTGTTGTTCGACTGGCGAGGGACTCTCGTTGGAGATCCTGATGATGGGTGGTGGGTGCGGTCCGCCCTTGAATGCCTCGAACGTAGCGCAGGCGACGCCGAAGTAGACCAGATTGTCGACCGTCTTCGAATTGCCGGCGAACTGCCATCCGTGGTCGTGGCGAGGCAAACGGCAGATTGTTCGGCGGAGCAGCACCACGCTGCAACCATGCTGCAGTTCGCGGAGGCGGGACTGGATGATGCGTTGGCCAGGGCGCTTTATCAGCTCGACTTCGAGCCTGTCGCCCACCCCCTTTACGAAGATGTGCCCGAGACGTTGCAGCGTCTCAAGGCGCTCGGTGTCGCAGTTGCGATCGTGAGCGACATCCATTTCGACTTGCGACCGGAGTTTGCGCTTCTGGGACTTGAAAGCCTTATAGACAGCTTCGTCCTTTCATTTGAGCGTGGTGTCCAAAAACCCGATCCGCGAATCTTCGAGATCGCCCTCGACTCACTCGGCGTAGAGCCTCGTGAGGCTCTCATGGTCGGCGACCGGCCCGCTCGGGACGGGGCTGCTGTGCTTGTCGGTATTCCTACACTGCTGCTCCCGATCGAGCACGGACCACGCCGGGGGCTGAGCGGAGTCCTTGCTTTGATGGGGATCCCACCCGCCTCACCTGGGTAGCCCTGTTGACTCGATTCGGCAAACACCTCTCCGACGCACGCCAGTGTGCGGCAATGTCTCTAGCGCAAGCGGGAACCTAGGGTCCTGAAACGCCCATCATCTGGCCGTGCGACATCCAAGCGCCCCAGCTGTCCTGACCGCTCCAGCCACCTATGTGGCTGGTCATCCAAGACACCATTGCGCTGCACCAACTCTGAACGGAGGTCGTAGTCGCCGGTTGGCTCGTGGCCATCCACCGATCACATGCGGAGAGCATGTGAACCGAGTCGCCCCACATCATCTGAGGACCCACGCCCGAGCGCTCCATGTATCGAGACATCCAGCTGGTCATTTCGGTGCACCACTGCGCGGTGCCCGTCTGGGCTGAGTCTGCAGCTAGCCATTTCGAGCAACCAGCGTGCACCGCGGCGAGCTGTGCAGCCACCGGGGTGGCCTGGTTGGTGCCCTGCGTGAAGAGGAGACCAAGCGCAACGCCCGCTCCAAGCACTGCGGCGACGAGAGTCACCAAGAGGCCACGGCCAATCCGACGGTCGGTGGCGCCCGGTACGGTCCCCATAGGGTCCAGTCTCCGGGCAAATGGGGCGGCTCACCCAGGGGCGAAGGACCCTTTTGACACCGGGGACGGCTGGTCCTTGCCCGTACGCGGCAATGTATCTAGAAGCCGGTCCATACCCGGGATCCGACATGATCGCCCGGTCACCGTGCCCAGGTCAACGTCCCGTCAGTCCGGCTTCTGGGCCTCCATCAGGAATCGACTGGCGTAGGCCACAAAGGGTCCCGACCGCTGAATCTGCTCGTGAAGGGCGAGCAACTTGTCGTAGTAGCCCTCGACGGTGAAGCCCGGCACGATCCAGATCACGAGGCGGAGAAAGTAGACCACTGCGCCCACGTCGTTGAAGACCGTCCGAAGGCGCTCCTCTCGAAGGTCCCGCACAATCAGGCCTGCCGTCCGTGCTGCCACACGGGCGATCCGAGGGTCTCGTGTTGAGGTCGGTGGGAGCGGACCCAACATGTATTCGCTGAGTTCTCGAACGCTGTTCGGGCCGACCTGCTGAGATAGGTAGGTGCCGCCGGGGCGCAGAACACGGGCGACCTCTTCCCACCACGTGGCTACCGGATGGCGGCTGGTCACGAGATCGAAAGCATCATTGGGGAAGGGCAGCCGATCATCCTGCGTGGCGACGACGTACGCACCCCGAGCGCTAAGTCGACGGGAGGCAAGTACGACATTCGGGGCATAGCCCTCGGTGGCCACCAGGAGCGACGGGAGATGGGGCAGGCGTGCCAGCATTTCGCCGCCGCCCGTCTGAAGGTCCAGCATCATTGATGCCGACTTGGCGCGCTCCGCGACAATCTCGGAGTACCGCCAGCTCGGTTGCTCCTCAGTGGCGCGCCCGGCCAGCCAGCTGAAGTCCCAGCCCTCGATCGGGGCTGCCTGTGCGTTTGTAATCAGCTCGTCGAACGACGGTGCCATACCCTGGATGCTCGCAGGTCAGCCCGGCTCGCCACGGCGACAGCCTCGCTGCCGGTCCCGGTCAGGCAAGACGCCGAGGGCCCACGCCAGCGTGCAGGAGTGACTCTGGAAACGTCGACGGGGTCTGTCAAGGTATCCTCGACGCTATGGGCAAACGATCCGAGGATTGGGACATCCCTAGAGACGCCCCGACTCTCGGGACCTGAGGACATAGCACCCCTGCACGCCAGCGTTCGGCAATGTCTCTTGAGACGACGGGTCGGCCGCCAGTTCGGGCGGTCAGCACAGCGCCGTCCACCTGGCACGTCGGACGAAGGCACTTGGGAACAACGTCACCATTCGGCGGGAGTCGCAGCACCGCAGAGGTCAGTAGGCGTTGTGGAAGTTGCCAATGAATGTGATCCTGTTGCCGTCTGGGTCAATAATGGAGGACAATCGCTCACTCTTGCCACCTGCTTCAATCATGCCGGACGGCAAGCCTCTTGCTCGGAGTTCACTGAGGTGAGCGTCAAGATCGTGAACAGCGAAGTTGAGGAAGGTTGACCCAGCACGTTCGGGGTCAAGAAAGACCTGCAACCATCCTGAATCCGTAATCCTCCATTCGGCCAATGTGACCATCGGATTGTTGTCTGCCGGGCGTCCCAGGAGCTGCTCATACCACCCTTGCGCTGCATCTATGTCTGAGACAGGAATGACAGCAAGTACCTGATCAATGGACATGAATCCCTTTCCGGCGTTTTGCATCGGTCGGGTGAGAGTGTAAGCCCGAAGTCTTTCGTGTATTAGACGGAGGGCGAAGGTAAGACTCATCGGTCCTTTGTCGTCTTCCGCTCAAAACGGTTCGCCGTGGTGGTTTGCGAGACCATGCGGTACGTACTGCTTCCCTGGCGGCACAGATACCACTGACGCAGGCGAGTGTCCTCTCTCTCGAGAACCCGAACTCGGTCGTCCTACGCCGTGTCCGCGCAAGAGCTCGTCGGGAATGCGCCCGAACTGCCCATGCGGTCACGTGCGGTTTCGGTCGAGCTCGCAGTCGAGCTCGGCTCCGAGCATCACGGCCAACCCGGTGAGGTACAACCACAGGAGCAGAGCCGCCACTCCGGCGAAGGCGCCGTAGGTGAGCGACTCGTGG
>Ga0116217_10001837_pt1 | contig 20054 bp, 21 predicted proteins | sample Sb_taG_6_FD_89697 | JGI IMG/M metagenome (GOLD analysis project Ga0116217, IMG submission 89697) | Peat soil microbial communities from Weissenstadt, Germany - Sb_50d_4_PS metaG | ecosystem: Environmental > Terrestrial > Soil > Wetlands > Peat | place: Germany: Weissenstadt | collected 2010-09-21 | reverse complement strand
CCGTGAGGAACTGCGCAACGGGAAGACGCCGCCATCAGCGGTGGAGCAGGGCTTCGGCCATGCCTGGATCACGATCGTGGATACGCACGTCACCACGATTGTTTCGGCGGTCATCCTATTCCTCTTCGGTACTGGCCCAGTGAAAGGTTTCGCGGTCACGTTGAGTTTCGGTCTGTTGGCGAATTTGTTCACGGCTGTGTTCGTGTCACGCGTGATCTTCGACTGGTTGCTCACTCGCAAGCAGCGCGGTGAGGCATTGAGCATCGGATAGTAGGATTTATAGGTACAGCCACGTGGGCTGTCCAGGCGAGCGAGAGTTCGCGATGCAGTCAGGCGATGTTGAGAACGTAAAATAAAGAGGTTAAAGCGGCGTGGAATTTTTTCGCAATCCAAACATAGATTTCCTCGGCAAGAAGTGGTACTTCCTCGCTTTCTCGCTGGTCTTCAGCGTGGCTGGCATTTTTTCCATGTTGTTCTGGCACGGGATTCCCTACGGCGTCGACTTCCGCGGCGGCACCCTGGTCTACGTGAAGTTCGCTCAGGCACCCGATAACAATGCGATCCGCGCCGCGATGGACCGCGCTGGACTCCACAATGCCAGGATCCAGAGCTACGGTTCGGTCGGCAGCAACGAAGTCCTGATTGATGTCTCCGAGCAAGAGACCAGCGAGCAAGCGCTCGACCGGAGCAAAACTCAAATCATCAATGCCCTGGAATCGAACGCGCCTGCTGATAAGCAGGATCTGAACAACACGGGTTTCCTGACGATCAAGAACTATCTCATGCAGAAGGATCCGCTCCACCTGGGCACTGATGCGGAACAGCGGTATACGGCTCAGGCTCAGGCCATTGTCAATTATCGCGACAAGGTAAAAGGTGGCGTGCTGAATTCGCTGGACGAACTGAAAGCTGCGGTCGATCCCGCAGTGGTGGCGTCCCTGTCGGATGGCTTCTTCCTTTCCAATTTTGGCGTCCGGAATGTGGAAATCGTTGGCCCGCAGGTGGGAGCTCAGTTGCGTAAACAGGCATTGCTCGCCACCGCCTACTCGCTGGCCGGCATGTTGGTGTATCTGGCCTTCCGCTTTGAATGGATCTACGGGGTCGCCGCCGTCGTCACCGTCTTCCACGACACGTTGATTACAGTCGGGGCGTTTTCGCTCCTGAACAAAGAAATTTCGCTAACCGTCATCGCCGCTATCCTGACCTTGATCGGTTATTCCAACAACGACACCATCGTTGTTTTCGACCGCATCCGGGAAAACCTGAAGCTCATGCGGCGCGAGAAGCTCTCGGACATCGTCAACCGTAGCATCAATCAGACTCTGAGCCGGACCATCTTGACAGCGGGTTTAACTTTCCTCACGGTCTTGGCGCTATATCTGTTTGGTGGCGAGGTGCTGAAGGGCTTCTCCTTGGCCCTCGTAATCGGCATCTTGATCGGAACTTACTCCTCGATCGCGATTGCCGCTCCGATTCTGGTGGCCTATCAGGATTGGCGGTCAGGCCGCGGGAAATCGCCGGTTATGGTCCCGGTTGGCAAGGAAGCAAGCCGGCGAGAAAAAGTAAAGGCTAAGGCGTAAGCCAGTTCCGGCTTCGCGCGACACGTTTAAGTTTGTGATTGATTGGAATTTGAGGTAGTATCGTCCGGTTTTCCATTTGGTCGCCGCGCGGCATGCATACTGGGAGCAAACAGGGGGCAAGCGGTGTCTAAAGAGTAGTTAGGATCCGCTGCAGGAGAAACCGTATGTTTGAAGACAGCCTGATAGAGTCGGGTGGGAGGCTCAAGACGAAGAGGGGAGTCTGGACGATCTTCTCATTCATCCTCGAGTTCATCCTGGTCGGGATACTGGTACTAATCCCGCTGCTGTTCACCGAAGCTCTGCCCAAAACCCAGTTAATGACGTTCCTGGTCGCGCCGCCACCACCCCCACCACCGCCTCCGCCGCCGGCCGCTCCCATCAAGATTGTGAAGCAGGTGCAAACCGATATCGTCAATGGGCAACTGCGCACGCCCACCAAGATTCCCGAGAAAGTGCAAATGATTAAGGAAGATGAAGCGCCACCGCCAGTGATGTCAGCCGGCGTAGTGGGTGGCGTTCCCGGTGGCATCCCCGGTGGACAGATGGGTGGCGTTATCGGCGGCATCATCAGCTCAACCCCGGTGGCCGTGCCCAAGGTCGCCATGCCCCAGCGCGTGCGGGTATCCCAAGGTGTGACCCAGGGACTCTTGATCCGCAAGATACAGCCGAACTATCCACCCCTTGCCCGGCAAGCACGCATCCAAGGAAGTGTGCTTCTGCAAGCTGAGATCAGTAAAGACGGCACCATTGAGAATCTGCATCTCATCAGCGGCCATCCCATGCTCGCGCCCGCTTCCATCGAAGCCGTGAAGCAGTGGAAGTACAAGCCGTATATTCTCAACGGCGAACCGGTCGAGGTGGAAACGCAGATTACGGTGAACTTTACCCTTTCAGGGGGATAGCTGTAGGGAAGTATGAAGTGCCAGCATGGGCAGACGGAGACTTTAAACTCCGCCCGGCGAAGTGTACACTTGCATTCCCGCACGATTAAGTAGATTTTTAGCCGTTTGAAACGGTTTAACCAGTTCCGAGGAGGGAGAAGCAACTCATGTTCGTCGCCAATATAGCGGTACATACCCTTAGCCACATGACCACTACTGCCATCTGGCTTTTTCAGGATCAAGGTCAGGTGGGGTTTGACCCGATCTCGCTATGGAAACAGATGGGCATCCTGGCGAAAATCGTCGTGGTAATCCTGTTCATCATGTCCGGCTGGTCCATCGGCGTGATGATCGACCGTGCCATGGCATTTAACGCGGCACGAAAGCAGTCGCGGGCGTTCGCTCCTGCAGTCGCGGGCGCGCTCCGCGATGGCAAGATCGATGAAGCCATCAAAGTTGCCGAGCGCAATAAGAAGAGCCATCTGGCCAAGGTTGTCACCGCCGGCCTGATGGAGTTCCGTGCTCACCAGGAGAGTGGAGAAATTCCGGGCGAGACCATTGAAGCTTCCAAGCGCGCACTGGAGCGCACCGAAGCCATCGTCCACGCGGAACTGAAACGCGGACTCGGCGGTCTGGCCACCATCGGCTCAACCGCTCCTTTCGTGGGACTGTTCGGCACGGTGGTCGGTATTCTGAATGCCTTCCGCGAAATTGCTACCAGCAAGACCACCGGTCTGGGTGCAGTCGCAGGCGGTATTTCGGAAGCGCTTGTGACTACGGCTGTCGGATTGTTCGTCGCTATCCCAGCCGTTATGATGTTCAACTATCTAACCGGCCGCGTGGAAGCGTTCGACGTGGAGATGGACAACTCCTCGAGCGAACTCATCGATTACTTCCTGAAGCGCCGCGGCGTCGCCCGCCGGCCCTAGTTTTGAAGCAGGGCATGGTGGACTAGAGTTGCTCATCCGGCGTCGGGCGCTTGCCTGGCGCCGGAAACCTCCCGGCTGAACTGAACTGCGGAAATCAGGACGCGGAGGAGATTGGATCCGTTATGGCAATTTCAAAGCGAAACGAAGGTGCCAAGGTCAACTCGAACATCAACGTCACCCCCATGGTGGATGTGATGCTGGTGCTGTTGATCATTTTCATGGTGATCACTCCCATGTTGCAGAATGGCGTGAGCGTAGACCTAGCTCAGGTGAACAATCCGGAGCGCATGCCAGACGCCGAAAAAGAAGACGCCATGGTGGTTTCGGTTATGCGCGATGGCACGGTTTACTTCAGAAGCGATAAGATCGCAGTCGACCTGCTCACGCAAAAGGTGAAAGATCGCCTCGCCAGCCAGCAGGACAAGAGAGTCTACGTAAAGGCGGACGCCCGCGCGAAGTTTGGCGCCGTGGTGGCCGTTGTGGACAATGTCCGCTCTGCGGGCGTAGACCAGTTGGGTCTGCTGACCGACCAGAAAAAGACTGGTCGTGGAGCTCCACCACCCCCGCCTGCTGGCGGGCAATAAGAGGATTCGGAGGATATCTCTATGAGTATGGCAGTTGGCGCCGGCGGCGGGCAGAACGCGGACATGAACGTGACTCCGCTCATCGACGTGCTACTTGTGTTGATTATTATTTTCATGGTCATCAACCCTCCTCAACCCAAGGGACTGGACGCTCTGGTGCCCCAGCCGCCACCGCCGAACGCACCCAAGAACAACACACCCGATCGAACGATCGTGGTGCAGTTGATCGATCGCGGAGCTGGCCAGGAACCAGGAGTAAAGATCAACCAGGAAGACACGACCTGGGACGGTTTACAAGGACGACTGACCGATATTTTCAAGACCCGCGCCGAAAAGGTGATGTTCGTCAAAGGTGACGACAATGTTCCGTTCGCCGACGTCGCGACTGTAATCGACATTGCACACGCGGCGGGCGTGGATAAGGTTGGTCTGATCACCGCCAAGATCGAAGCCGGAGGCTAGGCTCGAAGGCGGCAAGTTCATTTTCAGAAGACAGTCGTCGCGAAGTTCGAAACAAAGCTCTAGATGCGTCTGCTGGGTCATTATTCGAAACCGGCTGCGCCAGAGGCAGTCCTGCGTTGGTTCAAGTTTCGTCATAGATCCCGGGGATTCCTGGCGAGGAGACTAATAAAGCAATGAAAACAAGCGTGCGAGTGCTGGCGCTCATGGCGGTCGGCTTACTACTGTTATCTGCCGCTGGCTGCGACAAACTGAGGGCGCGCGACCAACTCAACAAGGGAGTAGGGTCCTACAAGAGTGCCCGCTATGAAGAAGCCATCAGCCATTTCCAGCAAGCGGTCACGCTCGATCCCGCTTTGGTGAATGCCCGCCTTTATCTGGCGACGGCCCTGGCAAACCAGTACATCCCGGGCGTGGACGCGGAGGACAACAACCGCATCGGCCAGCAAGCGATCGAGGAATACGAAAAGGTCCTGGCCGCGAACCCCAGCCGAGATCAGAAGATCACTTCCCTCAAGGGAATTGCCTCTCTCTATTTCAATATGAAGAAGCTGGACCAGGCCAAGCAAGCGAACCTCAAAGTGGCCGAGGCCGATCCCTCGGACCCCGATTCGTACTACTCGATCGGCGTGGTGGACTGGACCCAGACCTATCAGCCGCGCATGGAAGAACGCGCCAAGCTGGGCATGAAGCCGGACGAGCCCTTGAATGCCAAGGATAAGAATCAAAAGAAAGTCTGCGACGAGCTCAAGCAAAAGAACTCTGCCAACATTCAGGAGGGTATCAACGCGCTGAATAAGGCGCTGGAGTTGCGTCCGGACTACGACGATGCCATGGCGTACCTGAACTTGATGTACCGCGAAAAAGCGGACGTCGAGTGCGACGATCCCGCGCAGCGCGCTGCGGATCTGAAGACGGCGGACGAATGGGTCGACAAGACCATGGCCGCAAAAAGGGCGAAAGCCGAAAAACAGGCTGCAGCCCCGGGCGGAATCAGCTTGGATCAACCGAAGTAAGATCAAACGAAGTAAGATCGGCCTACATAAATTCGTTTAAGTAAGAATCTCTGGTGAATCTGCTTTTGGGGGCCCTGGCACTGGCATCGCCGCTTAACGTTCCCGTTCATGCCCGTCACATCGTCTGCGAGGTCGATCGGCGGCCTGGTAAATAAGCAACTGGCGTAGGAAATTCCTCATCCATTAAGCTGCGGGCCCTATGTACGTGTTGACTCTCAATCCGGGTGAGTCCGCTTTCGTCCGCTGTACTCTTTGCGAGAACTTGAATCTCATGGTGACCAATGAGAAAGAGAGCGACGTAAAACTTCAGTTCAACACCAAGGACGATCAACTGGATGCGGAGTGCGTCAAGTGCAAAGGACATTACTTCTGGACTCCCGGCTCTGTCGCCATCGTCAAGCCCACCGAGCACTCAAACTAAAGCAGTTCTTAGATTGCCTTAGTGCTTCACACCAAACTTGCAAAACTCACCCTGAGACCAGTGCCTTCCGTCACCTGATGCGGCTCACCCTGCCCAGTAACATGGACTACAACGAAGTTTGGGGAGAAAGCGCATGAAATGGAAGATTGACCGGATTATCAGCGTGGCCACACTGGCTGCCTCCTTGATAGCGATATTCCTGGTGTTGAAGAAACCGCAACCGGTGGCGCCGGTGCAATCTCCGGCCGCGGCAGCTGCAAATGTCCAGTCCCTGGAGAAAAAACTGGAGCAGTTGGAACAGCCGAAAGACCCCGGCCAAGCACCCGCCCAGGTTCGCTTCAACTCGGATGAGATCACGGCCGCGTTGGCGCAGGCGGCTGCGGCGCTTCCCGCGAACGTTCCTGCGTCAGCGGCGACGGCCACTGCTGGCTCGGCGCCCCAAGCCTCTAACGGCCTGCCAAACTCGGTTCCCTCTTCAGCAGACGCGGTCCTCGGAGAGGGTGAGCCTGAGGTCAAGGATTACAAAGTCAATTTCGACGGAGACGTCGCCCGCGGCCAGTTTGTCACCCAGATCGGCGGCAAGGATGTCTACGTGACCCTCGCCGGACACCTCGGTTCCAAGGATGGCTACGCGACCTTCGAGCCGACTGAATTCAAAGTGGGCGACTTGAGCATTCCAGTGTCAATGGTCAGCGGCGCATTGCAGAAGAAACTCGCCGAACAGCGCGACCGTTTGAAGCTGCCAGATGATGTTAGCAACATCAAGGTCGAGAACGGCCAACTGGTCGCCACACAAAAATAGTCTGGCGAGGCGGGCGATTCCGGCACGTCTAGCCGAGCGACGCGTCGGCTGTGAACGGCCGCCTTTCCCGTATCAGGACGAAGTTTACCATTTAGTACCGGGCACCCCCCTCCCCCTGTTGGCTGCAAAATCTAGAAAACAAGAGATTTAAATTTCGACCATGTGCTAGATCTTTGAGTTTGCAGGAGTTACACGCAAAATCTAGAGAACATGGGAGTTATCGCTGGCGCCCCTGGCTCGCGCTTCCCGATTTGGGACTGGGATTGGAGGGCCGTGAGCGATCGGGCCAGCTTCAGCGGGCTAAATTTTCAAAGATCGCTTATTATCTTCGAGATAATGTAATATTCATTCATATTATCCGCCTTGAGAGGCGTTCGGCCAACAAGAAAACGGGATTGGGGCCGGGCCATCCGACTTAACTCCGCAAGTCGGCAGAAGGAATTGGGAAATGTCCCGTCTGCAGTCCCCGTGTCCCTCAACTGTGACTTTTACCAGTTCCCGACCTGCCACACACCTTCTAAGCTTACGTCCTTAATCTTGGGATCTCATTTCCAGGTCCCAGACTCATCCCTTTATCCATGCTCGACGGACAACAGAGTCAGTCAAAAAATGGAAATTCCGAGATAAGACAGACAAAGAGAGGGATTACGTCATGAAGAACGCGGAGAGGTTCTGGCAGGGACACGGACTGCTTCGACCGGTGGTGGTTTTCCTGATGTTTCTGCTGGTGGGGTCGACTGCTTATGCCCAGCAGACAACCGGCGTGCCGGGCTCGCCCAGCTCCACGACTACTATCGACGGAAAGTATCTTCCGCCGCCACCACCGAAATTCGGCGGTGTAATCAACATGAACGCCACAGAGTCCAAGCCATATTGGCCGGCCCAAGTGGTTCCTCCCAAAGGCGCGCCCAATGTGCTGTTGATCATGACTGACGACCAGGGCTACGGGGTGTCCGGGACATTCGGCGGCGTCATTCCGACGCCTGCGATGGACCGGATCGCAAAGATGGGCCTGCGCTACACGCAGTTCCACTCCACCGCGCTCTGCTCGCCGACCCGTGCGGCGCTGATCACCGGTCGCAACCACCACTCCGTGGGTTTCGGAGTTATCGGGGAGATGTCTACAGGCTACCCGGGCTACGACTCCGTCATCGGTCCGGAGAGTGCCAATCGGTGAGATCCTGAAGGAAAACGGCTACGCGACATCTTGGTTCGGCAAGAATCACAATACACCAACTTACCAATACAGCACCGCCGGGCCCTTTGATCAGTGGCCTATAGGGATGGGCTTCGAGTATTTCTACGGATTCATGGGCGGGGAATCCGATCAGTGGACGCCTTATCTTTTCAGGAATACGACGCAGGTCTTCCCCTGGGTCGGGAAGCCGGGCTACAACCTGACTACGGACATGGCGGACGATGCAATCAAGTACATGAACGAGTTGAATGCGGCCGCGCCCGAGAAGCCATTCCTCCTTTATTACGTTCCCGGAGGCACTCACTCGCCGCACCAACCCACCAAGGAGTGGATCGACAAATTCAAGGGCAAGTTTGACATGGGCTGGAATCAGCTTCGAGAGCAGATTTTCGCGAACCAGAAGCGGCTCGGCGTGATCCCGGCGAGTACACAGCTCACCCCTTGGCCCGACGTTTTGCCCAAGTGGGACACACTTCCCGCCGAAAATAAGAAGCTGATTGCCCACGAGGCGGAGGTGTTTGCCGCTTACGTTGCCTACACCGACCACGAGATCGGACGGGTCATTCAGGCAGTCGAAGACATGGGCAAGCTCGACAACACGCTCATCATCTACATCAGCGGCGACAACGGCACCAGCGCGGAAGGCACTCTGGTTGGCACACCCAACCAGATGACCGCTTACAACGGCATCCTGGATGTTCCCATCGACGATCAGATGAAGTTTTACGATGCCTGGGGCTCCGAAGCCACCTATCCGCATATGTCGGTGGCATGGTCTTGGGCATTCGACACGCCGTTCAAGTGGACCAAGCAGGTCGCGTCCTTCTTCGGCGGTACTCGCCAGGGCATGGTCATCGCCTGGCCTGGACACATCAAGGACGCCGGCGGCGTCCGCACGCAGTTCCACCACATGATCGACATAGTGCCGACCATCCTCGAAGCCGCAGGCATTCAGGCGCCATTGATGGTGAATGGCGTTACCCAGAAGCCTATCGAAGGCGTGAGTATGGCTTACACCTTTGACAAGGCCAACGCCAATGCCCCGTCCACCCGCACCACGCAGTATTTCGAGATGTTCGGCAACCGGGCGATTTACCACGACGGCTGGATCGCCGCCACGCCCCCGCCTGCTCCGCCTTGGCTAATGGGTACGGTCAAGCTGCCCGATGTGGTCAACGGCTACAAATGGGAGCTTTACAACCTCAACGAAGATTACTCCGAGTACAACGACCTCTCGGCCAAGAATCCCGACAAGCTGCGCGATTTGCAGGAGCTGTTCCTGGTGGAGGCGACGAAATACAACGTGTTCCCGTTAGACAACTCAATCCTTCCGCGCATCGTCACGCCGCGACCGAGCGCGACCGCCGGGAGAACACTCTTTACGTACACGGGTCAGTTGGCCGGTGTGCCGGTGAGCGATGCACCCAGCATCTTGAACAAGTCCTACACCATCACCGCCGATGTCGAGGTGCCGCAGGGCGGCGGCGAGGGGATGCTCGCTACCTTGGGTGGCCGCTTCGGCGGCTATGGCCTCTACTTGCTCAAAGGCAAGCCGGTCTTCACCTACAACCTGGTTGACTTGGAACGCTTCCGCTGGGAAGGTCAGGAAGCGCTCGCTGCCGGTAAGCACACCATTCTGTTTGACTTCAAATACGATGGACCCGGCTTCGGTAAGGGCGGCAGCGGCGTACTCTCGATCGACGGCAAGGAAGTGGCCACCAAAACGATCCCCCACACAATTCCATTCCTCATGTCCATTGACGAGACCTTCGACGTCGGCATCGACACGCGCACGCCAGTGGACGACAACGACTACCAGGTGCCGTTTGCCTTCAATGGCACCATCAACAAGCTGACGATCAACCTGAAGCCAGCGCCGATGAGCGCCGAGCAACAGAAGCAATGGGACGAAGCAGCAAGGCGGGTGAACCTGGCGGCGGAGTGAACCGCAAGTTCGACTATGCAGACTGTGACCTCCAAAAAGGGGAGCGCATAGATCTGCGATACCCGTTCGACGAGGTCGTATTGGGCAAAGTGCCTCGCTGCAAAGAGTAAGTTAGCAAGGCGAGTTTCAAGGCTCAGACGTTGGTGTCTCGGAGGAGTACATCCTCGGGACACCCACGGCCACACTCACTCCCCCAGCGCTATCCGGGCGTTCCTTGAAACAGGGGGTACAGGCGGTCTCCGATTACGCGATAGATCACGAAGGCGGTGCCTGCCTCGGAGACTTCGCGGAACAGAAGCTCGCCGCGACCGTCTCCATCGACGTCGACTGCATCGATCAGTTCAAGCCTTGGAATTGCGTCCAGGTGCTGGGTGTCGGTTATATTCGCCAGCGCTTTGTGAAGGTCGCCGTTCACGTCCTGGCGAGCCACTATTGTGATCATGTATTGCAGGTCGGGATTGGCGGGCTGCTTTTGGTGCGAGGGTTGCGGCATGCGGGCTTTTGCTGTCAGGACCAGTTCCGCCTCATTGACGTTTCCCAGATCAAAAACACGAAGCTGTACGTCTTCAAAGATGGGCTGCACAGCTGTGGCTTTGGCGCGTTGCGAAGAACCGTGAGCTGGCTGCGAGGCTTTGCCGCTGGTCGACGCCGGTTGACCGGCGCGGGCGCGGACTTCGTCCGCCGCGATTGCCAGCATCTTTTTGCGGAACTCCTGCTCCTCGCCCGGCTGCATGTTGAAGGCATATGGAATGAGGTCGGGCCCGTGCGAATCTGAGATTGCGGGGATTAGCTGGATCTGACTAGCGGCTGGAGTTTCGGGCTGGGTTCCAGAGGGCGAGCCGGGCGGCGCCGCTGCGCTGGTCGGAGCGGGGGTTGGAGGATGTGCGGGCGTCTTCGGCGAAGGGACAGCGGCGTTCTGAGATTGTTCGGCGGCGGTGGCACCGGGTTTGCCACGCTTCAGCGTCGGCCGGTCTTTATCTTCCGGAGGCTTGTCGTCGGAAGGCTTGTCGTTTTCGGGAGGCGTGTTTGCTTGCGTTTGCGTTTGCGTCTGCGTCTGCGGGGATGGAGTTGTCGGCGAAGATGCGGTCGAAGCGGCTGTCGTTGGTGGTGGAGTGGCAGCGCCCGGCGAACTGGTCGAGGCCGAGGCCGTCTGCGAAGGCGTGGCAGGCTCAGCGGGCGTCTCGGTCGATTTAGGCTTATCGCTGCTACGGCGCAGGACCGGCGGACCCTCGTCCTCGTTCAGGCCGCGAGGCACCGACGGCGGTGGTTTCTTCTTGGCCTTCGCCTTGAGGGCGCTTGCCGACTGCCAGGTGCCTTCGGCCATCCACTCGGTTGCCTCGTTTGCATCTTTCCTTTGCAGCGCACCGGTTACGGTAAACAGTCCCTGCGAAACCCCGGTGAGCACACCTTCATAAACCGTATCGCTCCAAAGCGCCATGGGCACGGGAGCAGCCTTGTAGGCGCTGGCATCGTAGTATTTTCCGTCGATGAGAATCGTAATTGGAATGAGATGGGCCTTGCCATTCGGCGCCAGCTCAAGCAGGCCCAGAGCACGCGGACCTTTGGCGGTCTTCGGAGGGTGCGCAGCCTGCGCAAACAGCTTTGGCGGGAGCGCGCCCTGTAGAAAAACACCTACGGTTAAGACGACGGAGATGACGCGCCCCTGCGCGGTACGGTATAACGTTGAGCGAGCGGTTGAACGAGAAAGAGAGGCAGCCATGGATATCAATATCAATGATAAAGCCCCGGAGTTCACTTTGCCCGACCAGAATGGCGAACCGGTCTCGCTGAAGGACTTTCGCGGCCAGTGGGTCGTGCTCTATTTCTATCCCCGGGCGGACACGCCGGGGTGCACCATCGAAGCCTGCGAATTCCGTGATTCGCACAAAAAGACGGAGAAGACCGGCGCGGTGGTTCTGGGCGTCTCGCCGGATGAGCCGAAGGCGCTGAAGAAGTTTGAAGAGAAATTCGATTTGCCGTTCACTCTTCTGGGCGACGCCGATAAGAAAGTCGGCAATGCCTACGGCGTGATTCAGGAAAAGAATATGTATGGCAAGAAGGTCATGGGCGTAGTGCGGACCACTTTCATCATTGGTCCGGATGGAAAGATCAAACACATCTTCAATAAGGTGAAGCCTGAAGGTCACGCCGCCGAGGTGCTGGATTTTTTGAAGAGCGCGGCGAAAGGCGCGGCTTAGCGGCGATTGGAGCGGGAGATGGAAAAGACGATGGAATTGACCGTCTCCCGCGCCCAACCTCGAAGTCCGTTGCCGCGTGAGTTCTACGATCGCGATCCGCGCCGGGTCAGCCGCGAATTGCTGGGCAAAGTTCTGGTGCGGAGAGAAGGACGGCGGGTTCGCACTGCCCGCATTGTGGAAGTCGAAGCCTACCTGGGTGTGGACGATCCTGCGGCGCACTCGTTTGCCGGCCGCACGTTGCGCAATGCAGTGCTGTTTGGGCCGCCCGGCTATGCGTACGTTTATTTCATTTATGGCAATCACTATTGTCTGAATGTGTCGTGTCTGCCCGACGGGGTTGCGGGAGGAGTGCTGTTTCGCGCGCTCGAACCGCTGGCGGGAATTGACGAGATGGCACGGGCCCGGGGTTTGTCTGCCGCAAGCGCGGTCACAAGCGCCCGGAATCTGCGGCAGTTGACCAGCGGGCCGGGGCGTTTGGCCGAAGCCTTCGGCATCACGCGGGAACGGGACAATGGGAAAGACCTGACCAGCGCGCAATCCGATCTCTTCATTGCGGATGACGGATACCGGGTTCGTCGAATTCTGACGACGCCGCGGATCGGGATCACCAAGGCGGCTGAGCGCCCGTTGCGATACGTGATCGCGGGAAATGAATTCGTCTCCGGGCCAAGAATCCGGAGCTGAGAGCGACGTGGTAAATTCATCAACCACAAAGGACACAAAGGTACACAAAGGTGCGGATTTGAAGAGTCTACGTCTGTAGTTTGCGAAACGCAGGCGGAGACACCAGTGCCTACGTCGGTTCAGGGCAGAAGGATGTTGTCGATCAGCCGGGTGTTTCCGATAACGGCGGCGACGGCAACGAGCGCGGGGCTGGTGAGCTCTTGCATGGGATCGAGCGTGGCGGGATCTACGATCTCGAAGTAGTCCAGTCGCGCGCCGGGTTCGTGCGCCAAGACCTGTTTTCCCTCTGCGATTAACGCAATTGCGTTGCACTCACCTTGATCGAATCGATTTTTCGTTTCAGTGAGTGAGCGGTTCAGGACCAGAGCGGTTTTTCGTTCCTGAGGGCTGAGGTAGCCATTGCGCGAGCTCATGGCTAGACCGTCCGGCTCGCGCACGATGGGGCAGACTATGACCTCGACTGGTAGATTCAAGTCCCGCACCATGCGGCGGATGATCGTGGCCTGAGCCGCATCTTTCTGTCCGAAGAACGCCAGATCTGGTTCCACGATGTGGAAGAGCTTGGCGACAACCGTGGTTACACCGCGAAAGTGGCCGGGGCGCGACCTGCCGCAGAGCTTCTCGCTGAGTCCTTCGACCGTGACATAGGTGACGCCTCCCTTCGGATACATTTCTTCAGGCTGCGGGGCGAAGACAATATCCACCGCTTCTTTTTCCAGCAACGCGCGATCGCGCTCGAAGCTGCGGGGATATTTGGCCAAATCCTCAGTCGGTCCAAATTGCAGCGGATTCACGAAAATGGAGACGGCTACTACGTCGCTCTTTGCCTTGGCAGCGCGCACCAGCGAGAGATGGCCTTCGTGCAACGCGCCCATGGTGGGGACGAAGCCGAAACGCTTTCCTTCGCGGCGCGCGGCACTGGAGGCGGAGCGCATCTCTTCGATCGTTTTCCAGATTTTCATTGTGCGGTGCGGTCTCAACTGGACGGAACCCAGGTTATAACTACCTGCATGCTTTCCAGCGCCCCGGCGACCAAGGCCCTGTTCCTTAGAAAACGAGCTTTCTCTTCGGCAGAGGTGGGCGCACTCGGCTCTTGAATTGCCACTACGCGCCCATACGGCCACGCCGACGGGGGCAGACTCGCGAGGGCATCAGGCAATTTGTTTGGGTCGATGATCTGCTGCAGGTTGTCGCCAACGTCCAGCAATCCGATACCGTCGACTCGGACGATCAAATACGGATTTCGCCAGGCTTTCATATCCCGCACGGCTGCGTACTTTTGGTGATCCGCGGGCGGGATTTGTTTGATTCGAGCCTCCGGAGTGGTCGCTGTGACCGTGTCCTCCGGCGCTCTAGGCGGCTTGGCGCAAGCGGTGAGCGCGGCAAGACTCACGACCAAAGCACATAGAAACAGGTATCTCATTCCAGCAGTTTACTATCGACGCATCCCCCGTTTGCGTTCGAGCACTGTTTCGAGCGCCTGTTGCGTTTCTTTCGATAGATGGTAGGACTCGCTATCTGCAGGATACTGATGCGAGACTACGTTCTCCTGGAAAGCGTGCACAGCATCGGTAATGAGCGCGGCAGCGTCGCCGTATCGGCGAACGAACTTAGCTGGGGGCGTGAAAGTCAGATTCAGAATGTCGTGGAACACAAGCACCTGGCCATCGCAGTCCGGGCCCGCGCCAATGCCGATAGTCGGAGTGGCGACTTCCTCCGTGATCATCGCCGCCACCTCGCGCGGAATGCCTTCGAGCACCAGGAAGGCCACGCCTGCGCGATCGAGCGCGACAGCATCGCGCATAAGTTGTTCGATTGCCGCCAGCGATTTCCCCTGAACCTTGTAGCCGCCCATCAGGTTTACCGATTGCGGGGTCAGGCCGATGTGGCCAGCCATGGGAATCTCGGCATCGATCATGCGGCGAATCAGGTCCGCGCGCTTCTCGCCGCCTTCCATCTTCACCACTTCGGCGCCGGCTTCTTTCATGAAGCGGACCGCGTTTCGGACCGCATCGTCCGCGCTGGCGTGGTAGGAGCCGTAGGGCATGTCGCCCACCAGCAAAGCGTGTTTCACGCCCCGCCGCGCCGCTCGGGTGTGGTGAAGCATTTCGTCCACCGTGACGGACAGGGTGTCCGGATGGCCGAGTATGGTCATGGCCAAGGTGTCACCGACCAGAACGATGTCAATGGCAGCCTCGTCAACCAGACGCGCGCTGGCATAGTCGTACGCAGTCAGGCAAGTAATGGTTTGATGTTGAAGTTTCTTCTCTCGAAGGGAAGCGACAGTAATCTTTTGGCGAGGCTCGCCAACCGGTGTAACACTCACGATGTCCTCCAGTGCCCCTCCGCCTTGGCGGATAGAGCCCGTACACATCTTGGATACTGCTGGAGCTATTGTAGACCCGGAAGTGGCGGTTCGTCGATGGTTATCAAACGACACTCAAGACGGGCGGGGACGCCCGTCCTCCATTGAAACCGTAATAGCTCAGTGCTCCAAAATCCATTTTCCAACCAGACCCAGGATCTCCGGAGTCTCTGGATCCCAGAGCGTGGTGTGAGGCACGTCCGGGTAGATTTTGAAGCATTTGTCCGCTGACGCGGAGAGCTTATCGAAAGCGACGCACTCCCGGTGGCTCACTACGCGGTCCTTCCCGCCCTTAATCAGTAGCGTGGGAGCGTGCACGCGGGGCGCGATTTTCCATCTCCAGCCGAAGACGATGCGCTGCACGTCAAGCAAGTAGCCGAAGCTGACGTTCTTATAGGCCAGCGGGTCAACCCGGCGACGTGCGATGAACTCCGGGTCGCGGGAACTTTCCTCGAGACGCTTGCCCACCAGGCTGATCACAGGGTCCCGGTGCGCCAGTACGAAGTAGGGCATCAGGCTCAAGCTCTCGAGGCTGAGGAACTGGCTGAGATCGAGATTCAAAGCCAGGGCCAGAAGTATGAGGCCGGCAAGTTCGCGGCTATTTCGCTTGGCGTAATTCAGGGCGAGGTCGGCTCCCATGCTGTCGCCCAGCAGAAAAATCTTGGCTGCGGGCTGCTGCTGCTTCATGAAGCGGATCATGGCTTCGACGTCGGCTCCGACTTGGGCCTGCGTGCCTACGAATCCGCGTCGCCCCTGGGACAGACCGTGGCCCCTGGCGTCCAACCCGTAAACCTCCGTGCCGTGCGGGTTTAGCGCATCGGCGATGACCTTGTAGGGAGCGCTGTGATATCCAATACCGTGAAGCACCACGACCGCCCGGCCATTCCAGGGTGCGCTGGCAGGCCAGTGGCGATAGAAGAGTCGAGTCTCGTCGGTAGAGGTGACAAATCCATGCCGGTCGGCGATTTTGCCCGAAAGATGAGATACATCTTCGGGCGAGCTGACCTCGGGCGGCATTGGCGCCTCTAGCTGAGCGGAATCGAGCATTCTGGATTATGAGCGGAGGCTGACCGCTTGCTTCGGGTCTCTATTTCAGGCGCCGCCAAGGTCATTATATTGATAACACACGAAGAGCGCGTCGGCTATTCCACTATAGGTGCTTATCCGCTTCCGCCCGATTCGCTCCTCCGCTCGGGCCGCCAAGCCGGTGCCAGTTCCTACTGGTGAGCGGCTGTGCCGCTTTGCACCGACCCTCCGCTGACGGCCTTGATGAACTGGAACCCTTTGCCCCCGGAATCGATAGCGAAGACATTGGTAATGGATCCCGTCTTGGGCGTCAGTGTAAATGAGCCGCTGCCATCGGAGTTGACGGAATACGTCCCACTCGCCTTTATGATGGTGACGTTCCCCGCCACGTTCTCAGTGATCGAAGCCTTGACCTTGCCCGCTCCGTCAAATGTAAGAATCCCCAGGTCATTCTGGGCATTCGAATCCTTAGGAGTTGGCCACTGTGTGCTAAGAAACTCGTAGTTCCCCTTCAGGCTGGCATTGCTGAACGACGATCCTCCGCTGGCGACGGCTGTGGCACTTAACACGTTGGGGTCGCCACCACAGTTGGTGCACATTATTTGGAAGCCCTTGCCTGCCGCGTTGACCACGACTCCGAAGACACCGGAGGCGCCGTTGCTAAGCGTGATGCTCATCGAGCCGGAGCCATTCGCGTTCACGGAATAAGTTCCACTGCCCGTGCCCGAGCTGAGGGTCCCGACCTTGTTGTCGGTGAACGAAGTAACCGAGAACTTACCGGCGCCGTCAAAATTGAAGACTGCCACCAGATCCTCAGTTCGGTTGGGATCGGATGTCCAGTTGTTCATTAAAACGCTGTAGGAGCCTTTCAAGCTGCCGTTGCTGAACGCGGGTGGGTTCGATGCGTTCAGGACGCCGGGTAGGGCAAACAGCAGGATTGTAAAGAGCGCGACCGCGCGCACGCGGAATTTAAGTGTTCTGTTTGTTTTCACGTTGGGTCTCCATTTCTTGGCTTCGAATAGGTGGGAAGCCACCGATTGTACCGCCGCAAAGTGAGTTCAGAGCGAGCGACGACAATCGTACGTCTGCGGGAATGTGATCCCGAGGGGAAGAGCGCTATCTTCGGTTAGAGTCTGGAGGAAGTCAAGGAATTTTGGAAATCACTCATGATTCGGCCTGACCGCAGAGTTGGGCCGTTCAGGTCTAAGTATTTCTTTCTAAACCATTGCAACCACAGGGATATGGGGTATCGAATACGTTGCGACGATTGCCGGGCGGCCGGGGGCTGGGCGCCATCAAGTATGCGATACTAAATTCATGGCTGCAGTCGCAGACCCGAAGTCGGTGAAGGTGAACTTGAGCACAGGCACGGGTCTCGATATTGAATGGAAGGATGGCCACCGGTCGCATTATTCCTTTCCGTTCCTGCGCGATGCCTGTCCTTGCGCGCTGTGAGACGAAGCGAGGTCCAAATCGCACCAGCAGCCGGGATAGCCTCCAAAACTTGCTGCCGGAGCTTTGCCTATGTTCAAGCCCGCGATCAAGGCGGTTTCGGCGGAAGGCGTGGGCAAGTACGCGATCAAGTTTCATTTCAACGATGACCACGAGCTGGGGATTTATTCGTGGCAGTTCTTGCGGGATTGGTGTCCGTGCGAGGAGTGCAAGGCGGCGCGGGGCAGCCAGGTTGGCACTCATCACTAGAAAATAGGTAGGCCCCGATTTCTCGGGGCCTGACAATTCTTGGGTACTTACAGCACCCTGCGACATTCTCAGTATAGACTGCGACAATTCTTAGTCAAGTTACTTTGTAGGGAAGCTATCCCTGCGTTTGCTTCCCACAGAACCCGCGCTCAAAAAGACTGAGCGTGGACCCGACGGGATTCGAACCCGCATCTGCTACCGTCGCAGGGTGCTGTGTTCCCGTTACACCACGGGCCCGGAGAGAGTCTACTTGCGCTTGGCGGGAAAGATCACGGTTAGATGTCACAATCGAAACCGTGCGTGTTCCAAGTAGGAACCTGATCACAATCCCTGTAAAATCTAAGCAGCCGACTTTGGAGCCACTCCCGACTTTGTCTTTCCTCGACCAACTCAATCCGCAGCAGCGTGAGGCTGTTGAAACTACCGACGGGTCGGTGCTCATCCTGGCGGGCGCTGGGAGCGGGAAAACTCGCGCCATCACCTACCGAATCGCTCATCTGATCGAGAATCTGGGTGCAATGCCGGAATCTATTCTGGCTATGACATTCACCAACAAAGCGGCTTCCGAGATGGTCGAGCGGGTGGACAAGTTGGTGGGTGGGTTGTCGATTGCCAAGCCGGTGATTTCTACGTTTCACTCTTTCTGCGTGCGGGTGTTGCGGCGGGACATCGAAGCGCTTCGCATTCCATCGACAGTTCCGGGCGCGCCGCCGATTGGGCACACCAAAAGCTTTGTGATTTATGACGAGAATGATCAGCAGCAACTCGTCAAGTCGGTCATGCGGCGGCTGGGAATTGATGACAAGCAAACTACGCCGCGAGCTGTGTTGGCACATATTTCCTGGGCAAAAAACCACATGCTTGATCCGCAGGAAGCGTATTTGCAATCGGCTGATCCGAAGACCGAGCGGGTGGCGCAGATTTACGCCGAGTACAAGAAAGAACTGGCGAAGGCAAATGCGCTCGATTTCGACGACCTGCTGCTTGAAACCGTGCGCCTGTTGAAGGCTGCGTCTGAAGTTCGCGAATACTATAACCGGCGGTTCCAATACATTTTGGTCGACGAATATCAGGACACGAATCGTCCGCAGTATGAATTGATGCGGCTGCTGGCCGGAACCCGCCACAACGTTTGCGCCGTCGGCGACGAAGACCAGTCGATTTACTCCTGGCGCGGAGCGGACATCCGCAACATTCTTGAGTTTGAAAAAGATTTTCCTGAGGCGAAGATTATCCGCCTGGAGCAGAACTATCGTTCGACGCAGAACATTTTGCAGGCGGCGTCGGCGGTGGTTGCGAATAACCTCAAGCGCAAGGGCAAGAATCTGTGGACGTCGCGCCAGGGCGGCACGAAGCTTGGCTACTACGAGGCGCCGGATGGCGAGAATGAGGCGCTGTTCGCGGCAGATTACATTGCGAAGTATCTGCGGGAGGCGGTGGACCAGGGCGAGAACGCTCGGGCGGCTGTGCTTTACCGCACCAACTCGCAGTCGCGGTTGTTTGAAGAGGCCATGCGCCGCTATCAGTTGAAGTATCACGTGGTGGGCGGGTTTTCGTTCTATGAGCGGGCTGAAATCAAGGACATGATTTCGTATCTGAAGGTCATCCACAACGTGGATGATTCGATCTCGCTGCTGCGAGTGATCAATACGCCGGTGCGGGGGATCGGCAAGGCTACGATTGAGGTTTTGGAGCGGGTTGCGCTCGAGACAGGCGTTTCGTTGTGGGGTGCAATCGGAGCGGCGATCAAGCGTCAGCTTCTACCTGCGCGTGCTTTGGCTGCGCTCAAGAGTTTCAAGGGACTGGTCGAGGATGGGCGAGCGATGCTGGCTGGAAGCTACGTGGAGCGGTTGGAAGAAACGGCCAGTGAGGAGCCGCAAGACGAGGTAGAGACGGATGTCTCGCTCGTTGCGGAGGATGACACTGATTTCGATCCGGACAACTTGGCGTTCGACTTCGGAAGCGCGGATGGGGAGGGCGAGGTCAGCGCTTTTCCGTCCGCCTCTCCACCGGAAGCGGGCGAGGGCGCCCGCTCCACACCGACTACGGCGGACGCCGGGTTTCGCGCTGCTGGCGATGCGGCTAACACCGCCGAGATCTTGAAGTTCCTCATCGACCGCACGGGTTACATCAAGCAGCTTGAGGCGGAAGACACACCGGAGGCTTACTCGAGGATTGAGAATCTGCGCGAACTGGTGAACGCGGCCATGGATTCGCGCGACCGGGGCGAAACTCTGGATCAGTTTCTCGATCACGCCGCACTGG
>Ga0116217_10001835_pt1 | contig 20079 bp, 11 predicted proteins | sample Sb_taG_6_FD_89697 | JGI IMG/M metagenome (GOLD analysis project Ga0116217, IMG submission 89697) | Peat soil microbial communities from Weissenstadt, Germany - Sb_50d_4_PS metaG | ecosystem: Environmental > Terrestrial > Soil > Wetlands > Peat | place: Germany: Weissenstadt | collected 2010-09-21 | reverse complement strand
GCGTCTCACGTGACGGAAGCAGCCAAATTTTGGATCAGGAGACGGGAAATGCACTCTTGGGTAAGTGCTTTGTGCGCTATGTGCTTTGCCGTGTGGAGTGGACCCCGATTTTGAGACAACCAGTTAAGCCCTAAAATGCAGCGAAAGGGGGAAACTGGATGGGATCATCTCGAAGGAAGTTCAGCAAGGAGTTCAAACAGGATGCGGTGCAACGATTGCGAGCGGGGGAGTCGGCGGGCTTAGTGGCGCGCAGCCTGGAAGTGAACCGCCAGGAACTGTACCGCTGGAGCCGCGATGTCGATAAGTTTGGGGAGCGGGCGTTTCCGGGCGTGGGCCAGAAGCGGGCGGAGGAGACGCGGATAGCAGAGTTGGAACGCAAGATCGGGCAGCAGGTTCTGGAGATCGATTTTTTGAAGCGAGCCTTGCAGCATGTAGAACAACAGCGCCAGCTGCGGGCCGCCAATGGCGGCGCACCGTTTACCAACAAGTCGAGCGCGAAGTGAAAACCGGAACTCAACTCGCCATTCGCCGGATGTGTACTCTAACGGGAGTCAGCCGGGCGGGTTTTTATCGGCGTGCAGCCGGGTCTCGATCCGCGTCCGTGGAACTGCGCGACCAGGTGCAAGGTGTGGCGCTGGAGTGGCCCACCTACGGCAGCCGGCGGATCACGGCGGAGTTGCGCCGCTGTGGCTTGCCCGTCAATCGCAAACGGGTGCAGCGGCTGATGCGAGAAGACAACCTGCTGTGCTTGCGGAAACGTAAGTTTGTGGCGACCACCGACTCCGCCCACGGGATGAAAGTGTATCCCAACCTGGCGGCGGCGCTGGTGGTGAGCGGGGTCAACGAGCTCTGGCGGGCCGATATCACGTACCTCCGGCTGCTGGAAGAGTTCGTGTACTTGGCGGTGGTGCTGGACGCCTTTTCGCGACGGGCGATTGGCTGGGCTCTGGATGCCACGCTGGAAGCCAGGTTGGCCGTGACGGCGCTGGAGATGGCATTCGCGCGGCGACGGCCAGCGCCTGGCTTGGTGCATCATTCCGACCAGGGCGTGCAATATGCGAGCCATGAATACGTCGCGTTGTTAGAGGCGCACCAAGTCCGAATCAGCATGTCGCGCCGCGGCAATCCCTGGGACAACGCCAGCTGCGAGTCATTCATGAAAACGCTGAAGTGCGAAGAAGTGTATCGCAGCGAGTATCGCAACCTAGCCGAAGCGCGCACCCGCATCGGCGAGTTTCTGGAGGAGATCTACAACCACAAGCGGTTGCATTCGTCTCTCGGCTATTGTCCGCCTGCCGAGTTCGAACGTCTGCAGTCGTCGCGGCCTATGCTGGTGGCGGCCGTGACGCAGGAGGCGAGATGAGTTTTCTAAGGTATGGGGAAATCTATCCATGCGATGAGGGCGCGATCTCGCGACCGCGCCCCCGCTCATCGCCGTGGATGAGTCTCCAGCTGGCTATTCCTGGCAGGTTGCTCTCCAGCAGAGCCCGCTTCCGCTTCACCAGCCGGAGCTATACTGCCCATCATCAACCTCGCCCGACAATGCTTCGGCAGCGAACGGCGAAATGTAGCTTAACCGATTGTCTCAGTCGAGGGGTCCAGTCCAGTGATCATCCCGAGCCGCTTGTGTCTTGGGGCAGATCAACGAGCAAAGGAATTGGAGGTTAAGGTAGTGGAACAGCGCTGGTTGGACAATGAAAACCGCGCCGACGTGGTGCAGTCGATTCTGGCCGACGACTTTGTCCACGTGCTGGCTGTCGGTTTCATAAGTAAGGGCGACCATCTAGCCTACTTGCGACAGCACCCGAACGCATTTCCCGGAACAAAGCGCTTCGAAGAGCTGCGAGTGCGGATCTATGGAGATATTGCTATTGCCACAGGAATTGTCAGCACCATGGGCGGTAGCGATAGCAAACCGAAGAGAACTGCTTTCACGGACGTTTTCATCTTGCGCGCCGGAAGTTGGCTGGCCGTGAATGCTCAAGAACTGCCGTTGGAGACAAAACCTAATTGAAACTATATTGCGCTTGGTTCGTCCGTAACTCTTGTAATCGCATTATAAAAGGGCGCCCTTTTATGATGCCATTTCGTCAACAATCTCTCCTCGTTCGCAAAATGCTCTCGCCCTGCTCCTACAGCATTCTCTGTAGCGCAGATTTGCTCGGTCCTCTAGCGAATTTTGCGCGTATTACTTAGCTCGGGAGTCTAACTGACAGAAACACAGCTTTGCTTTTTTGGCACTCAATTTGCCTCTCTCGTGACCGGGAGGGACGGCATGCTAAAAGTGAACATGGATAGTGTTGGTGAAGCCGCCATTGTCGAGTGCGAGGGTACCATCAGCGGTGGTGATGAAGCCCTTCAGCTATACGATGCGATCACGGGGCGGGCAGCGGATCGTGTGATCGTAATAGACCTCTCAAGAGTAAGCGTCACTGTGGGCAAAGGTTGGAGTATGTTGTTGTTCCTGCAACGCTGGGCACGCCATCGTGGCATTCAGCTTGAATTGTTTAATCCATGTCCTTCTGTAAGACGTGAGCTAGAGCATGCCATTTCGCCTTACGAACTTGAGTTCGTCTCTCTAGGTGAGGTCATGGCTGTCTTGATAGATGCGGCAAACCGCCAGACGCTGGCTGCCTGATTCGTCCTCGGGTTTACCTGTCGCCAGGCGGAAAATTTCACGCTACGTGCGCCTTCGGCATGTCAGAGGGATCGGCACCCCACGGCACGGCTACCCCAACGGCAGGGCCCGCCGCTCATCCCGTGCCTCCTGCAACTGAATTGCAAACGCTACAGTTGCAAGTCGAAAGCATCAGCAAGGGCGTATGGCTCTTTTACGGTGTTCTCACGGCCGCCTCCGGACTTGCCGTTCTGATCATCAACAATCCGGGATTTGGAGTGCCGCTTGACTTTATTTTTTCGTTTTTCTGGGGATTCGGCCTACCGACAACTATTGGTGCTCTCGCACCCGGGTCTACCGCTAGCGGCCTTAACATTTCCGTTGCAAAAAGCTGAAACAGTTCAGCGTTTACGCGAAGGAACTCGAGCCACAGGAGATCAGGGAGCAGATCTCATTACGAAGAAAAACGGGAGAACAATCGGCCACCCACGCTGTAATGAAGTTGAGTCAAGATTATCGAACATTTAGCAGACGTTATCTAGCAACCTTGTAACTGACAAAAACCACCCTGCCGCGATCTATCATGGAGCCATCTATAACCACTTCACCATTCGCAGAAGCTTTGTCCCCGATTGCCAGCGCTCCTTGCGACCCATCGGTTAGAGTCCATGTAAGCGTGGCCATGGGAAGGCAGGTCTTATCCAACACCGCTTTGTTCTTCGGAACTTGAGTAGACATGCCATCTCCACACTTGTGACGTCGGTCACATGAAGCGGTGAGCTAGCTCACCGTGAGAGTGACGAGGATCTCTTAACCTTGTAGGTCTGAATTAGAACTACGGTCGTAAAGACTCGGATTTCAACCGACCAGGAGTGGTCAAGGAGGAATCTCCCATGGCGCAAAACACCATCACTATCACCGACAATCGCACGGCACAGACTTATACGCTGCCCATCGAAGACGGCACGATCCGGGCCATGGACCTGCGACAAATCAAAACCAGCCCCGAGGACTTCGGACTGATGACCTACGACCCAGCCTTCACCAATACTGCTTCATGCCGCAGCGCTATCACGTTTATTGATGGTGAGCGCGGCATCCTGCGTTATAGGGGCTATCCCATCGAAGTGCTGGCCGAACACTGCAGTTTTCTTGAGGTTGCCTATCTGTTGTTATTTGGGGAACTGCCCACCGCAAATGAGCTGAAAGATTGGGTCAACGACATCACGCATCACACCATGCTGCACGAGTCGACCAAGAACTTCCTAGGTGGTTTTCGATACGACGCCCATCCCATGGCGATGCTGGTGACCTCCGTGGCAGCACTCGCCACGGTTTACCCGGAGGCGAGGGACATCCACGATCCCGTCAATCGTCTACTGCAGGTGAAGCGCCTAGTTGCCAAAATGCCCACTATGGCTGCCATGGCTTACCGGCACAATCTGGGCTATCCCTATGTGTACCCGGACAACGACCTGGGATATGCCGAAAACTTCATGAACATGCTGTGGAAAATGGTGGAACCAAAGTACGTCGCTAATCCGGTTCTGGCCCGGGCACTGGACATTTTGTTTGTCCTGCATGCTGATCATGAGCAGAACTGCAGCGCCAATGCGATGAGGTGCGTAGGCAGTTCGCAGACTGATCCCTACCTGGCTACCGCGGCGGCGGCCGCGGCCCTTGCCGGGCCGCTGCACGGAGGCGCTAACGAAGAAGTGTTGAAAATGTTGGATGAGATCGGCTCCAAGAACAACGTGCCGGCTTATGTGAAGCGAATCAAGGAAGGGCATGGGAAGCTGATGGGATTCGGGCACCGGATTTACAAGAACTACGACCCACGCGCCAAGATCATCAAGTGGACCGCCGAGCAGGTGTTCGAGGTAACCGGGCGCAACCCGAAGTTGGATATCGCGCTTGAACTGGAGCGCATCGCGCTTGAGGACGATTACTTTATCAAGCGCAAACTGTACCCGAATGTGGACTTTTACTCGGGAATCATCTATCAGGCGATGGGATTCACGCCAGAAATGTTTACTGTGCTGTTTGCCATTCCGCGCACGGTGGGGTGGCTGGCGCAGTGGCAGGAGATGTTGAATGACGCAGAACAGAAGATTGCGCGTCCACGACAGATCTGGACCGGGCACGAAGTGCGCGAATTCGTGCCGATGGCCAAACGCGGCGCCTTAGCAGAGCTTCGCTAGTATTGAATGACCGCCGGGACGGCAAATTCCCGCACTGGAGGCATCGGTTTCATTTGTGTTCACGCGTGCAACCGCGAGTTGGAGATGTGTGCGGCTTCGCGCAAGCGACCCGTTGGACGGAACTTATCCTTTATCCTTCTGACCGCCTCAGTTCCCGACCGTCAGAACAGGGCATTCGGCTTGGCAGAGGACGTCGTGAGTAACGGTCCAGGGTACGTGTGCGGCTAAACGAGCGGAGCGCGCCCGGTTCGCTCCCATCACGATCAACTCAGCTTGACACGCGGCTGCAGCCGCCAAGATTCCCTCGGACAAGGACTCGCTTGCAACTACGTACTCTGGCTCGTTCGCCAAGTTAGCGTTCGACGGAACCAGTGCCCGCAGTTTTCTCAAGCTCTCCTGACGCGTTCTGGACTGCCATAAAATCAGCTCTCCAGCGGCGCATGTTCCTGGGCAGTATGCTGCTGGGCCGATATCTACAATGGCCGTGGGTGGCACGGTATGGAACAGTGTCAATTTTGCCCGGGCTCCGGCGAGGAACAATGCATATTTGAACGCGTTGGCAGAGGCGGGACCAAAATCTGTTGCGAAAAGAATGCTCTTAAAATCGGCCACATCGGATTTCGGCGCGCTGGCATTCGGACCAACAGTTAGCACCGGGCAGGTTGCCAGGCGGAGCACTTCTTCCGCGATCGAACCTAACGCGAGCTTCTTTAGTCCTCCACGCCCATGGGTGCCGAGCACGAGCAGATCGACCTCGTCGTGTTCGACAATTGAATGCACCAGGTCCCAGACCGATCCATACTGAAGCAGGGTACGGTGATGCAAGTCCTGGAGATGTGATTCTTCGTCGAGCTGTTTCATCTTCTGCTCGGCTTTAAGCCGCTGGCGGTCCACCTCCCGCGGCAGGGGGTCCATCGGAACCGGCTCGCGTGGCTCATCACAAATTGCATGTACGAGCGAGAGTTCCGCGCCATACCGCCGTGCGAGAGTGGCGGCGTGGGCGAGCGCTCGTTTTGACGCAGCAGAGAAGTCCGTGGCTACTGCAATGTGCTGGAAATCGATCTTCTTTTCTTTTTGCTCGGCTATCGGTGCGATGGTTGACATAATTACCTCCACGCACACCTCCAACGTATTCCTGAGTTCAAGAAAATGAGGTGACTGAGCTTACGGCTGGGTGTGACCTCTATCACCGAACAATGATGAAAAATGTACCCTCGCAGAAGTTCGCAGCAAACTACCGATTTATCGCTAGGCCGGAAACGATCGGATTGAAATACCGCAATATTTCGCAAGTTTCGATACGCTTCATGATCCCGTGACGGCAATCACAGCGGAGTCCCTTGCGTTGGGTTTATTTTATAAAAGGTGACCTCTATGTCTGCGACTGTCGTCAGCTCGTCAACCATCGAAGATGGATTGCGCCAGATGGCTCCGGAGCATTTGCGTGCTGCCCTTGCGAACTTCTTGCCTAAAGGGGCCACGGCCGCCGAGCAGACCCGCGCTATTGAGGCTGGGCTGCGAAGCCCGGCTGGCCAAGCTATGCGGGACACGATGGCGCGATGGATTGTTGACGAGATCGTTCCGGTGGAGAGGTTAGTTCCGCAGGCTTACCTGAAATGGCGTCCGCCGGTTCGGGACGCAATGATGTTTGTCGTGGCGCGGCTTTCGCCGGCGCGGCTTGCCCCCAAATTGCTGGAGCAGCTTGAGCTTCCGTTGGATACTTCGGCGGAAGTGCGGTTGCTACGGTTGATTGCGAAAGTGCCTGGCCTGCAGAAGCTGGGACAAGTTATTGCGCGCAACCAGCATCTGCGCCCAGCGCTGCGGAATGCGCTGGAACGACTGGAGAACGGAATTCGCGATGTCCGGCCGGAGGATGTGGTCGCGATCATTCGGCGAGAATTGGGGCCGCGGGTCGAGAAATACGACGTGAAGGTCGCACCGGCTATTCTCTCGGAGGCCAGTGTCAGCGCGGTGGTGCGCTTCACCTGGCGTAACCCGGAGAACGGAAAGCGCGAGCGCGGAGTTTTCAAGGTCCTGAAGCCTCACATCCCTGAGTATTTTGCGGAGGACATGGACTATTTGCAGGGGCTGGCGCAATACTTCAGCGACCGGCAACACAATTACGGATTTCCGGCGAAGCTGCTCCCCGATACTTTCAAGAAAGTCCGGCGGTTGCTGCGGCACGAAGTCAACTTTGCGCGCGAGCAGAAGACGCTGGTGGAAGCGTGGGGCCTGTATAAGTCGATGCGCGGGGTTCGCATCCCGCGGTTGATCCAGCCGCTGTGTACGCCTCGAATTACGGCGCTTACCGAAGAGCGTGGGCTCAAGGTGACGAATGCGGCGGCGCGCTTGCCGGTGGCGCGGCGCAGGAAAGTTGCCGAGCAACTTATTGAGGCGCTGATTGCGGTGCCGCTTTTGGCGGCGCAGGAAGATGCCATTTTTCACGGCGATCCTCACGCTGGGAATCTGCTTTATGACAATCGCACGGGCGAGTTGACGATCATCGACTGGGCGCTGCGGGAACGCTTGAGCCGCGATCAGCGGCGGCATCTTGCGCTCTTGTTTCTGATGGTGACCTTGCGCGATCCGGTGGGTACCTGCAACGAAGTTTTGGCCCTCAGCCAGCAGCATATCCGAAGTGCTTCACCGCGGGGGCGAATGGTCGCCGAGTTTGTCACGCATTTTCTTGGCGAACTGCCGGTGGTGCGTCTGCCCAGCGGCGTCGATGCAATGCTGCTTCTGGAACGCCTTGCCATGAAAGGTGTGAAGTTTCCCGGACCGCTGATCATGCTGTCCAAGGTGATGTTTACGCTGGATGGAATTCTGGGCGATATTGGGGGACCCGACAACGGCTTGGGCTTTGGCGTCACTATTGCGCGGCACGTGGCCCAGCATTGGATAACGAATCGCAAAGAGTTTCGTTCGCCGCTGAAGACTCGCGATTGGGTCACGTTGCAGTGCAGTGCTTTGCTTTATACAGGGCGTTTGTGGCTGCAGTGCGAGCAGGCGATCTTGGATCGGTTGCTGCCGGCGGCTTCGACGGCTGCGGTTTCTCCAGCTAGCAACCATGGATCGCGAATTTGAGAAGTCGATATGAGCCGAATCCGAGCGTACAGATAATTACCCAAGCGACTATTCTGGCCACAATCAAGGATGGTGCGAGTGGCATCTGATATGCTGCCCCAAGTCTGGCAGCTAGATGAGGAAGCGCCCAATATTGCTGGTACATTCCCTGCGCCATCAATGCGCCGGCAAGAAAGCACAGAATTATAAGTATCGTGCCAAATAGTCCTGAGGCGACTCGTTTCATGTGGCAAATCCCATTGTTCTTGCTTCCAATAATCCTACCAAACTCCAAGAAATGAAGCGCTTGGCTAATATCGCAACGCCCCTCCGGAGCTGATTTGTTGCCGGCCATTCCGCCGGCCACACCCAAAAGCTAGTTTTCACACAAACTCGACAGGCTGGGCGTTCAAAAACCAGAAAGCTGGTCAACTGGAGTAGCGAGGCCGGGATTGGGGGAGCTGTCAGCGGCATCGTTCCAATCGGTTTCTGCTGCTGGTGGAATGAAGCTCATAGCACGTTCAGCTAGCGCGGTAATGGTGAGGCTGGGATTGACTCCGAGGTTGGCCGACACTACCGACCCGTCGCAGATGTACATATTCTTGTAGTTGAAGACGCGGTGGCGGGAATCGACCACTCCGTGGGTGGACGAATCGGCGATCACGCAGCCTCCGATGCAGTGGGCGGTACCCGGAACGTTGAAGAGGATCTCCGGAAGCATGCTCATGGGAAAGCCGCCGGTGAGTTGCGCCAGTGTCTTCGCGAATTCATTGGCTTTTGGAATGTAAGTGGGAACCTTCTCGCCGCGGCTTACTAAAAACTTCCGGAACGGCCAGAACCAGGGACGTTGCCAGCGCATCTCGATCTCTCCATCGAGCGCCTGCATGCAGAGCAGGATCACGAACTCCCGGGCCCAGCCTATTGGTTGCAAAACACGTACCGTCTTGAACGGGTGGCGCAGCATCGAGGCTGCGACATTTCTTGCCCAAAGTGCAATCCGCTGCGGACCGGGGCGGCCATCAGTCAGAATTGTAGTCAGAAATCCCATTGCATCAGAGCCCCGTGGGTAGCGGACGGCTTCGATGTGAGTGTGCTCGTCGATATAGACGCCGGAGCCGATCGCGATACCCTCCGACACATCCTGAGAGTAGCCCGGTGTGCGTGCGCCGATGAGCGATTCGGAATTGGTGCGGACGTGCTGGCCGAGTTGGCTGCTGATGGCGGGCAATGAGCGTTTTTCTTTGAGATGAAAAAGAAGTTCCATGGTGCCCAGCGACGAGGCGGAGAAGACCACCCCGCGGCAGGTGAAGCGGCGGGGGTGGCGACGAATCCATGCTGTGGACCTGACGGTGCACACTTCGTATCCGGCACTGCCATCGCTGGTGTCACCCAGAGGTGTGACGTTCACTACCCTCGTCTCGGGGAAGACCTGCGCTCCGTGCTTTTCGGCCAAATACAAATAGCCCAGATCCAGAGTATTTTTCGCGCCGTAGCGGCAACCCATCATGCAGCCACCGCAGCCGATGCATGTGGTTCGTGCCGGGCCTTCTCCTCCGAAGTACGGGTCGGGGAAGGTTCGATTGCCCGGCTCTCCCTCCTCGGGCTCGAAGATGCCAACTTTTGTACGATAGAAAGTATGACCAGTGCCCGAAGCTTCCGCAGCTTTCTTCAGGAGATGGTCGGCGGGGCCGAGGATTCTGTTTTCCGTTACTCCCAGCATGCGCGCAGCGGATTCGTAGTGCTGCGGCATTTCCGCTTTCCAGTTGGACAATCCCGTCCATGATCCTGCTCCCCAGACTTTTTCAGGTGGCTGAAGCAAAGTGCAGGCGTAGGTAATTGATCCACCACCCACCGCACTGCCGTGGAAGATGGTCGCGTGCTTGAAGAACTGTATGTTGAAGAAGCCGCGCAAGCCGAGCTTGGGACGCCAGAGCCAGCGGTGGAGGGACCAACTGGTGTGGGGCAGGTTTTCAGGCGTCCAGCGTCGGCCCATTTCCATGACCGCGACTTTGTAACCCTTCTCTACCAGGCGATGGGCGGAAACGCTACCACCAAAACCGGATCCGATGACGATGAAGTCGAAATCGAATTCGTTACTACGGTCCATATAGTCCCTGCTGCAAATCGCCTACCTGCTACGCGCAACGCGACGCGCCGTCGAAAAAGCGGGCCGGGATGGTCAAGGGCGTCGGCGAATCCGGCCGCGGAGACGCGACCACGGTTCGCAGGATGTTGTCTGCAAGGTGCCACCAACCGTGGAAGAGGACACCAGCGGTATAACGAACATGGAGTGGGCTCCAGCCATTTAGATCGAAGGACCCATCGAAGGGATTAACTACCACGGACCGGGTATCGAGGCGAAGCCCTTCATGCAGCGCTTTGAGGGCGCTCTCCTTCGCGCTCCAAAGCAGGGCCAAGAGCCGGGGCCGGTCTTCCGCAGACGCGCGTGCAACTAAGGCTTGCTCTTCGATCGTGAAATAGTCGGCGACAAAAGCATCGCTACGCGGCTCAACCATTTCCAGATCACAACCTATTTCCACCCCGGACTTCGCCACCGCACACGCTGCGACGCCATCTCGATGACTGAGTGAAATCGTGACCGCCGCCGGCCGGTTGGCGAAAAAGACTTCAGGTGCCCCGGATGACGCGGCACGTATGTCCATTTTCTTGAATACCTGGGAATGAGCAGGCACATCCAGGCAAACGGACAGAGCGCGCTTCGCCGTCCAGCGTCCCAGCCGCCAGTCGGCGCGGCGCTTGGCAAAGCGCATGCCGTTCAGACGAACTGCCTCGTTTTCGCTGAGCCAATTATTCTCGGCGGGTACATCTGCTTCGGATTGTTCCAACCAATACACATTCATCAAAGTCACTCTTGACGGGGCTAGGCCGCCTCCGTTATCGCAATCTCCGATAGCTCGCCCTCTGGCTTTGCAGCAGCTTCTGATTCCTCCACTCTTGCAATCCCACGTTCGACTGCGTGGATGAGATAAGGGCGCAGGTTTGCAGGCGGAATGATGTAATTGAGAGCGCCGACCGCGAGAGCGCGCTGCACGCTGTGGACGCGGTCGAACTCCGCGGCCGTTTCACCCAGCTTCTCGGAGTGGATGATTTTAAAGAGTTCGTCCCACTGGGCACGCAATCGGCCCTTCTCCGCGCCTTCAGCCTTAGCGATCGCTTCGTTCAGCGGCTGCAGGCGCGCATCTTTGCGAGCCTTGGCTTCGACCTCGCCGGCGAACACCACAGCCGCCGCCGGAGCTCCGCCGATCACCGAGGCATACGTTCCCTCCAAGGCCGCCACTTCTACACTTTCATTCAGCGCTCGCGAGAAGACCACGTAAGCACCGCCGTGATAACGGGAGATCACGCAAAAGACGATGGGGCCTTTGAAGTTCACTACTGCCCTGCCGATCTCGGCACCGTACTCGAGCTGCAACCGGCGCATCGACTCTGGGGAGCCATCAAATCCCGACAGATTAGCGAGGACCACCACCGGTCGATTATTGCTGGCCGCGTTGATGGCGCGCGCGATTTTCTTGGAGGATTGCGGGAAGAGTGTTCCCGAAGTCCACTGATCGGGACCGTCGGCGGGGACAAATCCTAACCGAGGCACGGGCCGGGATTCGATACCGATCAGACAAACAGGATTGCCGCCGAGGTGGGCATCCCACACTACCGCGGTCTCCGCCGCTCGCATACCGGCCCAGCGCTCCAGAGGAGCATGATCCTGGTCTGTGGCCGCCTTCATCACTTTGCGAATATCAAAACTTTTCTTGCGCCCAGGGTTGGTCTCGTCCGATAGGATATCGCCAACAAGTTCGAAACCCTCATCTCCATTCTTGCCGTGCGGATAGTTTCGGACATCCCGGTCAGTGGGATCAGTAGTCGCGTCCCTTCGCGGGAAACGCTCGCCTGGGGCGACGTAGGTGTGGTCATAGTGACGCAACAAAATGTGGCAGGCTTCGTCGATATCGCGCGCCCAGTACTGCGCCTGGCCGTTGATCCCCATGATGCGATCGTAACCGCCGATCCCTTGATTGTCCTCGGCGGAAACACTGCCGGAGTAGTCCAGCGCCCGCTTGCCGGTCAGGACCATGGCGGCTTTCGGAGTCATGATCAGAATGCCCCGGGTGTGCATGAGCATGGTGGCTTCGGCGTTCCAGTAGGGCTGCGCGCCGACGTTGATCCCGTTCACCACCAGATTCACTTCGCCACCCGTTTGCGTGAACTCGATCAGGCCCCGCAGAACGCGGGCAATCCAATCCATGTTCTCGACCCCGCTGGTCATCGAAATCTTGGCGCCGGCCGAGATGGGGAACCATTCCAGGGGAACGTCCTTCGCGTGGGCCAGATCCAAAGCCGCGAGGATGAGCCTGCATTCCGGCTCGGCGATGGCGCCCAAGTCCTTGCTCGGATCTCCCAGCATCAGAACGCGTGTCATGCCCTCGGGATACTTGGTCGTAAAGTTGCGGATCACGCCCACGACTATGTTGGCTTTGTTTTGGCCATAAGGACGGTCAACCGGGACCAGACGACCTGCGGGGTTGAGATCGTGCTCGATAAAATCGCCAGTGGGAAATTCCGCCCGGGTGTATTCCGGAGCGGGTGTGAGCATTTTGATAATTTCGTAGGGATAGATGAGCCCACGCTGGCGCATGCGGACGACTTTCTGGTCGTATTCGGGCAGCGGTCGGATGGGTTGCATTTTGTCCGCGGGCCGGAAGGTGATGAGCATTCCGCTGCTGCCTGGACTCGATATCCGCACTACCATTTCGCGCAACTGGCCGGTCGAAGGATTGGGAATGCGCGCGCGCACGATTACTTGTTCCAGGCCCAGGCCTTCGGTTGCGGGTGCAAGTTTGCGTACCAGATCACGCAATTCATCCGGCTTAAGGGTAAGGGGGGGCCACACATTAAGCAGTATGCGATTCCAATATAGTCGTTGATGGGCGGGCCGCCGCGACTGAAATAGCCGGATGCCGGCCAGAGCTTCGGTTAACATGCGCTCCAGATGGGGCAACTGCACGATGCGGCCCTTCTCATCCCGCACTGGAGTTACGTCGCGAACTTCTGCGCACGCGAACAAGCGCTCATCCTTGGGGTTATCGCGGGCGACGGCATGGAGCAGGTACACGTCTTCCACTGACGGCAGCCGCTCAATCTTGAAATTGTTGAGACGCCAGAGATGCAACCGCTTGCCCAGCATGGGGTGGATTCCGCGGTAGAACTTCTCCTCTTCATACCCATTCCCGCTGGGGCGATAGGTAAATTGGTGCCTGTCGGTCAGGCCGTGACCGTGGCCGGGACCAGCGACTGTGACCAGGATGCGTCGGATCGAGCGTGGGAAGCCGGCCTGGTCAAGCACCAAGCGCACTTCCTGCTGCGTAACCTCTGGGTCGCCCAGCCATCCGGAATGGAAAACGTAAAAGTCGATGACGATGTCATGGTCCGCTGGCACTTCCGCGATCATTGGAAACATCGTCCGCGCCGCCTCCGAGAGCTGGGAGTACTCGGCGTGGGTAGTAAAGACATGGATGCGTTTTCCCTCATGATCGTACTCGGCAGAGGCGTAACACTGACCGCCCACTGCCAGGGTATGAAAGTTCGTGAGGTTTCGAATGCGGTAATACCGCCAAGTGAGCGCTTCCAGCATGAACATGCGCAGGGCCGGATCGGCGGCCGCAAACCGGCTGGATAGCAGGCTCGCCAGCGGTTGCGGACATTCGACCAACGCCCGTACTCTTTCGCGGCGATCGGTGGCGCCGGGATTGGCAGCCATATAGTCAAGGTGTGCCTTTACTTGCTCATACACTTGCTTGCGCGCCCGCTTAAACAGAGGCTGGTCGAAGTAGCGATAGCGCACCTCTCGGGCCAAATCGGTGACCGCGGGAAAGAGCCCATTGCTCATGGAGGCCATTCGGTCGAGAAGTGTTCGAAAAGCCTCGTCATTTTGCAGTGATACCTTTTGGACACGACGCAAACGTCGTTCGAGAACGCTTACAATGGGCGCGACTTGCTGCTCCACGCGTTGATGCGATTTGTAAATCCAGAGCAAGCTTTCTTCCAGTTCGCGAGAACGATCGAGCGTCTGCACACCGTAGTGAGCCAGCGCGCGTTTAAGCGAGCTGACAAAGGCAGACGGGAGTCCTTCACCTCGCGTCTCCAGCATGCGCAAGTAGGAAAAGAGATAAGCCTCGGCGGTGGGTTCTTCACCGCTGGCCCGATGGTTTACCTCCGGCTCGCGTTGGAACAGCGAACATATGTCCACAAAGATGTTGAGGATATCATCTTCGCTTTGCCTGATTTCATCGCTGTCCACGGGACAATTCTGGCTCCATTCGCCGAGTACCCGCGCAGTGTGTTTCGGATCCACGTCAAATCCCAGCATGAGCTGGCGGAGTTCATCCAAGCTCTGACGGCACGTGGACTGGATGGCTTGTCCGTTTCCGCCCGAGGCGGCCGACGTGCCAAAGACCACTCGTTCTTTGTCCGCAACGCTATCGCCTTCGGCGGCGGGGTCGATCTGCAAGAGTGGGGCTCCCGTGTCCACCTGCACGTTTGGTATGGTCATCACCTGACGGACTTTCCCGGCAAATGGAGCCACGACCTGCATTTCCATTTTCATAGCCTCGAGCACGGCCAGACGGTCGCCGACCGCGACCGTGTCGCCGGGCTTGACGGCAATGGAAACCACTACCGCCGGTGCTGGCGCGTGCACCACGCCGCCATCATCTCGATCAATCCGGTGCGAAACGCCGTCGACTTCGATCAAGTAACTCAGCCCCTGGACCACGGAGACAATTCGAAAACGACGCCCGAAGACGGTGAGCCAACTTTCAAACTCACCCAAGCGGTCGATCTGGGCTTCAATCCGTGAACCATTTGCATCCACGCAGTATCGCCGAGGGCCGAGCCGATAAGTCTTAGGCGCGTAGCAATTGCCTCGATAACGTAGTTCTGCAGTTCTGCCTACTTCGCAGTGGACGTGCGGGCGCCCGCGCACCGCCGACGCATAAAACTGCGCCTGCTCCACTGCCATTTGGGCATCGTAAGACTCGATCGCGGCTTGAACCAAAGCTACATCGGCGTACTGCCTGGAGAGGTGCTTACCGCTTGCCGCTAGAGTGTCCAGCCACCCATTGTGGAATTCCCCACTTTGCACTTCGGAACGGCCTAACAACTCCAGCAGAAACGCTTTATTGCTGGCGCCGCCCTTGATGACGACAACGCTTTCGCGCAGCGCCCGCTGCAGGCGGGACAGAGCTTCTTTCCGGTTCCGGCCGTAAGCGATGATCTTGGCGATCATCGAGTCGAAATCCGACGGGATGGCATCGCCTTCCGCTACCCCAGTGTCGATGCGCACTCCCGGCCCGGGCAGAATTCTGAACCGTTCAATGGCGCCTGGAGCCGGAGCAAAACCGTTGTCCGGATCTTCCGCATTCAGCCGCACCTCGATGGCATGACCGGTGGTGCGGGGAGGTTCGCCTTCCAGGCGGCCTCCACGCGCGACATGAATCTGAAGTTTGACGAGATCGAGGCCGGTCGTGCATTCGGTCACCGGATGCTCGACCTGCAACCGCGTATTCATCTCCATGAAGGAGAAGCGATTGATTTCCGGTTCGTACAGGAATTCGACGGTTCCAGCGTTGTGATAGCCCACCGCTTGGCTCAGGCGCACTGCCGCCAATCGCAGTGCCTGATCTTGCTCGGGGGAAAGCGCAGGCGAAGGCGCTTCTTCGAGGATTTTCTGGTGGCGCCGCTGCACGGTGCAGTCGCGCACGCCGGCGGCCCAGGTTGTGCCGTAGTGGTCCGCAATAATCTGGACCTCGACGTGGCGCGCGCGTGGCACCTGCTGCTCCATGAAAATGGTTGGATCCCCGAAGGCTTTGAAGGCCTCCGCCCGGGCGCTCGAAAAGGCTTGCGGAAGTTGCTCCGCGGAACGCACCAGGCGGATCCCGTGACCGCCGCCTCCGGCGGTCGCCTTAAGAAGGAGCGGATAGCCCAGTCGCTCGGCATGCCCCCACGCGTCATCGATCGTTTCCACCGGGCCGTGGCTCCATGGAGTTACTGGTACCTGCGCCTGCTCGGCCAATCGCTTTGAGGCGATCTTGTCGCCCACGCGGCGCATCACATCGCCATTCGGTCCGATGAACACGATTCCCAACTGATAGCAGAGGTCGGCAAATGCGGCGTGCTCGGCTACAAAACCCCATCCCACCCATACCGCGTCCGCGCGTGCCTCCGCTAGCGCGAGCTCGAGCCGTCCATAGTCGACGTAACTGCTCTTGGTCTGCTTTGTGTCTGGGTCGACAATCTGAGCGGGACCGAGACACACAGCTTCGTCGGCCTCACGCACAAACATGCTATGGCGATCAGGCTCGGTGAAAAGCGCAATCGTGCGCAACGATGTGCCGTTTTCCTGATTGAAATCGCGGACAGCGTGGATGAAACGCATGGCGGCTTCGCCGCGATTCACGATAGCTACGCGTTGAAATTCGTGCTTCATAAGTCCCCCGATCAACCGATCGTCAGGACAATCAGTTTCATGTTCTTCATGCGGCGACGGCGTCCAGTGACATCGCTGCCTGCAGTGCCTTCAAACGTCCAGCATCCACCGCGTTGGGAACCGCTACCGTGCGGTACCCGCTAAGTTGCAGGTAGAGGTTTCCTTTCGCATCCACAACCTGTGCATCGAAGCTGCCACGATCCTGCCCGGAAGCGACCACGGCGTACAAACGGGTGTCGGCCGACTCCGGTATTAATAATGACGAGACGCGATTGATGTGCAATGGCAGACCCATGCGGCCCTCTGTGCCCATCTCCCAGAGCCCAGCAGTTTGGAAGCAGATCTCGATTAGTCGCGGTGTCATAAGGGTCGGCAGATTCGAGGGCAGATGGTTTGGAGGCAAGCCTTTTGCCATCAGCCCGACAATTCGACGTCCGTCCCACCACGCGCGCTCCACCACCTGATATGCGGGTCCGTGGAAGTAGAGAGGATAGATCTCGGCAGCTTCGATGATGTGTCCAACCGGCGTGCCTAGCGCCGGCACGGTCACGGCTTTGAGTGTCTGCTTTGTGAGCCGTACCCTGGCGGTGAAGTGGGTGGTGACTTTTGGCTCGGCCTGGTTGGGGAGGGACCGTTGGCCGGTCAAGCGGCAATCGGCCACCAAGGTGTCGCGGTGCGGATAGATGGCTGCTTCGACCGCCAGCGTGCGCGGTTCCTTCCCATAAAACTTGAACGGCGCCATGAAGTTTACGTCTTCGATCGCCTCGATATGCCAATCAGGAAGCATGCACAGCGCGGCTTCGGCGAATGCCTCGATGCCCATGACCCCGGGCAGCACTGGTGTACCGTCAATTTGATGGTCGTGTAGGAACGGTTGAATCGCCGGGTCGAGCGTGGTCTCGATTTTGAGGCCTTTGTGCAGGCCAACGGCTGCGATCTTGCCAAGAATTGGTTCTGGTGCGGATCGCGTAAGCGTTTCCGCCGCTGATGTATCGAGTCCGCCAGTAGCGTCCCACTCATTCAGCATGACACCGAGACGTTGGGCGATAACGATTTCGCCGCGGGTGCCTCCAGCCGTCAATTCGCGGCGAATTAAGGGAATCCCCGCGTCTGGCGGCAGCATATCGATGCCGGCCAGTTCCATCATCTTGGGGATAGAGCCGCGAGTGGCCATGCCGATGCCGCCCCATGCGGTCCAGTCGATGACGATCCCTCGTGTGGCAGGCCGCGTGGTGCGGAAGCTTGAGGTGATCTTGCATAACAGGTCGTTGGCTGCGCTGTAATCGGTTTGCCCTGCGTTGCCGAAACGTCCGGCAATCGAACTGAACGCCACCGTCGCCCCGAGAGGCATGTCGCCGATGGCATGCAGAAGATTGAACCAGCCGTCACTCTTCACGTCGAAGACAAGATCGAATTCGCGCGCTTCTTTGTCCGGGAGAAAGTGACTGCGCTCAGTGCCCGCAGCGTGCAGGAGCACATCGATGCGCCCGCTGCGCTCGCGCACTTGCTGGATGATTTTGGTGACAGCGTCTGCGTCCGTGAGGTTAACACTGAAGTAATAGGCCGTACCCCCAGCGGCTTGCACGGCGTCGATGGCGTTGCGTGCGGCTTGTGCTCGCTCCAGGGCTGCCAGCTCTTTTTCAACCAGGGCAGGCGTGGCTCGCTCGCCACGCGCCTGGATGCGGGCGAAAAGATCGCGCTTGAGGCCGTCCTTGTCCGTGACAAAGCGTTTTAGATCGGGATTTGCAGGATCAGGCTCGGGTACTAGATCGAGCAGGTAGAACGTGCCGCCGGACGCGGTTGCCAAATCGGCGGTGATCGCGGATACGATACTTCCGGCCGCGCCGGTGACAAGGAACACGGTGTTGCTGTCCAGAGTCAGACTGGGGTTGCCATCGGCTGCGGGCTGTTCTTGCAAGCCGATTGTCCAACGCAATCCTTCCTTGTAGCCGATTTCGACTGTGCCCGGATCGCGCAGAGTTTCCTCAATCAGGATGTCGGCGACCTCGGATGGTTTTCGTTCCGCTTCAAAGTCGACCGTCTTGACCAGGGCGTCCAACCGCTCGCGCTTGTAAGTTTTGGTGAAGCCCGCGACTGCGCCGCCTAATGGCGCTAACGCACCGGCTTTGTCGTAGCCATGCTGTCCGCCGAGCCGCGTCGCCGAAACCAGGAATGTGCCCGGCGTCGCAATCTGCTCGTACAGAATGCGCATGGTGGCATACAGTGATTTGACACGTACTCGAAGCGCTTCGTGCCAACTGGCGAAGTCCATGGCTGTGAGGTCACCCTCATCGTCCAGCGCAGGCAGCCAGTACACTCCGTGTATCGGACCTGCGGCCAGACAAGTCTTGAGTCGGCTCGCTAGCTGCTCCACATCCGGCGTGTGTTCAATCCGCAGAATTTCGACACCCAAGGTCTGAAGCCGCTGCGTCAGCGCGTCAGCCACACCGGACTTGTCCGGCATGAGGACCACACGGCGTCCAAGACATAGCGTGACGCCGGTTGGCTTGCACAGAGCAAGAGGCGGACGCAAGTTGGGAACAGGCACGCGGCGAGGAATCTGATTGGCCGCGTCGAGACTGGCAGGCATCGGACGCTGGGCCGCAATCGGCGTCGATTTCGAAACGGAAAAGGCTGCCGGTTTTTTCTGCGCCGGTTCTAGCGTCTGTCGCGTAGTGGAAGAGCTGGGGACGGGCACCTTGGACAAGCCAGGCTGCCTGTCGCGAGCGAACTTGATCACGTGGGCCAATGTTGGAAAGTTGCGGAGCTTGAGATTTTCATCGCGTGGAATGTTGTAAGCCGCTCGCACGGCCGCGAACATTTCTGCCTGTTTGACGGTGTCGATACCGAGATCGGCTTCGAGATCGAGATCCAGGTCCAACATGTCTTTGGGATAGCCCGACTTCTCAGCGACGATGTCGAGCACCTTCTCCTTGATGGCATCGTCTGTTGCTGCTTGGGCCACTGCTGGGACTGGCTTGGGTGCAGTTGGTTCGCTGATGGTCGGTGAGGATGCCGTTGTTGGCACACCAGCCAGATCGGGACGGTTCTCAAAGACGAATCGGATTACATGCGCTAGCGTGGGATAATCGCGCAACTTGCGATTCTCGTCGCGCGGAATGCTGTAGATCTCGCGGATGGCCGCGAACATTTCGGCCTGTTTCACGGTGTCAACGCCGAGGTCCGCTTCAAGATCAAGATCCAAGTCCAGCATGTCTTTCGGGTAGCCAGTCTTCTCTACGACCAAAGCCAGGATGCGATCTTTCACGGAATCCCTGGCGATGACTTTCGTGGGGATTGCTTCGGGCGTCGGTTCAGTGGGCTTGACTTCATCCCGTGCTGTGGTCGTCGCAGCGACTTGAGTCGACTTTGTCGCCGGCACTGCCAAGTCCGGCCGTTTCTCGAAGACGAAGCGGATGACGTGTGCCAGGGTCGGATAGTCGCGCAGTTTACGGTTTTCGTCGCGCGGAATGTTGTAGATCTCGCGGATGGCCGCAAACATTTCGGCCTGTTTCACGGTGTCAACGCCGAGATCGGCTTCGAGATCGAGATCCAGATCAAGCATGTCTTTTGGATAGCCTGTTTTCTCCACCACCAGCGTGAGAATGCGTTCCTTGACCGAGTCGGCGGCAGATTCTGGCGCAGACTTCGCTGCTGGGGCGGGTTTCTCAGCTACCACAGTAGTGTTGGGAGCG
>Ga0116217_10001831_pt1 | contig 20086 bp, 20 predicted proteins | sample Sb_taG_6_FD_89697 | JGI IMG/M metagenome (GOLD analysis project Ga0116217, IMG submission 89697) | Peat soil microbial communities from Weissenstadt, Germany - Sb_50d_4_PS metaG | ecosystem: Environmental > Terrestrial > Soil > Wetlands > Peat | place: Germany: Weissenstadt | collected 2010-09-21 | reverse complement strand
CGTATCGCCGGCGTTGTTTCTAATCTCCACACATCGCATAAGAGCCGGCGAGACGCCGGCGCTACAACACTTCGCGCGCTGGGCCCACGGCGTGCTCTGGCCGCCGGATTCCGAATCCGCGTCGTGCACGGAAAAACGATTTAAAAATTCCCCTGATTCGGGCTGTACGCGCTCTTCAAGTACGTCTGCGATTGCGCCTCGCTCTTCAGCGGCAGAATCTTGTCCGGATCGAGCCGCACCATCACGTAGCGGATGTGATCGTCAATTTTCGTGAACCAGTGCCCGGTTCCCGCCGGGATGATGATCATGTCCCCCGCCTTCAGTTCGTGAACTTCCGGATTCTTGATCGAAGCGGCGCTGAATCCGGGACCATTCTGTTCGCGCACCGTTTTCAGCGTGCTCGGCCGCGGCTTGGGGTCCACGAGGTCCGGCCCCGTCAGCAGCGTCGCCGAACCTTCGATCACGTAATAGACCTCGCTCACCTGCTCGTGTTCGGCCACCGCTTCCGCCACAATGTTTTCCGCACCAGTGGCCTGCCCCAGCTTTCCGCGGTAAATGCTCCCAATGCCCACCTGCACTTTGCCGACATCCACTGAGCGCACCTGCTGATCCACGAGCTTGTGCTCGATGGCCCGCTGGTTGTAGCCGTCCAGCTCGCTCTTGGGGATGTACACAGCCGAACAGTGGTTGCATGTGGGTTTCGGTTCCACTTCTTGCGCGAGCACCGGGAACACGGCGATCACAGCGCTCAGCACTACAACTTTCAAGGCGATTCTTTGTAGTCTCATTATTGTTTTCTCCTCCGAAAATATTCTTCATCAGGCTGCGTGCCCGACGAAAGTCCTTGCGAATTGGGGACATTCGGTCGTCAGGATGGGGGTCACTATATGCCAGTTGCGTGTAATTGGTCATTGGTTCCTGAGGGGGACACCGCGCAATCTTCCGACCGTTTCTCAGACAGTCGAGCTGTAAATGGCATGAGCCAAAAGCCTAATGTAGTTGAGAGCGTCTTCCACCAGAGTGTCATCTATCGGCCATCGGCTGCCCGGATTAGTTGGATCCATGTCGGCTTCGTGGGCAATCTGATTTCTTCTATCAACTATTGCAATCAGTCGAACTTTGACCGCGCTAGCGTCAGATCCGACGGCCCCTCCCACCTCTTCCCACAGCTTGACCTCTGAAATCAAGCGAATCGCACCCGCTATCTTTTCGGGGCGCTGAAAACTTAGCCACGAATGGGCGTCGCGCACGCTTGCATCAAGCCAGTCGCTCCGGCTGGGATCTGCAAACCCAGTTCTTACAGCTGACAGCGGAATCCTGAAAGAGAGATTTGCATCCGTTGGCGGCCTGGTCCCTTGGTGTACTTCGAGCATTCCAAGGCGAACAAACTCGTGTACAAACTGATCGAGAGCGCTGACGCCAAGAACTAGAGAAGCCCGGTAAATGTCAGTCAGGTCGACCACTGCTGTGGTAAGTCCCACGAGTGTTTTCGCGAGCCCAGAAAGGGCAAGTGCCCGAGAGAGATTCTCATCGAATTGATCAAGCGCCGATTTCATTGGTGGTGAGTATTTCTACCTGGCTCGCTAGATTGGAGAACACGTCCTTGAATTCTTCTCTTTTTCCTAGATCGATCCCAAGAACCACACCAACATGACCGAGTTGTGCGTCCGTTAAGGCGAAGACGGGGGTCTTATGCTCCTGTGATTTCGCGATCAGGGTATTGAAGTCAGCGATCTGAGCGAGGCAATAGCCTGGGAGTAAGCCTGCAACCCTCGCATATACCATCGGTGGCAAAAGCATCTTTAATGGATTGAGTGTGGGTGCAAGCTGCCTCGCGACCCTTTCGTTGATTGAATCAATCCAACTCTGGAAGCCTTCGGTAGGTGCTCCTTTCCGCGGACGATACTTTTGAATCACAGTTCCGAGAAACTTTGGAGTCCTATCTGGATAGGGATATGCCGCACCCCTCAATATCGGGTTTGATTTTGCGCGCTCAGACCAGGCATGCCATCTTGGGAGGACAGTTGAAAGGGATTCAATAGCCATCACCGAAAAGTAATCCGGCGATGAGGGAACGATGAAGAAATCACTGGTCATTAGCAGATTTTGGTTGATTGAGCTGAGGCTGGGATTCATGTCGACAAGAACGTAGTCAGCCTTGTACTTCTGTGCTGTCACATCGAGGAGGTATGAGAAAGAGCCTGGAAGATTCTGCAATGTCTGGATCGAGCCAGCAAGCTCTTGGGCAATACCGAGGGTTACTTCATACTCAGACAGACGGATGTGTCCAGGCAACAAGAACAAGCCCTCGCGCCCGGGAACTTCAACGCAGTCGACGGGCTCAATTGATCGGGGTTGAGACTCGAAAGCTGGTGCGAGACCGGCTCTTATGTTTCGCGTCCCCTCAACCTCATAAAAGTGTTCAAATTCGTTCTCGCCTTTGAAGCCTAGGATCAGGCCGCTCAAATTGCATTGAGGATCAGCGTCCACCACTATCACTCGATGCCCCTTCGACGCGAGCATCCAACCGAGGTGAAAGGTCGTTGTGGTCTTGCTTACCCCTCCCTTGTGATTGAACATGGCGATTCGCTCAGTCATAACTCAGGTCTCCAGTTAATTGGCAGTGCAACCTATTTGTAAAGTATATTGTCATTCTGATTGAACGCCAGAAAGATATCACGATTGACGTATTGTGGGACACATTGGCGTGACAGCGGCTCGCCGAAGGCCCACTTGCAATCCGTTTCTGCCCCTCCGCGCACAATCCGTCTTATGATGTACCGATGGCTGCACTGATCGAGCTGCGCGGGCTCACCGTCGAGATTCCTACGCCGGCGGGATGGATACGTCCGGTGGACGACGTCTCGTTTGCGCTCGATGCTGGCGAATCGCTTGGACTTGTCGGCGAATCGGGGAGCGGGAAATCGATGCTCGCGCTGGCGCTAATGGGATTGCTGCCGCCGGGCGCGCGCGTGGGCGGCGAGGCGTGGCTCTCTGGCCCCTCCGTCCCCGGGGCAAGCGCTAACGGCTCCGTTGCAACGCGCGCAAATTTGCTCGCGCTCCCCGAACGCGAAAGGATCGGCGTGCGCGGGCGCGACATCGCCATGATTTTTCAAGAGCCGATGACGGCGCTCAATCCCGTCATGCGCGTGGGCGCGCAGATTGCTGAAGCGATTCGCGCGCATCATGCCGGTCTATCGCGCGAGGAAGTCGATCGCCGCGTGCTCGCAGCGCTGGAACGCGCCGCGGTGCCCGAGCCTGCCATGCGCGCCCGCCAGTATCCGCACCAGCTCTCGGGCGGCTTGCGCCAGCGCGCCATGATTGCGATGGCGCTCGCCGGAGACAACGGAAAGGCCCCGCGCCTGCTCATCGCCGATGAGCCGACCACCGCGCTTGACGTCACCGTGCAAAAACAAATTCTCGAATTGCTCGCCCGCCTCCGGCGGGATCTCGGCCTCGCGCTTCTTTTCATCACGCATGACCTCGGCGTCGTCGCGCAGGTGGCGGATCGCATCGCGGTGACTTATGCGGGGCGCATCGTGGAAGAAGGCCCGGCGCGCGAAGTGCTCGAGCGCCCGCGACATCCTTATACGGCGGGCCTGTTGCGCGCTTCGCCGCAACTCGTGCGGCACAAACTCGAGCCGATTCCCGGCACGGTGCCCTCGCTCACCGCGCTGCCTCCCGGATGCGCGTTTGAGCCGCGCTGCCCGCTGCGCATCGCCGAATGCGTTGCGGCAATGCCTGACTTGCTCGCCGCCGGTCCCGAGCATCGCGCGCGCTGCATTTTGATTGCGAAAAGCAACGAGAAAAACGCAAAATGAATTCAGTGGCGCAGGCTTCAGCCTGTGGGGGTTCGGCCTTGCAAGGACCAAAACTCACAGGCTGAAGCCTGTGCCACTAAGAGCCCAATTCCATTCCTTGCAGAAAGGGAACCAAGAAGCATGAGCCCTGATCCGACTCATCACGACAAAATCCGCGAACGCTTCACGGAAACCGCGGACGCATTCGCCCGAACGGTCCGCCGCACGCGAGTCGAGGAAGGCGAGGAACTCGCCGAACGCGCCACGGCCGGCCTCGCAAACGCGAAGAGCCTGCTGGCCATCGATCTCGCTTGCGGTCCCGGCACGTACACGCGCCCGCTGGCCGCGCGCGTTCGCCACGCGATCGGCGCGGACCTGACTCCGGCGATGGTCGAAAAAGCGCGCGCCGAAGCCGCGCGCGACGGCATCGCCAACATTGAATTCGTGTGCGCCGATATCTACGCGCTGCCCTTTGCCGACGGCGCCGCCGGGATCGTTTCCTGCGGCTACGCGTTTCACCACATGACCCATCCGGCGCGCGCCCTGGCGGAAATGGCGCGCGTGTTGCAACCCGGAGGCCGCGTGGCGATCACCGACATCATCGTGCGCGAGGGCTGCGATGGCGATTTCCAGAACAGCGTCGAGCGCGTGCGCGATCCTTCGCATACCACTACGCAAAGCGTCGCGAATTTCCACGCGATGATCCGGGATTTGGGGCTGCGCGTGGTGTATGAAAATCTCCACGACAACTGGCGCGATTTCAACGTCTGGATGGGAAATGCCTGTAAGGCTCCCGGAGATCCGGTCTACGTGCAAACTCGCGGCATGATGGAAAGCTGCATCGGTAACGATACTTCCGGGTTCCGTCCGCGCCGTTCGGAAAAAGCTGCCAGCGGCCTCGAATTCATGCACACCGTTTTGCTGCTGATCGCGGAGAAGCCGGAATGAAGATCGGTTCAAATCCGGCTGGCTCCATAGCTAGAGTGGGAAATGAAAATCTTTGTGGGGCGCGGCTTCAGCCGTGCCATAAAGATTGCATGATGAACGCGGCTTTAGCCGCTGGCCTGATTCGCGGGGCACGCTGATGCCCGCCCCGCTGCTCGAAGCGCGCAATTTGCGGAAAACGTTTTCCGCCCCGTCGAGCGCGTTCGCATTGGGCTCATCGCGTTCGAGTGGCGGCGCGCCCTCCGGCGTCGCGGCCGTGGACGATGTAAGCCTCGAACTAGCCGCGGGCGAAACGCTCGCCATCGTCGGCGAATCCGGCAGCGGAAAAACGACGCTCGCGCGCATGCTTTTGCGCTTGATCGAGCCGGACTCCGGCGAGTTGCTGGTCGACGGCCGCGATTTTCTCGCGGCGCGCGGCGCGGAATTGCGCGCCCTGCGCCGCGAAATGCAAATGGTGTTTCAGGATCCGTTCGCGTCGCTCGATCCGAGAATGCGCGTCGGCGCCATCGTCGCCGAGCCGCTCGAAATTCACGAGCCGCAACTTTCCCGCGGCGAGCGCCGCGCGCGAGTCGTCGAAATATTGCGAGCCGCAGGTCTCGGAGAAGACGCGCTCGCTCGCTACCCTCACGAATTTTCCGGCGGCCAGCGCCAGCGCATCGGCATCGCGCGCGCCCTGGTGCTCCGTCCGCGCCTCGTCGTGGCCGATGAACCGGTCTCCGCGCTCGACGTTTCGGTCGGCGCGCAAATTCTCGAACTGTTGCAAAATCTTCAGCGCGATTTCGCGCTTACCTACCTGCTGATCTCGCACAGCCTGCCCGTCGTCGCACAGCTAGCCACGCGCATCGCCGTCATGCAGGCCGGCCGCATCGTCGAAAAAGGCCCCGCCGCGCAAGTTCTCTCCGCGCCCGCGCACCCCTACACGCAGTCTCTCATCGCTGCAATCCCTGCGTTGCCTTTTGTGGGGTAGAAGTTAGTGGCGCAGGCTTCAGCCTGTGGGTTTTGGACATTGCAAGCGCGAACCCCCACAGGCTGAAGCCTGCGCCACCTTAACCGCGTCCCTCGGCAATCGCCGCACTGTCCTGATAGACTCAAGCAATATGCATTTTCATTTCGAAATTCTGAAAACCGATCCGACCGGTGCGCGGCTCGGCCGGCTGACGACCCCGCACGGCGTGATCGATACGCCCGCGTTCATGCCGGTGGGCACGGCGGGGACGGTGAAAGGCCTCACGCAGCAGGCGCTCACCGAGCTGGGCGTCCAGATTTTGCTCGGCAACACGTATCACTTATATTTGCGTCCCGGCCACGAACGGATTCGCCAGCTCGGCGGCTTGCATCGATTTATGTCCTGGCCGGGAGCGATCCTCACCGATTCGGGCGGGTTTCAAGTGTTCAGCCTCGCCGACCTGCGCAAAGTTACCGACGAAGGCGTGGTTTTTCGGTCGCACCTGGACGGCTCCGAACATTTTCTGACGCCTGAAAAATCGATCGAGATTCAGCAGGCGCTTGGCTCGGACATCGCGATGGTGTTCGATGAGTGCATCGAATATCCCGCCGATCGCGAGCGCGCGGCGGGCGCCGTGAAGCGCACGACGGAGTGGGCTCGGCGCTGCCGCGACTATGCGTTTACCCTGAGGAACGAAGGGCGGGCCTCGACGGAATCGGGCCGCACGAACCCGGAAGCATCGACCAACCCGGGCCAGGTTATGTTCGCGATCGTGCAGGGCGGCATGCACGCCGGTCTGCGCCGCGAGAGCGCGCGCCAACTCGTGGACCTCGATTTTCCCGGCTACGCGGTGGGAGGCCTCGCTGTCGGCGAACCCCATGCGCTTTCATGCGAGATGGCCGCTATAGCAACCGAAGAGCTCCCCAAGGACCGCCCGCGCTACGTCATGGGTATCGGCTTCCCCGAACAGCTTGCCGACTACGTCCGCTGCGGCGTCGACATGATGGATTGCGTCTTGCCGACGCGCAACGCGCGGAACGGCTGCCTCTTCACAAGCGCCGGCCGCGTGAACATCCGGAACGCGATTTATGCCGACGATCCGCGTCCGCTCGATGAGCGTTGCTCCTGCATGGTCTGCCGCACCTACTCGCGCGCTTACTTGCGGCATTTGTTTCATGCCAATGAAATCCTGGCATCCATCCTGAACTCCCACCACAACGTTGCATTTTTCCTTGACATTATGGGCAAGATTCGACAGGCTATCGCGTTCGGGGAACTGGCGGAATTCTCCTCGGAGTTCCAAGCGCGCATCGAAGCGGGTGAAGCCTGAATCGGGCTGGTGGCACAGCTTGCTTTGTGGGTGTCCAGGCGTTAAATTGCCAGTGAACTTCGTGGTCCTACCCTCTTATTCAAATATCGAGAGCGGCGGGGCCTATTTTTGTCCGCGGCATTGAATTACGCGATTGCTTTTAACGGGAGGCTGGGGTCGCACTGATGTCATTGTTTTTCCCACAAGGAAATTTGTCTTTGATGGCCCAGGCCGGGGGCGCCGGAGGCTTGATGGCCTTCTTGCCCCTGATCGTCATCATGGGCATTTTCTACGTCCTGCTGATCCTCCCCGCCCAGCGGCGCCAGAAGAAAACCCAGGAAATGATCAACGCCCTTAAAAATGGCGATAAAGTCATCACGAGCGGCGGTTTGTATGGGACGATTGTGGGTCTCGAGGGCGATTCCGTCCAGCTTCGCATCGCCGATCAGGTGAAGGTAAAGGTCCTGCGTTCCGCCGTGTCCGGCCTGCAACCAGATAGTAAGGAGGAGTCGTAGGGCTGGGGTAACGATTCGCTCCATGTGATCTGGCGGGCAAAAATTCAGCCCGCACCCGTGGAGTCCTGAGCCAGTTCAAGCCATGACATCAAATCTCAAGTGGAAAGCGCTGTTCATCGTAGCCGTCATCCTGGCCTGCGTGATTGGTCTCGTGGGACGGCCGGATTTCCCTCCCAAGTCCTGGGCCGGGGTCAAGTCGAATTTTTCGGACAGCATCAAGCTGGGCCTGGATTTGCAGGGCGGCACGCACCTGATTCTCCAGGTGCAAGTGCAGGAAGCGATCAGCCAGGAGACGGATCAGACGCTCGATCACATCACGACAACGCTTCGCGACAAAGCCGTTCGCTACGACGAAATTCGCAAGCTAAGCGACACCCAAATTTTGGTCCACAACATTGCTTCCGAGCAAGCCGGCACCGCGCGCAACCTGATTAACGATCAGTTTCCGGATTGGGACGTTTCTCCCGCCCCCGGCGAAGCTTCCGGTTATCTTGTGACGATGAAGCAGTCGCGAATTGTAAATATTCAGCAGCAGACCATGGACCAAGCCGAAGAAACGATCCGGCGCCGCATCGACGCGCTCGGCTTGACGGAACCGTTGGTCGCACCGTACGGCCAGGGGGAAAACGAAATCATTGTCGAGCTTCCCGGGGAAGGCGATCCTAACCGTGCCAAGAGCGTGATCCAAGCCGGCGGGCAGTTGGAGCTGCACCTGGTACTGGACACGACGGCATATCAGTCCGAAGCCGCCGCCCTGGCTGCGCACGGGGGCGTCTTGCCGCCGAACGCGCAAATCGTTCAGGGAAAGAGTTCTGCATCGGGCACCAGCCAGGCCCTTGGAGAAAGCTGGTACGTGATCGATCGAGTGCCCGTGGTCACGGGGCGCGACTTGCGCAGCGCCACCGCTGTCCGCAGCACGAAAAACATCGGCTTCTTCGATGTGGATTTCACGCTTTCCACCGAAGCGGGCCGCCGGTTTGGCCCTTTCACCGAACAGAACATCGGCAAGCAACTGGGCATCGTGCTCGAACATAGGCTTCAGACGGCCCCGGTGATCAACGGCCGCATTGACGATACGGGCGTAATCGAAGGCCAGTTCGGCGAGCAGGAAGCAAACGATCTTGGCTTGGTCCTTCGTTCCGGAGCGCTGCCCGCGTCGATCAAGTATCTTGAAGAGCGCACCGTCGGTCCCTCGCTCGGAGCGGATTCCATCCGGCACGGCGTGCAGGCTTCGATCATCAGCCTGATCGTGGTGATGGTGTTCATGGTTTTTTATTACCGCTTGTCGGGCGTCAACGCGGTGGTTGCCTTGATCTTGAACCTCGTCCTGCTGCTCGCGGCGCTGGCGTATTTCGGCGCCGTGCTGACTTTGCCCGGGATCGCGGGCGTCATTTTAACGATTGGCATGGGCGTTGATTCCAACGTGCTGATTTTCGAGCGCATCCGGGAAGAATTGCGCGCGTCAAAAGCGCCGGTTTCCGCCGTCGACTTAGGATTCAAGCGCGCCTTCCTGACCATCATCGATACCCACGTGACGACCATCGTCTCCGCCGCATTTTTGTTTTTGTTCGGGACGGGTCCGATCCGCGGGTTTGCGGTCAGCTTGGCGGTCGGGTTGCTGGCGAACCTGTTCACGTCGGTCTATGTATCGCGCGTCATCTTTGACTGGCACTTGGCCAAGATGCCTCGCGAGGCGGAGCTGAGCATTTAGTAGCGCCCGACTTCAGGCGGGCATCTGTTTGGTACTGAAATGCCAACCTGAAGGTTGGCGCTACAAAGATGTTCTTTTAGGAACAGTTTAATTTCGGGAACAAATCTATCATCGTTGGTGTCCAACTCTAACGGGTCAGAGTGAGCATGAATTTCTTCAAACAGGTTGATCTGGATTGGATGGGGAAAGCCAAGTACTTCTTTGGCTTGTCGTTTCTCCTGCTCGCGGCCGGGCTGGCTTCCATCCTTGCTCATGGCGGCCTATTCTATGGTATTGATTTTAAAGGTGGTACGGTTGTCGACGTACGTTTTGCAGCCCCTCCGCCTGTCGATACTATACGCAGCGGGATGACACAGCAGGGGATTGCTAATTTCACGATTGTTCCGGTCAGCGACCTCACCACTTCAAACGGAAATGAAGTTCTGATCAATCTTGAGGAAAAGGGCCAGGGGGCCGAGGCGCTTGATGCAGGCAAGACGGCCATCCTTAATGCCCTCCACGCCACGCTGGGCGCAGGCGAGGCTGGAAAGCAGGATTTCAACGCGACGGGGGCTGAAACCATTGCGGAAGTATTGACACGCAAGGATCCGTTGGCGTTGGGAACAACCGCAGGCGACCGGTACAACCAGCTGGCGCGCCAGCTTGCCACGTTTCGCGACCGCGACCGCCGCGGCATCGTAACCGACCTGGGCCAACTTTCCGCTTCCGGCGCGAATGCAAACGTGATCGCGGCTCTGCGCGATTCGTTCTACACCAGCACGTTCGCCATCATCAATGTGGAGATCGTTGGACCGAAAGTCGGCTCCGAACTGCGCAAGCAAGCCGTGGTGGTGACTCTGTACGCCCTGGGCGGAATGTTGGTTTATATTGCATTTCGGTTCGAGTGGGTGTACGGTGCTGCCGCTGTCCTGGCGGTGTTTCACGACGTTCTGATTACGCTGGGCCTTTTTTCCATCTTTCACTTTGAGATTTCGCTGACGGTGATTGCGGCGTTACTGACCCTGGTCGGTTATTCGATGAACGATACGATCGTAATCTTTGACCGGATCCGAGAAAACGCGCGGCTCATGCGCCGCGAGCCGTTCAAGGCCATCGTGAATCGTTCGATTAACCAAACTCTTTCGCGCACCATCCTGACCAGCGGGCTGACGTTTCTGACGGTCCTGGTGCTGTTCTTGATGGGCGGCCAGGTCCTGCGCGCTTTTTCCTTTGCTTTGGTGGTTGGAATTCTGGTAGGAACGTATTCCAGTTTTGGCATTGCCGCGCCTTTGGTTGTCGCCTGGAACAATTGGAGAGGCGGGGGCGGGGCGGTAGTTTCATCCGGAACCGCAGCCGGTACTAAACTCCGGAAGGCCTAGGGACGGGCGCGGGCCCGCCGCGGCGGCCCGCTCTGAAAAAAATGCCCTGGAGCTTTCCGGCAGGAGGGACGTACGATGTTTGACGATCTGCTCGAATCTACAAGCGAAAAGAAGAAAGACAATAAAGGTTGGGGTTTTGTACTCTCGGGTGTTGTACAGGCCGTGATCCTGGGCATTCTCATCTTAATACCATTGATCTATACCGAGGCGCTTCCGAAGGCGATGCTCTCGACTTTGCTCATCGCCCCGCCGCCTCCTCCGCCACCGCCTCCTCCGCCGCAACCCATTAAGACTATCGTCAAACCGGTTGCGCGGTTGATCCAGTCCGGAAAACTGATGCAGCCGCACTCCATTCCTCATGAGGTGGCTGTGTTCAAGGAAGCCGAGCTTCCGCCGGATGTAATCAACAACACGGGTAACGTCGGCGGCGTGTTCGGCGGCATCCCCGGACAGGGAATGGTCGCCGCGGTGGCTCCGCCTCCGCCCAAGCCAGCGGCTCCCTCGCGCATCAAGCAGGGCGGCAACGTGACGGCAGCTGCGATCATTACGCAGACCCGTCCGCTCTATCCGCCCCTGGCGCGGCAGGCCCGTATTCAAGGCAACGTGGTTCTTCACGCGATCATCGACAAGGACGGCAAGGTTGCCCAACTTGAAGTGATCTCCGGTCACCCGCTTTTGGTGCAGTCCGCTTTGGATGCCGTGAAACAGTGGCGCTACAAACCGACGCTATTGAACGGCGACCCGGTGGAAGTCGATACAACGATTACAGTCACGTTTACGATGGGTGGTTAGGCTTTGTGCAGGAAGGCGGCTCGGGGGCCGGTCTTCATGAATTGAAGGCCGCGAATTGAGGCCGCCAATCAGGGAGTCGGCCGGGACCGGCAATGCCGGTTCCGGCCCGCAAGTTTCAATCGAAATAAAAAGGAGCGAATCATATGCTTGGGAATCTAGCGGTTTGGGCAATGAACGTGGTCGTCCTGCAGGGCAGCAACTGGGACCTGAGGGCCATGTGGAGCAGCATGAGTATCATCGCGAAGGTTGTGGTGGGCATCCTGTTTCTTCTGTCGGCTTGGTCACTCGGCGTCATGATCGATCGCGTGCTGATGTACAGCGCGGCGCGCAAACAATCCCGCGTATTCGTTCAACAAGTTGCGGGCGCATTGCGGGAAGGCAAACTCGACGAAGCCATCTCCATCGCCGAGCGCAACAAGAAGAGCCACATCGCCAAGGTGGTCGCCACCGGCCTTTCCGAATTCCAATCCGCTTCTTCCCAGGTCGCTGACGCGGAAGTGATCGAAGCCGCCAAGCGCGGCCTGGATCGCTCGGTCGCGATCGTGCACGCCGAAATGAAGCGCGGCCTTTCCGGCCTCGCCACCATCGGCTCGACCGCGCCGTTCGTCGGACTGTTCGGCACCGTGGTCGGCATCATCAACGCGTTCAAAGGAATTGAAACCACGAAGGCTACCGGATTGTCGGCGGTCGCGGGCGGAATTTCCGAAGCGCTCGTCACCACCGCGCTTGGCCTGCTCGTGGCCGTGCCTGCCGTGTGGGCGTACAACTATTTCACCAACAAGGTTGAGGCGTTTGACGTCGAAATGGACAACTCCTCGATGGAGCTGGTGAACTACTTCATTACGCGCCGCGCGGGCGGAAAGAAGTAACCCATGTCATACAAGCCAACCGTCGGCCCGCAGATGGCGGCGCCGAACGTGATTCCCATGGCGGATATCATGCTGGTGCTGTTGATCATCTTCATGGTGGTCACGCCCATGCTCTCCAAAGGCTTGTCGGTGGAGTTGGCCAAGGTCAACAATCCCTCCGACATGCCCGATGCCGACAAGGATGACGCGGTCATCGTCGGCATCTCGGCGAGCGGGGACGTTTATCTGGGCAGCGCCAAGTCGGACATTTCGCAAATCGCCGATCAGGTTCGGGATCGCATCTCCAACAAGCTGGACAAGACCGTGTTCGTCAAGAGCGACGGTCGCGCCAAGTATGGCGATGTTGTCAAGGTTGTGGATGAGATTCGCTCCGCGGGCGTCGATAATGTCGGCTTGATTACCGATCGGGCCGAACAGAGTCGGCGGACCGCTCCACCACCGCCGGCAGATTAATCTTCGCTGGGAGGCGGGACGTTTGTCTCCGCTTCCCGGTTTCGTCTTTGCTAACTCATCCGTCTCGGTGGTTACATCGTGACGAGGAATTTGAATTAGGAGCCACGACAATGGGAATGGACGTTGGAGGAAAACAGGGCGGTGCGATGGCGACGATGAACGTCGTCCCGCTGATCGATATTCTCCTGGTGCTGATCATCATTTTCATGGTGATTACGCCGTTGACCCCGAAGGGCCTGGATGCGCTGGTGCCGCAGCCCGCGCCGCCAAACCAGAAGCAGCAGGATCAGGTCACGCAGAAGACGATCGTCGTTCAGATTCTCGACACCAGGAAATTGAAGATCAACGATGAGGACACCAATTGGGACGCTCTTGGGCCGCGCCTCACCGACGTCTTCAAGGAACGCGCCGAGAAAGTCGCCTTCGTCAAGGGGGACGACGCGGTGCGGTTCGCCGATGTCGCGAAAGCGATCGACATCATGCGGGGTTCCGGGATCGACAAGGTGGGATTGATCACCGCCAACCTCGAAGCGGGGAAGTAGATTCATGGCTGTTGCCGGCCCGGCCTGCTCTCGGTGAATGCCGGTTTTATTTGCCCTCAAATAATAAAGTTGCTTTGATCCAGGGCCATGCTGGTGTAGAGTGTGCGGCTGTGGCCTGTGCCTTCGTGGATGTGGGTGGCGCTGGAAATAGCGAAGGCGGTTTTGTGCATCGCTGGACGACCGGTGCAAGCGTCGGTAACTTCACTGCCCTCTCGGGGGAATACAAAATATTCGCGGGGATGGATTGTTTGCCATGAATCCTTTTGCGCATTTTTCGCACTCCAAAAATAAAAATTCCGTGGCGCTGTTCGCGGTGGCCATGATGGCGCTCGGTTTCGGCGCGTCGGGCTGCGCCAAGCTGAAGGCCCGCGACGAGCTGAACAAGGGTGTTGCCGCCTATCGCGACGGCAAGTACGACCAAGCCATCGAGTTCTTCAAGGATGCCAAGGACAACGATCCTACGCTGACCAACGCCCGCCTGTATCTCGCCACCGCGTACGCGACGCAGTACATTCCCGGCGCTCCCTCGGATGAAAACGTCCGCATGGGCCAGGCGGCCGTCAAGGAATTCCAGGACGTGCTCTCCGCGGATGCCAACAATATTTCGGCCATCGATGGCATCGGTTCCATCCTTTTCAACATGGCTGGGACGCCTTACACGCGGGCGCGCTTCGAGGAATCCAAGACTTACCACATGAAGCACATCGCCCTGAAGCCGGAAGATCCCGAGCCGTACTACTGGATCGGCGTCATCGACTGGACGCTCACCTACCGCTCGAACCTTGAAACGCGCGGCACGTGGCGCCTCGCCCATCCGGGCAAGCCGCTCAAGGACGAAGACCCGATGCCGGCCGATGTTCGCGACGCTTACTCCAAGGAGAACGGCCAGTTGATCGATGAGGGCATTAACGACCTCAAGAAGGCTCTTGAGCTGCGCCCCGATTACGACGATGCCATGGCCTACCTCAACCTCCTGCTGCGCCGCAAGGCCGACGAGGCCGCCACTCCCGACGAGCGCGCGTCCCTGCTGAAGCAGGCCGACGACCTCGTGGAGAAGGCGAAGGAAATCAAGCAGAAGAAAATGGAAACCCCGGCCAAGCCGTAGCAATCGGTCGGCTGGTTGATTCCGAATTTCAATACGAAGCGGCCCGGCAACGGGCCGCTTTTCGTTTTGCAGTCCTACCACGTGCGCGACAGATTGAAGCCCGTCCAACCAAACGCCCGGCACGCGTAGGGCACCCCCGGAACTCTTTTCTCCCCTGGGGCATCAAATAGACTTAAAATACAAGGACATGTCTTCGCTGGAAAAGCCCGTAGGACTCCCTTCGCTTGTTGGCGTTGGTGGCAAGACGGAGCGCACGACCAAGGCCCTGCAGGTGCGCTTCCTCGAGCTGGTCGAAAAAGTGAGGCAAACGCGTCCGGCGAGCGACATCGAGCTCTTGCGTCGGGCATTTGATTTTGCCGCAGAGCAACACCGCACGCAGTTGCGCAAGTCGGGCGACCCTTACCTTTCGCATCCCCTGGAAGTCGCGCACATCCTGGCGGACATGAAGCTGGATATCACGACCCTCTGCGCCGCGCTCTTGCACGACGTGGTCGAGGACACGCGCGTGTCCACGCAGCGCATCGCCGAGCGCTTTGGTCCGGACATCGCGACGCTCGTCGAAGGCGTCACGAAAATCAACCGGCTGGACCTCCTGGCTCCCGAAGCGCGCCAGGCTGAAAACGTCAGGAAGATGCTGCTGGCCATGGTGAACGACGTGCGCGTCGTCGTGGTGAAGCTTGCCGACCGGCTGCACAACATGCGCACGCTCGGGTTCCTTTCTCCCGAAAAGCAGCAGCGCATCGCCCGCGAAACGCTCGATATTTATTCTCCGATCGCGCACCGCCTGGGAATGGGCTTGATCCGAGGCGAGCTGGAGGACATCGCTTTCAGCTACCTCGAGCCCGAGGCTTACCAGCAGCTGCAAAATACGGTCGTCGCCAAACGAAAAGAATTCGAGGCTTTTCTCGCGGAATTGAAGGACACGATTCGCAAGCGCCTCGACGAAAACGGAATTACCGCCGAAGTCGACGGCCGCGTCAAGCGCCTCTATTCCATTCACCAGAAGAGTTTGCGCCAGCACCGCACGGTCGACCAGATTTACGACCTGCTGGCGGTGCGCGTCATTACCGACACGATCCGCAACTGCTACGCGGCGCTCGGCGTGATCCATCAAGTGTGGCGGCCCGTGCCCGGCCGGTTCAAGGATTACATCGCCATGCCCCGGCCAAACCTCTACCAGTCGCTGCACACCACGGTGATCTACTCCGGGCAGACGTTTGAAGTGCAAATCCGCACGCAGGAAATGCATCGCATCGCCGAGCAAGGAGTCGCCGCGCACTGGCGGTACAAAGACGGCAAGGACGTTTCCGACGCGGACGATCAGCGCATTTTGTGGATGCGCCAGCTGATCGAATGGGTCAAGGAAATGCAGGAGCCGTCGGAATTCATGTCCACGCTTAAGGTGGACCTGTACCCCGAGGAAGTGTACGCGTTCACGCCGAAAGGAAAAGTGCTCGCGCTTCCGCGCGGCGCGACTCCCGTGGATTTTGCGTACGCCGTGCACACCGAAGTCGGCAATCAATGCATCGGCGCGAAAGTGAACGGGCAAATCGTCCCGCTGCGGCACGGCCTCGCGAACGGCGACGTGGTCGAGGTGATCACGCAGAAGGGCCACGTCCCCAGCCGGGACTGGCTGAATTTTGTGCGCACCTCGCGCGCGCGGAGCAAAATCCGGCACCACATCAACTCCATCGAGCGCAGCCAGGCGACCGAAGTGGGCCGGCGCTTGCTCGAGCGCGAAGCGCGGCAAGTGGGCCGCAGCCTGAAAAAAATTCCCGAGGCGGAGCTGTTGCGCGTCGCCACCGAATACGGCTGCGCCAAGCTCGAGGATTTGTTCGCGGATTTGGGCTACGGGAAATTCTCGGCGCGGCAGATTATTTCCAATGCGCTGGGCGAGCCGCTGGCGCCGGCCAAGCCCGAGGGAGCGAAGGAAGATTCCTCGGCGCGGCTCGTCTCGACCGTCCGGCGAATGCTGGGCGTGGGCGAAGCCAAGCTGCAGGTCGGCGGGCAGAGCGACCTGATGGTTTTCCGCGCGAAGTGTTGTAACCCGATCCCCGGTGACGAGATCGTCGGATACGTGACGCGTGGCCGCGGCGTCGCGGTCCATTCTAATTCGTGCCCCAACGTCCAGAATTTGCTCTACCAGGTGGAACGCCGCATCGATGTGGAATGGGGCGGCGCGACCGGGTCCACCTATCCCGTCACCTTGTTGATCCGTGCGCAGGACCGGCCCGGCATGCTGGCAGACATTACCACCGTCATCAGCGAGACCGGCTCGAACATTCGCACCCTCGGCAGCCACCCCGATAATTTGCACGCCCGCATCGACCTCACGCTGGAAATCGCCGACCGCAAGCAGCTCGAACGCATTACCGCCAATATCCGTAAAATCCCCGGCGTGTTTGGCGTCGAACGCCTCTACAACATCTGAGCGAATTAGTAGGACAGGCTTCAGCCTGTCTGCTTTTCGCAATGCAAGAATCCAAACCCAGACAGGCTGAAGCCCGTCCTACCAACCCCCAGTTAATCTTCGAGGCACAGGCCAATTCCACTTTCTTCCATGTCAGTTACAATTGAACAATGCCCTCTCTACGTCCATGGCGTTTTAATCTCGCCGGGCGACTGCCGTGTGGATTGCTGCTCGCATCAATCGTACTGCTCTGCTCCTGCAAGCCCGCCCAAAAACCGGACACCGAGCAAGCCGACCAGATGGCCATGTGGCTCGACAGCGTGCCGCAACTGAAGACCTTGAACATTTCCAACGCGGAAGTCACGGAACTCAATAAGGCGCACCAAGCCGGCCTGACCGATCCGTCCAGTGTTGTCTTGATTCAGCTCGCTCGCGATCGCAAGATTCCGTTTGCGGACGGGGACTCCGTCGCGGATTTGTTGAATGCCGGCTCGTCGGAAGCAACCGTCCTGGAGCTGGCGCGCCTCAATCAATTGGGTCCTTGGGCCGGAGAGGCCCGAGCGATGCGCCTGGCGGGCCTTTCCGACAAAATCATTCTGGCCGTCGCGCACCGCCGGTCGAAGGGACTGACTGTGCTCTCCGGGGAAAAGCTCGGAGAATTGAAGAACACCGGCGTGACCGACGCGATGATGATGGAAATGATTCAGAAGGGCGACTCCGACGCAACCGCTACCAAATTCATCGCTGAGCGCGAACGCGCCGCTGGCGGCCACAGATTCGTATACCAGGCGCATGCCCACAAATAGAGTTGAGTATTTCTCAAACTTCGCGATTTTCGTTTTGTGGCGGCGCGCTTCCCGTATATTCTCACCAGCTGAAATGAAATCCATGACCGCGTGGATGACGTTGGCTCAGGGGTGGAAATTGTGAATCCCGTGAAACTTGAAATCGTTCAGGCCGGAAACCCCGTTTTGCGGCAGCGCGCCCGCCCCATGAGCGTTGCGGAAATACGCAGCCGCGAAATTCAAAAATTGATCGAAGCCATGCGGACGTGCATGCACGAAGCGCCCGGCGTGGGGCTCGCGGCTCCGCAGTTGGGGCTCGCGCTGCAACTTGCGGTGATCGAGGACCGCGAGGATTATCACAAAGAAATTCCGGAAGCGCTGTTGCTGGAGCGCGAGCGGCGCCCCGTTCCTTTTCACGCCATCATCAATCCGGCGCTTGAGGAAATCGGTGAGGAAAAAGCCGAGTTTTTCGAGGGCTGCCTGAGTCTCTCCGGCTTTACGGCGCTCGTTCCGCGGGCGCGCGCCGTCCGCGTCACGTGTCTGGACGAGCACGGCGAGCCCAAAGTGATCGAAGCTTCAGGATGGTATGCGCGGATCCTGCAGCACGAGATCGATCACCTGCACGGCACGCTCTACATTGACCGCATGCGGACGAGATCGTTCACATCGATGGAAAATTTGGCGGAGTTCTGGAAGGGCAAGCCGGTGAGCGAGATCAAGTCGGAACTCGAACTGAAATCGAGTTAGATGAATTGCGTGGCTTTCAAAGAGCAACCCGTTCGCAGGATCCGGCCTTTCGTGGCACAGGCTTCAGCCTGTGGGGTTTGGTCCTTGCAAGGACGAACCCCCACAGGCTGAAGCCTGCGCCACAAGACCGCCCGCACTATCCGTTTTTTTGACCGGCTGCCACATCCGATTCATTGGCAAGAATCGCAGCCACGCAACTTTTGACCAGCGACCCCCGCCCCGTTAGAATCACTTCATCTTGCTTCTGGAATCAAGATCGCGATTCTATTTTCCTGTCGTCCTGGCTGCGTGCGCATTTCTCGCGGCGGGCTGCGTCCACCGCCTCGGTCCGGGCTATCAATTTGCCGATCGCAAAACGGAGATTCTCGTTTCCAGAGCCGCGCCGGGCCGCATCCATTTTCACGTCGCCGATGTGCTCACAAATGCCGGCGATCGTCCGCTTCGCTCCCTGGAAGTTCGTTTGCCCGAAGGACGCGTGTTCGGCGAGGAGAATCTGCGCGTGGTTATTGAGGGCGCGGAAGTTTCTCCGCGGCGCAGTTCGCAGACGGATGCCCGCATGTTGCGCGCGTCCTTCGATCCTCCCTGGGACCAAAATGAAAATCGCAGCGTCGTCACGGAATGGGACCTGGTGCCGGAATCCTCGGAGCGAGGCACGATTGTCGCGTCGCCAAGCGGCTTTTTTATCGCCGACGAAACGGCGCTCCCGCTCTGGCAGACGCCCTACGGCATTTTTGCCAGGGGCGGAACGAATCCGGACAAGGAGCTCTTGACTGTATTTGCGCCGCCGGATTTTCGCGTTCTCGCCCCAGGAAAAGCTCTCAAACGCACTCCCGATGGAGATTATGTCGCCCAGCGTTTCTTGATCAACCCGGACAATGATTTTCTTCCATACGTCGTCGCGGGCCGCTACCAGGAGAAGGTCATCCCGGCGCGGCAAGGCGAAGTCCAGTTCTGGACGTTTCAACCGATGGACGGCCCGGCGGCGCAAGCGGCAGCGGAGCGGCTTTCGTCTTCCATGAAGGCGTTCACGGAATATTTTGGCCCGGCTTCCACGGGGAAATCCGCCGTGCGAATCGCCGAGGCGCCGGCTGTCTTGCCCGCCGAATTCGGCGAATCTCTTGATCCCGGGGGAGTTTCCTTTCCGGACGGCGTGTTGCTCGATCTGCGCGCTTTTCAAGAGGGCATCGCGAAAGAGGCGGTACTGCAGCTGGCCGAATACGAACTGGCGCGAACCTGGTTCGGCTGGCGCGTGCGCCCTCGCCCGGAAGCGCAAATTCTGATGGGCCGCGGCGTGGGGCTGTTCGGCCTGGTGATTGCCGCCGAGAGCCGCGGCGGGGACCAGCGTCGCAGCATGGTCGCGTCCCTGGTGGATCGCTACGATGCGGCGCGCGCCGCCGCGCCCGACAAACGGCTGATGGAACCGCCGGCCGGCTATTCGCGTGCCGAGCGAATTTCGACCGGTTACCGCGCTGCTCTGTTTTTTGTGGCGCTGGAAGATGTCTGCGGCCACAACAACTTGCGCACCGCATTTCGCGATATCCTTCATGACCGCTCGGGAAGCGACACCGGTTACGAAGAACTGAGAGCCGCCGCGGAATCCGCATCGGGGAAAGATCTGGCGGAAATGTTTCGCAAGTGGCTCGTAGAACCGGGCATCCCCGAGGATTTTCGCGGCAGGTATCAGAAAGCGTCCAGCGCGCAGCTGCGGAAATAGGGCGTATATGGCCGGTCAGGTTTGGAAGATGTAGCGCCCGTCCGCCGCGGCTGACGGGCATGTGCTTGATTGACAGTGCCCGCCT
>Ga0116217_10001828_pt1 | contig 20103 bp, 12 predicted proteins | sample Sb_taG_6_FD_89697 | JGI IMG/M metagenome (GOLD analysis project Ga0116217, IMG submission 89697) | Peat soil microbial communities from Weissenstadt, Germany - Sb_50d_4_PS metaG | ecosystem: Environmental > Terrestrial > Soil > Wetlands > Peat | place: Germany: Weissenstadt | collected 2010-09-21 | reverse complement strand
TTAAGTGGCGCAGGCTTCAGCCTGTGGGGGTTCGTCCTTGCAAGGACCAAAACCCACAGGCTGAAGCCTGCGCCACTTAAGAGTCCCTTATTTCCCTGTAGCGGAAGCGGAAGATTCAGCCGCTCCAGCGCGCGTAACCCCGCGCCGCCGCACGTCAATCCCAAGCCGTTTGATCTTCTGGTTCAACGTGGAAAGGGGAATCTGAAAGTTCTCCGCCGCCTCGGTTTGATTCCATTCCGTGCGTTCCAGCATGTCGCAGATCACGCGCCGCTCGATCTCATCCATGATTTGAAACAAGGAAGCTTTCGAGCTGTCGGCAACCTCGCGCGAGCCGTGTTCGCCCGGCAGGGGCGGCATGAATTCGGAGAGTCGCAGCTGGACGCCGCCCAGGAGTTCCCTCGTCCGCACGCTTTCCGGCAAGAGCTCGACGTCCAGCAGTTCCTGCGAAGACAGAACCACCGCCCGCTCGACAACGTTTTCCAGTTCGCGCACATTTCCCGGCCAATCGTAATCCACCAGCAGCCGCAGAGCCGCGGGAGTAAAGCGCCCCAAGGGGCGGTTATTTTCCTTGGCAAATATGCGGAGGAAATGATCGAGGAGTAGATGAACATCTTCCTTGCGCTCGCGAAGAGGCGGCAGGGGAACGGCAATCACGTTCAAGCGATGATAAAGGTCTTCGCGGAAACGGCCTTCGCGCACAAGATTGAGCAACTGCACGTTGCAGGCGGCGATGATGCGAACGTCCACCTTGATCGTTTCCGTCCCGCCGAGCCGCATGAATTCGCGTTCCTGAATCACGCGCAGAAGCTTCGCCTGCGTTTCCGGCCCGATCGTGGAAATTTCATCGAAAAAAATCGTCCCCTGATCGGCGACTTCAAAGAGCCCCTTCTTCGACGCCACAGCGCTCGTAAACGCGCCCTTCACGTGGCCGAACAGTTGCGATTCGAGCAGGTCCACGGGGATGGAGCCCGTATTGATCGGCACAAACGCCTTGTCCGCGCGCGTCGATGCCGAATGAATCGCCTTGGCGATCAGTTCCTTGCCCGTTCCACTCTCCCCATGAATCAGCACGGTCGAGCGGGAAGGCGCCACCTGGCCGACCAGATCGAGCACGGCCAGCATTTTTTCGCTTTTCCCGATAATGTTTGGAAAGTTGTACCGCTGCTTCAGGGCGCGTTTGAGCTGGACATTTTCCTCGCGCAGGCGGCGGCCCTCGACGGCCTGCGCCACCTGCACGAGCAATTCGTCGTTGGACCATGGCTTGGTGATGTAATCCTGCGCCCCGCTTTTGAACGCGGCCCGCGCCATATCGATGGACCCGTAGGCGGTGATTAAAACGACGGAAAGATTCGGATCGCGGCGGCGAATTTCGCGCAGCAGGTTGAGTCCATTACGGTCGGGAAGGCTGACGTCGAGCAGAACGAGATCGAACGGTTTTTCCTCGAGCATCGCGAGGCCGGCTTCGCCCGATTCGGCGCTCGATGTCGAGTAGCCTTCGGTATTGAGCAGAAGTTCCAGGCCCTCTCGAATTTCGGATTCGTCGTCGACAACCAGGATGGCGCCTTTAGACATGAACCGCTTTCCGCGCCACCGGGAATTCCAGCCGGAACGATGTGCCCTTGCCTGGCGTGGAGCGCACGTCCACTTTCCCGGCGTGCTCCTTGACGATGCCATAGCTCACGGAGAGTCCCAGCCCGGTGCCGCGTCCTGAAGATTTTGTCGTGAAAAAGGGATCGAAAATCCGGTTCAGATTTTCGCGAGGGATACCGCCGCCGGTGTCGATGATTTCCACTTCCACCGATCCGTTGTGCGCCGCCGTCCGGATCTCGACGATGCCGCCGGAGGGCATGGCATCGCGAGCGTTCAGGAAGAGGTTCAGGAAAACCTGCTGCAGCTTGTTGGTCGAACCCAACATCGCGGGCAATTCCTGCTGGAGGTTCCTCGTCACCTGCACCTGCGCCGTGCGGAACGGGTGCGCGACCAGGGTCAGCACTTCTTCCACCACGGCATTCAAATTCACTTCGGTAAATTCCGACGCGCCCGTCCGCGAAAAATTCAGCAGGTTGTTCACGATCTCGCTCGCTCGGAACGTCTGCTTGACGACTTTCTCGATCAATTGGTGGCGCGGGTCGCCGCTCGGAAGCTGCTTGGCCAGCATTTGAATGTAATTCGAGATCACGGCGAGCGGCGTATTGACCTCGTGGGCGACCCCCGCGGCAAGCAAGCCGAGAGAAGTGAGCTTCTCGTTCTGGAACACCTGCTCTTCGAGGCGCATCCGCTGCGTGACGTCATCGAAAAGAATGAGACGGCCGATGCGGTCTCCCGATTTCCCAACCAGGGGAGCAATCGAAACGTTGACCACCAGGTTCCGCCCCTCGCGGTTCTGCATGTGGAATTTGTAGAGGCTGGAGACGCGCTCATCGCCGGAGCGCGCTGTAATTTCCGCCATCAGATCGGAAGGAAGCACATCCTCGAGCTTGCGGCCAACGGCTTCCTCGCGCGGCACGCCGATCAGCCCTTCCAGTTGCGTGTTCCAGGATTCCACCGCGCCGCCGAAATCCACCGCCAGCACGCCGACATTCAGCGATTCGACGATATTTTCAGAGAAATCCTTGAGCCGCTCGATTTGCGCCGCTTTTTGTTCGAGCGAGTTGTACAGCTGAGCGTTGTCAAGCGCGATGGCCAGATACCCGGCGATGGTATGCAGCAGCTCGACGTCCTCGCTCGACAAGAAATCGCCATCCACCGTTTTCCCCAGCCCCAGGACGGCGATCGCATGGTCGCGAATCTGGCAGGGAATGAAGTAATTCAAATCCAGCTGCTCGAGCGTCTGGCGCACGGAGGGAGAAGATTCCCGCGCGGCGCGCGCCGATTCGTAAAAGAGAATGCCCTGCGCAAACGGTTTGTTCTCGCCGTCCATAAAACTCAGATCGAGCGCGCCCGCATACCGCACGCCGACCGAACGCGCGATGCGATACGCGCCGGGATGGCTCTCGTCATCGATGAAAATCGCCAGCCGGTCCACGAGCAGCGCCTGCGAGATTCGATCCATCACCGAGGCGAGCATCGGGTCGAGGCGCACTTCCGACGTGAGCGTGCGGCCAAACTCAATCAGCGTGCGGCGATAGTCCAGGCGGTCCCTGTAAAAAAAGCGGTCCAGGCGCGCTTGAATCCAGTCGCGAAACGGCTGGAACAAAAATGCCGCCACCACAATCGCTATCACTCCGCCCATCATCCCGGAAGGCCACGCGGTGTGGAACAGCGCTCCGATCACCGCCACAATCGCGATGTAAACGGCCACCACGCCGCCGCTCGCGGCCGTGTAGGCGAGACCGCGCTTGAAGATGATGTCCACGTCCATCAGGCGGTAGCGGATGATGGCGTACCCGAAACTGAGCGGAATGAGCACCAGGGAAATCGTGGAGAAATTCATCCACGGCCGCGGCACAACTCCCAGGAAAAAGGGCACGATGTAAAGCAGCAGAAATGGAACAATGCCCGCCAGCGCTCCCCCGGTCACCCACTTCAATTGTTGCCGCAGGATTCCGGACGTTGCGCGGCGATAGCTGAAAACAAAAACGAGCGCGGCCAGCAGGAAGTAAATTCCCAGACACGCCAGGTCGAGCCGGTCGAGAGTATTTCGCGCCTCGATCGACGGCATGAATCCCAATTCGCGCAGTCCGACCAGAACTCGCACCAGCAACAGAATTCCAGGCACGCCGTAAATGGCGCCCAGGATCGCGCCGTGCCCTTTGGAAACAGGGCGGCGCTCCGGAAATACGAGCGCGAAATGCAACAGCAACGCCGGTTGCAAAAGCCTGGCCACGATCGCGGACCAATAGATTTCCCAATCGAAAGGAGTCAGCTTCCCGGTGTACTGGAAGGAGTACAAGACGAAGGACACCAGGCAAAAAATGTAGAAATGCACGGCGCGCGTCGCATTCCACCGGCGGGCAAAAATGAAGAGCCCGATGAAGAGGTAGAGCACTCCCACGACGCTCAGATAATTTTCAATCGAGGCGGGACGTGCGGCCGGCTGGATTACGAGTTGAGCTTCAAACTGTTTGCCACCCCGCTCAATGCGGTAATGGGCGAGCGACCACAGTCCGATTCGCCACAGACGCTTCGTGACATCGATCGAGCTATGGATCGGAGTATCGTTAATTGCGAGGACCCGGTCGTCGGTCCGCAGGCCGGCGTTTGCGGCGGGAGAGTTTGGAGCGACATGCCAGGCAACGACTCCAGATTGCCTTTCGATCCACGACACTCCATCATCGGGCGCCGTGAACATGGATCGTTGCTGAAAATTGATGATGCCAAAGACAATGGCTGCGAGAGTAGCCAGAGCTAGAACGGCTGCGCCCAACCGGACCCGAAGATTGTCGTTGATTGGAGCGCTCACCGATTATCCCTACAAAGCCCCGCCGAATGACTTGTCGTGCAACCCTGCTTCCAAATTATATAAGTTATCTCAAATCAATAACCACATGAAAATAAGTTGAATAGATGCAGATCGAACGAGGGAAGGGGGACAGAACTTCCCGCCCTCCATTTTATGGAAGGCGCTTTCCTGTTTCTAATAGGTCCTGCCCAGCTAAAACTGGAAGCTCACCCCACCCCGGAACGATCGCAGAACAGGAGCGAGCATCATGCGCGAATCCTGCCCGTTCACTGTCACATATCCTTGGTCCAAGAGATTGCCGAAATCGGCCAATGCTTCCCAGCGCCCGCTGAATCCCGGCAAAGGCTGGCGAATCGAAAGATGCAGGTTTGGATCCATCTGGTAGGCAGCCTCGCCAAATTGGTCCATACGCGACAGCGCGGTGCCGGAAACCCATTTGTAACTTGCTGAAAACTGCGTACGAGATCGCGGAATCTTGCCTGAAATGCGCGCCGCTACGCTGTGGTGGTTGCTGGTCATGAAGGTATCGCGCAGATCGGATACCGCCAGAGTAGACTCACCCCCGGGCGTAAGAGCGCCCGCCCAAGCATAAATCGCGGCAACTTCAAGGTCATTCGAGAGCTTCTGGCGGTACGCCGCTCGAGTGCCCCAGGAGCTGGAATTACCGCCGTCGTAAAGGAACGCGGGGGAGAATACGTCCTGGATGAATTCAGGGCTTGCTGCAGGTCCGGTCCCGAAAACAGCCTGATCGCGTGCCGAGTCATGGAACGCCGCAACCTCAAACGTGGATTGGCTGCCCATCTTTCGCTTGACCGAAAGTTCCTGATGCCAGCCGCCCTCCAATACCGGGCTGCCATTGTGGAACAGAACGGGAGGAAGGCTATCAAGTTCGTCGATTGCCGATTCAAGAGCACCCGTTCGCCCCCATTGTTCTGAGGGAGGGTTCGCCGCAACGATCGCCGTGGCTATCAAGCCCGGAGCAAGGCTGGCGTTCAATTCCGCATGAGGACGCAGCGAAGAAACGGAAGAAACGATGCCGGCGCGAAGATATTCCGCGCCCGCCCGCAATAGCAACCGATCGCCCAGCTCGAGTTGCTCCGTGTGATCGATCCGCATGGCCTGAAACGCCATCCCCTCGACGCCGATCTTGGACTGCCGCCACACAAAGATGGTTTCAGGGCCGTTTCTTGCGTCGCCCGTAGGGAGCCAAACGCTGGCAAATGAACCTGACGTTCCTCTGTCGTAACCCATCTGGCCGGCAACCAGCATGCGCCCCAGGCTACCAAGTTGTTGGTCGTAAGAGACAGCGGTCGCGGGAGCGTTTGGAAAATTCGAAGCGGATCCAGGCCGCAATGAGCCGTTCATCACCTGGACCAGGGCGCGAGGCCGCTGTGCGTCGGGCGGGAGGCCCAAGCCCGGGGAATTGGAAGCGATCTGGTCGTCAGTGTCCTTCCACTGCAGGATCGTGCGAGTCGCCGTCGAAGAACGCAGCACCCATTTCCAGTCGTCCTGTTCAGCTGGAGCGTCGGACTTGCGTCGCAGCGTATCCAGCGATGAGAACACGGTATCCACCTGCACGCGCAGGAGGGTCGTCAGATTTGACATCACGGCGACGTGGCGCTCCATCGACGGCAAAAATCCCGCCACGGATACGCGAACGGCATAGCTACCCGGTTTGAGGTGATCCGTGAAGAACGCGCCATACTGATTGGAAAGGATTTGCGCGACGATGCGGCCACCGGCGTCTTCAGAGATCAGCCAGACGCTGGCGCCCATCTGGGGCGTCCCAGAGGGGTCCAGGACGACGCCTGAGATCGTGCCGTAGCCTGGCTTCGCTGCTGCCGAAGCGGCTATGACCAGCACAACCACCACTACCCAGCCCAGGGTTCTACAAATCGACTTCATAGGGACTGGTTACCTTCCTGTGGCTCACTTCGCTGCCACTTTCTGAATCACCGCCGGGGGTGTAACGGTGAAATCCGCGGTACGCGAAACCGTCTGATTGTTCACCAGATCGGTGGCTTGAATTTCCATTTTGTATTTGCCGGGCGGAAGTGTCTTGGGTTGGATGACCTGTTCGAATGTTACCTGCTCGCCATTCTGCTGGAGCTGGTCGCCTGTTTTGACCTCATGAGAAACGGTTTGGTCTCCTTGAGTCACCTTCATGTCCAGGGAGACATTGTTCTTGTGCGTCTTGTCATCCACCTTCAAATTGTAAAACTGCATGTAAACGTCCAGCGGCTGATCGGCATGGAATTCGGCATCCAGCTTGGGTCGAACCTTGGTCGAACCCAGCACGAATTGCCCCACGCCCACGTCCTTGGAGGAAACCGGCTCCATCTGGTCGGCAAGGATCAGCGAGCTGGCTTCCAGTTTGTCGTCCGGGATGGGAGAAACCGCCAGCCGTGTATTCACCACGCCCACGTTCCCGCTGTTCACGTCCTTGATCACCAGGTCGAGCTTGTACAAACCCGGCCGGAGGGGAACAGCCTTCTGGTATATGGAAAAGCCCTTCAGCGAAGGCTCCAGCAGTGAATCCGGGAAATCGCGTTGGATCACGTCTTCGAAAGTTTGAATCACGCGCCCGGTCATCGAGCTGATTCGCCCGAACAAATTGAGCGACGCGGATTGCACGCCGTCGTGATCGCGGAAGGTCATTTGCTTGTTCTGAATCTGCACCGTCACCGGGACAAGAATCGTGTCGCCGGTAATCCGCATGAAATCGAAGCGGTAATCGAATGAAATCTGGTTGCGAAGGATGCGCGAGCTGACCACCTCTTCGAGATCCTTGAATTTGACCGGTGGGGGGGCTTGGACTTTCGCGAATTGCTCGAGGCGCGTGAATTCGTTCTGGCTGTCAAGGGCGCTTGTTCCGGCCGGTCCCAGCGGAGCGGTGGAACCGTCCGACCGGGTGAAGCGCGCGGCCTGGCTGGACATACCCATCGATTCCAGCATGCTGGGCCCGCCTCCGGGGACATGCGACATGGCATCCTTCTCGCCCGGATCCATGGTGATATGAAATTCGCCCGTGCCGGTGGGATCCACAAACTCGATGGTGATATTTTGTCCGATCCCCTCCATGTAATGGTAGGTCCATTGTTCATACGCGTAGGTGGTGGTTTGTCCGCCTCCTTCCTGCATGGGACGGTTATACAATTCACCTTGCGTATGGGATTCGAGCTGATCCGGCTTGCCCCACATGATGTAAATCCGGCCGCGATCCGTCCTCCACCCGGGAATGCCCGATGAGAACCTCTCATTGGCGTAGGCGATCCGGCGGTAGTGTTCTTCCTTGAATTCGTTTTCGACGGTGTCCGGCGTGGGATCGCGCCTCTGCCAGAACGCCTCGATGAATTGCTCGCGCTCTTCATTGGTCGCCAATTGCAGGAACGCCGAGCGCTCTTCACCGGTAATGATGTAAGGGACTTCCTCTTCCAGCCACTTCTTGTAGGGAGTGGCGAGCTCTTTTTCGAGCTTCTTCAGGTTTTTCTTGCCCTTGTCGTCGTTCTTTTTCTTTCCGGAGTTCTGCTGTTTGTCGGCGGGTGTATCGTTCTGATCCTTGTCCTGCTCCTGAGCATGGGAACGCGCGCAAAAGGGCAGCAGGAATGCTCCGCCCAGCAGTAACATGAGTGAAATGCGTCCCAAGCGGTTCATAAGCGTACCTCGCCCCTGATTCGGAAGTTAGATTCTATCCCCGGCCTTTGCAAGCGTCAACCAAGGAATCTCACCTGCTCGTCCTGGCGCTGTAGGCCCTCTATATCCGCGCAGATATAACGCCTGGTTTGGACCGATGGATACTAAGAACTATGCGTAGGCTGCCGGGTTGCCCGCCATTTTTCGACTTCCAAAGTGAAATCGCACTCGGTTCTATGCGGATTTAGGGGAGCAGGTCAGAAGGAGTTGGCCGCGAAGCTGAATCCGGAGCCGGCGGAAAAAGCGACTCCGCAGCAGCAGGTGGCGTGAAGCGCGGAGGGCCGAGAGCAGCCACTTTCAACTAAACCTGGGATATGTCGAGGTATCTTCGGCCCTTTTGTATATGCCAGCTCGAACTGTGGCTGCGGACAGCGCCCACAACCAAGAAATCATCATCCCACGGGAAGTTACGGACATCGATGACATGTCTGTCAGATAGGTCCACGCCTTCTTCAAACCCAAGGCAAACAAATTGCAAGCCCGGTATCCGCAATATGGATTTCCACAGCGGCTCATAGTCATCCGTTACGATCTCAACGGTTCCCATCCAAGTTGACCGATCTTCTCCCCCAAAGAATGGGGACAAAACTAGAACGTAACGAATCCAAGGATGCTGCGGGTATAGTATGAAGGATGAAACCGAGCCGTCACTCAGTTTGTTAGCTACCGTGTCTAGGGTATCGTCTGAGTCGAGGTATCGGGCCGTATCCGTCGGCATCGCCATTACTCGGTATGGTGCACCGCCGATGCAAGCGCTCGCCGCACGAATTGTCGGTTCAAGGGAGTCGCTTCCAAATTCAAACACGAGCTGTGCCACACGAAATCTCCAGGTTATTTACCGCCTGCACCGAAGTACTTCGCCACGACGCCGACACCGGCGTTTGCGTTTGCAACAAAGCTCCGAATCATCCCGTTGCTTGCCACTGACATAAAGTCGTTTCCTACCTTGTAGATAGTGCTGCCTCCAAGGTAGTCGGATTGAACGAACGTACCGTCTTGGACCGCAGCTTGTCGGAATGACTCGGCATATTGCATGAACGCCGCCGGATCCTCGTAGCCAACACCACTCCTGGCTATCATCTGTGCCAACTTAGCCCCCGCGGGTTGCAGCAGAGGAAGCAGTGGGGCCACGCGGCTGGCCGGAATGGCCAGGGTCGTGGTCACCCCTCCGCTTACAAGAACCTGCGCAGCTGCCATGGCCGCGTAATTAGGCGCGGTGAGGAGCATAGCCCAGTTTAGTCCCGCCTGGCTCATTTGCCCGGCCTGCTGGAGTGTGAGCCCGATGTTCTCGTTATAATAGGAAGCGTTCCCAATCAGAGTGGCGCCCGCGTAAAGATCCCCGCTCGCCGTAATGCCTACGTCCGGGCTGGATGCTAGGAACTGGTTGAATTGATCGTCCGTAAAGTCTACGCACTGCTTGTCGTCTGTATCGCAGAGCCAATAGTTTCGCCCGTCTGGGTCTGTAAGGTTGAGTGGGTTGTTTCGAACGTATGCATAGCCATTCCAACTTTGCGGATATTCGGGATGGTCCATTCCACTCTCGTTATCCGGGTCGGCACTCATGAAGCGCCCGTACTGCGACGAATCGTACCTCGCGCCGAAGTTATCCAAACCGGATTCGGAGTCGCGTTCTTTGCCGGTGAATTTGTGAGTTGTGTCCGCGGCAGTGCAAGGAACCGATCCCACCGAATTTCGCTCGCCGAATGGCAGATAATCCAGCGAATCAGCGACGCATCCGCTAATGTTCGTCATCAGGCGTGTCGAACCCAAATGATCCTGATGTACAAAATACGTGGTTCCGCCGGTGTAATCGGCCAGAAGCTGTCGATTCAGATATACATATCCGGTTGTGACTGTCGTTCCTTGCGCCTCACCCAGCACATTTCCCGACAAATCATGATAATACTCCGTTGTTACCCCGCCCGCAGTTCTTAGAACCCGTTGACCGTGAGCGTTGTACACATAGCTCGCCGTGCTCCCCCCGTCCACCGCCGTGATGCGGTTCTCCGCGTCATACGTGTAGCTGTGCGTTCCGTCGTTGGTTAGGTTGCCCGAGGCGTCGTACTGGAGACCGCTGTTTGTGATGTGGTTCGAAGTATTGTAACCCAGGCTCGAAGACCCGCAGCTGCCTGAGGTAACTGTCTGCGCCGTGCGGTTCCCCCAGGCATCGTAGCTCCATGAAAGCCCGGGACAAGGATTGGTGGTGACTCCGTCAGACAGAGACGAAAGACGGTTCAACGAATCGTAGGAATAGGTTCGAGTGAATCCCTGGTTGCCGAACGCTTCCCAGTACGTGACGTTCCCATTGTTGGTCGAACCCCACGTGCCGTAAGCGAACCCAAAATCCTGGATATTTCCACTTGGCAATGATTTTGTACAGGTAGAGGTGGGCGTCCCAGACAAATAGAAAGTCATACGGCAAGGCTGCAAACGGGACTCATACACGGAAGATTCCATCACCCCATTGCCGTAGGTCATCTTGCCGATTTCCCCAAGTGGCGAGTAAGAGTTTACGGTCACCAGAGTCGCAGGATGCTGTGAATCGCTGTACGTGCTCGTTAGACTGGTTTGACGTCCCGCTGTATCGAAAGTCTGGGTAAAGGTTACACCCTGCCCGACTGTGTACGCGCCATTGTCGTGAGACGTGATGTCTCCGAGGTAATCGTAGCTATAACCCATGCTAAACGACCAACCTCGCGAGCAAGTTGTGCATTGCTGATTGAGAGAGACCCGTCCTACAGGATCGTAGCTCAACACTTCAGCCGCCAACCAAGCGCCGTTATTTGTTCCCGATGTCGTCATCCTGCCAATCGGATTTAACAAGGTAAAGCCCCAGGGGGCGGTTTGGTCATACGCGTAGATCGCACTCGGAGTACCGTCAGAGTACGTCTTTGTCAACAGTCGGTTCAGCCCGTCGTAGGTGTAGGTCGTGGTGATACCCCGGGCGTCTGTCTTAGTGAGTAGATTGCCGTCGGCATCGTAACCAGACACACTTGCGTACTGACAAGAGCCGCCAGAATACGCCGCGTAGCACGTCGTCCCCGATTCCGGATTAATGGCTTTTTCCAACCTCGATAGAGAGTCATAGTAAAAGGTGCGCTGCCGCGAGCCACCCTGCGTCACCGAGAGCAGATTAGAAAGCGCGTCGTAGGTGTAACTGGTCTGGTAGTTCAGATGCGGAGATGAACCCGGATCCTCTAATACACTTGTCAATCTGCCTGCCCCATCGACGCACGATGTCCTTGCCTTCTGCGCTTCATCGGTCACCGCCGCGCAGTTGCCGGTATACGACGTCGACACCGCGCTGCCATCTTGCTCGACAACCGAGGTGACACGGTTCAGCGCATCGTAGTAGGTTTTTGTCAAACCATAGGTCGCGTCGCTGGTGGTACAGTACGGATTCGAGACGGAGAATGTCCATCCATTGCTGTCATAAGTCGTGTCCACATAAGAAAATCCAGTAGAGCAAGTGGAAGTTGGCACCGTGGCCTTGTACTGTTTAGGCCGTCCGAGACCGTCGAAGGTTTGGGCGGTCACCTTGTTTAGAGAGGAAGTGATTTTCTTCGTTACCGTGTCGCCGACGAATACGTTGCCGCTATAGTTGTAGGCAATGGTGGTCTGACCGCTGTCCGGGTAGTTTGCTTGCGTGGACCGCAGCATGCTGTCGTAAGAGGGGTAGGTCGTTGGCTGGTTGTTTGGATCGGTCATAGATGTCATAAGACCCGTGTTGAAATCGTAGGCGTAGGTCGTGGATTGATTAAGAGCATTTGTAGCCGTTGTTGGATACGCGCCGTAATACGTGCCAGAATACGTGTACGTCGCCGTCGTGTTGTTCAGAGGATCGGTAGAAGTATGCGTCATGCCCGTGTCATAGACGTGAATTGCTGTCTTTAGGGGAGTCTTCGACGGTGTTGGGCTTGCGCAGGGATTCGTGAAAAGCTGACGCGTGACCGATGTAAGATTCCCCAGGACTGAAAAGGGTGCCGATCCGTGTTGTTCAGTCACGCTCGGGTTCGAAGCGTCAGGTGAATACTCATCATACGCATAGTCAGTTTCCGCGCAATAGTTCCCGTTGCCGTCTGTGACAACTGTAGACAGGACTAAGTCGAGTAGATTCGCCGACAAATAGCTAGAATTAGAGAGCGATTTATACGTGGTGTTAGTTGTTGATAAGACTGAACCGGGAGACGGATTTCCGTAGTCGTATTGGCTCGCACTGGTCACCAGCCCATAAGTAGGATTCGAGGCCGGGGCGGGACACGTGGACGTATAAGTGGACCCGCCGTCGTAATTGGTGTCAGTGAAGGAGAAGTAGCCGCAGTCATACGTTTTTGTTATCTTGCTTTCCTCGCCATTCGCCCACTGGGTGGTGCTGCTGAGCAAAAGCTGAGGATCCGACGCGTAACCGTAAACATCACCGGTGTACGGGTCTGGGAGGTCCTGATATGTGTTTGTAACCGTCTTGAGCAGGGTGCGGTTTGCTCCTGTCCCCGAGTAGTATTGAATTTGGCTTGGCACACCTGTGTAGTAATTTAGTGGTGTAGTGACTGTGTCGTTCCCCAGTGGGTCCGTCATGGTGAGAGGGTACCCTTCTCCTCCCGAAGGAAAGCTGTAGTTCCACGTGTGGTAGCTGGTTCCGTCATACACAGTGCGCGAAGCCACTGTTCGGGTCTGTGGATAGTCGTTTCCATTCGGGGATCCCGGGGTCGTCGTCCACGCGTAGGAAACGCTCCCGCCCGTCGGGAGATTTACAGAGGTGATTTCCCCATAGTTATCGTAATTGAATCGCCATTTCGTGCCGTCGGGTAGGATCACACCAGTCATCAGCAACGGGGTAGCGGTATACCCTCGGTACCCTACCGGGTTGAAACCCACCTGAATTGAGACTGTGGAGTAACAGAACGTGAATTGTCGCGTGCCACCCGCTGGACCGGGGATGACCCAGATACTGGTATTTGCAGCAGCGACAGGGCAAGAGCTAAGGTTAGTCGACGTCGCAGTGGTCAAAGTCCAAGTCCGACCTAGAGTATCCGTGGTAGTGCAAATCAGCGAACTTCCGTTTAATTGATACGATTCCGTCATTTCGTTGCCATTCGAATCTGTGGTCGTGGCGGCATGCAAACACCCGCTGCCTGAGAATTTGAGACCGTTGTTATACGCGTATCCGGATCCATCGAGCGGAAAGCCGACAGATGGACCGGTAGCTGGCTTAGCTATATCGTGAGCCGGGCCAGCACCGCTACCGCCTTCGTAAAGAATATTCTCGTAGTCGTAGATTTTCGGAGGACCTGGATCATCCAGATAGCGGATTTGAGCTGCGCCTGGTGGATTAAGGTCAGTAAGTACCACTCCCCCAATCCCATATTTTCCCGGAGTCCATTGGCACTCATTGTTGTTAATGCATGTCCATGGCAGACTCCAAACTCCAGGGCTGGTGTATTCCAGGCTGTACGTGAAATTCAACTTGCCACGCTGGGAATGATCCACGAAGAGTGGAATGTGCATGGATAGGCGCCCGGTTATCAGGCTCACAGCGTCGAAGTTTCCAGTTTGGTAGGTCGCCTGCGGGTTTATTCCCACAGCGTCAGCGGGCGCGTCTTGGGCTTTCGACGGCAAGTTGCCAAAAAGAAGTCCCGTTACGAAGAGTGCAATCGCGAACGAACGGGCATGAATGAGGCGCATCGGTTTCCTCCCAATTTGGGATCGAAGGCGGCAATCCAATTTCTTAGACTGTTCTCTCATGGCAAATCTCCCGAAGCGCCATCGAAGTTGGATGGTGGGGCCGTCGCGCTTGGACCAACGGATTGAAGCGTAATGATTTGAAGTGGCCGCGCTCCCGAATGCATGATGATGCGGAACGGATGCATCACCCCGGCAACAGAGCGGTAGTCAGCGAAGTCGACCGTGCCGGTGAATGACCTCCTGGACCCGACTTCAGCTGGCAAAAGAAATTCCACCCGCACGGGCAGGCTGGTCGCATTGTCGAACCACCAGGTCTGGGATGGAAAGTCAGGAGTCGCCGTCGCAGAAAAGATAACTTCGTTAGCTGGCTTCGAATTGATCGTCGTAGTGCCGGAGTATTTCATCAAGAAGGTGGAATCTTTTGATTCGTCTAGGAGGACGGACCCGATAGCTGCCGGTACAAATAGCGACTGGGCAGGGCGAGCCCTCTTGGCGGTTCCGTTAGGCAACTTGACCTGATTCACCGGGCCGCCATCCCAGCCCATGGCATAGGTCACGCTTCCATTGGCGATCGGCCCCTCAATCGTTGCTTGAAATGTCCAACCTTGGGGCTGTCCAATAGCCGAAGCCCCGCCCAATGCCGTGATGGCGGCTTGGACAACTGCTACAGCTTGCGGATCGCTAGTTGGTTGGGGCGTTGAACTGCTTTGAGAAGCTTGTTTACCCCATGATGGGATCGCAAGAAGCAAAATGCTGACCGTCAGAGCAGATCGCGGAAAACGCATATCGCCCCCTCAGAACTTGATTTCGTCCAACAACGAACTCGCAGCCCGAACCTGATCCCGAGAATGTGAAGGGCCTAAATGCTCCGACCTTAACTAGCACACCCGGAATATGGCGACCTGATACACTAAGGACAAATATTGTGTCAAGAGAATTCTGATTAACATCTCGTTACGTGCCTGTGGAAATCTTGTCCAACAGATGTCGTCTCAAAAGCGGGACTAGATGAAATCGAATCAGAGACAAGCGCGTTTTCAACTCGATTTGGAATCATGGAAAAGTGACGGGTGCTTAGCCGGATGCGAGATGCAAGCCAAATTGCTTTCTTCCGCGCCGAAATGACTGTAAAATTCGATGTTGAGTGGGGCCCGGCCCGGGCGCCTCCCCGAACCAGGAGAATTCCGGCCTCACGCGCAAACACTTCGAAACATGCTCGCTTGCTGGGCACGCAGGCTGACTTGCCCCATGTGGCGTGCACCACCGGGAAACTTTTGAAGTTTTCTCTGCGTAAGAATTAGGGATGGCGGCTGGAGGAAGTTACTCGGTACATAAGACTAGAACTGCAAACCCATGAACACATGGCAAAAAATCGGGGTTGGTGCGGGTGTCGCCGCTGTTTTGGCCGGAGGCGCCTGGCTAGCCATCTGGGAGATCAATAAGGGCGTCGTTACCGTCCAGACCGCTCCTGCGACACGCCAGGACCTGACTTCGATCGTCACGGCTTCGGGAGAAGTCAAACCCCTCACTTATACGAACGTTCTTGGGGAAGGGATCGGTAAAATCACCGAAATTGCGGTGAAGGAAGGCGATCACGTCAAAAAAGGCGACGTCCTGCTGCGCCTGGAAAGCGTGCAGCCCGCTGCCGATGTCAGCGCGCAGCGCGCCGGAATTGCCGCCGCCGATGCGGGAGTGAAATCCGCGGATGCCAACGATGTATCTGCGCAGGCGGACATCAAGTCGCGCGCCGCGGACCTCGAGCATGCGAAACTCGACTGGGAACGCGGGCAACTCCTGTTCAAGGACGGACTGATTCCCAAGCAGGATTACGATACTCGGAAGGCCACGTACGATGGCGCGGTGGCGGCGCTGGCCTCCGCGCAGGCCCGCGCCGAGCAGTCTCGCGCGCAACTCAGCCAGGCACGTTCCTCATTGACCCAGAGTCAAGCGATGCTGGGCCGCCTGAGCGACATCCTGAACAAGACGACGTACACCGCTCCGATCAATGGAGTCGTCACCTATATAGCCGTTCGCGTCGGCGAAAACGTCGTTCCCGGCATCCAAAATGCCACGGGGAGTTACCTCATGACGATTTCCGATATGTCCGTGGTGACCTCGGAAGTCATGGTGGATGAAACCGACATTGTGAGCGTGAAGCTTGGGGAGGACGCGGAAGTCACCATCGACGCGATTCCGGGAAAATTCTTTAAAGGAAAAGTGACCGAAGTCGGGACGCAAGCGGTTCTCCGCAGTTCGGGCCTGGCTTCGACACAGTCCACAACGGGCAACCAGGAAGCGAAAGATTTTAAGGTCGTCGTCACGCTTCAGAATCCGCCGTATGGCCTGCGTCCCGGGCTCTCCTCGACGGCCAAGATCACCACGGCGCAAAAGAAAAATGTAATGACGGTCCCGCTTCAGGCGCTCGCGGAACGAACCAAAAAAGATCTGGACGAAGCTGCCAAGGAGAACGGGCAAAATTCCGTCACGCTGGCGGCCGGGCGTCCAACTTCTGGCGCCGCGACTGACGGGGCCGCCTCCTCCACCCTCGAAAAAAATCCGGAAATTCAGGGCGTCTTTGTGGTCCGGAGCAAACGCGCTCAATTCGTGCCCGTCGCGACCGGAATCACCGGCGTCACTGATATTGAGGTCGTAAACGGCCTGCAGGAAGGCGATCAAATCATCACCGGAAGCTACAAGGCCCTGCGCACGCTCAAACCCGACGCGCGCGTTAAAGTAGACAATTCCACGCCAAAAGCGGCGGACGAAAACTAAATGAAAATACGCGCGGGATTGGGGAACTGAGGAATGCCCGAGAGAGCCGTGGCACCCGATACATTCCGCCAGGACCTCGTCGATAAAGGGATAGCCATCCTGACGGAAGGGCTTTGGAAAACGTACGAGATGGGCGGCGAAAAGCTGCACGCCCTGCGCGGTATCGATCTCATGATTCGCAAGGGCGAATATGTCGCCATCATGGGGCCGTCGGGATCGGGCAAATCCACGCTCATGAATCTGATCGGTTGCCTGGACACGCCGACTTCGGGGAAATATTGGCTGGCCGGGCGCCTGGTGAGCGAACTGGATGATGATGAGCTTGCCGCCATCCGGAACAAGGAAATCGGATTTGTGTTTCAAACGTTCAATTTGTTGCCTCGCGCCACGGCTCTGCACAACGTGGAACTCCCCATGATTTACAACGGCACTCCGTCGGAAGAACGCCTGGCCCGTGCGAAACGCGCGCTCGAAGCGGTCGATCTCGGCGAGAGGATGCTTCACAAGCCCAATGAACTTTCCGGCGGGCAGCGCCAGCGCGTGGCGGTGGCGCGCGCCCTGGTGAATTCACCTTCCATTGTTCTCGCCGACGAGCCAACGGGAAACCTGGATACAAAAACCGGCGATGAAATCATGGCCCTGTTCACGCGGCTGCACGGCGATGGCAACACCATCATCCTGGTCACGCACGAAAACGACGTGGCGCGGCGGGCCGACCGCATCATCCACGTTCGCGACGGCAAAGTCGAAACCGACGAAAGGGTCGTTCATTAGTCCTTATTGTAGCGCTCGCCTGAAGGCGGGCTCTACAAAATTAATGATCTTCATGTGCATCGAACCCCGCTGAAAGGCATCTAACTCGTTGATGGAACCCGGGACTCCCGAACTCACAGCGGCCTCGCAATCCACTGCTCGCTCTTCCCCCGGCGTCCGCGCCAGAATTCCCATCGCGGTCTCGATCATTCAGTCGTTCCTTTTCCTTGTGCACATCGCCTTGTACGCGACCTGGACGTTCTTCTGGGGCGTGCAGGATTCTTCGCGCGTAGCGGAGCTGCGAATTGCGCTAGCCATTTTGTCCGTCAGCTTCGTCGCGGCATCCCTGCTTGCGCACCACTATTTCAACCCGCTGGTCCGGGCCGCTTACACCGTCGCCTCGGTTTGGCTCGGTTTCCTTAGTTTCTTTTTTCTTGCGGCATGCGCGTGCTGGATCGTCTACGGCGTGCCGCTCCTGTTTGGAGTGCACGTTGAAAAGCACGCGCTCGCAGCCGTGTGCTTTGGTCTCGCTCTTCTCGCGGGCATTGCCGCCATCGTGAATGCGGCGTGGACCCGCGTCGTGCGCGTCACGGTCAAGTTGCCCAACCTTCCAGCCGCGTGGCGCGGCCGTACAGCCGCCCTGGTCAGCGACCTGCACCTGGGCCACGTACGGAACGCCGGCTTTCTCCGCCGCATCGTCCGGAAACTTTCGCAATTGCACCCGGACGTGTTGTTCATCCCCGGCGACCTGTATGACGGGACCGCCGTGGACCTCGCGCGGCTGGCCAAACCCTGGGCTGAATTTTCCGCGCCTCTGGGAGCTTACTTCATCACGGGCAATCACGAGCAATTCTCCAGCCCCACGAAGTTTCTCGATGCCGTCCGGCAGTCCGGAATTCGCGTGCTCCAGAACGAAAAAATCGTTCTCGACGGACTCCAGATCGTGGGCGTCCACTATCACGATTCGACAAATGTGGAGAGGTTCCGATCGATCCTCCGGCAAGTGGCCCTGGACCGGAATGTGGCCAGCATCCTGCTCGTTCACAATCCGAACCGATTGCCGGTCGCGGCAGAGGCGGGCATTTCCTTGCAACTGTCCGGCCACACTCACCGCGGACAATATTTTCCGTTTACGGCCATCGTTTCCCGCATTTATGGAAAACATGCTTACGGATTGAATCGCTTCCGAGATCTTGCGGTCTACACTTCATGCGGCGCCGGCACGTGGGGCCCGCCCATGCGGCTGGGATCAAACCCCGAAATTGTCCTCATCCAATTCGAATGAAACTGCGCGTCGCCCGCGACGGGGTGGCGACATCCAAATCCAGCAATCAGGGATTCGAATCGCACTATGGGTCCAACGACACGCTGTCTCACTCCGGTACATGTACCCTCGGCGTTCGCACTCAAATCGTAAAGTTCCAATGACACGGACCGATGATATTTTACGTAGTACCCGAACTTTGCGGCTCGCATAGGCCCACTGGAAGACCTTCCCGCCGCGGAGGTGGATCATGGCGGTTGAAGGCATTGGAAGTCTCGTGCAGATTCTTGCGGACCAATTGTCCGGACAGCCGGGAAATCTGACTGCGGGTGCAAATGCACCGGCATCCGGAAACACGGCGAACCCGGTGGTAACCGAAGACACTTTTACGCCGTCGGGACAAAGCAATTCCGCGCAGACGGCCGCGCAGGACGCAGGGATCTTCCAGGTGAGCCAGGGGGCCCTAACCGCTGTTGAGGCGAATATCCTGTTTGAACAGGCGGCTTCCAACGGCGCCCCGAATGGATCTCCCGCACAAATTGCGCCGGGTACGCCTGCGACCGCAGTCAATCCGCAATCGGGCGCGGCGGCGACCGCAAACGCGCCTCCAAACCCGGGACCATTGTTCGCGCCCGATCCTGCGGGACAACCACCGGCGCCCAAGGCTGTACCCACGACGAACGTGCAGGAAAAAGTTCTGATCCTCAACGCATCGCTCCCCGCCCTCGGATTGAGCAAGGTGGAGATCCAAGAGATCGATAACATCGCCACGCAAATACAAAATTTCAATCCTGCCGCGTATACCGCTCTCGTCAACCAGTTTGAAGCGCTGGCGCAGCAGGCGACGCAGCAAAACACCGCAAATGCAAGCGACCCCGCGACCCAGAACACCACTCCCGGCGCAAAAGTGAGCGGCGGCGGATCCCAAGGCTAGGGAATTTCTTGGCCAAAATTCACGACCCTGGGAGCGACGTCCAGTGCGGGCGCAACAAATGGCTGCCATGGCTCCGCCGCAGGATGCGCCAGCCGGCGGCGTTCCCGGATTTGAAACCCAAATTCCTTTGAACGTCCGTAGGAATTTTCCGGGCGTGGTATAAATTCAATGCTCATCTTCCGCACACATGTTTGCATCGCGCACAAATTGGCGGCTGGAAACGAACCGCTTGACGCGGGCTCTTGAAGAGCACCGGCGAAGTGGCAAGGAACTCTTCGATCTGACCGCGTCGAATCCCACCACGTGCGGGTTCACCTATCCGGAGCGGGAAATTCTCGCGGCGCTTACCGATCCGCGCGGGCTTATCTATCGCCCGGAAAGCAAAGGCTTGCGCGAAGCGCGGGAAGCGGTTGCCGAATATTACGCCGGGCGCGCGGGATTTTCTGGATCGGTTGCGCGGATCGATCCCGAACGCATCTTGCTCTCCTCGGGAACCAGCGAGGCTTATAGCCACATTTTCCGGTTGCTGTGCGAAGCGGGCGACGAAATTCTGGTTCCCGCGCCCAGCTATCCGCTCTTTGAATTTCTGGCGGACCTCGCCGA
>Ga0116217_10001820_pt1 | contig 20120 bp, 25 predicted proteins | sample Sb_taG_6_FD_89697 | JGI IMG/M metagenome (GOLD analysis project Ga0116217, IMG submission 89697) | Peat soil microbial communities from Weissenstadt, Germany - Sb_50d_4_PS metaG | ecosystem: Environmental > Terrestrial > Soil > Wetlands > Peat | place: Germany: Weissenstadt | collected 2010-09-21 | reverse complement strand
CGAGAACACCGAGCGCTACCGCCGACGGCTCATCAAACAACTCGAACGCCTCGGCCACAAGGTCACCCTCGAACCCCTCCAAGACGCCGCCTGACCCCACCCTGACGGCAACCCAACGCCATTCAAGGAGGCTGTCTAACCCCAGACGCTGTCGGTTCCCGAACGGCTATTTTCGATTCAGTTAGTTAGTCACCAGGACCAACGAAAACGGCGGCGATGTGACAAAGACGTCGCCGCCCGAGCCAGGAGATTTCTCATGTCCCCCACGTCCGACCGGGACTCATATATCGAGTTGCTCGACGAGGTCATGTCGTGGCTCACGGGCCTCGGGTTGATCATGTTCGTGATCTTTCCGCTGGCATTGCCGCTCGTCGCCTTGACCCTTCTCCTCGCGATCCCGCTACTGCTGGCCGCCATCCCCCTCGCGATTCTCGCTGCCCGATGTTGCTGATACGGCGGCGTTGCGACCCCGCCGCCGCGAGGAACCGGCGTCGCCGCTGGCGCGCCTGTCGACGCCGGAGGCCGCCTGACCGCCGGTCGGCCTCTGGCTATAGCCCGCCGGCTCCCAGCCGCTCCTCGAATTCGTCGAGCCGGCGGTTGATGTCCTCGAGGCGACCGGCGACCGCCGGCGCGAACGGCTGACGCGCGTTCGAGTAACCGAGCGCGGCGGCGGCGAGAGCCGGGGGTATCGCTCGGCGGACCGCGTCGGCCGACACGCCGAGGTCGCGGAGCAGCTCACCGGCCGTGCCGCCCGATTCCTCGGCCAAGCCGAGCACCAGATGCTCGCAGCCCAGAAAATCGTGGCCGAGGTCCACCGCACCGGCGAGGGCGACGGCGATCGAAAGACGAGCGGCTATCGACAGCCCGCCCAGCACGTCCTCGCGGCGCTGCCGGCCGTCCCGCACCCTGCCTGAACGGGGCCGCGAACGTCGGGCGGCGCCCTTCCGGGTGCGAGCCTTGCCCGCTCGGAGAGCTGTATCTCGCAGGCGACCGACGTCGACGTCGAGCGACCGGAGCACCTGGGTCCCGAGGTTGTCGGGCTCGTCGATCACTCCAACGAGGAGATGCTCGGTCTCCACGAGCCCGCCGGCGCCCGCCACCTCTCGGGCGCGGTCGAGCGCGTGGCGCAGGTGGCCCGTCATCCGCGCGGCGACCCGGGCGCTGATCTGGGGGTGCTCTCGCGGGTCGAACTCGGGGTCGCGGATCACCTCGACCGCCTCGCGCGCCGCGCCTACGACCCGGACCGCCTCGGCGAGCGCCGTCTGGCAGATCGGCGACACCGACAGACGCGCCTCGCGCACCGCAGCGGCGAGGTCGTCCGGAAGGGGCCAGTGGACGGCGTCGTCGCCGACCTCCCAGCTCCACGACCCCAGCTGGGCGATCGACTCGACCTCCTGCAGATGCTCCTCCGGGCCGGTCGCGGCGTACGACTTCCGCGCCGGTGCACATGCGGTTAGGACGATCAGCGCCAGCCCATCAACGGATTCGAGCGCGAGGCTGCTCGCCCGGACGGTCCCTCCGAGCGCTCCCGGCACCAACCCGGCATCAGGACCGGACACCGTGCCACGGGACCGCCTTTCCGAGCTCGAGCGCGTCGCCGAGCACGTCGCGCGCCAGCCGGTTGGCATACACCGCCTCGTGACGGTCGTTGACGATCAGGAGCCCCTGAGGCACCGCGCCCAGCACGGCCTCGAGGGCCTCGCCCGCCAGCCGTGCCGGATCGGTGGCGTCCATCGCCTAAAGCCTATGCCTCGGCTGCGGCCCGCTGCTGGCGTCGGTAGTGGGCGGGAGCGAGCCCGAGCTCGCGCTTGAAAGCCTTGCTGAACGCATACTCCGAGCTGTATCCGACGCGGTCCGCGATCGTCTGAAGCGACGCGTCGCTCGTCCGCAGGAGCCGCGCCGCGATCGTCATGCGCCACCAGGTGAGGTAGGTCAGCGGGGGCTGGCCGGTGAGCGTGTTGAAGCGGCGGGCGAAAGCGGCGCGCGACAGCGAGGCCTCGCGCGCGAGCGAGGCCACCGTCCAGGGGTCGGCGGGCCGGTCCTGGATGGCGCCGAGCGCGGCGCGCAGCGCCGGGTCACGGAGGGCGTGGGCCCAGCCGATCGGCTGGGTCGTGGTCTCGAGCCAGGTCCGCATCGTGTAGAGCAGCAGCAGATCGAGCAGCGCCGGAACGGCGGCGCTCGTTCCGGGATGCTCGGAGTCCATCTCGGCGCCGAGTAGCTCGACGACGGTGCGAACCGGACCGGGCGCCCCGATGCGCGCCGGCAGGTGGATGACGTCGGGCAAGCTCTCGAACAGCGGATGGGGCCGGGCGCCGTTCAGGTAGTAGCTCCCGCCGAGCAGCACGGTTCCCGGCGTGCCCTCGTCCATCGCGCTCCCGTCAGCGGGCCAGTGCGCCGCCGGGTCGTGTTCGTCGATCGTCACGTCGTACAGCGGTGTGCTCGGGTCGTCGGCCATGCCGTGCGGGCGCTGCCGGCGAATCAGCGCCACGTCGCCCGCCTCCATGCGGATCGGCTCGCCCCCGTCGGGCGGCAGGAGCCAGGCCGCCCCGCGCAGGATCACCTGCACGCCCGCGCCGCCGGCCGCGGTGAAGCGCAGTCCCCACGGCGGCTTCAGCAGCGCCCTCGCGGCCTGGGGCTCGCCGGTGCGCATCGCGCTGATGGCCTCGCCGACCAGATCCATTCCCAGACACCATAGGGCATCGGAGAGCAAGACGATTGGATATCTAATGGCGATTCATAGCTATTGGAAGTCTTGTGAGCGCCCCGTACCGTGGACGCATCGTTTGAACCCCCTCTCAAGCCAAGGAGGCGAGCACGAATGTCCACTATTGAGTACGTCGTCGATCGGAATCAGGAGGCCGCCGGCGGTGCCCGGCACGCGCTGATCCTCGCGGTTCTGGCGATCGCCGGCACCACGTTCGCCCTGCTCCAGGCGGTCGTCGTCCCGGCCCTGCCGACCATTCAGCACGCGCTCGGGGCGAGCTCGAGCGGAGCCGCGTGGATCCTGACCGCAAACCTCCTCAGCACTGCGGTGCTCACCCCGATCCTCGGCCGGGCCGGGGACATCCTGGGCAAGGACCGCGTCCTCGGCGCGGCGATGGTCACGCTGGCCGGCGGGACGCTGATCTGCGCGCTCGCGTCGTCGCTGCCGGTGATGCTGCTCGGGCGCGCGATCCAGGGGGCCGGCGGCGCGATCTACCCGCTGGCGTTCGGCATCGTTCGCGACCAGTTCCCGCGCGAGCGGATCGCCGGCGCGATCGGCCTCGTCTCCTCGTTGGTCGGAATCGGCGCGGGCCTCGGCCTGATCGTTCCCGGCTTCATCCTCCGGGACCTCTCCTACCACTGGCTGTTCTGGCTGCCGCTCGCGGTGATCGCGGCGACCACGCCGCTCACGATCGTGTGCGTCCCGCGATCCTCGGTGCGGAACTCGGCGGGCATCAACTGGAGCTCGGCGGCGCTGATGGCCACCGGCCTGGCCGGCCTGCTCGTCGCGGTCAGCGAGGCCACCAGCTGGGGCTGGGGCTCGCCGAGGACGGTCGGCCTGTTCGCCGGCGCCGCGGCGGTGGTCGTGGCATGGGTACTGAACGAGCTCCGCTCGCGCGAGCCGCTGGTCGACATGCGGATGATGGCCGCCCGCGCCGTGTGGACCACGAACCTGGCCGCGTTCCTGCTCGGCGTCGGGATGTACGCCTCGATCGCGGTGATCCCGGCGCTGGTGGAGCTCCCCAGGAGCAGCGGCGTCGGGTTCGGCGGGACGGCGATCGCCGCCGGGCTGTTCATGCTCCCGACTGCTGCCGTGCAGCTCGTCGTCGGACCGTACACCGGGCGGATCGAGCGGCGGCTCGGATCGCGAGCACAGCTGCAGGCCGGGATGGCGTGCGTGCTGGTCGCCTACGTCGCGCTGTTCGACGCGCACACGACGACGCTCGAGCTGCTGGCGCCGACGATCGTCCTCGGACTCGGCCTCGGCCTCGGACTGAGCTCGCTCGCCAACCTGATCGTCGCGGCGGTCCGCCAGGATCAGACCGGCGTCGCCACCGGCGTCAACACCGTGATGCGGACTCTCGGCGGCGCGTTCGGCGCCCAGCTGGCCACGACCTGCATCACCGCCTCGGTCCGCCACGGCCTGCCGACCGACAGTGGGTTCACGCTCGCCTTCGGCGTGTGCGCCTGCGCGCTGATCGTCGGAGTCGTGAGCGCGCTGATCATCCCGCGAGCTAAGACTTGCGTTATCGAAACCAAGACTTGCGAAACGCGAGATCTTGACAAGCACACGCAAGGGAGTAAGCTGCCGAGCCGCCGGTACGCGCCGGCACGCCTTCGCAGGTTCCTCACGGCAGGGAGGACAGAGTGTCCGGTGGTTTCCGCTTCACCGTTGCTCGGCGGCCGATTCACGGCGCCGTCAGGTTGCTCGGTGTCTTGGCAACCGCATGGATCGCCGCGATGACGAGCATGGCGCCCGCGGCGGCGGCGAGCCAGCCGGGGCGCCCACGGCCGTGCACGCAATCGCCGGCGTCGGGGACGTCCACCCCCGGCCCGGTCGACCTGGTGGCCCACGCCACCTATGACGAGCTCGGACAGCCGCAGTCATTGCTCGGGACCGCCCAGCTCCAGGTGCCGTTCGCGTCGCTCGCGGCCAGCTTCGACAACGCCGGCATCACCGACGACACCGACAGAAATCCGAGTCCGGACTTCGAGGGATTCGACGGGGAGGGGACGACCTACTCGGCGCAGGGCCTGGCGGCGGCCGGGCTCGCGCCGGGTAGCACCGTCACCGCGGACGGTCTGAGCTTCACCTGGCCGGAACGTGGCGCCGGCGCAGCCGGACAACACGATGGCCGAGGACCAGATCATCCGGGTATCGGGCTCGGGCGCGAAGCTGGGCTTCCTGACCGCGGCCAACAACTCCCCGGAGTCCGGGTCCGGCACTGTCTATTACACGGACGGCACCACCTCGACGTTTACGCTCGACGTCGGCAACTTCTGGTACGCGTCGGGCCAGAGCGGCAATCCGTCGGGCGACCAGGTCGCGTCGGTCAACTACGCGAACTACCCGACGGGATCCTCCTGCCACACGATCTACGTGTTCGAGCAGTCGGTTCCGATCGACGCGGGCAAGCCGATGGAGGCGGTGGCCCTCCCCGCGCTCGGCAGCGTCCAGGGCTACAACCCCGCGCTGCACGTGTTCGCGGTCGGCGTCGGGGCCTGACCTCGGGTGGCGCTAGAGGCGCACGTCGAAGCGGCAGTTAGGCTAGCCCGGTGAGCCCCGACTCGGGCAAGCTGGCCGACGCCGACGCCGACGTCCCGGCCGAGCTGCGCCAGGAGCGCATCGCCGGCCTCGTGCAGGACCACGGGTTCGTGCGCGTGGTCGACCTGTCGGGCCGCTTTCAGGTCTCGGCGGTGACGATCCGCAGCGACCTGGAGGCGCTCGAGGCGCGCGGGCGGCTGCACCGGATCCGCGGCGGTGCGGTCCCGGCCAACGTCGTCCCCGGCGAGCAGCCGTTCGAGGCCTCCGAGCTGGACCTCGCCACCGGGAAGACGCACATCGGGGCGCACGCGGCGCGCATGGTCGCGAGCGGCGAGACCGTCCTGCTCGACGTCGGCACCACGACGACGGCGGTCGCGAGGGCGCTGATCGCGCGGACGGACCTCCGCGACGTGACCGTGTTCACGACCGCGCTCAACGTCGCCCTCGAGCTCGAGCGGGCCTACCCGCGGATCACCGTCGTCGTCACCGGCGGCACGGTGCGACCGCTCCAGCACTCGCTGGTCAACCCGCTCGCCACCGTCGTCCTCGGCATGCTGAAGGCATCGATCGGCTTCATCGGATGCAACGGCGTGGACGTGCGCGGCGGCATCACCAACATCAACCTGCCCGAGGCCGAGATCAAGCGAGCGATGCTGCTCGCCGCCCGCCGGCGCGTGATCGTCGCCGACGGCTCCAAGCTGGGCGAGGTCGAGCTGGCCAAGGTCTGCGACATCGACGAGGTCAGCCTGGTCATCAGCGACAACACGGCGGACCCCGCGGTCGTGTCGGAGATCGAGGCGGCGGGCTGCGCGGTCGAGCTCGCACCTTGACCGGAGCCGACGTGTCCGAGCCCCGTTCCCCGCCGCCCCGCCCGGACCTCGGCGAACTGCGCGACGAGGCCAAGCTTCGCCACGCGGCAGCGGAGTTCCCATCGATCGCACTCGCGCAATTGGCGATCGCCCGCGAGTACGGGTTCCGCTCGTGGCCGCGGCTGAAGTTCCACGTCGAGGCGCTGACCCTCGACGCCCCCGAGCGCGCCACCGCGTTGATCGCGTCGGTCACGTCCGCCGACCTGCGGCGCGCGTGGGCGCTCCTCGACGCCGACCCCGCGCTGGCTCGGCACGACCTCGCGTGCGCCTGCGCCGCCGGCGAGGCCGACGAGGTCTCGCAGCGGCGGGCGGCGCGGCCGGCCGCGGTCAGCGAGCCGACAGGCCCGAACGGCTGGGAGCCGATCCTGTACGCCTGCTTCTCGCGGCTGCTCCGCGGCGACCCGGAGCGGGCGCCGGGGATCCGCAAGGTCGTCCGCCGCCTGCTCGCCGCCGGCGCCGATCCGGACGCGTCGTTCATGCAAGGAGAGTGGATCCAGGTCGCGCTGTACGGCGCCGCGGGGATCGCCGGCGACCCCGAGCTGACGCGGATGCTGCTCGCCTCGGGTGCCAACCCGACCGACGACCGCGAGGGCTACCACGGGAACGAGGTCCTCTACCACGCGTGCGAGTTCCCCGACCCGACGTGCGCGATGCTCGTGATCGACGCCGGCGCGCGCCAGGATTTCGTCGACTACGACCTCGGACGGGCGCTCAACTTCCCGAACGCCGAGATGATCGAGATGTTCTGCTCCCACGGCGCGCGGGCGGACGCGGGCCACCTTCACCAGGCGGTCTGGCGCCGGCGGCCGCCCCGGACGGTCGCCGCGCTGCTGGACGCCGGCGCGCCGATCGACGCCCCGGACGAGCACGGCCTCACCCCGTTGCAGGTCGCCGTCCGCTGGGGCGAGGACGCGGTCGCCGCGCTCCTGCGCGAACGTGGCGCCGACGCGGCTGCGATCACCGACGACGATCGTGGGCTCGGGGCACTCGTCGCCGGCAAACAGCGCGCCGTTCCTGCCGGCGTTGCGCTCTCGATGATCGACGAGATGGTGATGATGTCGACCCAGGGCGGACATCTCGAGTCGATGCGCCGCCTGCTCGACGCCGGCGGCCGGATAGACGGCGACCCCGACGGCGAGGAGATCCCGCTCGGCCACGCATGCTGGCGCGGCCGCGTGGAGATGACACGTGACCTGGTCGAGCGCGGCGCCGCGCTCACGTTCCGCGACGGCGGCAGCGCGATCGGAGCCGCGCTTCACGGCTCCCGCCACTGTCACGATCCCGAGGGTGGTCCGACGATGCGGACGATCGACGAGATCCCGACCGAGCCCTACGCCGAGATCGTGCGGATTCTGCTCGCCGCCGGCGCGACCGTCCCTGAACGGATCGGCGACAACGGCGCGCGCGCCACGATGGTAGTCGCCGAGCTCGGCGTCGACCCACCGTTCTAGGTCCTGTGGCCTGATCAGCGACCCGCGGCCTGCCCGCCGTCGATGTGCAGCGTCTCGCCGGTGACGAACGTCGCGCGCTCGAGGTACAGAATCGCGTCGACGACGTCGCTGACCTCGCCCACCCGGCCCAGGGGGTGAAGGGCGGCCAGGCCGTCATAGGACGCGGCGTCGTGCAGCGGGGTCTTGATCACGCCGGGCGAGATTGCGTTGACTCTCACCCCGCGCGACGCGTACTCGATCGCCAGCGAGCGGGTGACGGCGGCCAGTCCCCCCTTGGTGAGGGCCGTGAGCGCGGACGGCCGCTGGCTGTCGGCGTGGTCGACGAGGCTCGTGGTGATGTTCACGATGTGACCGCTGCCCTGGCTGACCATCTGCGGAAGAACGCGCTGGGTTATGTGGAAGAAAGCCGTCAGGTTCACCGCGGTGATCGCGAGGTAGTCGTCGAGCGTGTAATCGGTAAACGGCTTGCCGATGAAGAGCCCGGCCATGTTGACCAGGCTGTCGATCCGGCCGAACCGACCGAGCGCCTCCTCGACAACGCGCCCCGCCGTCTCGGCTCGAGTGATGTCACCGTCGACCGTCAGGTAATCGGGCTCGTCCGAGGATGGCATCGACCTCGACGTCCCTACCACGGCATACCCGGCGTCGCGAAACGCCCTCACGAGGCCGGCCCCGATGCCCCCATCGGCGCCGGTAACGATCGCGACCTTGGCCGTGTGGGTGCTTGCGCTGTCTGTCATGCGTGATCGAACCCGCTCGCGCGGAATATACGTCCCGGCGGATCACGTCGAGCGCCCGAGCGAGCACCGGCCGGTCGTCGCCGCCGCCGCCGCCGCGGACCTGCATAGCGCGTCACCCGACCGATTCCGGCGAGACCGTGTCGTACTACGCACGCATGGCACGCGTTGAACGTCAAGGCCAGCGCGATCGCGCGCCGCTGTCGCGCCATGCATGTGATCCAGGTGAGCTGGGCTCCGCAGACGCCGGCTAGCCGCCCCCGGTCCGACGCCGTTTCGAGGCGCGAACCCGCCTAGCGCCTCGAGACCGTGGTCCCTTCGGGGTCGCTCAGCTCGTCGGTCGGCGCGTCGGCATCGGGGGCCGTGTCGCCATCGGTCGCCGTGCTGGCCCGGGGACGCGGCACGGGCTTGCTCGGGAGACGTCCGGCGCGACGGGCCTGGTCGGTGAGCAGGTACTCGATCTGGGCGTTGATGCTGCGAAGGTCCTCATTCGCCCAGCGCCGGAGCGCCTCGAACAGGCGAGGATCGAGTCGAAGCAGGAAACGTTTGCTCTCAGGCATCCAGGCTCACCTTATGTGTAGAGGGTGCCCGTGTTGATCACGGGGGTCGGGGAATGGTCGCCGGACAGCACGATCATGAGGTTCGACACCATCGCGGCCTTGCGCTCGGGGTCGAGCTCGACGAGGTCCGAGTCGGCGAGCTGCGCGAGCGCCATCTGCACGAGGCTGACCGCGCCCTGGACCATGGTCTTGCGGGCGGCGAGGATCGCTTCGGCCTGCTGGCGGCGGAGCATCACCTCGGCGATCTCGGGCGCGTACGCGAGGTGGGTCAGCCGGGTCTCGAGGATCTCGATGCCGGCCAGTTGCAGTCGGGCCTGGAGCTCGACCTGAAGGGCCTTGCGGACGTCGTCGACGTGCCCGCGGAGAGAGGTCGTTTCCGGTTTGTAGTCGTCGTAGGGGTATTCGCTGGCGAGATGGCGGAGCGAGGTCTCGCTCTGCACGGTCACGAACTGCTCGTAATCGGCGACATCGAACACCGCCTTAGCCGTGTCGGTGATGCGCCACACGACGACCGCGGCGATCTCGATCGGGTTGCCGCTGGCGTCGTTGACCTTGATCCGCTCGCTCTGGAAGTTGCGAACCCGCAACGAGATCTTCTGCTTCTTGGCGAACGGGTTGCACCACCACCACCCGGCCTCGGTCACCGATCCGATGTAGCTGCCGAACAGGATCAGCACCCGCGCCTGGTTTGGCTGCACGACGAAGAACCCACCGAACGAGAAGCCGGCGATGACGATCACGATGATCGCGAAGGCGAGGAGCCCCCCGTTCTTGCCGGAGACGGCCGCCAGCCCGATCCCCACCGCCAATGCCACGAGTGCCCCGGCCATCGTCGGCAGGCCGGGGATGACCCACGCGGCTCGTTGTTCGTGCGCCTGGTCCGATAACGACAGGCCAGGTTCCAGCGCCTCGCTGGCTACGTCTCGATCCGATATCACATCCATATTGTATCACCATCAATGACGTGATATCATGTCGCTATCGTAATCGAATCAAGAGGGATCGACAGGAGCCATGAGCACCCAACAACTGATTCAGGCAGAGGCCGAAACGGCTGTATCGGAGCCGAGCGATCGTTCGGCGCCGAGAGTGATCGAGGTTGCGCACCTGCGCAAGGAGTATGGGGCTACGGTCGCGGTGGAGGACGTGAGCTTCAAGGTCCACGCCGGCGAGATCTTCGGGATCCTCGGTCGCAACGGCGCCGGCAAGACCACGACGGTGGAGTGCATCACCGGGCTGCGAACCGCCGATCGCGGCGATATCAGCGTGCTCGGTCTCGACCCGCAACGGGACCGCCACGAGCTGCACGAGCGTGTGGGCGTGCAGCTTCAGGACAGCGCGGTGCCAGAGTTGATGAGGGTCGGCGAGGCGGTGGAGCTCTACGCCTCGTTCTACCGCGAGCCCGCCGACGGGCGTGAGCTGATCGCGACGCTTGGCCTTCAGGACGCGCAACATACGTACTTCAAGCACCTCTCGGGCGGCCAGAAGCAGCGCCTGTCGGTTGTGCTCGCGCTGATCGGCCAGCCCGAGATTGCCGTGCTCGACGAGCTGACCACCGGCCTTGACCCGGAGGCCCGCCGCGACACCTGGAGGCTGATCGAAGGGGTCCGCGCCCGCGGGGTGACGATCGTGCTCGTGACCCACTTCATGGAAGAGGCCGAACGGCTGTGCGACCGCGTGGCGCTGATCGACCACGGCCGCGTGGTCGCCCTCGACCGGCCGGGCGCGCTGGCGATCGCTGCGTCCACGAGCAAGCGGGTTCGCTTCACGCCCACGGAGCCGTTCTCCGACGAGCTGCTGTCGGCCTTGCCGGAGGTCAGCTCCGTCGAGCATCACGGCCCGGAAGTGGTGGTCGCCGGCTCCGGGGACCTTGTGACCGCGGTCGTGCTGGCCTTGCACCGAGCCGGGATACGCGCCGACGACGTGCAGACCGAGACGGCAAACCTCGAGGACGCATTCCTGGCCCTCACCGATGAGACGACCCACGCCGACACGAACGGAGCGACGCGATGAGCACCTCGGCCCTCAGCCTCAGCCCCCGACAGCGACGGGCGTTCGGCCTGCTCGTCGCCAGCGAGATCAAGATCGCCGTCCGCCGCCCGGTCGGGCTGGTCGTAGCCGTCGGCATCCCGCTCGCGCTGCTGGTGATCTTCGGCAGCCTCCCCGCGACGACCCGCCCCGACGCGAAGTTCGGCGGCATCTCGTTCTTCAACCTCTACGTGCCGACGCTGCTGGTGTTCGTGCTCATCGCGGTCGGGTTGATGACGCTTCCCCAGCAGTTGTCGGCCTACCGGCGGCAGGGCGTGCTGCGCCGGATGTCGACCACGCCGGTACACCCGTCCTGGGTCCTGGCCGCCCAGACGACGGTGAGCCTGATCCTGGCCGTGATCGGGCTCACGATCCTCCTCGGCGCCGGGGCCGGCGCGTACGGTTTGGCGCTCCCCCACGATGCCGGCGGATACTTCGTGTCCCTCGTCGCGCTGGTGCTCACCGCCGCGGCGACGCTCGGACTCGGCCTCCTCGTCGCCGCCGTGGCGGGCAGCCCGCAGATCGCCCAGGCCCTGACCGCGGCCTTGTTCTACCCGCTGGCGTTCTTCTCCGGTCTGTACGTCCCGCTCCAGGAGATCCACTCGCCGCTGATCCAGGACATCGCGAAGGCGTTGCCGACAGGAGCCGGCTTCAACGCGCTGCACGCCGGGTTCGGCGGACACAGCCCGGGCGTCGAGCCGTTGCTCGTGCTCGCGGTCTGGGCGGTGGGCTCATGGGTCATCGCCGCTCGCCTGTTCCGCTGGGAATGAGCGTCCGCATGGAGGCGCCCGGAGCCTCCCCGCGGACCGTTCACCCGCGACTGAGGCCCCGCCGAACCGGCGGGGCCTCAGCGGACGGACGACTCGACGAAGGCGAGCGTCTGGTTCTCGAGCCGCGTCTTCTCGCGATCTGACAGCGGCCGCAAGGGCCCGCGGAAGAGCACCGCGAGTCCGTGGACGGTGGCCCACGTCGGGTATGCGACCTCCGGCCGGCGGGTGGGCTGGAGCACGCCGGCCTCGACCAGGTCGTCGAGCGCGGCCTCGAGGTGATCGAACGGCCGCGGCTCGTCGGGCGCCGCGGCCGGCGGGTGCGCGGTCGCCGTGAATGCGGTGTCGAACAGCCCCGGCTCGGCGCGGGCGAACTCGAGGTATGCGCGGCCGACCGCGCGGAGCCGCAGTCGCGCCCCGGTCGGCGTTTGCCGCCCCGCGCGCACCCGGCTCATCCCGTCGGCCATGCGCTGCGCGAGTTGCCCGAGCGCGGCGTCGCGGACCGCCGCGAGCAGTGCGTCCCGATCGGCGAAGTGCCGGTAGGCGGCGTTGGGCACGACCCCGACCATGCGGGTTACCTCGCGAAGCACGACTGCATCCGGACCACCGGATCGAGCGAGCTCGAGGCCGGCCTCGACGAGCGCCGAGCGGACCGTGCCGCGGGGACGCGGTCCCCGGCGAGTTGGCCGATCACTCGACTGCACTGTTGCCTTGACCCTTGCGCATCGGTCGTCTCCTGGGCGCGGGAAAGACTAGTGGACAGCGTCCACATATGCGATATAGTGGACAGCGTCCACAAATCAGTTCGACGTACACAGAGGATCCAAACATGCCGCACATCGACCCCGCTCTCGATCGCAACCGCGAGTTCGCCGCATCAGGCGCCTACCGCGACGTGACGATCATGCCTAAGCTCAACCTGTTGGTTGTCACATGTCTCGACCCGCGCGTCGACCCGGCCGCGTTCCTCGGCATCGAGCTCGGTGACGCGGCCGTCGTGCGGAACGCCGGCGGTCGCGTGACCGACGAGGTCGTCCGCGAGCTATCGTTCCTCAGCCAGCTGATCGAGGGCGTGATTCCCGAAGGGCCGTTGTTCGAGGTCGCCGTGATCCACCACACCCAATGCGCGACGGGCGCGCTCGCGGACAACGATTTCCGCAACCGTTATGCCGACCGGATCGGCGCCGACCCGGACAGCCTGCTCGACGGAGCGGTGCTCGACCCCGAGGCCACGGTGCGCTCGGACGTCGAGCGGCTGCGGGCGGCTCGCTCGGTGTCGGAGCGCGTGTCGATCTCGGGCCACGTCTACGAGATCACGACGGGCCTCGTCGCCACCGTGGTCAGGGCCTGATCCGCGCAGGCCGTGCGCGGTGTTCAGGCGATGCTCAGGCCTGCGAGCCGGCAGGCCACCGGCGCCAGGTCGGCGGGCATGGCCAGCTCGCGGCCGGCGGTCACGCGGTACTCGGGGGCGGGGCCGAGCACCATCTGCCGGCGCCACACCGTGACCGTTTCGCCGTCGGTGAGGACCGCCAGCTGTTCGTCGAAGTCCGGATAGCTGACGCCGGTGCGCTTGGTCAGCCACACGCAGTGGCCGGCCAGCGTGTCGATCGTACCCGCCTATAGTGCATACAGGCCTCCGGCGCCGAAGCCGGCGGCGTGGGCGACGAGATCGTGGGCGTCCGCGTGCCCCGCGTCGACCGCCGCGTCGTTGAGGACGCCCAACGCGCTGTAGTCGTCGACCGCATACCAATCCTCATAACCGGCGCCAGGCATCCACGGGAGCCCTGTCACGCGCGCGGTGCCCGACGCCACCAGCCCGGGCACCGGCACGTCCCGGATCCGTCGGTGGAACGCGACCAGCAAGCGCTCGTACGGCTCGACCGGCTGACCCGCGCCAGGTTGGTGCCAGAAGAGGTACGCGAGCATCAGGTCCGCGAACGCCGGGCGACTTCCGCGAGGCGCACGTCGATGAGCTTCTGCACGAGCGCCTTCGGCAGCGCCCGGTCGACGGGAAAGTGCAGCGAGCTCTTGGTCATCTCGTGTCCCTCGAGCTCGCCGGCGAGCTGGCCGAGGACCGAGCCGCTGAACGGCAGGTAGCTCAGATGCGTCTTGAACGCGGCAAACCCGGCGACGGTATGTCCGCGTAGGCGGAACGCGGGGAGCCCGTAGGAGATCACCTGGTCTGCTTCCGGCACGACCTCGAGGATCGTGCGGCGCAGCGTCTGGAGGGTGGCGCGCTTCGGCTCCTCGAGACCACTCAGGTATTCGTCGACCTGTTCGCTGCTCATCTCACGGCTCCTGATCATTGTCGCGGTTGCCGTGCTCGTACACGCTGACGTGGCGCCAGCTCGACGCGGTGAACGGCTCGCCGTGCCAGCCCCCCGTTCTCTGACGGAGCCGGAGACCCGCGATGCGCGCCATCAGGTCGAACTCGGGCGGGTTAGCCAGGCGTAGGCTGATCGCACCGAGGGAGATGCCGTCGGCGCTGATGCGCACGTGGTTCTCGTCCAGCAACTGCGTGACGGGGTCGTAGCGTCCGATGTCGAGCGTCACCTCGTCGGCCGCCACGCGTTCGGCGTTGACGAACTGATGCCCGGGCCGCACCGCGGCGGTCGGCACGCGGCACTCGAGGACGAACACGCCATCGTCGGTCATGTGCCGCGCCGCGTTCTCGAAGCAACGCACCTGTTTGTCCTGGGTGAGCAGGTTGCCGATCGTGTTGTAGACCAGATACACGAGCCGGTACTTGCGACCCATGCTGGTGCGGGCCATGTCGCCGATGACCACGTGGACGTCCTCGCCACCGGCCTTCTCGCGCATGCGGTCGACCATGTGCTGGGATTGCTCGATCCCGTCGACCTGTATTCCCGCGCGCGCGAGCGGCAGGGCGATGCGGCCGGTGCCGATCGCGAACTCGAGCGCGTCCCGTTGACCGGCCAGCGGCGCGAGGAACGCCACCGTCTCCTCCTCGTCACCCCGCATCTCGACAGCGTCATAGCGCTTGGAGGTCTCGTAGCCAAAGCTTGTCGTTGGATCGAAGCCTTCCATCAGTCTCCCCTCGCAGTGAGTCGGGGAGATACGTGTGACTCGCGAACGGGCCACTGGAGCCGCGGCAGCTTGCGCTGCCGGCGGGCGGGAGTCGCGCCCGAGGACGCCGACTCGGCGGCGAGTCTCCGATCGGCGGCTTCACGGCGCAGCTGCTCCCGTCGGATCAGAGCGAGCTCGTATGCGGTATGGCTCATCGTGCCCTCCTTTGGGGGTGTTGAACGTGGCTCACGCGGCCAGTTCAACCGAGAACACAGGGCCTGCCAATGGATGTAGCGTATGGCTAAATGATCCGCATCGAGCTTGGCGTCGAAGACCTCGCGAACACGCGCTTCGGGATCTCGCCACTGACCGAGACCGTGTTCAGTCTCTGGGCTCTCACCGACCCGAGCCGTCATACGCTCCACCTGCCGTGGCTGCGCGCGGCTCGCGGCCGCACAGACCCGGCCGACGCTCGCCTGCTGCATTCGCTCGTCGGGCCGAGCCGCATCCCGCCCGATTTTCGCGGCAACCCGAGCCGCCCCGTCCCCGACTTCCTGACGCCGCCCTCGACGAGGTTCGTCGCCCGCTTCGACGACGAGCTGGCCGCCGTACGGGCAACGCCGCCGGCGATCGTGCGCCGCGATCTGGTGGCGACCCAGGCACCCGACGCGGTACCCGGCGAGCTACACGCAGCGACCGTTCCGGACGACGGCGCGACAATCACGCTGCGCGACGCGATCTGCGACGCCCTTCAGCGTCATTGGGAACGCTCCCTGGCCCCGGGCTGGCCGGAGATGCAGCTCGTGCTCGAAGCCGACACGACCTACCGTGCCCGCCGGCTCGCAACCGGGGGCGCCCGCCTGCTGTTCGCCGACATCCACCCCAACGTGCAGTGGCACGACGGCGTCTTGACCGTCACCGAGATGGTCGGTGACCACACCGTCGCGGCGGCCGGGCGCGGCCTGCTGCTCACTCCCTCGATCTTCGCCTACAAGCCCGTGCCCCCGCTCGACCCCGGCGAGCCACCCTCGCTCGGATACCCGAGCCGCGGCATCGGGACCCTGTGGAGCCCGCCGCCCCAGCCTGACCCCACCGCGCTGGTCGATCTGCTCGGCCGCACGCGAACGCTCCTGCTCCAGATGCTCGAGGAGCCGCTGCCCACCGTGGAGATCGCCCGCCGCCTCAAGGTCACGCCCAGCGCCGCCTCGCAGCACCTACAGGTCCTGCACGCCACCGGGCTCGTCACGCGCGCCCGGGACCGCCGGCACGTCCTCTATCGCCGGACTCAGACGGGCGATCAGCTCACCACGCCCGCGCCGGGTCGCGTCAATGCGATCTAATGACGAACATGCCGACACCACTCGAACTGCCGATTGAGGGCGACCTTCCTTCCCTGGCGGGCGCAACCGGATGGCTCAACTCGGAGCCGCTTACGCCGGCATCCCTTCGCGGAAAGCCGGTCCTCGTCCAGTTCTGGACGTTCACCTGCATCAACTGGCTCCGGACACTCCCGTATGTCCGCAGCTGGTTCGAGAAGTACCGGGGCGACGGGCTCGTCGTCCTCGGCGTCCACACCCCGGAGTTCGAGGTCGAGCACGACGTCGAGAACATTCGCCGGGCAGCGGAGGAGATGAGGATCGAGTATCCGATCGCGGTCGACAGCGATTACCGGATCTGGCGCGCGTTCGGCAACGAATATTGGCCGGCGCAGTACTCCGTCGACGCGGACGGACAGATTCGCCAGCACCGATTCGGCGAGGGCGAGTACGAGCACTCGGAGATCGTCATCCAGCTTCTGCTCGCGGCGGCCGGGGCCGACCAGGTCAGCCGCGAACTCGTCTCGGTTGACGGCCGGGGCATCGAGGCTCCCGCCGACTGGGACGATCTGCGCTCTCCTGAGACCTACATCGGCTACCTGCGCGCGTCGAACTTCTCCTCGCCCGGCGGCGCGTCGCACGATCGGCCCCATGACTACGCGCTACCGGCTGCCCTCCACCTCAACCGCTGGGCGCTCGCCGGCGATTGGACGGTCGGACGCCAGGCCGCGGTGCTGAACGCCCCGGATGGCAGGATCGCGCACCGCTTCCACGCGCGCGACCTTCACCTGGTCCTGGCGCCGGCTCCGGACGCGGGACCAGTGCGCTTTCGCGCGCTCCTCGACGGCGATCCGCCCGGAGCAGCCCACGGAGACGACACGGACGAGCACGGCGAGGGCACCGTCACCGAACCGCGCCTTTATCAGCTGATCCGGCAGCGCGGCCAGGTCGCTGAGCACACGTTCGAGATCACTTTCCTCGACCCCGGCGTGCGCGCTTACGTGTTCACGTTCGGATAGCGAGCGCCACGGCCGGATCAGGCCAGGCGTAACGCAGCGCGACCGGGGAGCCGTTGAGCCTGCCTGCCACCCCGCCGGGAGGCGGAACCGGCGCCCGCTCCACGCACCGCCCGCCTCGGGCGTCGTAGAACGCCCGACCATCGACGTTCTGCTCGAGCACCCACAGGTAAAACCCGGTACCGCGCTCGAGCACCGCCTGAGCCGTCAGCGCCAGTAGCCGGGAGCCGATTCCCCGGCGCTTCTCGCCGGGGACGACGTGAAGGTTGTCGAGCAGCGCCCCCCAGTGCGGATCGGCCTCGAACACGGTGTGCGCAAACCCAACCAGGCCGTCGCCGTCGTCGGCAACGATCGTCTGAGTGCGGGGGCCGGCCTCCCGCAACCGCTCGGTCCACAGGATTAGGCGGTCCCCATGCACGTCGCCGTCCAGGAACGCATCGGAATACGCGCCGCGATAGTGGCGGCGCCAGCTGTCGGCGTGAAGCGCCGCTATCGCCTCGGCGTCCTGGAGGCTCGCGGACCGAAACCGCGGTCGCTGATCGCGTGCAGGCTGGGAGTCGAACACGGCACGCAATGTAAGCGCTCGTCGGACGTCCGGTCCCATTCGTGAGTTACTCAGTGGTGACGTCGTTGGGTCATAAGTGCGCACTCGGCACTCCGCGGGCGGCGAACGTGGATTCGGGCACGCATGTGGGTCGTGTCGGTGATCTCGGCTGCCGGGGCCCCCTCGAGTGCGCGGTTATGACCCACCCCACCCGGGCCCCACGGCCGTCCTCACATTGCCTAGTCGACATCGAGTTTGGTGACCGGGTGGCGTGGCGTGGCGTTACCCGGTCACCAAATACCCTGGATTACCGTTACGCGAGGTCGAACCGATCGAGGCTCATGACCTTGTCCCACGCGGCCACGAAGTCCCGCACGAACGAGTTCATCGAGTCGTCACACGCGTAGACCTCAGCGATCGCGCGGAGCTGTGAGTTCGAACCGAATACGAGGTCGACGGCGGTGCCGGTCCACCTCGGCTCGCCCGTGACGCGATCGCGGCCTTCGAACACGTTCTCGTCCGAGCCGGGTTCCTTCCACTCCGTGTCCATGTCGAGCAGGTTCACGAAGAAGTCGTTGGTCAGCGTCCCGGGCCGGTCGGTGAACACGCCGTGCGGGGACTGCCCGAAGTTGGCGCCCAGGGCGCGCAGGCCTCCGACGAGCACGGTCATCTCGGGAGCGGTCAACGTCAGCAGGTTGGCTCGCTCCACCAGTTGTTCCATGGGCGAGTTCTGGCCTGCCTGCAGGTAGTTGCGGAACCCGTCCGCCTTCGGCTCGAGCGGGGCGAACGAATCCGCGTCGGTTTGCTCCTGCGTGGCGTCCGTGCGTCCCGGCGCGAACGGTACCGCCACCCCGTGCCCGGCATCTTTCGCCGCCTGCTCGACCGCGGCGCACCCGCCGAGGACGATCAGGTCGGCGAGCGAGACCTTCTTCCCGCCGGACTGCGAGCGGTTGAACTCGTCATGTCGGTGCCGCGGAAGGTGGCGGCCGACCCCCATGCGGTCGCGACCAGCTCGGAGATCGACAGCCCCGAGGCGAGGATCTTGCTCTTCAGGCCGGCGACGTCCGCGTCGTCGATCAGCTCGTGATCGACGGGCGGGACCGGGTCCTGCCACAGCTGCGGCTCGGCCGGAACCAGCGGGCCGAGGTAACGCTCGACCGGGCCCATGTCGCGGTGGGTGAGCTTGTACCAGGCCTTGGCGAACGCCTCTGCGAACTCGTCCGGATTCTCATAGAAGCGCCTCGAGATCGGCCCGTAGATCGGATCGACCTTTAGCGACAGGTCCGTCGTCAGCATCACCGGAGCGTGACTCCTGGACGGGTCGTGGGCATCGGGAACGGTGCCCTGAGCGGACGCGTCCTTGGCGGTCCACTGGTTCGCGCCGGCGGGGCTCTTCGTCAGCTCCCACTCGTAGTTGAAGAGGTTGTCGAAGAAGCTGTTGTCCCACTTGATCGGCGTCGCGGTCCACGTCCCCTCCAACCCGCTGGTCCAGGTGTGGGCGCCGTTGCCGTTGCCGTTGCCGTTGCCGTTGCCGTTGCCGTTGCCGTAGGAGTTCTTCCAGCCAAATCCCTGGTCCACGAGACCGGCGGCCTCGGGCTCGGGTCCGATGTACTCCTCGCCGACGGCGCCGTGCGTCTCGCCGAACGTGTGGCCGCCGGCGATCAGCGCGACCGTCTCGTCGTCGTTCATCGCCATGCGCGCGAACGTCTCCCGAATGTCCCGGGCCGCGGCGATCGGATCCGGGTTGCCGTTCGGCCCCTCCGGGTTCACGTAGATCAGGCCCATCTGCACCGAGCCGAGAGGGTTCTCGAGCTCCCGGGCGCCGCTGTAGCGCTCGTCGCCGAGCCACGTCTGCTTAGGCCCCCAGTAGACGTCCTCGGGCTCCCAGGTGTCTTCGCGGCCACCGCCGAAGCCGAACGTCTTGAACCCCATCGACTCGAGCGCGCAGTTGCCGGTGAGGATCATCAGGTCGGCCCACGAGATCTTCCGGCCGTACTTCTGCTTGATCGGCCACAGCAACCGGCGCGCCTTGTCGAGGCTGACGTTGTCAGGCCAGCTGTTGAGTGGCGCGAACCGCTGGGCGCCGGCGCCGCCCCCGCCGCGTCCGTCATCGATGCGGTACGTGCCAGCGCTGTGCCATGCCATCCGGATGAACAGCGGTCCATAGTGGCCGAAGTCCGCCGGCCACCAGTCCTGCGACGCCGTCATCAGCTCCATGATGTCCTGCCTCAGCGCATCGAGATCGAGCGTCTTGAACGCCTCGGCGCAGTTGAACTTCTCGCCCATTGGATTGGACTGGGGCGAGTGGTGATGCAGGACCTTCAGGTTCAGCTCGTTCGGCCACCAGTCGCGGTTCCTCCAGCCTCGTGCACGCCTCAGCGATCCTGCGCTACGAGCCTGACTCGAGCGCAACGGTGGTCGCCGGCTGGAGCGGCGGGGGGATCAGTCTGCCGCTCGGCCGACGCTTCCCGCTCGAGGGGGAGAACCTGACCGCAGAAGCGCATCGAACCGGAGTACCCCACCGCAAGGAGGATTACAGCGATGCGCCGGGGGCGAT
>Ga0116217_10001817_pt1 | contig 20149 bp, 9 predicted proteins | sample Sb_taG_6_FD_89697 | JGI IMG/M metagenome (GOLD analysis project Ga0116217, IMG submission 89697) | Peat soil microbial communities from Weissenstadt, Germany - Sb_50d_4_PS metaG | ecosystem: Environmental > Terrestrial > Soil > Wetlands > Peat | place: Germany: Weissenstadt | collected 2010-09-21 | reverse complement strand
CGCCGGTCGCGCTCTTCATTGGCCCGCAGTTCTAACCGGCGAAGATGTTCCCGCAGGGCGTCGCGCACCAAAGCGGACCGGTTTCGCCGAGTGCGCTTCGCGGCTTGGTCGGCGGCGTGCAACAGTTTTTTATCCAGCACAATTTGAACGATTTTCATATGTGGAATACATTCCACAGTATACTCCACATAGCAGACATTTCAATGCAAGTCGTAAGCGCATCCCACGGATTCATCACATCCAGCGAGTGATCACCCTCACAGACATCCCACGCGCCATCCGGCGAAAATGAAATCGGATTGGCCAAGGCAGAACTGTGCCCGTCTCCAGAGACGGACCTTAGATTTAGATATTGACATCGATATTGATATTGGGTGGTGGCGAGGCTCTACCCCGCCAGGCCGGGGCGAAGCCCCGTCACCACACGAACTGCCGCTCTTTGAAAACCCAGATAGCACCTGAAAGCTCTCCACCTGTTCCCAAATTGGGATCGCAGCAAACCCATTTCCCCTTAAGTCCTTATTCCGGAATACTTTGCCTGTAAGTCATTATTCTAGAATACTTTGGCAGGTGTACCTCGCCAACTCGATGATTCTACAATACATAGTAGGGGGGGTGGTAAGCGCAGGTCGGTCCCACGACCGTTCGCCACTCGGGGGAAACCTACAAGTTGCGCGAATCAACCCGTGTGTGAGAATACTGATGCTTCACTTTCGATCGTCACTCGATGCCTACCTTTGCCGCCATCGACATCGGCTCAAATTCCGTCCGTCTGAAAATTTCACGCCTGCAGGCCGGGCGCCTGAAAGAGATCCACGAAGATCGCGAAGTCACGCGCTTGGGTGAAGGCGTCTTCAGTGGCGGACTGCTTTCGCCCCAGGCAATGTCGGAAACGGTGCAGGTGTTGCGGCGCTTCCATCGCGCCATGCAGGAATGCTGCACCGATTCCGTGAGAGTGGTGGCAACGGCGGCGTTGCGCGATGCCCGCAATTCGCGCACATTTCTCGAGTGGGTGCGCTCGACGACGGGCTGGACCATCGAAATCATTTCCGGACTGGAGGAAGCTCGCCTGATTCACCTGGGCATTGTCTCCGCCAGTCGCTTGGGCGCGCACAGCGTTCTTCTGATGGACCTGGGAGGCGGTAGTTGCGAGCTCACGCTTTCACGCGGCGGACACATTCGGGATACGGTGAGCTTGCCGCTCGGAGCCGTACGGCTGACCGGCGAGTTTCTTCAGCACGATCCGCCGCGCAAGAGCGAACTGAAGCGGCTCCATGGATTTGTGGCGCGCGAGGTTACACGCATTCAAGATCGGATCAAGTCCGCACGAGTGGGCGGAGTGATCGCCACTTCCGGCACGGCAGCCGCGCTGATGGGTGTTGCCAGCCACCTGGCGCGCCCCAGGAAGCGCCGGCCAGCGACTTATGCCACGCGCGAGACAATCCGCCGCATTGCCAAACAGATTACGCGCCTGACGTTGGAGCAGCGGCGGAAGGTTCCCGGGATCGGTCCGCGCCGCGCCGAAATTATTTGTGCCGGTGCGCTTGTGTACGCAGAGTTGTTGGAACGATGCCATCTCCCCGGTTTTCGTTATTCGGCGCTGGGGCTGCGCGATGGCATCCTCGCGCAGATGGCGGCGGAATACGATCGCAGCACCAGATCAGGCCGAGCCATTGAATCGGAGCGGTGGGAATCGATCAAGCGCGCGGTGGAACATTACCGGGTCGACCTGCATCATGCCTTGCATGTCCGCGACTCGGCGTTACTTCTATTTTCCTCGTTGAAGTCGGTGCACCAGCTTCCAGCAGAGTTTTGCGAATGGCTCTCGGCAGCGGCCATGCTTTACGAGGTTGGCGACTACGTAAACCGCAACGGGCACCACCGTCACACTTACTACATCATCGCCAACTCGGAAATCCTGGGATACACACCACAACAGCGGCGGATCATTGGTTCGATCGCGCGCTACCTGGGAAAGTCACGGCCCACGCCGGGAGACGGCCCGATGAGCGCCTTAAGCCCAGAGGAGCAGGAGAATGTCGAAAAAGCGTCGGTATTGCTCCGCATCGCACGAGCTTTGAATATGGGAAGAAGCCAATCGGTGGGGAAAGTTGCAGTCTCGGCGCGTAGCGGCCGAGTCTCCATGAAACTGACTCCACGCGGAAAGGCAAGCGTCGACCTGGAGGTATGGGCGATTGAGAAGGATGGCTCCTATTTTCGCGAAGTCTTCGGGCGCGAGCTTTCTGTAGCCGCCGCGTGAAGGGTGCGCAGAATGCGGGGCGTAATGCACCAGCTCAGCGAGCCGGAATTGCGCCGCATTTCGACTTTGGCCACAGCGCCTTTCTTCAGCTCAACTACCGCTTCGCACCCACTGTCGCTGATCAGGCGTCCGAGAAATTCGCGCAGGTTTGGATTATGCCCCACCAGCAGCATCGAATCCTGGCGCGCATACTTCTCCAGCATCTTCTGAAACTCCGAGAAGCCGGCCTGCGGGCGGAGCGCGTTCTCCATCACCAGTTTGCCTTCGTGCCCCATTTCGTTGCCCACCAAAGCCGCGGTTTGCGAGGACCGCTTTAACGGGCTGGAGACGATGATTTCCACCTGCACGCCTAAAGCAGCCAGGGCGCGCCCGATGTATCCGCACTGCTCGATGCCGTCTTTATCGAGGCCGCGCTTTTCGTCCTTCTTGGCGCTGCTCAACTGTGTCCCGGCACTGGCGTGACGTAAAAAATAGAGAAACATTCGGGAGCGACTATTCCTTTCCGATCAGAACTCGAGAGGAGCGCCGCGGGACGGAAGATGGAATGTCCTCAGGCGTCCTGGTGCCTTCCGCAAGTGCAATGAGAAAATCCTGGGAGCTGAAAGCGGCAGAGCCTCGAGGCGGTCTCTTGCTGCGTCCGCGCGGCGATTGCCAGGGACGCAGGTAGCGGCCGTCCTTTTGGAGGAACCTGGATTTCACGTTATCGGCAAGATACGCCGCCAGAATCTCGTGCATCACGCGGTCGCGCAGTAGCGGGCTCTTCAGCGGGAACAGGACTTCCGCGCGCTCGTGCAGATTGCGATTCATCCAATCGGCGCTGCCCACGTAGACTTCAGATTCGCCGCCGTTCTCGAAGTAGAAAATGCGGCTGTGCTCCAAGAACCGGCCCACGATGCTGCGCACGCGGATGCGGTCGCTGAGGCCACGAATCCCCGGCCGCAGCGCGCACATCCCGCGCACGATCAACTCAATCTCGACACCGGCCTGTGACGCGCGATACAGAGCCTGCACAATATTCACGTCGAGAAGAGCGTTCATCTTGGCGATAATGCGCGCGGGACGCCCCAGGCGGGCATGTTCGGCCTCCCGCTCTATCAACTGCATGCACTTATCGGCCAAATCCAGAGGCGCTACCAGCAGCGGCCCGTAGTTAGGGTGCTCAGCGTAGGCAGTCAGAAAATTGAAAACGTCGTGAACCGCACTGGTAATTTCGGGGTCAGCCGTGAGTAAGCTGAGATCGGTATAAATACGCGCGGTGGTCGCGTTGTAGTTTCCCGTGCCCAGGTGCGCGTACTGGCGAGTTACGCCATCGGGATCGCGCCGCACCAGCAGGCAAAGCTTGCAGTGCGTCTTCAGACCAACCAGCCCGTGGAAGACCTGCACGCCGGCATCCTCCAGATCGCGCGCCCAGCGGATGTTCGAGGCTTCATCGAAGCGTGCTTTCAGTTCCACCACCGCCGTGACTTCCTTGTGTGCCGCGGCCGCCATCAGAGATGGAACAATCAGCGAATGCTCGCTGGTCCGATAAAGGGTCTGCTTGATGGAGAGGACGCGCTCATCTTCGGTGGCCGACTGAATGAAGGACAGGACGGCATCGTAAGAATCGTAGGGATGGTGCAGCAGAACGTCGTGGCGGCGCAACTCCTCGAATAGATCGTGGGACTTCGCGGTCAGCCGCAACTCACGCGGCACGTAGCTGTGAAACTTCAAGTCCGGCCGCGCCGCGGCGTCGTAAATATTGAACAGCCGGGAAAGGTTTACTGGACCGTTGACCGGAAAAATCTGCCAGGGATCAAGTTCGAACACCGTGCCCAGGCGCTCGATGATCTCGGGATCGGCCTCGGACTCGATCTCCATCCGCACCGCGTCTCCCTTGCGGCGGTTGTGCAATTCAGCGCGCACCGATTCCAGCAGATTACGAGATTCTTCTTCCTGCAGGTAGAGGTTGCTGTTGCGCGTCACGCGGAACGCGGCGGAAGAAACGATGTCGTAGCCCTGATACATGCGCGCGGCATGGTGGACAACCAAGTCGGCCAGAAAGATGAAGTCGATGGTCCCCTCCGACGGCAGGCGGACCAGTCGCGGAAGAGCCCGTGGAACGGTTACGACTCCGGTGTAGGTGAGCGAGGAGCGGCGTCGACGACGCAGCAACAGCGCTACACACAGCGCCTTGTTGATCACGCGAGGAAAGGGATGCGCCGGGTCCACCGTTACCGGGGTGAGCAGCGGGTCGAGTTCCCGTTCGCAGTAGTCGTCCGCGAACGCCAGCCCCGCTTCATCGAGGTCTTCGATGCCGAGGACGCGAATTCCCTGCTCCGCCAGTTCCGGCCGCAGGCGTTCGTTCCAGCACGAATACTGTTCTTCGACGAACTCGTGGGTTGCGTCTTTGATCAGTTCCCGCTCTTCCACCATGGTGAGCCCGTCGGCGGTAGTGGAGTTGTGGCCGTCTTCGAGTTGTTGCAACAGGCCGCCGACCCGGACCTCAAAGAATTCGTCCAGATTGCTGGCGGTAATGGCCAAAAATTTCACGCGCTCGAGCAACGGATTGCGAAGGTCCCCGGCTTCTTCGAGCACGCGCCAATTAAACTTCAGCCATGACGCTTCGCGGTTCAGAAGGGTGGCGCGATTGTTCAGAGTTTGTCGAACCATATCGTACGGATCTTCGTGGTAGACGGGGGTGTTTGCTACGCAGTATGAAGCCTGATCACGCGTTGTCTGCCCGACTCGAAATAGTATACCAAGTTGACTGGGACAGCTGGGCGTCCGTTCAGGCTCAAACTTTTCCAGTAAATGACGAATCGCTCCAGTGCGAGTTCAGCACTGGAGCGATTGAGGCCATACCGGTTTCGCACGCGCTACGGCAAATAGTAGCGGAACGACGTATAGATGATGTTGTCGATTCCGTGCGGCGTGACGGAGCTGACGGGCGTCGTCGAAGTGTTGACGCCCGCGTACGCGTTTCGGCTTACGTAGGAATACTGCGGGCCGAACTGGAATCGGCCCTTGGGACCGTTGTAGGGTTTGATCCAGAAGCCGAACGTACCCTCCATGACGCTCTGGGTTTGGCCACTGCAGCTGCCGACCCCGCCAAAATTGTAACCGCTCGGGCTCGACGCCGAAGGCAAGGTCTCGGTGTAGCATCCCCCGTCAGCGTAGGCTGCTGATCCTGGAACCACTCCGTCCGATCCGTACCCCACCGTCTTGCCAGTGCCAAGGGTGTCAACCTGATAGTGGTGCCCCACATAGTCCTCGCCGCCATAGAAGTACACGTCCAACTTGGGATAGTGAAATTCGAGCGTGGCCAGACCCTGATAGGTGCGCAGCGGAACCAGCCTGCCATAGGGATCGACGGTGGCGTCCGGCAAACCCGACGCGGCGTACCGGCCCAGACCGTTCCCGTAGAGGGCGTGAAGGCCGAAATCGACGTGCTTATTCATTACGGAGAAACGGGCGTTCCCTCCCACTCCGCCGCCGTTCTTGGAGTAGTTATAGGCCCCTACCACGGAATTGACGATGGCACCGCCGGCGCCGGTATCGCACAACGTCGGGTCTTGCGTCCCTACCGCACAAGGATAAACGCGGTCGCGGAACCGGCTGAAGACACCGAAAACTTCGTAGTGGCCGAAACCGGGTTCAATGGCCGCCTTAACGATGATGTCCGGCATGGCGTTGAAGGAATAGTTGGCGGCGTTGGTACACGTAGTGGCGAAGGTGGTGGTGTTAGTGGTGCAAGCAGTGATGCCGGGATTGTAGAGTCCGGCGCCTACACCGTCACTGCCTAAGGCAAAGTTATTGTTGGCGTTGGTTGCCGTGAAGGTCGTCTGAGGATTCTCCAACGCGGCGGCCAGCCAGAGGTGATTATTGAAGTTCTTGGCTACGCGGAAGCCCCACTGCCGTGCAAAACTGAAGCCGACATTATAGTTCGGGTCAATGGTCATAGGCCTGGCTGTGCTCAGGTTGTCAATTCCCTTCCTGTTTTCGGTCAACAGGGTCCACATTTGACCGCCGGTGAAGGTCCAGCCATTGCTCAGGCCAGCTTCAGCCCAAGCCTGCCTTTGACGCAAGACGTAGCTGTTGGTCTGGTTGTTGTTTGAAGAAGTGCCAGCCGCGAGAAAGTCAGCTTCGTAATAGCCGCTCAGCTTGACGTCGGCGATCTTGCCTACAGCCAGCATCGTGATTTGCGACTGGCGGCCGGAACCAAAGAATTCGGAAATCGCGTTCGCTCCGCTTCCGGGCATAAAAATGCTGTTAAACGCAGTGGCATCCCCGCCCGTCGCCCGAGTGCGATACACCGATTCACCCGCCAGGAATCCGCCAGGAGTAATCGTGATTCCCTTGTAGCGGATGGCCACCGGGTTCTCCAACTCCGCTTTGATGCTCTTCTGAGTCTCCTGCAGAGTCAGCGCGGAGTTCGTAGCGGTGGTCTTCAGGTCGGTGACGTCACTCTTAAGCGCCATAACTGTTTGCTGTTGCGCTGCGGTTTGAGCCACCGCAGTGTCCGCGTTGGTCTGCGCCTGCGTGGCCGCAGCCTGGCTCTGATCGAGCCGCTGTTCCAACGTCTGAATCTTTTGATCGCGGCTTTGAATTAAATCCGTCAGCTGCTTGATCTGCTGCTGCTGGGCATCGATCGCCTGTTTCATCTCACCGAGCTGGTCTGCAACGGTCGGTCCAGCTTTTTTGGCAACCATTTTCTTAGGGGAACTCTTCGCCTTTGCAGGGGCTGCCTCTTGCTGGGCCTGGGCCGCGATCACGCTCCCCGCGAGCGCCATCGACAGCATCACAGCCATCATTCGTTTCATCGTTCCATCTCCTTGAAGGAAATTAAGTTGCATACGTCAGTACGGAGCCATGACCAACGGCATTTTCCGCTCGCAGTCATTTTGGTGAACCCTCAGCCTAGACTGCTGCTTGTTAATAGCAGGTTACAGTTTGTTGAATATTCGGTGAATCGGATGAACTGCCCCGTACATTAGTGCAGGCAAGAGAATGGACATGAGTCTGCCGCCGCCTGGTTGTCATCGACCGGAAGTTGAAACAACGGCGATTCGCGCTGCATGCCACGACTCCTTCAACCACAGTGAACGAAGTTCATCTACTGATTGATTCCGTTCCGAGCTTGAGAATCTTCTGTTCTTCGAACTGCAATTTGATGCACACCCTACCCTGCTGTGAGCTTTAGCCGATTACAGCAACTTGCTAAAAGCACGAGGATTAGCGGATTTGCGATACCTGGCGGGGATGGAGCGGCAAGTGCTATCTCTGCAATGTAGATAATGTCCATTATATCAATGGACATTATGGAATAATCGCCATCGATGCCACTTTCTCAAAAGGGACTCTACCCTCCGTCCGGGCTATGACGAGCCTTACGCGCCATCACCACCGGGGCGGCGGCTGCCGGCAACACCTGTTTTCTATTGTTCCCCCACGACTATTGTTCGCCGAACACTCAAAAAGGAGAGCATTGCGCTTTATGAAAGCAACGAAACAGCTGTTTCTCACGGTTCTGACGCTGGCGGCACTTTCGGCCGGCGCTTGGTCACAAACCTCGGACTCCGCCACACCGGCTCCAAAAAAGAAGCACCATCCCGTAGCCGCGGCAGCAGTGCAGTCGCCGGTCACTGCTGCCGACGTTCAGGCTCTGAAAGACGCGCTGGCCGCCCAGCAGCAGCAAATCCAGCAACTGAGTCAGCAACTGCAGCAGACTCAGCAGAACTGGCAGCAGGCGCAGTCAGCCGCGGCCGACGCTGCCAGCAAAGCCGCTGCCGCTCAAGCCCAAGCCAGCCAACAGCAGCAGGCCGTTATGGCGCTCACGAGTGATGTCACTGACCTCAAGACAACCACCAGCAACACAGCAATGGCGTTGCAAGAGACAACGAAAGAGGTCAAGAACGTAGCCCCGCAGTGGGAGACCCCCATGTCGATCCATCTCAAGGGCATTACCATCACGCCGAGCGGATTTGTGGCCGCCGAATTTGTGCGGCGTTCACGAGAACTGGGAGCTGATCTTCCGACTCCCTTCAATTCGTTGACCATGCCCGGCGCCTCGCAGAGCGAACTGCCCGAATTCTTCGGCTCCGCCCGCCAGTCGCGGCCCGCGGTCTTTGTCGGGGGTCGCTTGAACAATGTGGAACTTTCCGCCTACGTATCCACCGACTTTCTCTCCGCGGGCGTTACCTCTACCGCCACCCAGACCAACAGCTACACTCTCCGCCTCCGCCAGGCTTGGGGCCAAGCCAAGTTCAACAACGGCTGGAAATTCCTCGGCGGCCAGATGTGGAGTCTGGTGACCGAGAACAAGGCGGGAATCGCCCCCAGCGATGACTTGGGTAAAGTCAACGATGCCCGGCCTTCGACGATCGACCCGGGTTACAACGTCGGGTTCAGTTTCGCGCGGCAGTATGGCCTTCGCGTAACGAAAGACTTCGGCGATAAGGTGTCGATCGCTTTCGCCATTGAAAACGCGCAAGGCACGCTCACCTCGCATGGCAACGCGAACAACTTCCTGCTAGGCGAAGCGGGCGCCAGCAATAGCTACAACGCGACCTCCAACTACACGGCCAATCCCGCGCCCGATCTCATCGCTAAGATCGCCTTTGATCCCGGTTTCGGGCACTACGAAGTCTTCGGCTTGGTTGATCGATTCAACGACCGCGTCTACCCGTGCGTGTTGAACTACGCGACGCCGGCCTGTGGCAGCCTGACTGCCGCTCCGACCGCCGCAATCAATGCTTATAACGCCTCGAAGGAAGGTGGGGGCTTTGGCGCCAACGCGCGCTGGACCTTCGCCAACAAGCACGTGGTTTTTGGCTTGCATGGCTTCGGAGGTAGCGGCATCGGCCGTTATGGGGCAGCCCAGCTCTCCGACATGTCAATTAACGCCGACGGAACGATTCATCTGATCAAGGACCTCCAGGGCTTGACCACGCTGGAGTGGCACGGCAAGAAACTCGACATCTACTCCTACGTCGGAGCGGAGTACGCGGGCCGGACCGACGGTTCCTACGTCTCGCCGAGCACTGGCAAAACGGTGTACGTCGGCTACGGCTCGCCCTCCTTCAACAATTACGGTTGCTACACCGAATTGCCTCCTGCCGTGAACACCGGCTTCACTCCCACTTCACCAGCCAATTGCACCGGCGACACGCGGGCGGTGATCGAGGGTACGGCCGGCTTCTGGTACACCTTCTACAACGGGCCCAAGGGCAGGTTCCGGTTCGGCTCGCAGTACTCTTATGTGACGCGTCAGACCTGGTCTGGCGTCACATCCCTGCCAACCGTCACACCAGTAACTTATGGATCGCCGGAAGGGCTGGACGGGATGGTCTTCACCTCGTTCCGCTACTACCTGCCGTAAAGCCGAAGATGGTCCCGCGTCAGTGGTTTGACGCGGGACCATCAAGTTTAACGGCCCCAGGTTTGACCGGCAGGCACAAGAACGTCTAATTAGCCGCTCAATTTTCTGAGGGGGCGCCTTCCCTTCAGGACGCCGCCGGCCCGGTTTTGGCTTACTCTCCTTTTCCGGGCCGGCGACGCTACTTTTGAAAAGAACCTGAGCCGGCACTCCACGCGTCAAACGCAAATTGCTACCAGTGACTTGCGTTATCTGGCTGTCCTTGGGTGCTCATGTATAATTTGCTGGCATTCGATCCACAAACTGGATTTGAGATGAGTATGCTAGGATACTCTCGGGCACGAGTAGGCTTCGCGTCGGCGTGCCGGATCGCAGTCGTTGTTCTAGCCATCTGCGCTCTCACGGTAAGCCTTGCTACTCGCTACACAGTACTAGGTCCGGAAGTCCAGCCAGAAGTCCGGAAGACCACGACTGTGAAATCGCAGTCCCTGGATGGCCAGCGGCAGCACCTGCTTGGCGACGGACTCCAGTGGATGGCTCCCGCTTCCAGTTTCACTCTCTTTCAACCGCCGCGTCCTTCCGTTTTTACTGTCTTGGCGGTGGTCCTATCCATCAATCTGAACTTCGAGACTTGGCTCTACAACCGCCCTCCTCCTTCCTCCTAAGTTCGACGTTTTGCCAATCCCTGCTTCGTACAATCAGCCCCAGACCGCCGGCGTGGCTTGATCGGGTCCGGGCTAGGTGCGAGAATCCTCGACGTCAAAGTTCGGCCGCAGGTGGGGGCAAGCGGCGCGTTGTCCGGCGTGAGGCTGTCGGCCTGAATTTTTGTAGGGCCGACCACTAATTTGCCAGCGCTAAGTTAGAAATGGGTGACTGTGGGCATGCGTAAAGCATCATCTTTAATTCTGGATGGAAGAGTGGCGGCCATTGCTCTGATCGCGGTCTGTCTGAGTGCTGCCGAAGGCTGCGGTCATTCCGGTGGCTCGTCTCCATCTGTATCCGCCGATGCACCTATGCCTGCCGCCGTCGTACAAGTTCGTCGCACGCCGCTTTCCAACACACTCTCCATCGCCGGGGAGTTCACGCCCTATCAGGAAGTGGAGCTCCACGCCAAGGTCGCGGGATACATCCGGAACATCAACGTAGACATTGGCGACCACGTCCACAAAAATCAGGTACTCGCCGTTCTTGAGATTCCCGAGTTAGTAGCGCAGTTACAAGCTGCCGCCGCGGGCGTGCGCCATAGTCAAGAGGAAATTACCCACGCTCAGAATGAAGTAAGCCGCGCGGAAGCGGAATACGCTGCGCTGCATGCAGCCGCAGTGCGATTGAAGCAGGCGTCAGAGACGCGTCCCGGCCTTATCGCGGAGCAAGAACTGGACGACGCCACCGCCAAGGATCGGTCGGCGGAGGCACAGGTGGAAGGCGCCAAGTCGGCGTTGGCAGCTTCCCGGCAGCAATTGGAGGTCTCGCAGGCCGACCAGCAGCATTATGCCGCGCTCTCTGAATATTCGCGAATTACGGCTCCGTTTGATGGTGTCGTGACTTGGCGATACGCCGACACCGGATCCCTCATTCAGGCGGGCACTTCCAACGTGAGTTCGGCGCCAGTCGTGAAACTTTCGCAGGTGAGTGTATTGCGTTTGCGAATTCCCGTACCTGAGTCTCTAGCCGCCAGCGTGCATGATGGTGAGCCGGCCGATATCCGCGTGAAGGCAACGGATGAGCACTTTTCGGGCAAGGTCACGCGCTCGACCAACTCGCTCGACCGGTCGACTCGTACTATGCAGGTCGAAGTGGACGTGCCCAATCAGGACAATAAGCTGACCCCCGGAATGTATGCGGAGGTGGCATTGCGGGTGCAAAACGATCCGAACGCCCTGAGCCTTCCCTTGCAGGCGATTAATCGAGGAGAAGGCAAGACCACAGTGCTCCTGGTGAATTCGCAAAACCACGTGGAAGAGCGCGAGATTCGCACCGGAATCGAAGGCTCCGATCGCATTCAGGTCCTATCGGGGCTAAATGAGGGCGACCGCGTTATCGTGGGCAACCTTGGGGCGTACCGGCCCGGACAGCATGTCGATCCCAAGATGAGCACGATGGCGGACCAGAAGTACACCGCGGAACCGGGAGCGCATTAGACATGCCCGGTTTCGCCATAAGATATCCGTTTTTCATTATCATGCTGTGCCTGATCATCGCAGTCGTCGGCGTGACGACCGTGGCGCGCATGCCGGTGGATCTCTTTCCGAATATCAACATCCCCGTGGTGGTGGTCGCGACGTTCTACTCAGGGATGCCGCCGGAGCAGATCGAAGCGAACATCACTAACCCATTCGAGCGTTTTTTCACCCTGGGAAGCGGCATCGACCATATCGAGTCGCGTTCGTTGACCGGGGTCAGTCTTATCAAGATCTACTTCCAGCCGGGGACCAACCCGGATGCGGCCGTCAGTGGCATCTCAAATCTGGCGATGGCGCAATTGCGCCGATTGCCACCGGGCACACTGCCACCAGTGGTCCTCAAGTTCGATGCTTCCAGTTTGCCGGTCTGTTTAATTACGTTGCAGGGCCAGGGTTTGAATGAGACGGAACTGCACGATCTAGGGCAGTTTAACGTTCGCAACCAGATTGCCAACGTGCCTGGAGCCTCAGTGCCACAGCCCTTCGGCGGCAAATACCGGCAGATTCAAGTCTACGTTGACCCGCTCAAGCTGCAGGCCCATCAGTTGAGCCTGATGGATGTAGTGCGCACGGTGAACGAGGCGAACGCAATCCTGCCGGCAGGAGACGTGCGAATTGGCCCCAAGGATTACAACATCTACACCAACAGCCAGTTGCCGACGACCGCGGAGATTAACCGGCTGCCGCTGAAGTCGGAAGGCAATGCGGAATTGATGGTGGCCGATGTCGGCCACGCCGAAGACGCTGCCGCCATCCAGACTAACATCGTTCGCGTGGATGGCCAAAAGTCGGTGTATCTGCCCATTCTCAAGCAGGGGGGAAACAGCAACACCATCGCCATCGTCGACGGGATCAAGAAGGCCGTGCGAGACCTGCTCGATATACCCAAGTCGCTCGCGACCAAAGTGGTGTTCGATCAGTCCATCTATGTAAAGACAGCAATTTGGAATGTTTTGCAAGAAGGCGGCATCGGTCTAATGCTGACTGCGGCCATGATTCTCCTCTTCCTGGGCAGTATTCGCGGCACCTTCTCCGTCATGCTTTCGATTCCCTTGTCCTGCTTGGCGGCATTTTTGGCTCTGAATGCCACCGGCGGAACCATCAACACCATGGTGCTGGGCGGCATCGCACTGGTGCTCTCCCGCCTCATCGATAACTCAGTCGTCGTCCTGGAGAATATCTTTCGCCACCTGGAGATGGGAGAGGCTCCCGCCATCGCGGCGGAAAAGGGGGGGAACGAAGTTGCCTTGGCGGTTTTGGCGGCCACGCTCACCACCGCCATCGTTTTCTTTCCCGTGGTCTTTCTTTACGGGGTCAGCCGTTTTTTATTTACCGCGCTGGCTCTGGGGATTGTGCTCTCCCTTGGCGCATCGTATTTCGTGGCGATGAGCGTGGTCCCGCTTTTTTGCGCCCAATTTATTCATAGCGCGCATGAAATCGGGACCGAAAGCGCGGGTTTACTACAAAGGGTTCTGGGGCCGTTTAACCGGGGCTACGAAGCGATTCTCAGAATCTATGACCGTGCCATTGAGGCCAGCCTGGCACGGCCAAAGTTAACCGTCGCCTCAATTCTGGGAGCCTTCTGTCTGAGCTTGGCGCTTTCGCCGCTGTTGGGAGTGTCGTTTTTTCCGCGTACCGACCCGGGGCAATTTGTCATCAATATCAAAGCTCCGACCGGATCTCGCCTTCAGCTAACCGATGCCTACATCAAGCGGGTTGAGGAGGACATACGCCAGGTTGTTCGGCCCGCCGATTTAGACATGATCGTCTCGAATATCGGCATCACGCCGGATTTTTCGGCGATTTACACGAGTAATTCCGGAGAACATACGGCCTTCGTCCAGGTCAGCCTCAAGAAAGAGCACGCGGTCGGCAGCTATGAATACATGCGCCGCGTGCGCTCGAAGCTCGCCCAGGATCTCCCTGAACTCTCCACTTACTTTCAGTCTGGCGGACTGGTGGATTCAGTCGTCAATCTCGGTTTGCCCGCTCCCATCGACATCCAGGTGAGCGGCAACGACCAGAAACAGGCCTATGCCACGGCGACGGAGATGGCGCGGAAGATTCGTGGCCTCCACGGAGTGAGTGACGTGCTGATTCCGCAGGACTTGGATTACCCCGGCATCCAGCTCGATATTAATCGCGAGATGGCTGCGCGCCTTGGACTATCCGCTCAGGAAGTTACCGACAATGTGATCACGGCGCTCGCCTCGAACGGTATGATCGCTCCCAGCTACTGGGTTGATCCCAACAACGGGAATAACTATATGCTCACGGTGCAGTACCCGGAAACCCAGGTTCAATCGCTACTCGACCTGAAGCAGGTGCCACTACATGCGGAAGGCAACGCGAGCCCAACCGAGCTGGAGGCAGTATCGGACTTGACGATGATCAATACACCGACGGAGGTGGACCATTACCAGCTCCGTCGCGTCATCGATGTCTATGTTGCGCCCGCCAGTGAGGATCTCGGAAGTCTTGCCACGAAGGTCGATAAAGTGATCGCCGGCACAAAACTGCCTGAGAACGTGCGCGTCACCATGCGCGGTTCTGTGGAGGGCATGCGGCAATCATTCCGAAGCTTCGCCATTGGTCTGGGATTGAGCATCATTCTGGTTTATTTGATTCTCATGGCGCAGTTCGCCTCGGTGAAAGATCCGTTCCTCATCTTACTCGCCGTGCCTCCCGGCTTTACCGGCGTGATTCTGTTCCTGCTGCTCACCCGCACTACCGTCAACGTCATGTCTCTGATGGGCGTCATGATGATGGTCGGCATCGTAGTGTCAGATTCGATCCTGATTGTGGAATTTGCACGCGAACTCCGTCGTCAGGGGCAGCCGTTGCTGGAGGCACTGAAGAATGCCTGCCATGTTCGTCTTCGTCCCATCATGATGACTACGTTCGCGACCCTGCTCGGACTCATTCCTCTGGCGCTCGCCCTAGAGGCTGGCAGCGAGCAGTATGCACCACTGGCGCGCGCCATCATCGGTGGACTAAGCCTCTCTTTTTTGGTGACGTTGTTTCTCGTTCCGGCGGCGTACCTGCTCATGCATCGTAATGAGGAACGCAACTCTTCGGAGACGGCATGACGAGGAAAGCTAGCCTCGAACATTGCCTTCAACTCCCGGTGATGGGAGCGCGTTAAGGATGTCTACCTTTGCGATCAAGTACCCGTTCTTCATCATCACGATCTGTCTGATTATCGCCGTCGTGGGGGTGACCACGGTTGCACGTATGCCGGTGGACCTGTTTCCCGACATCAACATCCCAGTTGTAGTAGTCGCTACGTTCTATTCCGGCATGCCTCCGGAACAGGTTGAAGCCAACATCACCAACCCATTCGAACGTTTTTTCACTCTAGGCAGCGACATCGATCATATCGAGTCGCGCTCGCTCACCGGGGTCAGCCTGATCAAAATCTATTTCCAGCCCGGAACTGACCCGGATGCAGCCGTCAGTGGCATCTCGAACCTGGCGATGGCGCAATTGCGGCGATTGCCTCCGGGCACCCTGCCACCAGTCGTACTGAAGTTTGACGCTTCCAGTCTGCCGGTGTGTTTAATCACATTGAAAGGCCAGGGACTGAATGAGACTCAGTTGCACGATCTGGGACAGTTCAACGTTCGCAACCAGATTGCCAACGTGCCAGGAGCATCGGTGCCACAACCCTTCGGCGGCAAGTACCGGCAGATCCAGGTCTATGTTGACCCAGTGAAGTTGCAGGCTCATCAGTTGAGCTTGATGGATGTGGTGCGCACCGTGAACCTGTCGAACACGATTCTGCCGGCGGGGTTTGTGCGGATCGGACCCAAGGATTACAACATCTACACCAACAGCCAGTTGCCCACGACAGCGGAGATCAACCGCGTGCCGCTGAAGTCGAAAGGCAATGCGCAGTTGATGGTAGCCGATATCGGACACGCCGAGGACGCTGCTGCCATCCAAACGAATATTGTTCGCGTGGATGGGCAAAGATCGGTCTATCTCCCCATCCTCAAGCAGGGCGGCGACAGCAACACCATCGCCATCGTCAAGGGCATCAAGACCGGGGTGGGCGATCTGCTGGATGTACCAAAATCTCTCGTGACCAAGGTGGTGTTTGACCAGTCTCTCTATGTGAAGACGGCGATCTCAAACCTGGGCAGCGAAGGCGGTATTGGTCTGGTGCTGACCGCTTTGATGATCCTGATTTTTCTCGGCAACGTCCGCGCCACACTCGCGGTGATGCTTTCGATTCCACTCTCCGCGCTGGCTGCATTCCTCGCGATAAATGCCAGCGGCGGGTCGATCAACACCATGGTCCTCGGAGGACTCGCGCTGGCTTTCTCGCGTCTGATCGATAATTCGGTGGTGGTGCTGGAAAACATTTTCCGTCATTTGGAATTAGGGGAAACGCCCGAGATTGCAGCCGAGAAGGGTGGCCGCGAGGTGGCAATGCCCGTGCTTGCCGCCACCTTCACCACGGCGATTGTCTTTTTCCCGGTCGTCTTTCTTTATGGAGTAAGCAGATTTCTGTTCACCGCGCTTGCCGCTGCGGTTGTCTTTTCCTTGTTTGCGTCCTACGCGGTAGCCATGACGGTGGTGCCTCTGTTTTGTGCTCACTTGATCAAGTCGCCGCACGGCGAGGTGGCGCACCACAGGGGGAATAACGCGTTCGCACGTTTTGTCCGGTGGTTTAATCGCCGCTACGACCGCATGCTGATGCACTACGACATCGCCGTGAGGCGCAGTCTCCTGCGCCCATTGGCAACGTTTATCGGAATCCTCGGCATTTGCCTGTTTAGCCTCGCGCTCTATCCGCTCCTGGGCCTGGGCTTCTTCCCGCGGACTGACCCCGGCCAGTTCGTAATCAATATCAAGGCGCCTACGGGCACGCGCCTCGAATTGACCAATCAGTACATCAAACATGTTGAGGAGGACATTCGTCAGGTCGTCTCGCCGCGAGATCTGGACATGATTGTTTCGAACATCGGAATCACTCCGGATTTCTCGGCGATCTATACCAGCAATTCCGGACAGCACACGGCCTTTGTGCAGGTCAGCCTTAAAAAGGAGCACGCGGTTGGCAGTTATGAATACATGCGGCGGGTGCGCGCAAAACTGACGAGTGATCTGCCGGAGCTTTCGACGTACTTTCAATCGGGAGGACTGGTGGATTCGGTTGTCAATCTCGGCTTGCCTGCTCCCATCGACATCCAGGTCAGTGGCAATGACCAGAAGCAGGCCTATGCGATTGCAACCGAGATGGCGCGGAAGGTTCGTGGCATTCACGGAGTCAGCGACGTACTCATTCCGCAGGACTTGGACTATCCCGGCATCCGGCTCAAGGTGAACCGCGAAATGGCTGCGCGCCTCGGGTTGTCGTCGCATGAAGTTATCAACAATGTGATTACGGCGCTGTCTTCCGACGGCATGATTGCTCCCAGTTACTGGGTCGATCCCAGCAACGGGAATAACTATATGCTCACCGTGCAGTACCCGGAATCGCAGGTCAATTCCATTACCGACCTCAAGCAAATACCGCTGCACGCCAAAGGCAACATGAACTCCACCGACCTCGAAGCCGTATCGGACCTGGAAATGATCAACACGCCCACCGAGGTGGACCACTACCAGATTCGCCGCGTCATTGATGTATATGTTGCGCCAACCGGTGAAGACCTCGGAGGTCTGGCCAGCAAAGTAGACAAAGTGATTGCCAACACCAAGCTGCCCGAGAACGTGCGCGTCACCATGCGCGGATCCGTGGAGGGCATGCGGCAGTCGTTCAAGAGCTTCGGCATTGGTCTCATACTGTCGGTCATCCTGGTTTATTTGATCCTGATGGCGCAGTTCTCCTCGTTCATCGATCCGGTGATTATCCTGCTGGCGATTCCACCGGGCATCACGGGCGTCATCCTGTTTCTGCTGGCAACGCATACCACCGTCAATGTCATGTCGCTGATGGGAGTCATCATGATGACGGGGATCGTAGTCTCAAACAGCATCCTCATCGTCGAGCTCACGCGATCTCTGAGAAGAGAAGGCATGCCGATCGAGGAAGCGGTAGCGACTGCCTGCCGGGTGCGTTTGCGGCCAGTCTTAATGACCTCTTTGGCGACGATTCTCGGCATGATTCCGATGGCCCTTGCGCTGGAGGCGGGCAGCGAACAGTATGCTCCACTGGCGCGGGCCATTATTGGAGGGCTCACCATGTCGGTTATTGTGACCGTTTTCATCGTGCCCGCCGCATATCTGTTGATCCATCGGCGAGAAGAAGAGCCGGCGCCAGCCGCGCAATGATAGCGAGGTCATAAGTAAAACCATGAAAATGAAAACACTTTGCATTGCGTGCATCGCGCTTGTGCCCTATGCCGGATATACGCAAAACTCGCAGATCGCCCCCCAACTAATAGTGCAGAGTTTGCCTTCTGCCCCGGTACCGCAGCCAATTCCAAATCAATCCGCGCCCATGGCTGCAAATGGGCATCCATCCTCCGATTCCCCGGCTAACCCCGGGATACCGCTGTCTCTGTCATTGAAGCAAGCGGAGGCGCTGGCGCTGAAGAACAACCCGCAAATATCCGTGGCTCGGCTGACGGCTCTAGCTTCCCACCAAGTCACGCGGGAAGTGCGTTCAAGTTTGTGGCCGACCGCAACTGGCGACCTGACAGGCGTAGATTCCAAAGACAACAGCCGCATCACCGCTGGTGGACTCAACAATCCCATTATCTATGAGCGCGCCGCCGCGGGTGTCTGGGTGAGTCAGTTGATTACGGACTTCGGACGCACCTCGAATTTAGTCTCAAGTGCCAACCTCGCGGCCAAAGCCGAGGATCAAAACGCCGCGGCTACGAAAGAGCAGATTCTTCTGGCTGTGGATCAAGCTTTCTACGGCGCGTTGCAAGCGCAAGCAGTGCTGACCGTGGCTCAGCAAACCGTACGTGCACGGCAGAACGTTACTGATCAGGTAGAAGCATTGTTTAAGAGCAAGCTGAGGTCCGAACTTGATTTCAGTTTTGCGAACGTCAACCTCGCTCAAGCCAAGCTGCTGGTCCTGGACGCCGCGAATAACGAGAACGGAGCGCTCGCCACACTGGCTATGATTCTGGGCTATTCAGGCACGCAGACTTTTCAGTTAGTCGAGGACGCGACCGCCATTACTGCACCTTCCAGCAATGTGGATGAGCTTATTTCTCAGGCGCTGGCGGCGCGTCCGGAAATATTATCGCTGGGATTCCTGGAGCAATCTGCTCAAAAGTTCCACGCCGCCGAACGCGATTTGTTTCTACCAAATATCCATGCCATGGGCGCCGTGGGCGACACACCTGTGCGCAACCCGGTTCTTTCCAATTGGTATGGCGCGGTAGGTGTCAATGTTGAGATCCCTTTGTTTAACGGTTTTCTCTACGCGGCAAGGTCGCGGGAGTCGAGTCTGAAAGCGCAAGCGGTCCACGACCGTCTGCTGGATCTTCGCAATCGGATCGCACGCGATGTGCGCACCGGCTGGCTCAATGCGAATACTGGTTACGCGCGACTCAGCGTCACTCAGCAATTGCTGGATCAGTCGAATCTGGCGCTCGATCTTGCCCAGACACGCTATCGCTTGGGGCTAAGTTCCATTGTGGAGTTGAGTCAAGCACAGCTCCAGCAGACGCAAGCCCAGATCAGCAACGCTCAGGCGGCCTACGATTACCGCCTCGCTTTGGCAGTCCTGCAATATGAGACGACCGGCTTTTAGGGAAAGCCTGGGTTGCAAGGTCGAAAGGCTCTCCGGCCTCGATGACGTTAACCATCACCTAGATCGAGACCATCGGGCAGGAATGCGCGGCGCACTACTTCCGGCGGAATCTCAGAAGAGCATTCGCGTCGTGAGCACCAGCGCATGATTGTAGGTGTGGAATCGTGAGGTTGCGATCTGCATTCCTCCACCGAACATCAGAGCGAGACGATTGCGAGGATCGCGTTCCAGCTTAAACTTGCTGAGCATCAGCCCCGGCGTGACAAAGTTCTGTTTACGGCCGTCGTTGGGACCGCCATGGTAGAAAGTCGCGTTGTTCTCGATCTCCGGCCAAAACAACTTGCCGATGTGATACTGCGTCACCGTGTTCCACACCACGACGCGGCCGAGTTTCGTTGTGTCGTCCGCTGGCAGGATTGCGCCCAGCGCCGATTGCACGTCGAACTTTCCGAAGCCCTTGCCCGCGCATAACGTAGGCGAAATTGTGGACGCGAGACTTCCGTTCTTGTAGCTGCCGGTGGGCATGGTGCCGGCCAGGGAAAAACTCACTGAATAGTTTCCGCCCTCTTCGTTGGCAGCCGCCAGACGGTACTTCAGCAAAAGGGAAACATCGCCAAAGCCATCCTCGGCCT
>Ga0116217_10001809_pt1 | contig 20207 bp, 12 predicted proteins | sample Sb_taG_6_FD_89697 | JGI IMG/M metagenome (GOLD analysis project Ga0116217, IMG submission 89697) | Peat soil microbial communities from Weissenstadt, Germany - Sb_50d_4_PS metaG | ecosystem: Environmental > Terrestrial > Soil > Wetlands > Peat | place: Germany: Weissenstadt | collected 2010-09-21 | reverse complement strand
TTTCTCCCCAAAGCACGCTAACTTTTCTCTGCACTGTTCTGTGCCTCCGTAGATTTTGTCTAACCAACTCCAATCTAACGGATTAAGCACGGAACAGTGCACATCAATCTACGAATTCGGGTTGAGTAGGTGAGTGCGGTGCCGGCCGGGTTCAGCTTGGTGACGAACGCGCCCGGACACGCTTTCAGCGAGGTCTGGAACGCGTCAGGAGTTGTCGGAAAGTCGCTTGAACAGGCGTCGCCTACGACGTAAGCGTTGCCGGATGAATCCACGCTGGCACCGTTTCCCCCATCAGCCCTGCTGCCGCCAAGATACGTGGAGTAGACAAGCGCTGAGCCACTTGGGTTTAGCTTCGTCACGAAGGCGTTCTGAGCGCCTGCCAGTGTGGTCTGAAACGCCTCTGGGGTCGTCGGGAAGTTGCTAGAACCCGCCGTGCCCGTCACGTAGGCGTTTCCTGAGGAGTCCACAGCGATGCCGCCGCCGAAATCTTCGCCGCTGCCGCCAAGATACGTGGAGTAAGCGAGGGCTGAACCGTCAGGGCTGAATTTGGTCACGAAGGTGTTTTGGGGGCCAGCGAGTGTAGTCTGGAACGCCCCCGCAGTCGTTGGAAAGTTGGCGGAGGTGGTTTCGCCCTCCGCGTAAGCGCTGCCCGAAGAATCGATAGCGACACCGTAACAGTACTCTACGTTGCTTCCACCAAGGTATGTGGAGTAGGCAAGGGCCGAGCCGCTAGGATTCAGCTTGGTGACGAAAGCGTTTTGGCTGCCTGCCAATGCTGTCTGGAAGGCCCCCGGAGTCGTCGGGAAGCTCGTGGACTCGGTCCATCCGGTTACGAAGGTGTCGCCCAAACGGTCCACGGTGATGGCAAAGCCGAGCCCGCTATAGCCACTATAGGCACCAGCACCGCCGAGATAGGTGGAGTAGACAAGCGCTGAGCCACTTGGGCTTAGCTTCGTGACGAAGGCGTTCGAACTGCCTGCCAGTGCTGTCTGGAAGGCCGTCGGAGTCGTCGGAAAGTCGCTGGACTGGGTCAATCCGGTTACGTATGCGTTACCCATGGAGTCTACGGCGATGCCCTCGCCTACATCAAAGACGCTGCCGCCAAGATAGGTTGAGTAAACAAGCGCCGAGCCGGCGGGATTCAGCTTGGTGACAAAGGCGTTATAGGCCCCTACTACCAGTCGGGTCTGAAACGCCTCTGGCGTCGTGGGAAAGTCGGCAGAGTTGGTTCCGCCAGTCACGTAGGCGTTTCCTCGGGAGTCCACGGTAACCCGACCCGTTTGGTCGTGGCCGCTACCGCCGAGGTATGTGGAGTACGTTAGCACGGGGTCAATCACGAGTGGCTTGCTGTGATCATAGGCGCCCACCTTGAAGGCCAATTCGCGAGCGCCATTCAGGACGTACCCTCCGGGGATCTCACGTCGCCCGCCGCTACCTACCTGATAGATCAGCGGCTTGCGCAGATGGACCTCGCCGCTCTCCACGGCGATGTCCAGATTGCCTTCCGCGTCGAGCGACAGTCTCTTCGAGCCTTCAAGCCGCAGCTCAATTCGACTCGCATCGGCAGCCGGTGCCACAACGAAGTCGTGCTCGAGTTGGCGCTGGTTGCCGTAGAAGACGAGGTCCACGCCGGGGTAGACGCCTTGGTATTTCACCTTGGCGTAGGTGGGCACGTTGGTCCGCCATTTGTGTGGATCGTTGCCGATGAAGTAGTTGGCCTTGCCGGGCAGTTCCTCTTCTCCCTTCGCCTTTGCGACCGGGTTCGCACCTACGACCCTCATTCGCAAAACCGTGGAGGTCCCCGATGGTGTGTTGGCCGTGTGGGGTTGTAAGCCTCTGACGGACGGCTCCAGGTTCGGGATCAGAGGTCTAGGAAGGCCAGTTCCGCTTGGCAAAAGACACCGCAGGCTTTCCGCCGGGCACGACGTCGACGCCGGGCTTCCGAGGTTGATAGCCAACTCGTCCTCCCTGGAGGACGTATCCCCCACAGAGGCACAGCATGAATACACAGCTCTTCCCGAGGATTCCTCGATATGTCATAGCGCGCTCCTTATGTTTGAACAGCTTAGGTTGGACCGAAGCAACCCCTCACCCGGCCCGCGGCCGCTTGTAAAAGCGCCGACGTGCGCCACCCTCTCCCCCGGAGAGGGCCATGCCGCATTTCGTCAGGCCACAGAGTGACCATTGTTGGCACGAATGCACCTCTTGGTGCGAGTTGCAGTCGACAACCCCACTTTGCTAAAATCCGCTTCATGCCGGGTCGAATCCATCCTGCACACGATCCGGGCGCAGGGGAAAGTATTCGGGAAGGGTTCCGAATGTCCTTGAGAAATGCTTAAGGATTTCTGAAGGTTTGCATGTCCGGTCAGCTTGTCCGCTTCTACGAATTCGGCCCGTTCTGCGTCGATGTGTCGTCGCGGGTGCTACGGCGCGGGAGCGAAGCTCTGCCGATCGAGCCAAAGGTCTTCGATACGCTTCTGGTATTGATTGAAAACCACGGCAAGGTGGTGAGCAAAGAGGAGTTGATGAAAGCGGTTTGGGGACCGGACACCTTCGTTGAGGAGGGCAGCATCGCCCGTAACATTTCGCTATTGCGGAAAACCATAGACGAGGGGCCCAGGGACACCCAGTGCATCGCAACATTTCCGAAACGTGGGTACCAGTTTGTTGCAGTAGTGAGGGAGGTGGGAGACGGGGCAGTCGTAGGGGCGCCCCTTGTGGGTGCCCTAGCGGAAACTCGCCACGACGGGCACCCACGAGGGGTGCCCCTACAAGTACTTGCGGGAGGCGTGGCCATTTTGGCGCTGGCTCTGGGCTACTGGTTCGTACGTCCGCTGCCGGTGCCGGCGGTCCGTGGTCATCAAGCGCTGACCCATGACGGTCGAGAGAAGCGCGGCCCGCTGCTTACGGACGGGCCTAGACTCTATTTTGGGGAGAAAGTTGACGGCAAATGGATGCTGGCCGTCGTGCCAACCGAGGGCGGTGACGTCTCCTTACTTCCCCTTCCTTTATCCGATGTCAGGATCTCGGACATTGCGCGCGACAGGTCAGATTTGGTTGGATGGGAACCAATACCGAGGAGCGAGGGAGGGAGGCTGCTGGTTTGGCCAGTTGCGAGCGGAGCTCCGGAGATCCTGGACGGCTTGCGGGGCATATTGCCGACATGGTCCCCTGATGGAGTCAGTATTGCCTACAGCGATGGCATTCACACCCTATTCGCGGCAGGACGGCACGGGGAAAGCCCGCGAAAGGTGGCGTCGGTCGAGGGGCAGCCAGCAGACCCGCGCTGGTCGCCGGACGGAAAATTCTTGCGCTTTTCGCAACGAGACGCCAGGAGCGAAGTAGCGTCCCTTTGGGAGGTCCCGGCGGCGGGAGGCCAGCCTCGCCCCTTGCTTCCCGGGTGGAAGTATTCGGCTGGGCGACCTACATGGACTGCTGACGGGAGTTACTCTCTCTTCGCGTCGGGCCCTGCCGGCGTGCCAGACGTCTGGGCGCGGCGTGAAAACTGCAACCCGTTCCGCTGGCGGTGTCGAGAACCGTTACGAATCACCGCCGGTCTCGGCGACATTGTCAGCCAGCTCCCAAGCCGCGACGGCAAGAAGCTGTTCGTGCTCGGCGGAGCATACAAGAGAGAGTTACTACGGTACGACCTGAAGTCGGGGACGTTCGCGCCGTATTTCCCAACTGCGATCGCCAGCGACGTGGACTTCTCTCCCGATGGAAAGTGGGTAGTATACGCGCGCTTGCCGGAGCGTACGCTGTGGCGAAGTCGGCTGGACGGAAGCGATGCCGCCCCGCTGACCGTCTCCGGAGCGGAAGCCTACTCGCCCCATTGGTCGGCCGATGGGAAGCAAATCGCGTACATGTCAATTTCTCCGCAGAACCAGTACAAGGCCTGCATCATCGCCGCCGACGGCGGGCAGCCCCAACAGGCGGTACAGGGAGCAGGAGAAGAAGGCGTCCCGACCTGGTCTCGGGACGGGAACTTTCTGGTCTTCGGGGACACCTTACATGTCGGGCATGCTTCCAAAATGGCTATTCACCTCTTGGACTTGAGAAATCATGAACTCTCGACTTTGCCGGGCTCGGCAGGGCTTTGGACGCCTCGCTGGTCGCCTGACGGGCGCTACATCGCCGCTCTCGCTTTGGGCGACGAGGCGAAGGGGCAGTTGGCTGTTTGTCCATCGATATTGCTATTCGACCTCAAGGCACGCAGGTGGGCCACCTTGGTGAAAATTTCGCCCATCGTCAATCTCGCTTGGTCGCGCGACAGTCAATATATATACTTCATTGCTTCTGGATCCGCGCTGGAGTTGTACCGGGTGAGAGTAGGCACGAAGAGGCTTGAACACCTGTCGAGCTATATCGCTTCCCAAGGGGGCGGGGGAGACTGGATCGGCGTGACGCCCGATGGTTCGCCCCTGGTCATGAGGGATACCATCATCGATGAAGTGTACGCCTTGGCCGTGCAGTGGCCTTGAGGGCAGGCGCCATGTAGCGGGTGTCAGGTGTTAGGGGATGACCAGCGCGCGGCATGTCGGCCGCATCGAAGATTCCCGATTTAAGATTCCAGACCAAAAACCCTTGCGCGCCGGCAGAAACCTTGGGGACAGCACTTGAGAGGCGATCTTCGTCTCTATGGCTAGACCACAGGCCGTTATTCGTTCAGGCCTTGGCTCTCTCCTCCAAGACGCGGCGCAGAAGGGGCAGGGCGGCTCGATCCTTTTCCTGGCCGGTTTCTTCTTTCGTCTTAATCAAGCTTTCCAGCGTCGAAACCCGAACTTTGAGTGCGGGACCAATCTGCATTTCTACAGTTTCTTGGAGAAGCTGGTTGTAATCGCGACCCTTTCCGATCGTTCCAAGCAGGTCGAGCGGCCCGAAGCGGGTCATCAATAGCTGATGTCCTTCAGAGGCAAGATGGGAAGGGCTGGGTTTCATTTCATGGCGGCCGGGAACGCGATAGTGGGCGTCCAACTTCTCCAGGGCTGCGCAAAGGCGGGTGAGATTATCCGGCTCGCGGGAATGGACGACGTCGAGATCAAAGGTCGCCAGCGGGGCGCCGTGGAGAACGGCGCAAACCCCGCCCACAATGATGAAATCGACCCCGTAACGGATGAGCGTTTCGAGGATCGCCACGTAATCAACTCTTGGCGTCTCCATCTCGGAGCCTCAGGAGAGATTTCACTGATTGCTGGAGGACTTGCAGGCGCTCGGCAGGGGTGAGTGACAGCATCCAGCGAATCAGGGTCAGGTCCACACCGTCGTCGCTGTAGGTCTGCTCGATTCCAGGCTTACGTTCATTTTCGGTATCGGGACTCACTGAGGTGTTTTGTGCCATAGCTGTCACAATCTCGAGCCGATTTCAATTGTATCAAAAGCCCCCTCACCCGTCCCGCTCCGGCTGATGAAAGCGCCGGCAGCGGGACACCCTCTCCCCAGGGGAGAGGGCTGCGTGTTCCCTGGCGAGGGCCGTTCACTCAAATCTATTCCTCCCCTAAGCACTCGCCACTAGCCACTGCCTTTCTCACGCCCAGTAGTTGCGGTCGAGAGAGCGGTACTGAATGGCCTCGGAGATATGGTCAGTGCCGATCGAGTCCGCGGCGGCGAGGTCGGAGATGGTGAGCGCCACCTTGAGGATTCGATCGTGGGCGCGGGCGCTCAAGCCCAAGCGCGACATGGCGCTCTCCAGCAAGCGTTCGCAGTCAGCGGAGATGTTGCAATACTTGCGAATCTGGCGCGAGCTCATTTGCGCGTTGCCGTAGATTTTCTCGCCGGCGAAGCGGCGCAACTGCCGCTGTCGCGCTTTGATGACGCGCTCACGAATCTCCTGTGAGGTTTCGCCGCCTGAGTCCTGCCTCAGCTCCTGATAGCGGACGGCCGGCATATCGATGTGGATATCAATGCGGTCGAGCAGCGGGCCGGAGATTTTCGAGACGTAACGCTGAATAAGGGGCGGGGTGCAGGTGCACTCGCGCGAAGGATCGTTGAAGAACCCGCACGGGCAGGGATTCATCGCGGCGGCCAGCATGAAGCGTGACGGGAAGGTCAGGGACATAGCGGCGCGCGAGATGGTGACCATGCCGTCCTCGACGGGCTGGCGCAATACCTCCAGCACGTTGCGTTGGAATTCCGGCAACTCGTCGAGGAAGAGCACGCCGTTGTGCGCCAGGCTTACTTCCCCCGGGCGAGGCACCGCGCCTCCGCCGATCAATCCGGCGTCCGAAATAGTGTGGTGGGTGGAGCGAAAGGGGCGAGTGCCGACCAAGCCTCCCCCGGGCTCAAGCAGCCCGGCCACGCTGTGGATCTTGGTGGTCTGAATCGCTTCATTAAAGGTCAGGGGCGGCAGGATGGTGGGGATGCGTTTCGCCAGCATGGTCTTGCCCGCGCCGGGCGGGCCAATCATCAGGATGTTGTGGCCCCCCGCAGTAGCCACTTCAATGGCGCGCTTGGCGTGAAGCTGCCCTTTGACGTCGCGGAAATCCACGCTGTACTGGCTGGCTTGAGCCAGCAGGGCGGCGCTGTCCACCTTGGCCGGCGCGAACTCGCGCGTCTCGTTGATAAAGTCCAGGGCCTCGGGCAAAGACCGCAGGCCGTAAATCTTCAACTCTTCCACCACCGCCGCCTCGCTGGCATTTTCCAGCGGCAGCACCATCCGCTCGAAGCCCTTCTGCCGCGCCATGGCGGCAATCGAAAGAGCGCCCTTAATCGGGCGCAGGCTGCCATCGAGCGAAAGCTCGCCCAAGAACAATGTGTTCTTGAGGTCTGCCTTCAAGACAACACCTGTGGTGCCCAGAATTCCCAGGGCGATCGCGAGGTCAAATCCGGAGCCTTCCTTCTTCACATCCGCTGGAGCAAGATTCACGGTGATCTTTTGGAAGGGAAATTCCAGCCCGCAATTCCTGATGGCGGATTGTATGCGTTCGCGGCTCTCGCGAACCGCGGCGTCGGGCAAACCCACCGTGGTGAAATTGGGCAAGCCAGCAGAAATATCGACCTCGACCTCAACCGGGTATGCGTCGATGCCGAAGACGGCGGCACTGAAAGCTTTGAAAAGCATGGGAATGCATTCCGGCAGCAAGATGCATGCAGGGAATGGCAAGCCGTGGGCTGCACTCGCCACGAGTGGAGAAATGGCCCGCCCTGCCCTTGCCGATGATCGGCCGAGCATGCCTCTCGAAGCTCGGGCCGGATGACTCTTTCGTGCCTGGCGCTGAGCCCTCAAGAGGGGTGGGAGTATACCAGAACAAACAACTTGACGTCCCGGAAATCGCGGCCCGTGTCACCCCTGGCGCGGGAACATCGAAAACAGGGTGTTGACATTCTACATCCTTGGATGTAGAGTGCCTACATGGTGAAACTCAAGAAAGAACTCTATCAAAATCGCATCGAGTTGTTGCAAGGCACCCTCGACATGCTCATCCTCCAGACTTTGCAGTGGGGGCCGCAGCACGGCTACGCGATCAGCCAGTCAATTCGCGGCCGCTCGGGCGAAGTCTTGCAGGTTGAAACGGGGTCGCTCTACCCGGCGCTGCACCGGCTGGAAAAGCAGGGTTGGGTGACCTCGCAGTGGAAACAAACGGAGAGCAACCAGCGCGCCAAGTTCTATCGCCTGACTTCCGCCGGCAAGAGGCAGTTGCTCTCGGAACAGGCCCGCTGGAGCCAGATCGTCAGCGCCATCGCCGGGATCATGAACCCTGCGGCGAGCGGGAGCGGCTAGTGGTTCGGGCTGTGAAGGAACGGATGTCATTCTGAGCTGCGCCTCGTGGTGGATCGCAGGAAATGATCAGGGCAAGATTCCTCGCGGAGTTTACCCTGAGCACCCAGAGCGAGATTCCTTCACTTCGTTCAGGACAGGCTCCTCGCGGAGTTTACCCTGACCGGCAGAGCGAGATTCTTCGCTCCGCTCAGAATGACAAGCGAAGGGCTCAGGACGACAGCGAAGGGCTCGGAATGACACCGCTGACTAAAGGCGGAGAGCCAAGTGGAGATGCTGGTGATTAGCGATCTTTGGTTTCGCCTTCGAGCGCTGTTTCGACGCAAGTCCAGGGAAGAGGACCTGGAAGAGGAAGTCCAATCTCATTTGCGCATGGACGAGAGGGAACATATGGCGCAGGGTGAATCTGCCGACCAAGCTCGAACCGCCGCGCTGCGCGAATTCGGCAACGTCGGGCTTGTGAAGGAAGTTACGCGGGATATGTGGGGCTGGCGCTGGCTTGAAACTTTGCGGCAGGACGTTCGCTTCGCCCTGCGCATGTTGCGCCGCAGCCCCGGTTTTACCGCCGTCGCCGTGCTTTCGTTAGCGCTGGGAATCGGCGCCAATACGGGCGTCTTCAGCCTGATCAACACCCTCATGCTTCGCCTGCTTCCCGTCCGAGATCCCGAGAGCCTCGTCGAGTTGCTGCACCAATATCCGGGGGAGCCTCGTATAAACGGATACTCCTGGCAGAGCTACGAGCATTTTCGTGATCACAATCACGTCTTCTCCGGCCTCATTGGCTTCAGTACCTCCCGGTTCGATTTGCGGGGCGAAGGCCTGGGTGGCCAGACTGTGGATGGCGAATACGTAGTTGGGGACTTCTTTTCTCTGCTGGGGGTGAAGCCCGCAATCGGCCGCCTCCTTGGACCTGAAGACGACCGGATGGGCGGCGCGCAATCGGCAGTGGCCGTGGTGAGTTGGTCCTTCTGGAAGAGCCGCTTTAATCTGGATCCGCGAATTCTGGGCAAGCGAATCATTTTGCAGAATGTGCCCGTGACGGTGATCGGAGTGGCGCCGCGTGAATTTTTTGGACTGGAGATCTGGTCCAGGCCGGAGGTCTGGGTGCCCGTCGGATTGGCGCCGGTAATCAGCCACGCCCGCCGGACGGAAGCAGCCGGCGCGCAGGCGGGGCCCCCGGCGCTGTATGGCATGGAGTTGGGCCTGGTGGGGCGCTTAAAGCCGGGCGTTTCCATCGAGCAAGCGCGAGCGGAAATGAGTGTGCTGTTTCAGTTCACCATCGATGAAATAAGCAAGCAGAGCAAAGATCCCCTTTGGCGGCAATTGAAATTAGAAATCGTGCCCGCCGGAGCCGGGCTGGCATTCCTGCGTGACCAATTCGAGCAGCCATTGCTGGTCCTGATGGCGTTGGTGGGCCTGCTGCTTCTGATAGCCTGCACCAGCATCGCTACTCTGCTGCTGGCACGGGCGACAGCACGCGAGCGCGAAATGGCGCTGCGTGTTTCGCTGGGCGCGGGACGGCTTCGCCTGGTGCGGCAGGTGATGACGGAATCGCTGCTGCTCTCGGCCGCGGGCAGCCTGCTTGGTATCTTCGTGGCGCTCTTCGCCGCTCGCTTGCTGGTTCGGATTTTTCTCTCCGGGCGGCAGATTGTGGGGTTGCCGCCTCATTTCACGTTCGAGGTTCAGCCGGATGTCCATGTGCTGCTTTTCACCCTCGGAGCGGCATTACTGACGGGCGTGTTATTTGGGCTGGTTCCCGCTCTGCGGGCTGTGACATCGGCGCCGGCGTCGATGTTGCAAGGCGGCGTAAGGCCCACGCAGGCGAGGGCGGAGCGCTTTTTCGGGAAAGGTCTGGTCGCAGCCCAAGTAGCCCTGTCCATCGTTGTCTTGAGCCTCGCCGGCGTGTTTACGCGCCATTTGTCCGACCTGCGGAATCAGCTCGGCTTTGAGCGCGACCACCTTCTGCTCGTGAGCCTCGACACGGCCCAAACCGGGTATTCCGCGGAACAACTGTCTCTCTTATATCAGGAGTTGCTGGGGCGACTCGATGCTCTTCCCGGCGTGCGCTCGGCGACGATCGGTTCCCCCACTCCGATCTCAGGCGCAGGAGCATCGAGCTTCGTCAATGTGGAAGGCTACCAGCAGAAGCCTGAGGACCGCCGCTACGTGGCGATGTCATTCATCGCGCCGAAGTATTTCCAGACGCTCGGCACGCCCTTGTTAGCAGGCCGTGATTTTACCTTCCAGGATGAAGGCGGCCCGCGTGTCGCGATCATCAACCAGGCCATGGCGCGATATTACTTCGCTGACGCTAACCCTATCGGAAAGCATCTCACCATCGAGAAGGATTGGAAAAACATCGGCGGGCCGGACAAGCCGTATGAAATCGTGGGCGTCGTGGGCGATGCCAAATACGATGACGCGCACGGGGCGCCGCCCCGCACCCTCTACTTGACCGCTTTCGGCGACGGCAGAAGGGACGCAAGTGATTTCATCCTCCGCACCAGCATCCCCCCTGAGGCAGTGACGGGTGAGGTACGGCGCAGCGTTGCCGAGATATTGAAGGGCGCTACGGTGCGCCACATTACAACCATGTCCGAGCAGGTCGATGCCGCCATCGTTCCGGAGCGGCTCATCGCCATGCTCTCCGGCTCATTCGGCACGCTGGGGTTAATCCTCGCCGCAATCGGCCTCTATGGACTGCTGGCGTACACAGCGGCGCGGCGCACGAAAGAGATTGGCGTCCGCATGGCGCTCGGCGCAACGCGCGGCACGGTGACTTGGATGGTGCTGCGGGACGCGCTGGGGATGGTCTCAGCCGGGCTGCTCGTAGGAATTCCAGTGGCGCTTTGGTCCAGGAAACTCGCCGGAAGTCTGATTGAGGGACTCCCTCCATCCAGCGTCTTGCCCATTTCCACGGCCGCACTCGGGGTAATCGCCGTGGCATTTATGGCCAGCTACATCCCCGCGCGACGGGCGACGAAAGTGGATCCCATGGAGGCGCTGCGGTATGAATGAAGCAGTGGCTAGTGGCTAGCCACTGAAGTGGAGGCACTGATGATAAGCAAGCTTCTGTTTCGCCTGCGAGCACTCTTCCGGCGCAAGTCGATGGAGACGTCGCTGAACGAGGAAGTCCAGGGCCATTTGCGGATGGCCGCCAAGGAGCGCATGGATCAGGGTGAATCCGCGGAGCGGGCGCGAGCCGCCGCCCTACGCGAATTCGGCAACGTCGGACTCGTGGAAGAAGTCACTCGCGGCATGTGGGGCTGGGGCTGGCTTGAAACCTTGCTGCAAGACCTACGCTATGGACTGCGCATGCTGGGGAAGAATCCCGGCTTCACTGCTGTCGCCGTACTCACTCTTGCCCTCGGCATCGGCGCCAACACTGCCGTGTTCAGCCTGATCAACACTATTCTTCTGCGGCCGCTTCCGTACCGCACTCCCTCGGAGCTGGCAGTGGTGTCAGAGACCGTGCCGCAGATGGGAGGCGCCCTCGAGGTCGGAATGGCAGCCGGAGAATATCTGGACTATCGCGACCGCAACCGTACCTTCGTGCAGACCGGAGCCTATGAAGACGCGGGATTCAATCTTACAGGGGAAGGGAATCCGTTGCGCATTCATGCCGCTTCGGTTACTGCTTCGGTATTTCAGCTCCTCGGGGTCTCGCCCAGGCTGGGACGGGTGTTCACAGCCGAGGAGGAGCGCAACGGAGGCGCCGCAGTGGCCGTGCTCTCCTTTTCGTTGTGGCAGCGCCACTACGGCGGCGATGCCGGAATTCTGGGCAAGACCATCAAGCTGGATGAAAGGCCTTATCTGGTGCTGGGCGTCATGCCGCCGTCATTTCACTTTCCCTCTGACGGAGCTCCGCTCTCCGAGCGGCCCGACCTGTGGGTTCCGGAAGTGTTCGCTCCAGACCGCTTGAAGGATCGCTTGATGGAATTTGGCGTCAATTTAATCGGGCGCCTGAAGCCGGGTGTGAGCGAGCAGCAGGCCCTTGCAGATGTTAACTCCGTGGCCGCCGGATTTATGCAGCAGCTTCCGGAATTCTACTCCGGCAACATCCGTGTGGTTCCTCATGTGCACAAGTTCTCCGCCTACGCAGTGCAAAAGGCCCGGCCGTTGATGATTCTTCTGATGGCCGCTGTCGCTAGCGTTCTTATGATCGCCTGCGCAAACGTCGCGAATCTGCTGCTCGCTCGCGGCAGTTATCGTACTCACGAAATGGCAGTTCGGAGCGCGATTGGCGCAGTTCGATCCCGTTTGGTGCGGCAGTGTCTGGTGGAGAGCCTTCTGCTCTCCCTTCTAGGAGCCGGCGGCGGGTTTGCTTTGGCTTTCGTGATGGTAAGGGGAGTGCGCGTCTTCGGCCCGGCAGACGTGCCACGCCTCGAGGAAGTTGCGATCGAGCCCATGGCCCTGGTGTTTACGGTCGTGCTCTTGTTGCTGACTACGGTGCTTTTCGGATTTGTTCCGGCGTGGCGGCTCTCGCACGTCGCGCCGCAGGACTGCCTGAAGGAATCCTCGCAAAACCGCGGGGCGCGTGGAACGGATCGGTTGCAGAATTTTATCGTCGTGGGCGAAAACGCCGCCACGCTTCTTCTGTTAGTCGGGGGCGGCCTGCTGCTCAGGAGCTTCTTGCGCGTCTTGAATATCCCTCTTGGGTTTAGTCCTCAGGGCGTTTACATCGTGCGTACTCTGTTTGACGAGGCTCGCTACCCCAATGCCGCGAAGCGAGAAGTTGTACAGAAGGAATTAATCGACCGCTTCGCGCATCTCCCGGGGGTGCAGGTCGTGGCGGCCGCGAGCCACTTGCCTCTGAGCGACAGCCGCCAGATTGGCTTCCGTCTCGAGCATGCCGCGCCCGACGATTTTCACTGGGCGGAAAACTCGCTGGTGACGCCGGGATATTTCCATGCCATGGGGATTTCGATTCTGCGGGGCCGGAACTTCACAGACCAGGATCGCCCCAACACGTCATTGGTCGCCATCATCAACGAAACGATGGCGCGCCAGTATTTTCCCGGGCAGGATCCCATCGGCCAACGGTTTCACTGGGGCGGGCGCGAGCTGTTCACGATTATCGGTATCGCGCGCGACGTACACATTTCAGCCCTCGACGCCGATCCGCCGCCCATGATCTACCACTCGATGTTCCAACTTCAGACCCATACCAGCGACCGAACTGCCTTAATCCTCCGAACCGACCGCGGCACACAGGAAAAGGACCTCTACGCGCGCATCCAGCAGCAGATCTGGTCGCTCGACCGGGACCTCCCCATTTACAGCTTCGCGGCCCTCGACACACTAATATCTGAATCGCTGGCTCAGCGTCGCTTCACTACTCTCCTGACGTTGTCCTTCGGATTGATCGCCTTGGCCCTGGCGCTCATTGGACTGTTCGGTGTGATGTCGTACTTGGTGGCGCAACAACATCGGGAATTGGCCATACGGATGGCGCTGGGCGCCAACCAGGCGGGACTTTGGTGGATCGTCATGAAACGCGGCGCCGCGCTCGCTGCGTCTGGCTGTGGAATCGGATTGGTATTGTTTCCCCTTGCCGAACGCCTGATTCGGGCCACGCTTTACCAGACTAGCGCGTACGATCCACTGACGCTGTTGCTGGTTCCTCTGCTCCTGTTGTCCGTCGCCCTTCTTGCGAGTTACCTGCCCGCACGCCACGCCACGAAAGTCGATCCCATGGCGGCGCTGCGGTACGAATAAAGATCGAAACTCGAAAATCGAAATCCGAAAATCGAGACAGTGTGGTCGAGTTTCGATTTTCCAGTTTCGAGTTTCGGTTTTCGGTCTTTGCGTCCTCTTGACAGTCTAGGGGAACGGTGTATTCTCATCTTGACCGTCGAGAGGAGAGACCATGAAATCCAGCGAGCTGGTCCAGGGAACTCTGGACATGCTCATCTTGAAAACCCTGGCGCTTGAACCCCTGCATGGCTATGGCATCGCCTTGCGGATCGAGCAGATCAGCAAGGGGGTGTTTCGCGTCAACCCAGGCTCGTTGTTTCCCGCCTTCCGCCGCCTGGAGCGGGCGGGCCGGATCAAGCCGGAATGGCGGCCCACGGAGAACAATCGCCGCGCGAAATTCTACCAACTCACTAATCTTGGCCGGAAGCAACTGAAAGCCGAAACCGAGGAGTGGGCGCGACAGCTCGCGGCAATAACGCGGATCATGAGGGCGCCGGCCATTAGTGATTTGTGATTGGCGATTGGTGGTTGAAGTTGCTTGGCCTTTTTTTTGCCTTGGTGGTGAAGGAGATTGCCATGTTCCGCATCAGAAGCGTCGTTGCTGGCCTGCGAGCGCTGTTCCGCAAGAGGCAAGTGGAACGGGAAATGGACGAAGAACTGCGCGACTATCTTGACGCTGCGGCGAAAGACAAGATGCGTTCCGGCATGAGCCGGGAAGAAGCAACGCGCGCGGCGCGAGTCGAAATGGGCAGCGTGGACGCGGTCAAGGAAGAAATCCGCAGTGTCGGCTGGGAATCGACCCTCGAGACGATCTGGCAAGATTTGCGCTTCGGTTTGCGTGTGCTGCGCAGGAATCGCGGGTTCACGGCCGTGGCGGCGCTGACGCTGGCCCTCGGCATCGGGGGAACCGTCGGCGTCTTCAGCCTGCTCGATGCGGTCTTGCTGCGTCCTCTTCCCTACCCGCATTCGGAGCGGCTTTTCAGACTCTTTCCCCTTGAGGGCAAGAGAAAACGCGGCGTCGAGCAGGCGTCATACACAGACTTCCGTGATTGGCAGCGTCAAACCCGCACGTTCGAATCCCTGGCGGCCTATCAAGGCGAATCTCTGAACCTGACGGGTACTGCGGAACCCCAGCGCCTCGAGGGTTCGGCCATCACACCCGGTTTCTTCGCGACTTTGGGAGTTGCACCTGTGTTGGGGCGCGAGTTCAGGAGCGAGGACACCGAAAGCGTGGCCATCTTGAGTTACACGCTCTGGCAGAGGCGATTCGGCGGCGATGCAGGGATCATCGGCAAGCCCATCCACCTCGAGGGACGGGGGTACACGATCGTCGGCGTGTTGCCGTCCCGGGTTCACTTTCGATCACACCCCTGGGCGACTCCGGTGTCCGACATCTTCGTACCCGTCGTTCCAACCCCGGCCCGCAATTGGCATTCCGTGCGGGTGTTGGGGCGCCTCGCTCCGGGTGTAAGCAAGGAGCAAGCGCTGGCGGAGATGAACGGCATCGTCGCCCGTCTCGCGCAAGCCTATCCTGAGTCGGAAGCGCGGGGAATCGCTTTCGAATCGCTCGCGCAATACGTCGTTTCGGACGCCAGCCAGACCGCGTGGCTTTTGTTGGGCGCGGTCGCCTTCGTGCTTCTCATCTCCTGCTCCAACGTAGCAAACCTACTCTTATCCCAAGGTGCGGCGCGCGAGCGCGAGATGGCCATCCGCACGGCGGTGGGGGCAAGCCGGGGGCGAATTTTGCGCCAACTGTTAACCGAAAGCCTGCTGCTGGCGGGCTCGGGCGGCGCGATCGGCGTCGCGCTCGCCTATTGGGCAATACCGCTGGTGGGGCGCATTGCGCCACCGTTCAGTTCACTCTTCTCGCGGCTCCAAGACGCCAACCTCCATCTGAATTGGACAGTGCTGGTTTTCAGCGCACTCTTGTCGGGGCTCTCGACCATTCTCTTCGCCGCCTTACCGGCCTGGAAAGCTACCCGGCCCGCGCAAAGCTCTCTCGCAACCGGCCGTGTCAGCCGCCTGCGCGGGGGGCTGATAGCACTCGAAGTGGCCCTGTCCTTGGTCCTGCTGGTGGGAGCCGGTCTGATGCTGAAAAGCATTGTTCGGCTGCTTGAAGAGGGCGTGGGATTCCGTACCGAGCATCTCTTGACGATGGACGTTAGCCTTTCTGAAGCAAAGTATTCCACTGCCGACAAACAGGCCGCCTATTTCGACGAGTTATTGCGACGTCTCTCTTTGATGCCGGAAGTCGTCTCCGCAGGTGCGACCGTAGATTTGCCCCTGACGCGCTCCGAAACGCTCAACACGGTCGAGATCCCCGGAACGCACCAAATGATGGGCACAGCAGGTTACCACGCAGTCAGCGCCGGTTATTTTCGCGCCATGGGAATACCATTATTGAATGGTCGAGAGCTGGGAATTGCCGATTCCGCAAGCTCACCCCTAGTCGGTGTCATTAACCGCAGCATGGCAATCAAATACTGGCCGACCGAGAACCCGGTCGGCAAGACTATCGTGGTTTACCGCTACGTAGCCGAGGAAACCTCCGCAGGCACTCGTGTGCAGTTCAAGCCGCACCTGCTTGAGATCGTAGGGATCGTGGGGGATGTGCGGCAACTCGGGCTGGATGTGCCTCCCGATCCTGAGCTTTTCATGCCTTACGACCAATGGCCGGCGCAGGAGATGTCGCTGGTTCTGCGCATCGCCGCAGAGCCGTCATGGCTGATTCCCCGAGTCGAAAAAGAGATTTGGCGAGTGGACCCCGATCAGCCGGTCACCGATATCAAAACCATGGATGAATGGGTGGAGAGAGAAGCCGCGGGAAGGCGGTTCATCTTGCTATTGATTGGAGCTTTCGCGTCGATTGCAGCCGTGCTGGCGGCAGTGGGCATCTACGGCGTGGCTTCTTATGGTATGCGGCAGCGCACACACGAGATCGGCGTTCGCATGGCTCTCGGCGCCCGCAGGCAACAGATTGTCTGGCTAATTCTCCGCCAGAACCTCAGTTGGCTCGTGATCGGGATCGCCGCCGGCCTTGCGGGAGCTATGGCCTTGACGCGGCTTCTCGCTTCGTACCTTTATTCGGTCCGGCCTACTGATCCCTCAACTTTCGCGCTCATCATGCTCGTGCAGTTAGCCATCGCGGGGTTGGCCAGCTTTATCCCCGCGCACCGCGCGACGAAAGTAGATCCCATGGTGGCGCTGCGCTACGAGTGATTGTCGATTTGCGATTGCCGGTTGGGATTCTCGAGTGACGCATACATGAATGGAAGATGTGAAAAAATCAAACGCCTGTCATCCTGAGCGAAGCGAAGGATCACCGCAGTTTCCCATGATTCGATGAGGTACGAACAACTGCAGAGATCCTTCGCTTCGCTCAGGATGACAGATTCCGAATTGCTTCACGTTCGCGGCGTTGTATGCGCCACCCAAGAGTCACGAGTCGATTTTCGACTTTCGACTTTCGGCCCTAGCGCGCGCGGAGCTTCTCATAAACCCTCAACTCTTGCTGCCCGCGCTCTTTGTCGCCCCTGCGGAGGTAGGCCTGTGCCAGGTGGTAGTGGGTCTCGGGATTGTCGGGATTCAAGCGGATGGCCGCCTCAAACTCCGAGATGGCGTCCGGTTCGCGACGCTGATCATGGTAGAGGATTCCGAGCTGCAGATGCGTGTCCGCCGACTGCGGGTCGAGCGCCAGCGATTTCTTGAACAGCGCTTCAACCCGGGCCTCGTCGATGCCTTGCGTATCGCCGTGAACGCCTTTCCATAAGCTGAGAGCGCCATAGTAGTAAGCAAGCGGGTTGTCTGGGTTTGTCTCCATGAACCTCTGCATGCGCTTCGCGACCTCATCGCCCCGGCCCTTCGAAACGTTGTACATCTTACCGAGATAGACATACGGCCGGGGATCAGAAGGGTCGAGATCCGAAGCGTGACACAGCGCCTCGATTGCCGCATCGTAAGAATTGCGCGCGTAAAGGGCGATACCGAGCCCAATGTGCATCCTTACGGAATCGGGGAAACGGGCGACGCCTCGCGTGAAAGCCTCAACAGCAGGACCGTTGCTGTCGGTGACGAAGAACAACTCGTTCGCCAGGTCGAACGTGTTTTTCTCGCTCGGGTCCACCTGCGCCGCAAGCTTGAATTCTTTGAGCGCAGAAGCTGGATCATTCAGCGCTTCGTCCGCCTGACCGAGTAGATTGTGGTATTCAGCGGTGTCATTGCCGCGGATTAAGTCTCGCAGAAGCGGCTGCGCTTTCGCCGCGTTCTTGGTTCCGAGATAAGCGCGCGCCAAGTCGAATTCATTTGAAGCGTCTCCAGGCTTCAAATCCTGTGCCTTTTCGAGATAAGGAATGCCGGGGGCGGGTTTTGCCGCGGAAAGGTAAAACTCTCCAAGCTGATGATTGGCATCGAAATCGTCCGGATCCGTTCGAAGGGCTTCCCTAAGCCTGTGCTCTGTTTCTGTGGATTTGGCTGTTTCCGGCGCGCGGGGAGAGGGTGGGTTGAGGGAAAGGCTTGGACCCTCGCTTAACAAACGTCGCGGGCTCTGAGCTTGGGAGGAATACCCCGCCGCGTCAATCGTGGTCTGGACTCCGCTGGCCTTCAAGGTTGTGTCGTCGTAAAAGCCGGCCGGTTGTGCAAGGGCGGACTCTGGATTGGGTTGGGAAGGGGCGCTCGCGGTTAGAAACAAGTCAACCGTGGTGGAGGTCCCACCCGTAACTCGCACATCAGCTCGCCTGCCAGGCTTATAGCCGGCAGCCTCCACATCGAGGGTGTAACTGGCGGGTTCCAGGGAGGGGAACGAATAGCGCCCCGTCTGATCCGCTTTGACGGTTTGCCGGCTCCCATCGGCAGCGGCCAGCGTGACCTTCGCTCCGGGAATTGGGCGTTTGGAAGGCCCAACGACGGTTCCCGTTAAAGCGCCCTTCTCGACTGCCCCAAGGGCTCCCGCCCCCAACAGGAGTGCGAGAAACACTCCGCGCAGGGCGGCGAACGCCTCCGCTTCCGTGATGAAAGCCCGGAATTTGGAAGGACTCTTAGCCTCGTCACGACGAATACATCCGCGTGAGGAGCTTCGGCGCCGCAAATCAACTGTCCCGGCCATAGGAATCCCTGACTCGGCTCCTTGCCGAACTCAATTCTAACACCAAGCATAGTCCCTGTGAGTAGGGCGGCTGTCGCGGAATGCATCGCTTCCGCACAGAGAGCATTCTCAGAATGTTGCCGCGCCACCCGATTGAAAAACGCCTGTGTGGGACATAGAATATATGGTACCGGGCTTTGGTCCGAAGCCCGTGAACGAGGGGGCGTTCCCTTGGAAGCCCGCGCAAGTTGGGAGCTGGCATGCGACCCGAAGAAAAGCTGCCGGAAGACGTTCAGGATGCGTTGAGGAAAGGCCTGCTTAAGCGCCTGCCGCTGACCTTCCTTCCCTTCACCAACCAGCATCTTCGCGAGTGGGAGTACCAGTTTCCATACGAGCGGCAGTCGGTTCAGCACCTGATCGTGTACGTGGCCAGCCTGAGCGAAGTCGAGTTTTCCAACCTGTTCCAGGACGTGGTGCAACTCGAGGAAAAGATGGGGGTGCGCCACTGGAAGCAGTTCTCGACCACCGAACAAACGATCGAGAATTCGTCTCTACTGGCCCGCTCGCCGTACTTCCAGGAATGGCGGAGAGCTGTGCAGGCGGTTTTCGACGTGGTTGATCAGCGCGGTCCGAAAACTCAGACCGCCGCCGGCAAGGCCGAACGCCGGCTGATTCTCTTAATTCTACCTAAGCCCCTTCCGCTTGATCCGGAAACGGTTTGGACGAAGTGGCAGGGAATCGGCCGCCCGCTGAAACTCGATTTGACTTCATCCGGCGCGGATCAGAATCCCGCGCAAACTCTTCTGGGAGGTACACCCGGCGGGGCCGGGGGGCGGTCGGGAGGACTGTTGGATGTGGCGTTGGGCCGTCCGCACTCGTCACTTGCGGACACTTGGGTGTGTGACGCCGGGTCCAGCCTGGTCGATTACCTGCGAACGGGCGGACCTGCCGGGGCCACGCCCTCTGCCGCCATCCTGCTCAGTTACGGAAGGCTGGCTTCCTTCCGGGAGAGCTTCGCGCACGAGATGAATATCATGCGGAAGGACCTCTCCGACGCGGACGCGGTGTTCGATAATCTCCGCAAAGTCGAGGTCACGCAATGGTGTCCGGCGGAGGTGGCGGAAGAACCCGCGATCCGGGAGTTCCTGCGCTCGCTTTATCTCAGCGGCAACGGCGCCTTGCTGTTTGGAAACTCCTTCGTAGAATGGGCCTCCTCGGAAGCGCTACGTCGCGCACGTCCTTCTTTCCTCGTGGCGCAGTTCGGAATTCGCAACAAGCCAAAACCCTTTACCGGCGTGGTTTTATTTGAAAATCCCGAGAAACTAAATCCTCTCCCTCCCGTCCCGGACTTGCCTGGCAGCGCCATCGATGCCGAGATGCTCGCACTCTACGTTTGGCTGGCCGCCAACCGTTACGAGGAATACCAGCGCTCAACCGCGTGCGTGTGTCTGGCCGAGAGCCTCGCCGAAGCCTATGTTGTTGCGCCCCAGGAATTCCCCCTGAGGCGCGAAACAGCCCCGCTTACGCTCGACAGATTCGCGGATGCCCTGCGCGCCTGGATCGCATGAGTCTGGAAACTGGAAAATAGAAATTGGAAAATGGCAACCTGCAGCGGCTCCTCATCTCCAGTTTTATTATCCAGCTTCAGGTGCCGGGCTTCCAATCTCCAGTTTCCAGCGTCGAGTTTCTATTTTCCAGTTTCCGTTCTTTGTCCTT
>Ga0116217_10001804_pt1 | contig 20226 bp, 30 predicted proteins | sample Sb_taG_6_FD_89697 | JGI IMG/M metagenome (GOLD analysis project Ga0116217, IMG submission 89697) | Peat soil microbial communities from Weissenstadt, Germany - Sb_50d_4_PS metaG | ecosystem: Environmental > Terrestrial > Soil > Wetlands > Peat | place: Germany: Weissenstadt | collected 2010-09-21 | reverse complement strand
GCCTGCTCGCCGCCTTCGCCTTCCGCCTCGGCTTCTTTTTTCTGTTCTTCGAGCTGCTTCTCAAGCTCAGCGCGCTTTTTGGCCTTGATGTCAGCGCGCTTCTGGCGTTTCACTTCGAGCTGCTTTTCGGCGCCCAATAGCTCAATGAATGCTTTGTCGGCACCGTCGCCCTGCTGGAAGCCGGTGCGTACGATTCTGAGATAGCCGCCATTGCGGTCACCGTAGCGCGGAGACACAACGTCAAACAAACGCTTGACGGCATCGTCAGTGCGAAGAAAGGCGAGCGCCTTGCGGCGCGAGTGCAGATCGCCCTTCTTGCCCAGGGTGATCATTTTTTCGATGTGCGGACGAACAGCCTTTGCCTTTGCCACAGTGGTCTCTACGCGGTCCTCTACAATCACAGATGTGACCAGGTTGCGTAAGAGCGCGCGGCGATGGCTGGTGTTGCGTCCGAGCTTGAATCCGGCATTGCGATGACGCATGATCAAAAACTCTCTTTCGAAAAACAGTGATCAGTGGTCAGCGACCGGATCAGGAGTCAGCGTGCTCGTGCTCACGCCGAACAACTGATCACTGATCGCTGACAACTGCCTTCAAAAATTCTCCGTCTCGGTCGGCAACTGCAGATCCACCGAGTCGAGCGGTTCTTCCTCGTCATCGAAGCGCCCATAACTTGCGGCCAGCGCGGTTTGCGGAGGGATGCTGGTGGGCCCAGGAACCGCGTTGCCCTGCTCGTCGATCTTCATGCCAAGCGACAATCCCATCTGTGCCAGGATTTCCTTGATCTCATTCAGGCTCTTGCGGCCGAAGTTTTTGGTCTTCAGCATCTCGGCTTCAGTCTTCTGCACCAGTTCGCCGATCGTCTGAATGTTGGCGTTTTTCAGGCAATTGTAGCTGCGGACCGAAAGCTCCAGCTCTTCCACCGAGCGGTTGAGGTTATCATTGCGGAGCAGGATGCGGCCTTCTTCGCCGCGTGCTTCCGCTTCAATCTCTTCCTCGAAGTTGATGAAGATGTTCATGTGGTCCTTAAGCAGCTTTGCGGCCAAGCCGATTGCGTCGGCAGGCAGCACAGCTCCGTTGGTCCACACCTCGAGTGTCAGCTTGTCATAATCGGTGATCTGCCCCAGACGCGCAGCGTCTACAACGTAGTTCACGCGGCGCACCGGCGAGTGCACGGAATCCACGGGAATGAATCCGAGGCCCAGGTCCGCGTCAAAGTTCTTGTCCGCAGAAACGTAGCCACGGCCACGCTTGAGGCGCATCTCCATGTCGAGCTTGCCGCCTTCAGAGAGCGTCGCCAGATAAACGTTTTTGTCGAGGATTTCGACATCGCTGTCGGCTTCGATCATGCCGCTGGTGACGACACCGGGCTGGTCGGCGCGCAGATAGAGCGCTTTCGGGCCTTCGCCCGCCAGCTTGAAGGGAATCTGCTTGAGGTTGAGGATGATGTCGGTGGCGTCCTCGACCACTCCAGTGATGGATTGAAACTCATGCAACACACCTTCGATCCGAACCGCAGTGACGGCAGCGCCTTCGATCGAGCTGAGCAGAGTGCGGCGCAGGGCGTTGCCGATGGTGGTGCCGAAGCCCCGTTCAAAGGGCTGGGCGCTGAACTTTCCGTAAGTGTCGGTAAGCGTCTCGGCATCGACCGCAAGGCGCTTTGGCTTTTGAAATCCTCTCCACAACATCATTCGTCTCTCGTTTCCCGTGCGGCATGTACGTCGCGATGCATTTTGCGGCGGCCGCGCAAGTTCTCCTTTGGTTGAAATGCAGCTTCCAGCCTCTAGTTCCTAGCTTCTAGCCAACCGGGGACGAGTCCACAACATCGTGTTCCCGCAAACATGAGCTAAAAGCTAGTGGCTAGCAGCTAGTAGCTCGTTTACTTGCTGTACAACTCGACAATCAATTGTTCGTTGATCGGCAAATTCACGTCCGCGCGCTTGGGCAGATGGAGCACGCGCCCGGACATATTCTCAAAATTCGCTTCAAGCCACGTGGGAACAGGGTTCTGCGCGGCAAACTGCGAAGCCTGCTGCACGATGACCAGTTTCTTCGCCGTGTCGCGAATGGCGATTTCATCCCCCGCGTTCACCTGGAACGAGGGAATGTTGACCTTTCGGCCATTCACTGTCACGTGCCCGTGACGAACCACCTGGCGTGCCTGCCGGCGCGAATTGGCGAAACCCAGCCGGTAAGCGACGTTGTCGAGGCGCCGCTCGAGCTGCTGGATCAGCAGTTCGCCGGTCACGCCCTGCGCGCGGTTGGCCTTTTCATAGTACTCGCGGAATTGCCCTTCGAGGGTGAAATACATGCGCTTAGCCTTCTGCTTTTCATGCAGTTGCAAGCCGTAGCCCACGATCTTGGCCTTGCGGTCCTTGCCATGCTGCCCTGGCGGGAAATTCCGCTTCTCGAGCGGGCAGCGATCTGAGGTGCACTTGGTGCCCTTCAAAAATAACTTGGTACCTTCGCGCCGGCAAAGCCGGCAAACTGCTCCGGTATAACGTGCCATTTCTTCTCCTGACTTCGGATGCCGGCCGGTTTACATGTCCGGAGGACGCTTCGTCCCGGCCCGTTGTTTAGCTTCTAGTTCCCAGCTTCTAGGCCTTAGCTTTTCTCTGCTCCATTTGGATTCCAAGGCTCTGAGCCTCAGCACATCGGAGCTAATAGCTAGAAGCTAGTAGCTGCTTCTTACACGCGGCGTCTCTTCGGTGGCCTGCAGCCGTTGTGCGGCACTGGCGTCACGTCACGAATGGTCTTGACCTCGATGCCCGCAGCGGCCAACGCGCGAATGGCCGACTCCCGGCCCGAACCCGGACCCGCGACCCGGACCTCGACCGCGCGCACGCCGTGATCGCGAGCCATCCCCGCCGCATTCGATGCTGCCTGCTGCGCCGCAAAAGGTGTGCCCTTGCGCGATCCACGGAATCCAAGCGAACCTGCACTCTTCCAGCTCAGCGTATTGCCCATCTGGTCGGTAATGGTCACGATAGTGTTGTTGAACGAGGCTTGAATGTGCGCCACACCGAACGGCACATTCTTGCGCTCGCGCTTCTTGAACTTTTTGGTTTTGCCCTTCTTGCCAGCTTCGGGCTTTTGCTCTGGTTTCGCCATTAGGTCTTCGCCGTCGCTTTCTTCTTGCCGGCAATCGTGCCCTTGCGCGGGCCCTTGCGAGTGCGGGCGTTGGTGTGGGTGCGCTGGCCGCGTACCGGTAGGGACTTACGGTGGCGCAGGCCGCGATAGCTCTGAATGTCGATGAGGCGCTTGATGTGCATGGCGATGTCCTTGCGCAGATCGCCCTCGACTTCACCTTCGTCCTCAATCACCTGCCGGATGCGGTTCACCTCTTCCTCGCCGAGATCCTGAATCTTCTTGAAGGCGTCAACATTCGCCTTGTCCAGGATCTTGCGGGCGCGGGGCTGGCCGATGCCGTAAATGTAAGTGAGCGCGATTCTTGCCTGCTTGTTGCGAGGCAGATCGACGCCAGCAATACGTGCCATTTGAATTCCTTTGCTGCTTCAGGTTGTGTGCCTCCGGCCTCAACCGGCTCGCACGGGTTAATGGGAAAAACTCCCGAGGTTCATCGCAAGCCTTGACTTAAGCTAACTCGCCTCGTAACAGTGTCAGTGGTCAGTTGTCAGTGATCAGTTTCACTTTGCTCCCGCGAGCGTTTCTATTGACCACTTATCACTTTTCACTGAACACTGGCGTGAAGGTTTCCCTTTTTTGCCAGGATCAAACTACCCCTGACGCTGCTTGTGCTTCGGGTTCTCGCAGATGACGCGTACCACCCCTCCGCGAGTAATCACCTTGCACTTGACACAAATCTTCTTTACCGATGCCCGGACCTTCATGACTCTTGTTACCTTTTTCTGCGCTCATTACTCACGCGCGAGATTCCTTTTTTCTGCCATCGCATGTCAGCGTTATCGTGCAAAGTCGACACCGATTCCATTTCAGGAGCAACTGACCACTGATCACCGACAACTGATCATTTGTATCTGTACACAATTCTTCCGCGATTCAGGTCGTATGGACTGAGCTCAACAGCCACGCGGTCGCCTGGCAAAATCCGGATGAAATTCTTGCGCATCCTTCCCGAGACATGGGCCAAAACCTCGTGGTTCGTCTCGAGCTTGACCTTGAACATGGCATTGGGCAGCGTCTCAATAACCGTCGCCATTACCTCAATCGCATCTTCCTTCGACAATCTGTGTCCATTTCTGCCAGGCTGCGTTTGCGCCCCCCGGCCCTTTACGCCGAATGCCTCTATTCGGTCAAAACCATTGCTCCGGTTGCAGTAACCGCAACCGTGTGCTCAAAGTGAGCGCTCATGCTTCCATCGCTGGCCACCGCCGTCCAGCCGTCGTCCAGGACCTTCACGTCCGGCTTTCCGGCATTGACCATGGGCTCGATGGCAATCACCATCCCTGCTTTCAACTTCATGCCCTGGCCCGCTTCGCCGAAGTTCGGAACCTGCGGATCCTCGTGCATGTGGACGCCGATGCCGTGGCCGACAAATTCCCGGACGACGGAAAATCCTTCGCCCTCGACCACCCCTTGCACCGCAGCTCCCACATCGCCCAGGGTTGCTCCAGGCCGGACCGCCGCAATGCCCGCCTTGAGCGATGCTTCGGTGGTCTTGAGCAGCCGTGCGGCATTCGCGTCAATGGCGCCCACCGGCACGGTAATAGCCGCGTCACCGTAATAGCCGTCAACCACGACGCCGAAGTCGACCGAGACAATGTCCCCTTCCTTGAGAACCCGTTTCGGGGAAGGGATGCCATGCACGACTTCGCTGTTGACCGAGGTGCAGAGCACGCAAGGAAATCCGTGGTAGCCCTTGAATGCAGCCTTCACTTCCAGTTCTTTCAACCGTGTCTCGGCAGCTTTCTCCAAGTCGAACGTCGTGGCGCCCGGCTTGACCTTGCTGCGCACGAGCTCGAGTACCTCGCGGACCACTCGCCCCGCGCGACGCATCTTCTCGATCTCCTGCGATGACTTCAAAACAACAGCCACAGAACCAGCCCTTAGTGATCAGTTGTCAATGGTCAGTTCGATCAAGCTGCGTTCGTCGGTCTGAACTGATTCCAAACTTCTGATCGTCGAGTTGCCAATCCAGTGAATCGCAACAATCGATGCCGTCCGCTGCGGCGCCTGCTTGCTGTTCACTCACCACTGATCACTGGCAACTGTCCGTCACTACGCACAATCCCACCGTCTGGCCTACCCTAAATGGCGCAGGCGCTCGACAGCGGCAACAATCCCGGCAGCGATCGCGGGGATCGGCCGGTCTCCATCCACTTCCGCAAATCGTCCCAGAGCCCGATAGTGCTCAACGACAGGCGCGGTGAGGGCCTCATAAGCGCGCATGCGCTCTTTGAAAACCTCTTCGGTGTCATCGGTTCGCTGGACCAGTGCAGCGCCTTCTATATCGCAGAATCCATCCCGTTTGGGGGGATTCATATAGACGTTGTAAATGGTCTGGCAGACAGGACAATTCCGGCGCCCCGTAATGCGGCGCAATAACTGATTATAGTTCACTTGGATGCTGACCGCAACTACCGGCAATGACTCGATTTGCGCCGCAAGACGGCCGTCGAGCCAGTCCGCCTGCCCGAGGGTTCGCGGAAAGCCGTCGAGAATGTAGCCGCGGGCCGTATCGGGCTGTAGCAGCCGTATCGCCACCATTTCGTTGACCAGCGAATCGGGAACCAGTTCCCCCCGTCCCATGATTTCCTGCGCCACCTTGCCTAGAGGCGTTCCCTGGGCGACATTGGCGCGCAACAGGTCGCCGGTGGAGATCTGCGGAATCCCCCACACCTTGACCAGTTCCTTTGCCTGCGTCCCCTTGCCCACACCGGGCGCTCCCAGCAAAAGAATGGGGCCGGGAGCGTGGTTCGATTCCGCTGCCCGGCCACTTTCCATTGATGTTGGTGATGAAGCAGATGAAGCCGAAGACGACATTACCAGGTTTTCCTTCCGCGTATGCGACCGGAGCGCGGGGAGAAGCCGTCATAGTGCCGCATGATCAGCTGCGATTCGATCTGGTTGACCGTATCCATGGCCACGCCCACCACGATGAGCAGCGAGGTGCCGCCAAAGTAGAAGTTCACGTTCATGCCATGAATCATGAAATTGGGTAGATTCTCAAAAAACCTCCCGACAAGCCAAATCTTGTCGAACCGGATGCCCGATATGAGGAAGGTAGGCACCATCTGCACCAGGATCAGGTAAATTCCGCCGACCAGCGTGATGCGAGTTAGAATGTCGTTGATGAAATCCGAAGTACGCTTGCCCGGCCGGATTCCCGGGATAAACGATCCGGATTTGCGGAAGTTGTCGGCAATATCATCCGGCCGCATCACGATGGAAACATAAAAATAGGCGAAGAAAATAATGGCCAGGATGTTGAGGAACTCGTACCACGGGTAACCGGGAGTAAGCGCCGTCATGATGGGCTGCAGGAAACGGCTGTTTTGTACCCAGTCGACCTGACCGAATAGCAAGGGCGCGGACAGGATGGAACTGGCAAAGATGATCGGCATGACGCCACCGGAGTTCACCTTCAAAGGCAGGTGGCTGGACGAGCCACCCATCATCCGCCGGCCCACGATGCGCCGTGCGCTTTGGATGGGAATGCGCCGCTCGCTGCGCTCCACAAAAACGATGAAGCCGACCACTACCGCCATGCCTGCAACCAGCAGCAGGACGACGAGGAAAGTCATCGGGCCCCAGGCGTCTGTCTGGACCTTTTGAATCAGATCGCCGACGCCGCGCGGCAGCCCAGCCACAATTCCTGCGAAGATCAGCAGGCTCATGCCATTGCCAATGCCGCGATCGGTAATCTGTTCGCCAAGCCACATGATGAAGGTGGTACCTGCGGTCAGCGTGAGGATGGTCATTAGGATGAAACCGGGACCCGGATGCAGCACTAGCCCCTGCTTGGTAAGAATGGCAGCAATGCCAAGAGACTGCAACGCGCCGAGAATCACCGTTACGTAGCGCGTCCATTGCGTAATTTTGCGCCGGCCCAGCTCGCCTTCCTTCTGGATCCGCGCCAGCGGCTCATAGACCACTGTGAGAAGCTGGAAGATAATCGACGCGGTGATGTAGGGCATGATGCCCAAAGCGAAGATCGTCATACGGCGTAGCGTGCCGCCGCTGAACAGGTCCATCAGCCCAAGTGCCGACCCACTCTGAGAGTTGAAGAGCAACTCCAACTGGTGGTAATTCACGCCCGGCGTGGGAATCCACGCGCCCAGGCGGTACACGGCCAGTATGCCCAGCGTGAAGAGGACGCGCTTGCGCAGGTCGGGAATCCGGAAGATATTAAGGAACTTTTCCAGCATATCGGGTTCATCCGCTTCAGGCGCCCGCGGCGCCAGTCGAATCGTGCAATGAATTCATCTTAAGGCGTTCGCCCCGTCTCATCAGGCTATCGAAGCCCTTGAAACGCGGACTATGCCTTGCGTCACACCTCAAAAGCTTTGAGCTGTCAGCTCTCAGCCTTGTTCATGCACGATCGGGCACGACCAGGCTGATAGCTGAAGGCTGCCAGCCTACGCCGCCGCCGGAGTCGCTTCGCCACCCACTACCACAGCCTTGCCACCGGCCTTTTGGATCTTCTCCGCAGCTGACTTGGAAAACTTGTGCGCGTGGATCGTGATCGGTTTCTTCAGCTCGCCCGAGCCCAGAATCTTGATCAGGGTCTTTTTCTTGGATGCGAGTCCCAGCTTCAAATAGTCTTCGAGTCCGATCTCGGCGACGCTCAACGTAGCGATCCGATCCAGATTCACGATGGTGTATTCAGAACGAAAGATGTTGGTAAAGCCGCGCTTGGGCAGACGGCGGTGCAGCGGCATCTGGCCGCCTTCAAAGCCGCGCATCATGTGAGAGCCGGAACGCGAACGCTGGCCCTTGTGGCCGCGGGTCGAGGTTTTACCCATTCCGGAACCCATGCCCCGGCCCACGCGCTTGCGCCCGGTATTGGCTTTCCGGGGTGCGCGCAAATTCGAAAGGTTCTTTGCCATGTTCTCCTCGCTATAACGCCGGATGGTATTGATGTGAGCCGCCCGACTCGCGTTTCTTCAGTTCATAGTTCCAGGTTTGTAATTCACAATTCGAATTGTCGATGCGCACAGTGAACTGTGCACTAAGAACTGTAAACTACGGCTCCAAAATGCGGACCAGGTGCGGCACGGCCTTCACCATGCCCCGCACGGATTCAGTATCTTCGCGCTCCACAATCTGGTTGAGATGCGTAAAGCCCAGGCCCTTCACCACTAGCTTGTGCTTGGTAGGCGTAGCGATGGCCGAGCGGTAGTACTGAATGCGAATCTTCTTGGGCTTCGCCATCACAACTCCTCCACTTGCTTGCCGCGCATCGTGGCCACGTCACGCTTGTCGCGCAATTGCGTGAGCGCATCAAACGTGGCCTTGATTACGTTATGCGGGTTGGGCGAGCCAAGGCTCTTGGTCAGCACGTTTTGCACACCGGCTGAGGTCATCACTGCGCGCACCGCACCACCGGCAATCACGCCAGTGCCTTCAGGCGCCGGCTTCAACAAGACCTGGCCGGAGCCATAGCGGCCCAGTACCTGGTGCGGAATGGTGGTTTCCGTCAAGTGCACCTTCACGAGGTTCTTCTTGGCCGACTCGATTCCCTTGCGAATGGCCTGAGGAACCTCCTTGGCCTTGCCCGACCCATACCCCACAACTCCGGAGGCAGCGTCGCCCACCACTACCAGCGCGGCAAACGACATGTTCTTGCCGCCCTTCACCACCTTGGTTACGCGATTGATAGCCACCACCTGATCCTTCAGGTTGTACTGGTTGGCATCAAGTTTCTTCGTCAAAGTCGTCATTGCTGTCCTTTTGAGCTTCTAACTTCTAGCTTCCAGCCTGTTCCCGTCACCGCAAAGCCGCCGCCTCACAACCACCTGGCTAGCAGCGAGAGGCTAGGAACTGGAAGCTGCCTTCAGAATTCCAGTCCCGCCTCGCGCGCCGCATCGGCCAGTGCCTTTACGCGCCCATGATAGAGATAGCCTCCGCGATCAAAGACCACTTGCTTGATCCCTTTGAAGGCGGCTTTCTCGGCCAACGTCTTACCAATCTCTTTCGCCGCCGCAACATTGCCGCCACTCTTCAACTTCAAGCCAAGCGAGGAGGCCGAAACCAGCGTCTCGCCCTTCTGGTCATCGACAACTTGCGCGTAGATGTGATTGAGCGAGCGATACACATTCAACCGCGGCCGCTCCGCCGTCCCGGCAAGCTTCTCGCGGATGCGCTTGTGGATACGCTGCCGGATTGCATTTCTTCTGTTCTGCGTAATCATGTCTTCTCTCACCTATCAGCGGAGCCGCCCGGCGGTTCCGTTCGGATTTTGTCAGTTCACAGTTCTTAGTTCGTAATTCTTACGGTTCCTTGCTTCATCACCACTGCCACTGCGAACTGTGACCTGCGAACTATTTGGCTCCCGTCTTGCCAGCCTTCTTCTTCAGCCGCTCGTTGCTGTAGCGCACACCTTTGTTCTTGTACGGATCCGGTTTGCGCAGCGAGCGCATGTCGGCCGCTACCTGGCCCACCTTCTGCCGATCGACACCCGAGATGGTTACGTGTGTCTGCTTGGGGTCGATGGCCACATCGATTCCCGAAGGCAACGGAAACTCGATGGGATGCGAATAACCCAGCGTGAACACCACCGTGCCTTTGCCCTTCAATTCGGCGCGATATCCGATGCCGACGATGTCCAGTTCTTTGCTCCATCCCTTGGTTACGCCGAGAACGGCGTTGTTCACCAGCGCGCGGGTCAAGCCATGCAATGCAGCCTTGTCTTCGCCGGTGCGCTCCAGTTGCATCTGCCCGTCGACGGTCTTCGCCGAGATGCCATCGGCGATCAGCGCCGAAACCTTGCCCTTGGGGCCCTCGACGAGAACTGTATTCCCCTCGACTTTGTATTTCACACCCGCCGGCAGCGGGATCGGCTTCTTTCCAATGCGCGACATTCTTCAAAATCCTTCTTGGCTTGCGAGTCCCGAAAAGCAGTTGCCATTGATCATTTGCAACCGCCTTCGTTCCACTGCAGCCGGCCGGGCCGAAAGCCCGGCAGCGTTCGCTAATCAGTTGTCAGTGATCATCTTCTTCCTGTTTCAAGCGCTGATGGCGGCACGCACGAACTGACCACTGTTCACTGACAACTGTCTCTACCACACCTCGCATAGCAGCTCGCCACCCACACCCTCGCGGCGCGCCTGCCGTCCTGTCATCACGCCCTTGGGCGTTGTCAGGATTGAAATGCCAAGCCCACCCTGCACACGCTTGATTTCGTCTCGGCGCACGTAGACGCGGCAGCCGGGACGCGAAACGCGCGCCAGGTCGCGGATGGCCGCCTCGGTGCCGCCGTACTTTAAATACACGCGCAGCACCAGCTTGCCTTCCTCGTCCTGGAGCTTGTAGTTCGAGATATATCCCTCTTCCTTGAGAATGCGGGCAATCTCGGTCTTCAGCTTTGAAGCGGGTACGTCCAGCTTCTGATGACGCGCCCGGATCGCATTGCGAATGCGCGCCAGAAAATCTGCTACTGGATCCGTCAGACTCATTCCTTCTCCTTCATTCCCCGTTCGCCCGCCGCTCATCAGGTGGGAACCAGCAGGAATGGTTAAAAACAACCTTTAGCTCTCAACTGTCAGCTCATTTCGCTCCAGCTCACTCACTCCATCTTTGGACGAAATGCTGAAAGCTTAGCGCTGATGACTGAAAGCCGTCGTGCTACCAGCTCGATTTGTTGACTCCCGGAATCTCGCCCTTCAGCGCGAGCGCCCGGAAGCACAAACGGCAAACGCCAAACTTGCGCAGAAAACCGCGCGGCCGCCCGCACAACTGGCAGCGGTTGTGCTTGCGGCTGCTGAACTTCGGCTTCCGCGCGTCTTTCACCCTTTTCGCAGTAGTTGCCATAAAACCCCTTCAAAACAGCTAACAGCTCTCAGCCATCAGCTTCGTCTTTCCTCGACCAGCTTCTTCTTTCAACCCGACTTAGCATCTACCTCAATCGCCCCTGCCATCCAGAACAAGCTGACGGCTGAAAGCTGAGAGCTGACAACTATCTTTACGCTCCCTGGCGGAAGGGCATGCCAAAGTGGCGCAGCAGCGCGCGCGCCTGGTTATCGTCCTTCGCCGTGGTCACAATCGTGATATTCATACCCTTCAGCTTTTCCACCTTCGCATAGTCGATCTCGGGGAAAATCAGCTGATCGCGCAGGCCCAGCGTATAGTTGCCCCGCCCATCGAAACTCTTGGTCGACACGCCGCGAAAGTCGCGCACACGCGGCAGCGCAATCGAGATCAGGCGGTCAAGAAACTCGTATGCTTTGTCGGAACGCAGCGTAACCATTGCCCCGATCGACATGCCGGCGCGCACCTTGAACGCCGAAATCGATTTCTTGGCCTTTGTGGTCACCGGCTTTTGACCGGCAATGTGCGCCAAGTCGGCGACCAGCGGATCCAGAAGCTTCGAGTTCTGCGTAGCCTCTCCGAGACCCATGTTGATCACGATCTTCTCGAGCTTCGGCACCGCCATTGAGTTTTCCAGGCCCAGCTCCTTCTGAAGCGCCTGCTTGATCTCTTTCTGATACTTCTCTTTCAACCTTGCCGCCATCTCTCAACTCTCTTTCTTCCGTTTCTCGGATTGGTCGCGTCGCCGCGGCGGCCGACCGTGTACCGTTGCGGAAGGAACTCAATTCAGCTCTCAGTAGGTCTTGCGTTCGCCAAACCCTCAACTCACCACAGAGCAACTGAAAGCTGTCTTCCTACTTCTTCGTGGGCAGCTCCTGCCCGCACTTCTTGCAAATCCTCACGCGCATCTCGCCTTCAACCCGATGGCCGACGCGCGCAGGACCGCAGTTGGGACACACCAGCACCACGTTCGACACATTAATCGGCGACTCCTGGTCGGCGATGCCACCCTGAGTGCGCCGTCCCGTTTTGCTTGAAACTGTCTTTTTAACCACGCGAACGTGCTCCACCAACACCGTTCCTTTGTCAGGGAAGACGCGCAACACGCGGCCCGTCTTGCCCCTGTCAGCGCCTGTGAGCACCTTGACCGTATCGTTGCGATGAATCGTCAAACTCGGCATGTTCTTCTCTCAATTCATAGGTCTAAGTTCACACTTCTTAGTTCTTGCACAGTTACTGTGAACTGTGGACTAAGATCTATGAACTTGCGCCCTGCCTACACTACTTCAGGCGCCAGGGAAACGATCTTCAAAAACTTCTTTTCGCGCAGCTCGCGGGCCACGGGCCCGAAAACACGGGTACCGATCGGTTCGTGATCGTCGCCGATCACGACCGCTGCGTTCTCGTCGAAGCGAATGTAGGTGCCATCGCGACGCCGATGCTCTTTACGCGTACGTACAATGACCGCCTTCACCACCTTGCCCTTCTTCACCGTGCCATCAGGCGAGGCTTCTTTCACCGCCGCAGTCACCACGTCGCCCAACCCGGCCTCCGAGCCCAACCCGCCGCCCAGCGGCAGAATCACCTGTAACTTGCGCGCGCCGGAGTTATCGGCTACCGCCAGCATGGTTCTCATTTGTACAGCCATAATTTCCCCTCCTTCCGGCAGCCCTACTTCTCCACAGGCGCGTTCTCGCCCGGCAGTACCGTATCTTCGATTTGTCCAATCGTCGACCGGCGCACAATCTCTTCGAGCGACCACCGCTTCAGCTTGCTTAGCGGCCGCGTCTCGCGGATGCGCACCATATCACCCAGCCGCGCCGAACTTTGCTCATCGTGGGCATAAAACTTCTTCGTCTTGCGAACGATCCGCTTATATTTCGGATGAGCTTTGCGCATCTCCACCGCAACCACGATGGTTTTTTGCATCTTGGTGGAGACCACCTGGCCTACCTTCTCGTTTCGTCGCGAGGCAGGCGCAGGGGGTGCGGCTTGTGCCGTTTTTTGAGTCGCCGTCATTTACGGGCTCCCTTCGCTTTCACTGTCTTTTTCTCCGCAGCCGGAGCAGCTTTCTTTACCGTCTTCCGGGTCTTGGCCTTTGCCGCAGGTGCAGATTCCTTAACCTTCGCGGCTTTGGCCTCCTCGGCCGGCGCGACTCCTTCAGCCTTCGGAACATTGGCCATAGAGGCCGACTCCTTCACTTCGCCGTGAATTCCCAGCTCGCGCTCGCGCGCCACGGTCTTGATCTGCGCGATTTCTTTGCGCAACTGGCGAAGCTTTTTTACTCCGTCGTTCTGCCCCATTGACACCTGGAAGCGGAGCCGGAAAAGCTGCTCCGCGGAGATCTTCTCCTGGTGCCTGAGCTCCGCGTCACCTAAACCACGAATCTTTGCGAGTTCCATTTTCTAGCTCCCAGCTATTCGGTCTTCGCGACCGCTTTCTCCATGCCCGGCCGCTGCACAAACTTCGTCCGCAGCGGCAGTTTGTGCGATGCCAGTCGCATCGCCTCCACTGCCGTCTCCGGCGTCACGCCTTCCATCTCAAACAGGATCTTTCCCGGCCGCACCACCGCGACCCAATGGTCGAGAGCGCCTTTGCCCGATCCCATGCGGACTTCCGCCGGCTTCTTGGTGATCGGCTTGTCAGGAAACAGACGGAGCCAGATTTTGCCGCCGCGCTTCACGAATCGTGTCATGGCGACGCGGCTAGCCTCAATCTGCCGGTCCGTGATGTATCCGCACTCCATCACCTTCAACCCGTACTCTCCAAATGCAAGCGTGGAGCCGCGCCATGCCTTGCCGCGGCGCTTGCCCTTCTGCTGCTTGCGGTACTTCACTTTCTTTGGCATCAACATAACGAAACCCTCAAACCTGCAACTGATCACTGACCACTGATCACTCGCTCTAAAACACTCCCGTCCCTGCTACCGCCTGCTGTGACTGACGGCGCTTCTGCTCGTAAATGTCGCCGCGGTAGATCCACGTCTTAACGCCGATCACGCCGTAAGTCGTGTTCGCTTCGGTGAACCCATAGTCGATGTCGGCGCGGAGCGTGTGCAGCGGCAAACGCCCTTGCAGGTACCACTCCGACCGCGCGATTTCGTTGCCGTTCAGTCGGCCCGAAACGCGGACTTTGATTCCCTTGCAGCCGAAGCGCAGCGCCGAATCCACGCTCTTGCGCATGGCGCGGCGGAAGCTGACGCGTTTTTCCAATTGCAACGCGATGTTCTCGCTTACCAGTTGCGCATCGAGTTCCGGCTTATTCACCTCGATGATGTCGATGAATACTTCGCGGTTGGTGCGCTTGCCCAGCTCGGCCTTTAGCTTCTCGATCTCGGCGCCCTTGCGACCGATCACGATGCCAGGCCGCGCCGTGCGAATCAGGAAGCGCAGCTTGTTACCCGGCCGCTCGATTTCGACCGAACTTACTCCCGCCGCCTTCAGCTTTTCGCGCAGCTCTTTCTTCAGCTTCACGTCTTCCACCAGCAGCTTGTCGTACTCGCGCTCGCTGAACCAGCGGGAACGCCACGGCTTGTTCACTCCCAGCCGAAATCCGTAAGGATGGACCTTCTGCCCCATACTCTTCCTTTCATACTCTCCAGGCCTACTTGCCTGATTTCTTCTTGCTCGCCGCCGACTTCTTGGCTGCCGATTTGGTCTCTTCCATTTCCGCCTTCGCGGCCTTGGTCTTCGCTGCTTTTGGAGCGGTCTCTTTCGCTTTGGCTACCGCAGGTGCCGCCTTCTTTGGCCTCCCTGTTTTTGCCGGAGCGGCCGCAGATGTTGGCTCCTCAACCTTCGTCACCAAGCCCGTCGCTCCCTCGCGCTCTGCCACCGACAACACGATGTGCGCTAGCCGGCGCTGATACCGATAGGCCCGACCCATGGGAGCAGGGCGGATGCGCTTCATCCGCGGGGCGTCATTGGCAACTGCCTGCTTGACATACAGATTGTCGACATCCAGGTCGAGACCCTCTTCGGCGGCCACAAACTTGGCGTTATCTACCGCTGAAGCCAGCAGCTTGTACACTACCGGAGCAATGCGCTTCTTGGTGTAGGCCGCCATATCCAGCGCATCCTGCACCCCGCGTCCCCGGATCAGATCAAGCACAAGCCGCGCTTTCTGCGGCGATACGCGCTGAAACTTGGCCTCGGCCCGGTATTCCCTTATTTCCACTGCCATGGTTATGCCTTCCTCAACCGCAAGCTGTTAGCTATTAGCTTTCAGCTCCTTCCGCCTTCGGGGCCGCTTTTTGCTAGGCGTGCCCCGCAACTCTCTCTCTGCCCAACCGCTGGCTCTACCTCCATCAAGCTGGAGGCTGGTAGCTAGCAGCTGGAAGCTGGCCCTCACGCCGGCTTGGCTACAGCCTCAGTGGCCGGCGCCTTGGCTCCGCCCGTATGCCCCTTGAATATGCGCGTGGGTGCAAATTCGCCCAGCTTATGCCCCACCATGTTTTCGGTCACATACACCGGAACAAACTTCTTGCCGTTGTGCACCGCAATGGTGTGGCCCACAAACTCGGGAAAGATCGTCGAGCGCCTTGCCCAGGTCTTCACCACTTTCTTGTCGTTGGCCTTGTTCAGCGCCTCGATCTTGACCATGAGGTGAGCGTCTACAAACGGCCCCTTCTTTGTCGAACGTCCCATAACTGCTTAGCTCCTGGCTCTCAGCCATCAGCCTTCAGCTTCTTCTGCTGAAGCGAACTGCGAGCAATTGCCCCGATCTCGTCTTGCGCTTCGAGCTAAGAGCTGATAGCTGATAGCTGAAAGCTGCCTCTCTACTTCTGCCTGCGGCTGACGATGAACCCATCGGTCCGCTTGTTGTTGCGCGTCTTGTAGCCGCGTGTCGGCTGGCCCCATGGAGTCACGGGGTGCCGTCCGCCGGAAGTCTTGCCCTCGCCGCCGCCGTGCGGATGGTCGACCGGATTCATGGTCACGCCGCGGTTCGTCGGCCGGATGCCCATCCAGCGGTTCCGTCCCGCTTTGCCGATCGATACATTCTCGTGATCGGAGTTGCCCACCTGCCCGACGGTCGCCATGCACTCGGCAAGCACCTTGCGCGTCTCGCCCGAAGGAAGCTTGAGCAGCGCGTAATCGCCTTCCTTGGCCACCAGCTGCGCCTGCGCTCCCGCTGACCGCGCCATCTGCGCGCCCTTGCCCGGCCTGAGTTCGATGGCATGCACCGTCGTGCCCGCGGGAATATTCTTGAGCGGCAGCGCGTTACCCACCAGAATGTCAGCCTCGGGCCCGGACATCACCTTCGAGCCGACCCTCAGCCCTACCGGCTGCAGGATGTAGCGCTTTTCACCGTCGGCGTAGTGCACCAGCGCGATGCGTGCTGAGCGATTGGGGTCGTACTCGATCGTCGCCACCTTGCCCGGCACTCCGAACTTCTCGCGCTTGAAGTCGATCAGGCGAATCTTCTGCTTGTGCCCGCCGCCGTGATGGCGGATGGTCATGTCGCCCGAATTGCGGCGTCCCCCGGTGCGCTTGCGTGTCGTCAGCAACGGCTTGTGCGGCGCATCTGTTGTCAGATCTTCGGTCGTCAACGAGGTCTGGAACCGCAGCGTTGAGGTCACCGGTCTGTATGTCTTGATTGGCATCGTCTCTGTCCTTGGGCGCCGGAACTTCGTCCCACCCGGCTCTCACTTCTTTTCCGGAACCATCTCCCGGCTCCGATATTTCCTGCTCCAGGCTTAGGGCTCTTCTAGTCCCTGGCCCCCAGTCCCTGCCTTACAGGTTGCTCACGTACTCCGGCAGTTTCTCGCCTGCCTTCAGCTTTACGTATGCCTTTTTCCAATCCGGCCGGTAGCCCGCATATCTGCCGCGGCGTCGCTCCTTGCCGTGAAAATTCGATGTGCGAACTGCGGCCACCTTCACTTTGAAGAGAGCTTCCACAGCTTCCTTCACTTCAGTCTTCGTGGCCGAAGGCGCCACTTCAAACACCAGCGTGGCCTCGGTCTCTTTCGCGCCGAGCCCCTTTTCCGTGATCAGCGGACGGCGAATTACCGTGTAAAGAGTCGGCATTATGCGGCCTCCTTCTCGGCTGGTTTGCGCTTTGACGCGTTCTTCAGCAGCGCTTCAATCAACTGTTCGATCGCGGCCTTCGAGAAGATCGCCATGTCGTAGCGCAGCAGATCGTAGGGGTGCACTTCGTTATTCAACACCAGCTCCACACGCTGCAGATTGCGCGCTCCGCGCAATAATCCCTGGCTGAGTGTTTTGCCGTTTTCCACCAGAAGCGCGCTACGCGTTACTCCAAGCTTGTTCAGCGCATCGAAGTAGAGCTTGGTCTTGCCTTCCTTGATCTCAAGTGAATCCACTACCGTGAGCTTGCCGTCGGCCAGCTTTGCGGCCAGTGCAGAGCGGAGCGCACCCAGCAGTTTCTTGCGCGGGAACGGATACTCATAGCTGCGAGGCTGCGGCCCATGCACCGTGCCGCCGTGACGCCACAGTGGCGACCGTACCGAGCCGACGCGCGCACGGCCTGTGCCCTTCTGCTTCCACAGCTTCTTACCGGAACCCGCGACCAGCTTGCGGTTCTTGGTGGCGTGCGTGCCCTGGCGCATTGAGGCCCGGTAGTGCTTCACCGCCTCCCACAACAGGGCTTCGTTCACCTGCTCGGGTGCAAAAACAGCGTCCGCCAGTTCCAGCGTGCCCACCTTCTTGCCGCTTAAATTCACCACATCTACTTTTGCCATCGCCTTCTTCCTGCCAGCTGCCAGCTATCAGCCTTCAGCTCTCAGCTCATCTCTTGTTCAAGCGATCATCCCGGCGCCCTGCACGAAAAACCCAATAGTTGAGGGCTAAGGGTTGAATGCCGATCATGCCTTCTTCTTTGCCGCCTTCTTTGCAGCCTTCAACGGATCCACCGTGCCGGAACCGGCGAAACCGCGGCGCTCGCGCGGCGGAGCCTTGGCCTTCGAAATCAATACATATCCTTCGCGCGGTCCTGGAACTGCGCCTTCAACCATCAGCAGATTCTCGTCCACATCGATGCCGCGAATCCGCAGATTGCGCACCGTGACCTGGTCGGTTCCGTGATGTCCGGGCATGCGCTGCCCCGGGAAAACACGCGACGGAAAGCTCGAAGCGCCAATCGAGCCCTGCACCTGGAACATGTGCCCGTGCGATTTGGGGCCTCCGCCAAAGTGATGGCGGCGAACTACACCGGCAAATCCGCGGCCCTTCGAGGTGCCGATCACGTCAACGAACTTGGCATCGGTGAAGATGTCTACGAGCACGCGATCGCCGGCCTTGGATTCGGCACCGCCATCGAGGGCGGCTTCGACGTCCACTTCCTTGATGATCTTCACCGGAGGAGCCTCGGTCTTCTTGAGGTGGCCGGTCTGCGCCTTGGTCATCCGCGAAGCCTTCACAAACTCCACCAGCCCGATCTGCGCCGCGTCGTATCCATCTCTCGCGGTGGTTTTCAACTGCGTAATCACGCAAGGGCCGGCCTGCAGCACCGTAATCGGGTGCACGTCCCCCTTATCGTCGAAGACCTGCGTCATGCCGATCTTTTTTCCAAGAATCCCCGTAACTGCCATTTCGTCCTCACCTCATCATGCGAGCTGGAATGCCTCGCACTGCCGGAGCCCTGCACGGGCCTTTTGTTCTTGCAGGTGCGCTTCTGCACCGCAACACGCGGCTGCCGCACCGCAGGTGCCTACTTCTCGAACGCCTTGATCTCCACGTCCACGCCAGCCGGCAAGTCGAGCTTCATCAGCGCGTCCACCGTCTGCTGCGTGGGCTCCAGAATGTCGATCAGCCGCTTGTGCGTGCGAATCTCGAACTGCTCGCGCGACTTCTTATCGACGTGCGGCGAACGCAGCACGCAGTACTTGTTCTTTACCGTTGGCAACGGAATTGGGCCGGCCACTGTTGCCCCGGTGCGCTTGGCCGTGTCCACGATCTCGCCGGTCGAGGTATCGAGCACGCGATAGTCATACGCCTTCAACCGGATGCGAATTCTTTGTCCTACCATGACGTCCCTTCAGTTCCCAGTTCGTAGTTCTTGGTTCGTAGTTCTCAGCCATCGTGCACGCTCATCCGCAGTAGCAGTGAACTACGAACTGCGAACTGTGAACTGCTACTTAATAATTTCGCTGATCGTGCCCGCGCCCACCGTCCTGCCACCTTCGCGAATGGCGAAGCGCAGACCCTTCTCCATGGCCACCGGCGTGATCAGGTCCACTACGAGCTGCACGTTGTCGCCCGGCATCACCATCTCCACGCCCGCCGGCAACTCCGCCACTCCCGTCACGTCCGTTGTGCGGAAGTAAAACTGCGGCCGGTAGCCCTTGAAGAACGGCGTGTGACGACCGCCCTCTTCCTTACTCAGCACGTACACCTCGCTCTTGAAGTGCGTGTGCGGCGTGATCGACGCCGGCTTGGCCAGCACCATCCCCCGCTCCACGTCCTCCTTCGGCGTGCCGCGCAACAGAATGCCCGCGTTGTCCCCCGCCAGACCTTCGTCCAGCTGCTTCTTGAACATCTCCACGCCCGTGCACACCGTCTTGCGCGTCTCCCGGAATCCCACGATCTCCACGTCCTCGCCCACCTTCACCTTGCCGCGCTCAATACGCCCGGTGACGACAGTCCCGCGCCCCGAGATCGAGAAGATGTCTTCAATCGGCATCAGGAACGGCAGTTCGACATCCCGCTTCGGCTGCGGCACCGACTTGTCCACCGCTTCCATCAGCTCGTCGATCTTCGCTTCCCACTGCGCCTCGCCGTTCAGTGCGCCCAGGGCCGACCCGCGAATCACCGGCACATCATCGCCCGGGAACTGGTACTTGGTCAGCAACTCCCTGACTTCCATCTCCACCAGGTCGATCAGCTCGGTGTCTTCCACCGCGTCGCACTTGTTCAGAAACACCACGATGTAGGGCACACCCACCTGGCGGGCCAAGAGAACGTGCTCCTTGGTCTGCGGCATCGGTCCATCCGTCGCCGCCACCACCAGGATCGCCCCGTCCATCTGCGCTGCGCCCGTGATCATGTTCTTGATGTAGTCGGCGTGGCCAGGGCAGTCCACGTGCGCGTAGTGCCGGTTCGGTGTCTCATACTCCACGTGTGCCGTGGCGATCGTGATGCCGCGCTCCCGCTCTTCCGGCGCGTTGTCGATCGAGTCAAACGACCGGAACACATTCTTCGGGTTGTGCTTCTGCAATACCTTCGTGATCGCCGCCGTCAACGTCGTCTTGCCGTGATCAATGTGGCCAATCGTCCCCACGTTCACGTGCGGCTTCGAACGATCAAATTTCTCCTTCGCCAT
>Ga0116217_10001794_pt1 | contig 20288 bp, 21 predicted proteins | sample Sb_taG_6_FD_89697 | JGI IMG/M metagenome (GOLD analysis project Ga0116217, IMG submission 89697) | Peat soil microbial communities from Weissenstadt, Germany - Sb_50d_4_PS metaG | ecosystem: Environmental > Terrestrial > Soil > Wetlands > Peat | place: Germany: Weissenstadt | collected 2010-09-21 | reverse complement strand
TCGGATCGGCGGAAGGTTTAGAGCTGGCAAAGCAATAGTCAAGAACGATGTCCAGGTGTATGGTATAGTCGAAACGAGCCATGGTCTCAAGGGGAAGAATATTCATGTCAACAGCGGCTCCAGGGTCGAAGGAATTCTGATCGGAGGACGAGTGGAAATAGGCAAGAGTGCATTTGCGATAGCTGACTGGGAGAAAAAATGGATGGGACAAACTGCCGCGTTCAGGCTCATCGGAAAGCAAACGAGGGTCGGTGACGTCTATGCTGATCTGGTTCACATTGGAAATTACTCAAGGTGCGGCAGGGTTTTTGCGAAAGTCGTCGAGCTTGAAGACGGTTGTGTCGTTGACGAGATCAGCTACACAGATGAATTGAAGGGAGTCCTGGAGCGATCTCATATCACCAGGTTTGTAACCAAGGTTACGAGCCTTCCGAATCCTCCGATTTGATCGACGCAGATTTCAGGAGATACACGAAAACAAAATGAAACGCGCGAGTTCTAAGAGATCGAAGATAGAGCTGTATGCAACCGTGCTAGAGGTTATCAAGCGCTACCCCGAAGGTTCGCGGATTACCAAAATGTCCTATGGAGTGGGAGTGCCGATCGACCGACTGAAAACAATCCTCGTTGATCTGACATCCTTCGGACTGGTACAGACCTTAACTGACGAAGAAGAAGAAGGAATCTTCTATACTTTGACCCCAAGAGCTTTTGATTTCCTGGAGACGTACTGGAAGATGAAAAGTTATCTTGAAACCTTCGGAACTTCTCGAACCGATTCTTTCACTTTTTGACAGGCGCCATAAAGGGTCGGTCCATTATCTGTTTTCCGATCAATTCTTTGACCGTCCATCTGGCTTCACTTACGTGGAAAGAGTACCTGTATTTTGTGATCTCTACGGCCAGAGGGCCCATCATCTCGAGGGCTTTCGCTTTACCGATCCCGGATTCTATCAGATGCTCGAATAACTCTGCCGCCTGCTCTTTCTGAAGCTCCGTCCGTTTTGTGATAGTGTTAGGGATTGACGGCAACGGTACGAATGGCCACTCATCTACTAGCTCGACGTGAGGGTTGACTAGTTCTCCGGAGATCAAAATCTCCCCAATTTGAATTGAATTATCCTCTGAAGACCAGATAATCTGGGGAGAACCGAGAAATGATTCGAATATTTCCGGAGGAATATCCATCCACCTTTCGTGCTGAACAAGAATCTCTAGAGAGCTTAGTCTAGATTTTCTTCGAGTTTTCAATATTCTTCAGCTTGTAATCGATTTCGAACAAAATTGTGCGTGTTTGAGACCAATTTTCGTGGAGTTCGTTAGTGGATCTCGGATTCAGACTGCAAATCCAGTTAAACGAAAATAAAGATTTCAATCGATCCGATTTATTTGGTATCAGAAGTCGAATACAGCTTCATATTATTCTCCGATTTTGGAATCTGGCCATTTTGGTCTATTTTTCAAAACAAATTATGTTTGTGAGAGATAGGAAAATCCGATTTCTTCCTTCGTTTGATCTTGATATTCATGCTGTCTTCTGATCCCCTCAAAATTCAGTTACGCTTATATGGGCTGTCCAATATTGGAGATACGATAATATGAAGTCCAGAGAAGTCGCTAAGCTTAGCGAAATCCCAGTAGGAAGGATGAAACACGTAAAGGCGTTTGACGAGGACATTTTGCTCTCCAATGTGAATGGCACTATCTATGCTACACAGAATCGTTGCGGACATCAAAATGCTTCCCTAGCGAAGGGAACTCTCAACGGACACGTTGTCACCTGTCCACTACACGCGGCAACATTCGATGTCAGGACCGGGAAAAATCTAACAGGCCCGCAGCTTATGATGTCGCAAGAAGTAATGCAAAAACTTCCTCAGGAAATGCTTGTGATGTTCAAGAGGACCGGCGAAATTCTCTCGGAAATATAAGTCCAGTCTCTGAGGACATTCGTCGTCGATGTTCAGGGCGATTCAATTTTCGTGAGCCGACCCGAGTAAGACAGACAAACTCTCCGATTACTTGTCCGTGTCAAAGGAATCGGACTCCGTTCTTGTCACAACGGCATCCATATATGCCCAATATTTTTGAATGCGAATTTAAGATCACTTAAGCGAAAAGTAACGGTGCGGCTAAGAAAGTTATATGCATCTAAATTACGCAAACTAGATTGAAAAATAGTGAATTGACTTGGCGGAAATTATCAATGTTAAAGACCTCGTGCTAACCTATGCCGATGGTACGAAGGCGGTACAGGGAATCAGTTTCTCGGTCAATGAAGGGGAATTTTTTGGCTTCTTGGGACCGAACGGTGCGGGAAAAAGTACAACGATTAAGATTCTAACGACGCTGCTTCACAAGACTTCCGGAACTGCATCAGTCTTGGGCTTCGATGTGGAAAAGCAGGCCCGAGAGATTAGGAAGTTGATAGGCGTACAGAGCCAAGAAAGCTCGGTTGATCCGGAACTTACCGGTCGCGAAAACATGATCCTCGAAGGACATCTTCAACAGATGCGCGGCAAAGAACTTGAGGAAAGGGTGGATTCTCTTTTGGAAGTTGTTGGGCTAAAGGACGCCGCCAACAAGCGCGCAGGAAGATACTCTGGTGGAATGAAGAAAAGACTCGATCTCGCTTCTGTTCTGGTTCACAAGCCGAAGGTTTTGTTTTTGGACGAACCGACGACGGGGCTTGACCCTCAATCTCGGGCGACAGTGTGGGACTATATGGAGGAATTGAACAAGAAGGAAGGGATTACAATTTTCCTCACCACCCAGTATCTCGAAGAGGCCGACAGGCTGTGCGGGCGTCTCTGCATTGTGGATGTAGGAAAAATAGTTGCTCAGGGCTCGCCTGCGGAGTTAAAGGCTGAAATCGGAGCTGATGCGATCACAATTACGATGAAGGATGCCCAGGGCAAGAGCGATGATTCAGTCCGCGCAGCTGGAAGACAAATTGTCTCGACTCTTCCAAACGTGGTCAATATCGTGGATTCCGGTGATGGATTAACGATTTATGCAAAGGATGGAGGGTACTTTATCCCGGACCTCGTTAGGGCATTTGACAAATCCAACATCAAACTCGTTTCGATAAACCTCTCGTCTCCGACTCTAGATGACGTTTTCCTGAGACACACTGGCAAGAGAATCAGAGTGGAGGAATTGCAGAAAGCCGTACCTACTATGTTCGCGAGGGGAAGGGGAAGGAGGTAGGAAGTAGATGACGCTTCTATTCGACACTCAAAATCTGTTCGTTAGAGCATTGAAGAAACTGACCCGCAATCCGATCCTGATATTTTTCTCGCTGTTTCAACCCATAATCTTCCTTGTCTTGTTCACCCAGCTGTTTCACTCGTTCAATCTCCTACCGGGTTTCCCTCCAGGAGTATCCTATCTCCAGTACGCAGCCGCGGGTATTCTATTGCAGAATGCCTTCAGCAGCGCACTTCAGGCGGGGACTTCGATCGTAGACGACATCAACTACGGCTTCTTGTCAAAGATGCTAGTAACGCAGGTTAGCCGGCCGGCGATCTTGCTCGGAAGACTTTCTAGCGACGCGTTCAGAGTGACTGTGCAGTCAATTATCATACTCGCGCTCGCATACATTCTAGGCTTCAGAGTAGCTACTGGAGTGCCTGGCATTCTATTGATGCTCTTCATAATTGCTTTCTTCGGACTGGCATGGTCCGGCATTTCACTTGCGCTGGGGATGAAAACGAAGAGCTCGGAGACCGTGTTTGCAATTGGCGGATTCTTGACCTTTCCCTTACTATTTGCCAGCACTGCTTTGGTGCCGGTCAGTTTTATGCCGACATGGATGCAGGATGTATCCAAGGTCAACCCGATAAGTTATGCAGTAGATGCCGTGCGAGATCTTTCGCTTCCCGGCGCTTACTCCACCAGTGCTGAGTTAACTTCCCTAGCAGTCATTGCGCTTATCGCTGTTATCACTTTGTCAGCGACGCTATACCTCTTCAGAAAGGTAGTTAGCTAGTTAGGCAAGTTTCCTGACTCTTGAATCACTTGTGATCAGACAGCTTACTAGAGAGGGCATCGTAGACCTCAGTATAATTCGGAACGCTCTCCAGTACCGAATAACAGTTGACTGGTGAGGAGAGAAACAGGAAAATAGCTCTATGCCCTAAATAGACAACGTTCCGCAACGTTCCAAAATCTTTTAAGTTGAGGAACGATTTCCCGCGCTTGGTCATGCTAGCAACCGATCAGATAAACGGGAAGGAAATCGATCCTCAAGAGATTCTTTCGTTAAAGATTCTGGCAGATTCTCAGATTTCCTCAGATGGAAGCGCTGTAGCCTTTGTTGTTGCAGAGAACTTCAAGGAGGAGGGAACGCCAAAGCCAAGATCAAATATCTGGATTGCGATCGGTGATGGAGATGCACGACAGTTCTCAACTGGACAGAGGACTGATTATCTGCCCAGATGGTCGCCAGATGGTTCAAAGCTCGTATTTCTCTCGGACCGGAATGAGAGTGGTAAGTTTCAGATTTACCTTCTCGAAAGAGCTGGCGGCGAGGCGATTCAGCTTACAAACTTCAAAGACATTGGCGAGATCCTGCAAGTCGAGTGGTCAAGGTCTGGCGAGCGAATCGCTTTTTTGATTTACGACTCGGAGACTGACGAGGACAGGAAGCGATTGGTAGATTCCGGTGGCGCGATCAATTACGAGAAAAACCACAAGTTCGCGAGGATCTGCATCCTGAACGTAACCACAAAAATTGTGGAGTGGAAGACCGGGGGAAACTATCACATCTGGGAATTTGCTTGGTCGCCGGATGAAAATAGCTTCGCGGCTCTAATCGCAGATGAACCGTACGAGTGGTCGTGGCACATTTCTTCACTTGGAATAATCTCGATGGATTCTCCCGAGAAGCCGAAAATTATCTACACACCCAGGCCGAGACAGATCGCGCGCTTGCTATGGTCGCTGGATGGAAAATCAATCTATTTTATTTCTGCGATCTGGAGCGATCGGGGACTGGTTGCTGGAGATCTGTATTCGATCTCGGCTGTTGGCGGAACAGGTCCGGTTAATCTGACCAACGACTCGTTGGGTTCTGTTCACTATTTCCACTGGTACTCAAAGGAGGATTTGTTGATTCTGAGCGTTAACTGGGCGAAATCAAAGTTCACTTTTCTGAATATTGCAACTGGAAAATCTACAGATCTTTATGAGGGAGAAATCGGCTTGACCGATATTTTCCAGCCAAAGTTTTCCATCTCCACAAATCAAGGAAATAGGAAAATATCCGTCGTAAGGGAAGACCTCTCTTCTCAGACAGAAGTCTGGACGGCAGAAATCGATCGGCAGAAAAATACAATTGCATGGAGGCAGATATCGGAGCTTAACGAAGAACTCAGGGAAAAATACTCTCGAATGGGAGCAAAATCGATTGAATGGGAATCCTTCGATGGTGTGAAAATTCAAGGTTTTCTATATCTTCCCCAAAGCACAGAAAACAGATCAGAGACGTCACCACCGCTAATTGTGAATGAGCATGGCGGACCATCGATGGGCTACGGTTACCGCTTTGGGATGGAATCCCGATATTTCGCGTCCCACGGATACGCAGTCTTTCTTCCGAACCCCAGAGGCAGCGCGGGCCGCGGCGTCAAATTTCTTGAACTCAACCGGCGTAACATAGAGGGGGACGATTTCAAGGACATCATGGCAGGCATGGACTATTGCGAGTCGCGCGGCTGGGTCGATCCAAAAAACGAATTTGTTTATGGCGGGAGCTACGGGGGATATCTAGTTGCGTGGAGCGTTACTCACACCAATCGGTTCAACGCTGCGGTGATGGATTTTGGGATTGCAAATCTGCTCAGCTGTCACGGAATGGAGTGGAACACGTACTGGGAAGTGTTCGGTTTTGATATGGATCCCTACAAGCAGAGAGATCTCTTCGAGAAAAAATCTCCGATTTATTACGTGGAGCGTGTAAAGACTCCTACCCTGATAATCCACGGCAGGGATGATCCATGCGTTCCGGTTTCGCAGGGTCACGAATTTTTTAGGGCGCTAAAGGACCTCGGCGTCGAAACGCAGCTCGTCATCTATCCAAGGGAAGGACACGGTTGGTTGGAGAGAAGACACAGGATAGATTCTTGGCAGCGACATCTAGATTGGTTTGAAAAACACAAAAAGAGTACTGGAGCGACCACGGAGGGAAGATAGACTTGTTGAAAGCTGGTTCGACACTAAAGCCGGAATTCCTCAAGAAGAAACTTGATCTTGTTCGAAAAGAGATGCAGGATTCGGACATCGATCTCTGGATCACATTTACAAGGGAAGGAAATCCTGATCCTGTCTCGACAGATCTCGGACTGGAAAACTCAGTATGGAAAGCGGCAGCGCTCCTCGACGCTAGGGGAGGAATGAATGTAATAGTTGGTGGCCTTGACGCGGAAGCGGTCCGTCAGAGGGGAATCTATGACCAGGTCTACGGCTACGGAAAGGAAGGACACACTCCGAAGCTTGTCGAGTTTTTGAAAAAATCGAAGGCGAAGAAAATTGCAATTAATACAAGTGATGATTTTGGTTTCTCAGACGGCCTTTCTCCCGGAATGCTCGGATACCTCAAAAAATGCGTTCAAAGAGCCGGGGGGAAAAGAGAGCTTGTTTCCGCTGAAGATCTAATCATAACGCTAAGGGCCCGGTTGATCCCTGAGGAAATCGAGCTCATGAGAAAGGCAGTGGAGCAGTGCGAGGCAGTTTTCGGCGTCGCAGAGAAAGACATCATCAAGACAGGAAGGACTGACAAGCAGATCCACGAGATGTTTCAGGAGGAAGTTAGGAACAGGGGCCTTGAGCTTTCATGGGGAGAGGATCATTGTCCGGCGGTGGTTGTTGGAAACGATGTCTTCGGTCATTCTGGATATTCAGGACGTACGCTTGAAGGCGGAGATTTGATTCACTTCGACTTTGGAGTGAAATACGACGGGTACTGTAGCGATCTTCAGCGGGTATACTTTGTTGGAAAAAGTTCTCCTCCTGAATCAGTCCGAAAGCTGTTCAAGGCAACGAAAGATGCGACAGACGCTGGAGTGAGTGCGATAAGGCCGGGGATCAAAGGGTACATTGTTGACAAAGCAGTGCGCGATTCTGTAATAGCATCAGGATACCCGGAGTACCTCCACGGGACGGGTCACGCGATAGCACGCGCAACCCACGAGATAGGTCCTAACATCGGTCCGAGGTGGCGTGAAAGGTACGGCAGATCGATGGAGAAAAAACTTGCTCCCAACATGATTTTCACGATCGAGCCATCAGTCATGGGAAATGACGGGACAATGAACATCGAGCGGGAAATCCTAGTAACGGAGAAAGGGAAGGAATCATTTTCGACAGCGGAAGAAGAACTCTATCTCCTCGGCTAAACCTCTATCAGTTCTCTTGACAGAAGAGAGGGACTTACCGAAAGACGCCCCACCTTACTTTATCTATGGAATCAAAAATGAGTTTTCAAAGAAATGTTCGAAAAACTTTTCTCGCCGATCGAAATCGGTCCGATCAGAGTAAAAAATCGAATCCAGCTTCCTCCGCATTCACTCCACTATTTTGGGAACGGACTTCCGACCGACACACTCCTCGAATATTATTTAGAGCGAGCACGAGGAGGAGCCGGTCTTCTCGAGGTATCGCAAATTTACATCAAGTCTCCCACTGGAGTATTTTACCCGGAATGGGAGTATGACAACAAAAAAACGTGGCCGATGGTAAACAAGCCGGAAATTGTTCCGGGCCTAAAGAAACTCGCAGATGCCGTCCACGAGTTTGAATCTAAGATTTTCATGGAGGTCTCCGCGTGGACGTTTCTTTACGGACCGGTTTCAAGTATCCCGTTCGAAACTGGCGTCAACCTGAACGAACTGACGGTCTCAGATATTCGCGAGATCCAAGAAGGTTTTGCCGAAGCATCGAGGTACGTGAAACAGGGTGGATTCGACGGAGTGGATCTGCATGGGACCCACGGGGCGATGATTGAGCATTTTTACTCGCCAGTTATGAATCGACGCGAGGATCGATACGGCGGAAGTTTTGAGAATCGGATGCGATTTCTACTTGAGCTGATCGAGATCCTGAAGGGGACAATTGGAGATTCTCTGGCTCTCGGAATGCGTCTCTGTGGAGACGAACAGATCCAAGGGGGAGTCACTCCTGACTATGCTGCCAAGATAGCTGAAGCAGTAGACGGACGTCTCGACTTTATCAATGTAGATCGCGGTTCGATGTACAACTACGACGTTTTAGATCAGAACGCGCTACAGACCGAGCCGCTCTACTCTCCCGCTGGCTACGGAACATACATGTCCGAACCTATCATGGCGAGGGTGCAGAAAACCAAGATTGGACTCGCAGGAAGAATAACCGACGCTCTAGTTGCTGATACGATCCTCGAAAGAAACCAGGCGGATTTCATCGGAATGACGAGAGCCCTGATCGCAGATCCGTATTTCCCGAAGAAAATCTTGGAAGGCAAAGTGCAAGATGTCAGATCGTGCATTGGTACGCTTGAGGGATGCTGGGGGAGATCAGCTGCACATGATTACCCCATGAGATGCTCGGTGAACGCGGCAGTCGGGAGGGAAGCTGAAAGAGGAGAAGGTATGATACGGCGTGCTTCAGTCCGGAAAAAAGTTCTCGTGATCGGTGCCGGTCCGGCAGGTCTCGAAGCCGCGCGGGTTTCTGCTCTAAGAGGACATGAAGTTGTCATCTACGAGAAAGAATCGAAGGCAGGAGGGCAGGTGAATATCGGAAAACTCATTCCGGGTAGGTCGGATATTGCTTCGGTCGTCACGTGGCTTGAAAACCAGCAGAAAATGCTGAACGTCCGTATTGAGTACAACCGAGAGGTCCCACAGTCAGAAGAGGTTGTGAAGTTTCTCGTACAAGAGGAAGAAAAGGCTGACGTGATAATTCTTGCAACCGGTTCGGCTCCGATCAAGAGTGGAATCCAGATGATCTCATTCCAAGAAGTCCCCGGCTGGGAGGACGCAAAAGTTCACTCCGTTGACGAGATTCTTTCGAGGCAAGTCCAGATTTCAGGAAAGAGATTCCTAGTCGCTGATAGTACTCCCTACCTTCAGGGCCCAGGGGCGTGCCAGATGCTTGCAAGAAACGGGGCCTCAGAAATTACTTTCGTCACGCCCCAAACGGAAATCTCTCCCGAGATGAACGACTATAATCAGTTGATATTCACTGTTAGAAGCTTGCGTGAAAATCATGTACGCGTCATGACGTATTCCTGGATCAGAAGAATTGACACACAAGGCGGGAAGAAAGTTGTTGTCTACGATATTCCAACGGGAGAGGAGACAACGATATCCGTGGACGAAGTAGTTTTCTATACCGGTCGAAGACAGAACAACTCTCTTCACTCCTTATTCAAGGGCGTTGTCAAAGAGGTTTATGCGATTGGAGATTGTCACATCGCAGGCGGCAAAATCGTGTCAGCAATAGACGATGGATTCAGCATCGGAATGAGAATTTGATCTAACGAAAAACTTGTAGTCGTCCTATCGAAGCTGCAAGAATCCGAATATTGAAGATACTAGCAATTGGATAGAGGTCTGAAAGTGTTATCAATCGAGCCATGAGTTGGAGGAGTCGCAAATGAGGGACTTTTCAGGAAAGACCGTTCTAGTAACTGGCGGATCGAGGGGAATAGGCAGGGCGTGCGTTCTTGCGTTCGCTCGCAACGGAGCAGACGTCGCGATAAATTATCACAAGAACGAAGAAGAGGCGCAGAAGGTTCTCGGAGAAGCGAGAGCTCTAGGAGTAAAGTCACAGGTCTTTAGGGCAGATACCTCGAAATCAAACGAAGTCAACAGTATGATCAAGGATGTCGTGGAATATTTTGGAAAGATTAACATCCTGGTCAACAATGCCGGAGTCTTGTCAAGGACTCCCTTCCTTCAGCTCAGCGAGAGCGAATGGGACTGGGTGCTTGATATAAACCTCAAGGGATATTTTCTAGTAGGTCAGGCGGTTGCAAAGCAGATGGTCGAGCAGAAGAGTGGAGGGGTGATCGTCAATATCTCGAGCAATAATCAGGAACGAGCTGCCGGAAATCTCGTGCATTACAACGTTTCCAAGGCGGGAATCGCAATGCTCATGAAAACGATGGCGTTTGAGCTTGCCCCCTACGGCATCCGGGTGAACAATGTCGCGCCGGGTCTGACCGAGACCGACATTAACAGGAAGGACATTGCAAACAAAGAGTGGAGAGAAGCGCGGATGGCCAGGATTCCGCTGAAGGTGATCGCAACGCCGGACGATATCACTGGAGCGGTCCTGTTTCTCGCCTCGGACGATGCGAAGCTTTCAACGGGACAGACGGTCTGGGTAGATGCGGGCGCGACGATCAGCTAGGTTCCAGCTGGTCCGATTCCCCAGAAGGAGTGCTAACTTAATTCTACCGCAGACTCGTCAGCACTCTTCTTCTCTTGCTTAGTTTCTTCGCTTTCGTTTGACGCTTCGAGCAACTCACGTTTCATTTTTATCAATCTGTATCTATTACCTGCATTCAATTTTTTTTCACTAGGGAAGTAACGATTTGGTGGCATCATTGAAAAGAGTTTACATTTGGAGATGAAAACTCTCGACACAAAGTCGAGGATTCTAGATCTGAATACAACGTCCCTTCTTTTCCAGATTGCTAAATGAAATGATAATTACAAATAGCGGATAGTTTACCTGCGAGTAACTCACTCAAAGTTCTGTTCAGTTTCCGAAACTATTTTTGGTTCTATCTTTTTGTTTGAGATACTCTTTTCTTGCAAACAGATAGAATCCGATATCGACTAAACCGACACCGCCAGAAATTAGAGTAGCACCATTCAAGTACGAAGTGTAAGAGCTGAAGAGATTAGCTCGAGAAGCAAGGAGTGCAACCACGGCAATCCCCAGAAATAGAAAAATCGAGAAGAAATAACCCTTTGTTCTCTTTTCTGCTAATTTGAGTTCTTCCTTTGAGTCTAGCATCAGGGATATGCTGAGAGATGATGAATTTAGAGTTTTTTCAGCGGCATGCACGAGTCAGGAATTTACATGTTGGGCACTAGTTCACATAACAGATAGAGCAATCAAACGGGCGCCGATCTCCTCCAAGTCGTGACTGGAAAAAAGATCATAATCACCATCCTCAGGATGAAGAGAAACGATAACTCGCAATACGTAAGTCATGTAATCCGTGGCTGATAGGAAGCCTCCTTTCGCTATCACCAATTTTTCAACCCGTCGCATCAGAGTAACCGGAATGTTGACAGCGACGTACTTGGCTTGAGCATTCATCTGGTTCATCGGCTCAAGCCAAGTTCAGAGTCTAGTTTATGAATTGGTTCATTAATCCACGCTTTGACCTGACGCTGTCCTCGAGTCTCTGGAAGACCAGTCTATCGGCCACAAAGCCGATAACGAATATTACGATCATTATGGCAATAACCTGATTCATCTGCGCGAATTCGCTTCCATAGTACAGTAACTCACCCAGACCGACGGAGATCCCGAAGATCATTTCAGCTCCGATCAGAGCGTGCCAAGAGAACGACCAAGTCTGTCTGAGTGCAGTGACCATTTGTGGCATTGAGGCAGGGAGCATCACGCTTCTCAATAGAGACACTCTCCTCACGCCCATGTTCTTTGCAACCTTGAGATAAATCGGTGGGATGTTCCGAACACTGTTGTAGGTCGAGATCATCATTGAGAAGACCGAACTCATCAACATGACGAAGAGGAGTCCAAAGTCGTTCAGACCTATTATCAGAATTGCAAAAGGAACCCATGCTATGCTCGGAAATGACTGAAGACCCAGACAGAACGAGCTCATCATCTTTCCGAAACGTTGGAAATTGGCCATCAAAAGACCGACTAGCGTACCCAGGACAATCGAGAGGGTAAATCCAGCAACTAGTCTTTCGAGAGTTGCACTGACCGCCGAAGCTAGGGCACCATCTTTTGCGAGTGTCAAAAACCTAGCAAACGCCATCGTCGGAGACGGGAGCAGAAACGACGGATAGAACTTTAAATCGAATACTAGCTGCCACAGTCCCAGAAATATTCCGATAGCTATCGCGATGTCAAGATACGTCGTGTAGCTGCGTTTCTTCTGCTTCTTCTGGTTAGACTGTGATTCTGACTGGACTATTTTCTGTTGGCTGTGATTTCTCCCCATCAAGGGTGATCTCCTCCTTTATTTCTCTCATAATCGAGTTGATTATTCCAATTAGTGCCGGATCTTCAGAATCGCGCGGTCTTGGCAGGTCGACGATATACTGCTGCTTTATCTTGGCGGGCCTGTGAGTGAAGACAATTACCCGATCGCCAAGCGAGACTGCCTCCCTGACGTCGTGGGTGACAAATAGAATTGTTTTCTTTGTCTTTTCGTGTATCTCCTGAACCTCATTCTGCAGAATCTGTCTGGTTCGAGCATCGAGTGCTCCAAATGGCTCGTCCATCAAGAGGATTCTGGGATTTAGGGCAAGCCCCCGAGCAATTGCCACCCTTTGCTTCATCCCTCCCGACAATTGGTGAACCCTCGACTGGGCGAATGGTGTCAATTCGACTAGTTCTATGTACTCGCTCGCGATCCTCTTTCGCTCCTCTTTGGAGATGCCTTTTTGTTTCAGACCGAACTCGACGTTTCCTTCAACGGTGAGCCAGGGGAAGAGAGACTCCTCCTGGAAGATTATGACGATGTCCGGACCGGTTGGCCCGATCCTGTGACCTTTTACCACAATGTCCCCGGAGTCGTAACTCTCCAGACCGGCGATGATGCTGAGCAGGGTGCTTTTGCCACAACCCGAAGGGCCGATGACTGTGACAAATTCTCCTTCCTTGACGTCGAAGCTCACGTTATCGATTACAGTGAGGTCGTCTTTGTTTGCACCGTCGTGATTTGGATGGCTCTTTCGTAACTTATCCACTTCGAGTATCTTATCGGACTTCTCGCTCAGCATGTATGTCAATTTGGTTGCCCCTCCGTGTCTAGCTCGTAATTGTCGGAAGTCCATCCTGTTGCAGTACTTCGTTCAACAATGTCAGGTTGAAAAGGCCGTTCAAGTTAGGCGCTGAGGAACCGAGGAATCCAAGTTCGTAAGCATTCTGCGCTTGCTGTGTTACCGAAGCTTCCAGTGGATCGTAGGTGAACGATAGATACTGGGTTGCATTGGTGAATATGGTGGAGTTTGTCGGCGTGGTGGTTGTGAGGTTTGCGATCCGGTTGTCGATCAGCGTGCTTGCCTGTGCAGTATTCTTTGTGATCCAAAGAGTGTCGTTGACGTCAGCTGCGATGACTTTCTTGACAACGTCCGGATGTGCGTTCAGGAATGTTGTACTAACCACGAGTTCAGCCGTCGAGAAGTTTCCTCCTGGCCACAGACTCCTCTCGTCAAGAAATACATGGCAGTTCGCCTGGTAAATCAGCTGTGAGGCAGTTGGTTCTGGCACCCAGGCTCCGTCAAGCTTGCCCTGCGTCATCAAAGTCAGGATGTTCGAGTTCGAAGTATCGTCGATTGTCACGTTGGTTCCGACCACGTAGTGGTTTCGAAGCAGATACGATCGCAGAGCGATATCTTGGGTGTTGCCAAGCTGAGGCGCTGCGAATGTCTTTCCTGTGAAATTTTTGACTGAGGTAATTCCGTCATTGTTCCTTACTACGAACACAGCGCCACCGTTCGAAACTCCAGCCACGATCCGTAGAGCAGTCCCGTTAGACTGAATGAACGCATTTACCGCGGGACTAGGTCCCACGTAGGCCATGTCCAATTGATTTGCCAGAAGGGCTGTCATTTCAGTTGGACCAGCTGTAAAGAGAGTTGTTTTGATTGTTGTCGTAGGGCCAAGGTACCTTTGGAAGTCGCCATCCGACAATCCGACGATCGCCGGTGCGTGATTCAGGTTAGCAAAGTAACCTATCCTCACGAGGTTAATTGAATTGGTTGAATTCGAACTCGAAGTAGTTGTTGATGATGTGGATGTCGATGAAACTGTGGTTGTGACCGGAACGAGTGAGGTCGTAGTTGCAGTTGAAACTAGAGATTGTGTGCTAACTAGGGAGGTTGTCGAAACTAGCGATGTTGTACTCACCAAAGTGTTTGTTGTGGTGAGTGTCACCGTGCTTGCTTGTACTGTCGTAGTTTTAGATCCGAGACTTGTCGTGGCGTAAGCTCCGCCGACAATCAGCGCGATAATTATTACCGCGACTATAGCTATGATTGAGCTTTTCAAAACTTATCACGTAACAAGATTCCAAACTGTTTTCAACCCTAATTATAGATAATTAAACATGCAACAGATATGCAGCTGTTACATTCATTAATCGGAATTGAAGTCTTTTTTTGCGCATATTTCGGGCATTATTTCGATTATCGATATGGCCCTCGAAAAATCTGTTTGTAACCAATATTGGAGACTTTTAGATAATAGCGGAGTCAGATTTTGTTGTGAAACAAAGAATTACTCGTACTGCCCTAATTCAAACGAGATTTCTCGATCCTATCTGACTGTATTTTCTAGTTCTTGCCCTTCATCGACCCTGAGCTGGCAGTAACTGTAGAGAGCATCATAGAGCGGAAACTGAAGATTCATGTTTTCATTGTCGTCCGGCGCGATCATCCTGAATCCGGTCGCAGCCGCCTCGAGCCCTGCAGATTCCGGAGCCGAATCCGTTGGCCCCGTAACTCTGGCATCAGCCCCCCTGATTATCTTCGCCAGTTCCATTAGGGGCCTGTCTCTCAGGTTGTATTTCTTTATGAGAGCGTCAAAGGTGACGTGTTCCATTCCGTTCTCCGAGTAATGAGACAATTCAACTCCCGGAACGTCGAAAGGAATCGCGCCCTCGTTCTTCGCAATCTCCAAGACTTTTTCCTTCGGCGCAAAAATGAATTGTGCGTCCTTGTCGATGAATTTCCTGATCAACCACGGACACGCTATTCGGTCAACCTTTGCTTTCTCCCTGGTTACCCATCTCATTTTCGAATTATCTCGGTTCCATTTTGTCTTTTTTGGTTTTCTCAGAAGATTCTTGAAGGCGTTGGCTAAGTCTGAGCACTACAGCTCAATCATCAAGATGACGGTTGCATTCTCTTTCTCGACTATACCATTTTCAGAAACAATAGAGTGCACCGAGTCATCATTCACAAAGAAGAGGAAACCAACGTCGTCGCACCACTGTTTCGAATCAGAAATAATTCGACTCGTGTTGTCTGGTTGAACGTCTTTGAAAGAAATCAGGACCGTATTTTGATCAAGGACTGGAGGTGGCGTTCCTACCTTCACATCTCCCTTTTCAATAAGGTGTTTCAGAAGGTCGACAGCTTGCGCATCAGATTCTCTTGGTTGAACAATAATGTAGATCGACGTCAATGCGATCGAAGTGATATCTTCGTACTCATTTACGTTTTTCATCAAACAAGTCCATTACGAGCTGGGTATCTTTCCTCCAAAACTTTCAACCCTAGATTGTAAGTCTTCAGATAGAGTCGAAGGCTTTTTCGCCCCAGTCTGGGTCTTCCTTTTCCCAGGAACCCGATTGAAGGAGCGAACGTGATAAGGTACGGGACATCAATAGGCATACTGTGCTTTATTGGTCTGTTCTGGGTATCAAAGTAGTACGCGATGAAAGATATGGTCGCTCCCTCTCTAATCTACTCGCTGAATTGTTGGCAACCAGTATCACCGAAACGCATTTTTTAAAGAGTATTACTCGATGTAAGAAGTTTAACACTGATTATGGCTGAATTTGGGTCATGGCTAATATAGCACATCACGGCCCCGCTCTCCAAGATGGCATCATGACCGAGAGACTCATCGAGTCTGAAAAAGTTTCCAGTCTCGGGCTCTCCTCCGGTGAGAAGATCAAGGTTCTCGGAATTTTTGCGTCAATAATTTGCGCGACCGTTTTAGGGTTTATCGGTTCGACGATTATTGGTAACATGTCAGTCGTACTTGCTGGATTGGGGGTTGTTGCATTCGTCTTCGGGTTGCGCCATGGAGTGGACGCGGATCATATTGCAGCGATTGACAACACTACAAGGAAGCTGATGCAGGAAAGGAAGAGACCTCTTACTGTCGGCACCTGGTTTTCTTTGGGGCATTCCACCATTGTTGTTGGTCTGATAGTTGCCTTGGTTCTGTCGACCCGGGCTGTCGCAGGCGTGATACCCGCCCTTCAGAGCACTGGCGTTGTAATTGGAACGGCGGTATCTGGAACGTTTCTGTGGTTGATCGGTCTGATCAACGTCGTTATCGTACTAGGAATCTACAAGATCTACAAGCAACTCAGGACGGGTCAGCTGAATTCCGAACAGCTCGAGGAGCTGTTGAACAAGCGTGGATTCCTCAATCGCTATTTCTCTCCCCTTTTCAGGATAATCAGAAAGCCCTGGCAGATCTACCCCATCGGCCTGCTTTTTGGGCTTGGCTTTGACACGGCTAGCGAAGTTGCCCTAATTGCTATAAGCGTGGGGGTCGGGGTGTCTTCCTCTGTCCCGCTCTGGATGATACTGATACTCCCCTTCATGTTCACTTGCGGAATGGTCCTCGTGGACACTGCTGATGGAGTAACGATGCGAATGGCTTACGGTTGGGCATCGCTCAAACCGATTCGGAAGATTTACTACAATCTTACTATAACGATAATTTCAGTCCTGGTTGCCTTTCTCGTAGGAGGGGTAGAAGTTCTGCAAGTGCTTTCGGGAGAGCTCAACCTAACAGGAGTATTTTGGAACTGGCTCAACACTCTGGATTTTGAGACACTAGGTTATGGGATAGTTGCAGTCTTCATAGTATCGTGGTTTGCCTCGATTGCAATATACAAGTTCAAGAAAATTGAAACCACAAGATTCCAACCATAATCTATACAACCTATCACAAGGTTGCTCTTGATCCATTCAGAGTTTTAGTCTCTACGGGTTTTCCTCACATTGAATTATCATCTTGATCCCCTTAATTACATACTTTGCAAGAGAAACTAGCTGTGATAAGGCTAAGCAAAACCACTAGAAACTAATTCAAATTACCCACTCTTCTCTCTGGACAGCTCGAGACTTGAACCCGATCTTTTCGATTGGATAGTGGACGTTGCCATAAAGACCGGCTTCTCCCTTCTCGCCATCTCGGTACATTTCATCAACGATCCTGCCCATAGCGTCCGCTTTCATGATCCCGCTGCCGCTCCCGCCTCCTGCAACAATTAGTCCATTCTCCGCGAAAACGAATGGAATCGAGTCAAGCGTGTTGTATGAATACATACCTGCCCACATCTGGCTCGGCCTTGAGTTCTCGAATTCGTTAAAGTACGCCTTGAGAATCGGATAGACATTGTGCTCGTAATAACTTGGTTCAGCCTTGTAATTTTCGAGATTCGGTTCAGGATTGTTAATGAATGGTCGGTTTAGATCGTCCTCGCATGCGACCCAGAATTCATTGTTTTCTTCTACTGCCTTCAGGTAGCAGCCGGACTTGGGAAGTATCACGAATGGAAGAGTCTTAAGATCGTTGAAGTTATCATTGTGAATAAGGTTTGAGAGACTTTGATTTCCGCGAGCGGAAACCACAAACAACTGTCGCTTCTTTGCCTTGACATGACCATCAATGCCCGCTGGTTCAAGGATCTCATTGTTCCAAATTCCTGCGGCTATTACGACCATGCCTGCCCAAAGATCAGATTGAACGGCTCCCTCAAGACGCACACCTGCAACTCTTGATTCCTGCCATACAAACGGTTCCCCTTCTATGCCGAGAGGCTCATTCGGCTCCAGAAGAAGAGACGTTGCGTTGACGTTCAGCGATATTTTTCCACCTAATCCGAGAAATTGATTGGCATAGAACTTTGAAAGCTTGTCTGGATCAAGTCGGCCACACTTTGCTCCAAAAACTGCACCAGCCACATCAGGAAGCTTCATGATATTGGCTTCTTCGTCAGATGCTTCAAAGCGAGTGCGTAGGGAAGGTATCGTTCTGCCAAGATCCGCCCTGTCATATTTTCCGACCTCTATTCCGTTGTCGATCATCTTCTGTACGTGCCTTTCGTTCAATGACAACTGTTTTTCGTTCATGACCCAGAGATATCCTGTCTTCCTTATTCCAAGATCAACGCTTTTCCTTTCCACATCGAGATAGAAATTGATCGAAGTATCAGAAAGAACTTGATTATCCCATGAAGTGAATGTGTTTCTGAACAGAGCATTGGATCTCGCAGTATTTGCTTGACCGACTTCGCCGAGTCTGTCAACCACGAGAATGCTTTTTCCCGGGTTATTCTTCTTCAAATGAAAGGCACAGGAGAGTCCAAGAATTCCAGCGCCAATTACTACAATGTCATAGTCCTTCGTTGTCATATTCCTTACTACCTATGTTAAAATTGATAGTGGTTAAGGCGATCACCAGATTTGATAATTGTCCACGCTTTTTAATAGTGCTCAAGTTTACTCAATAAATCGTCAACCAATCTTTGCTACGCATAGCTGGGAAGAACATCAAGTTTCTGGAACTTTTTTCAGAAGGAGAAGAAGCTAAAAATGCATTACGATGGCTCGTTTGAAGTCTCCGCATCTAAAGAGGTGTCCTACGCTTTTGCAACGGATCCTGCAAAGATTACAACCATATTCCCCGACGTTCAAGACGTAAAGATAATAGATTCAGAAGCCTTTGAGCTGAAAACGAAGATAGGAATTTCTTTCATAAAAGGGACCATGGATGTCAAGGGAAATATTGCTGAAAAGATCCCTTCTAAATTTGTAAAGTTAAAAGCCAAAGCAAATGGATTGGGCAGCTCAATTGATTTGGAGAGTGGCTTTTCCATGGATGATGACACTAATGGCGGCACCGTCGTAAAGTGGACCGCAGATGCGATAATCGGGGGTCTTATTGCACGAGTAGGTTCTAGACTAATCGATTCTGCCGCGCAGAAGTACATCGAACAGATAATCACTTCACTAAAACAAAAACTCTCGTAGGATCTGGAGTGATATCTGACTTTGATAATTGATGTATTCAACCACTTCTATCCAATGGAATATTTGGGCGCGCTTTCCAAGCCTTTGCCTGATCAGGTTATCTGGATTTCTTCAACGATGAAAGGAATCAACGACTTGGAGTATCGCCTGATCCAGATGGACAGGTTCGGAGTTGACATGCAAATTCTGTCTCTTCCGATGCCGACGCTTGACGATCTTTCGAATATGCCCGTGCAGGAATTCGACAGGATAACCAAGGCTGCAAACGATGGCATCGCGAGGATCGCAGAAAAATCTCACGGTCGCTTCAAGGGAATAGCCACTGTTTCTCTTCTCGATGTCGGAAAGGCGAGCGACGAGGTTGAAAGAGCTGTGAAAGATCTGGGTCTGCTTGGAGTACAAATCCTTTCAAATGTAAGAGGGAATCCCCTTGACCTGCCAGAATTCGAGCCTTTCTATACAAAGATCAGTCAGCTCGGTTGCAGAATCTGGATTCATCCTGCGTATGTCAGAAAGATCTATGATTGGATGAACGACGAGTACAACATGAACATGATGATGGGATGGGGTATAGATACTTCTCTTGCGATGTTTCGCATTTTCAGGGGAGGAGTCCTAGAAAGACATCCTGAACTAAAAATTATACCGCACCATATGGGTACCCTGATACCACTCATGGCGGGACGAATTAACGGTTTTGTGATGGGGCAGGGAAAGAATGGCCTTCCTCCGGCTCCGCTCAAAAAGACCCCGATGACGTACATGAAAATGTTCTATGTCGATACTGCTGAGGGAATGTGGAAACCGGCCATGAAACTCTCCCATGAATTCTTTGGTTCTACACACATGCTATTTGGTACCGATTATCCATGGGGCGATACTCCTAAAATTATCGAGAATATTAATGCACTTGATATTCCGGAACCAGAGAAACGGATGATATTGGGCGAGAATGCGATAAAGCTCTTAGGAGTCAGGTAAGAAACTCACTTCATTGAAGAGAACTAAAACCATTATGACAACTACAGTCTTAGAACAGGTAGAAAAGAAACAACCCAAAGGCAGGGTCGAAGACCGGAGACTCCTCACTGGGAAGGGACGATTTGTTGATGACCTCAATGCTCCAAACCAAGCCTACATGGGACTAGTACTTAGTCCATTTGCACATGCGAAGATCAAGTCTATTGATCTTTCGAAGGTTCGTTCTTCGCCTAATTTCATTGCATCGCTTACCGGTGAGGATCTGTTAAAGGAAGGTGTACATCCTGTTGCACAAAATCCATGGCCTCCGCAGAGACGGGCAAACCGCTA
>Ga0116217_10001793_pt1 | contig 20289 bp, 16 predicted proteins | sample Sb_taG_6_FD_89697 | JGI IMG/M metagenome (GOLD analysis project Ga0116217, IMG submission 89697) | Peat soil microbial communities from Weissenstadt, Germany - Sb_50d_4_PS metaG | ecosystem: Environmental > Terrestrial > Soil > Wetlands > Peat | place: Germany: Weissenstadt | collected 2010-09-21 | reverse complement strand
TCTCGACACCAAGGGTCTTGCGCGCGGCACGGACTATGCAACCACATTGACGGGCTTGCACCTGATTGGAGCCCGTCCCGGCACAGACTTGATGCTCGCAGTCCTTGCGGCCCTGACCGGCCACTTGCCATTCGAAATCTTCATGCCACTCATATTCGCGTTCAATCTCTGCGGCATCTGTGGAGCCGGTGCTCTCGCCATGCAAGCGACGCGCCGCCAGTGGGCCGCCGCCGTGGCGGCGGCGCTGCTGGCATTGTCGCCATTGGCGACGTTCGGAGTGCTCCAGCAGCTCATAGCACAGGTCTGGGGCCTAGCGCTCGGCACCGCTCTATTCGCCCTGTTGATGCGCCCTGAACTACATAGCAGACGCGTTAGGAGAGTCTCCGATGGCATCCCGATCGGCGTGCTTGCTACAGGACTCGTGATCGCCTACATAGAGCTGGCATCCGCGCTAGCTTTGGCATATGCGTTGTATCTGCTCGTGCTCTGGATACGAAGGGAACTCTCAGCCCGCGTGACAGCCAGCCTTTGGTTGGTAGGCGCAGCAGTTGCGATAGTGGTACTGAACGCATACCTGCCCACGGAGGCTCACTTCGTCCAAAGCCAAGCTCGGGGCGGCGCCGAAGGTGGCACGGGGGTGCCGCTATTTGGTTTTTCGCTTGTTCCAGCGGCGTTGCCGGGGCTGGTGGGAATACAAGAATTTCGGGCGCTGATTGCGGCTCCTCACCTTCAGTTGTCGATCGCCCTCGCCGGGATCTTGCTGGTTGGCATCTTGGTTGGTTGCTTTGTGACCGTGCGCCGAGGCGTAGCTGCTGCCGCAACACTACTGACGTTCGCTGTACTCGGCATATTCTTGGCCGCCAAGAGCAGTGATTTTGGCATTTTCAAGCTGTTCATGTACGTGCAGCCGTTTCTCGCGGCTGCAGTAGCGGTCTGGCTTGCATCTGTCCGCAGATCGATGCGATGGATTCTCGCGGTCGTCGTGCTGCTGGTCGCGTATGCCCAGATCTCGACTCAGAGCGCTTACGTTGCACATAGTCGCGAACCGCTCGAACTGCCACATGCCTCTGCCTCTGACCTATTGCCGGCCTTTCACACACTGGCAACGCACGCACACGGACCGATCGTGACCGAGTCAGAATACCCGACGCTCATCAAGCTCGAGGCTGAGATCGCACGTGGACATCCCGTATTCTTCTTCGGGACAAACGCGTTCCGCTCCCTCCTGTCGGTGCCTCTTAGTGGGCACGACCGTGCCAACCAAACGCAAGCATTTCACGCGTACGCGACACAGCGCAGCTTCGATCTGCTGAGCTCTGGAGGTCAGCGTTCAGACCGCTTCGAGGAAGCTGTCGGTCCGTCGCAGTCCTTCACAAACCCAATGTGTGAGCTCGTTCTTCCTACGGGCTCTGAGGTCGTCATCAACAGGCGCTCCTTGCCAGAGGGCTCACCCAGCCTTGTCGGGATGAAATGCGCCGCCGCACACGACCTGCTCGGCTTTGTGTCATCAGAACTAGGGGAAAGTTTTTACCTACCCGAACATCGGCCAAACGTAAGCTATTACCAGCTCGAGAACGACTACTTCTTTCCAGGAGCCAAACTCGCAGGTTTTGGCCGTTATGCGCTCTTCCGTGTCCTGGGAGCCACTGGAAACGCCCGACTCGAACTCAACTTGACGATGTCGCTACAGCACAACGGCTCTAACCAACTTCCTCCAGCCGCTGTCGTCGGCACCACGCGGACGTCCTTTCCCATTGTCGGAAGAGGCTCGGCTCGCGTATTCTCCGCGCCTCTACGCTACCAGAACATCGCGGGCGCGCCCTACATCCTGCTTGATCTTGGCGCAAATGGCCAGCTCAACAAGTATCCACGGGTAGGGCTCGCCAGGCTGTATGGACGTTCCGTAATCATTGACCCCCGCTTTTTGACTGGGTATGTGCGCGACGTGTCCTTGGTCAGTGAAACCGAATACCGACGCCTACGCCCGCCGCAGGTGCTCCAGCACTTCCCAGCCGACCTGGCAAACCAGAATCTCGAATATTCCGGAATCTATGAGGACGGGTGGGTCGGTGAGGGCTCGTATGCCGTGCTGGCGGCAGGACCGGCCGCCGAACTGCAGTTGCGCGCGTCTGTGCCGAGGGGCGCTGGCAAGCATCTTGAAGTGCTTGTCGGCGGTCACATCGTCGCTTCCTTGCCAGTCATGCCGGGCGCGCTGAACTTGCGAGTGCCGGTACCGTCCTCTAGTGTGCCTCGTCGCGTCGAGCTGCGTTTCGCCAAGACCATTCGACTGAAGGCGCCAGATCTGCGACCTGCCTCGGCGCTGTTGTCGTTCCTTGGCTTTGTGGCGCCCAACCACTGAGGGCCGATCGCTAACCGGACGCAGGAGCTCTGCCGACCTCCCCCTATCGATGGCTCTTGTATCCAGCCGCCACTCTGGTCGCCCAGCCAAACGGCGTTGATCACCTCAGAGGCGCGTCGCCGTAAACAGGTAGCAGCGAGCCGGCGTGAGCGCCGTCGGCCAGAGCCTGCCGAATTGGAGCACCCACCGCCCCATTGGGATTGGCTCGCTGGACACGTTGTCAAACGTGTTGTCGATGATCTGGGCCACTGTCGTCCGTGTAAACTGGATCGTCGCCGGGTGGCGCATCAGAGGAGTACGTGCTATTTGTCGCAGCACGCCAAACAGGCGGCGCTCGATCGCAAACGTGCGCTCGGAGACGCACGACTCCATTACGACGAACCGTCCTCCCGGCTTCAGCACGCGATAAGCCTCCTCGACCGCAAGAGAGATATTGGAGAATGTCGAGGCCACATCGCTGCCGATGAGATGATGAAACAACGACACCTCGAGAACACAGTCACAGGACCCATCCGGCTCGTCCAAGGCGAGCGCGGTGCCCTCGCGGAGGGTGACGTTCTCAGCAGGCGGTGACTGGGCGTCAGAAAGGCATATATCTATGCCGACGATCTGCTCCGCAAGACTCGTGTCATAGCCGAATACTCCGCCATTGCCGACGTCGAGCAGGCGGGTGGCGCCCTTGATCTCCGGCTCGATGGCGCGACGTATCTCGCGATAGGTGTCGAGCGATTCTATGCGTCGGGCATAGAGCTCGTTTGCGCCGAAGTAGTCGGAGTTCTGCGCTGCGCTCAGGGCATCTTGCTGGGCGTCTTGTGTTGTGTTCATACAGGCGGCGGCGGATGACGCGGTCGCGGATCGCGTTTACGAAAATTCGACACTGCGTATACGTGCCTTGCGCGTGCATCCTATCTCTCGCCGCGGACCGATGACGTTCGGGTCGCAGACCGACATCACGATTCGGTTCTCGCGGCCCGCAAGTACCCCCGCCACCGCCATCGTCCGCGCCGCGGCCACCCCGCCGAAAGAACGCCTTCAGCGCGTCGATTCCCCGCTCCACGCATACCTCTGCGCGGTCTCGATCCCCGCGCGACCGAGCCGTGCTCGCAAACTCCGGGTCGCGAGCAAGACGCGATCGCGGCGCCGAACTTCTCGACACGCCGCCCGGGCATAAGGCAGTTGACTCCGCCGACGCAGAAGTAACAGTTGTCGTGTCGCATCCGTGCACACGACCGCCGCGCCCGTAGCCATCGCCTTCAGCGGCCGCGGCGCAAAAACCCCTCGTGGGTGGGGTCTGCACGAATACGGTCGCCTGGCAGATCGAGTATCCGTTCAGCCCATAAGGCCGCTGATCGAGGGCGATCCAATCTGCGCGCTGCGGATCTGGCCAACGCGGTCGCGCAGCTTCTTGACCAGAGTCAAGGTTCAGCTCTCACGGTCGGACACCGGACTGCCGGGCTCGGCGATATGGTGTCGGGGTGGTAGCAGCTAGGATTCTCCACGCGAATATTTGCAGGTGGCGCGGATCTCGATCGATGACACTCTCGCGCTCGCGGCCGATGCGCGGATAGCCGGGTTCACGACCAAGCCAACACGGGGAGCACATGAGCCAGCCCTTCATCAGCTATGTGCCACGCGGACACGCGGTGAACTGGTCCGACGATCTCGAGGAGTTGCACGAGGAGAGCAGCCGCTCGCATTTCATCGATGTCTGGACCCGCCGCGCAATGCTCGCGCGGATGGGAGGGTTGCCGGCAGCTCCAGCGGTGATCGATATCGGCTGCTCCACCGGCTACCTGCTCGAGGATCTGCGCCGCGCGATCCCCGACGCGAGCCTGACTGGCGTCGATCTCGTGGCGGCGGGGTTGCACAAGGCACATGAAAATGTGCCAGACGCGACGCTGTTGCAGGCCGACGCGTGTGCCCTGCCGCTCGAAGATGCGAGCGCGGACTCAGCGCTGAGCGCCAACCTGCTTGAGCACGTGCCCGACGACACGCTGGCACTGCGGGAGATCCTCCGGGTCTTGCGCCCGGGGGCGCGCGCGGTAATTGTCGTACCGGTCGGGCCCGGCAACTATGATTATTACGATCGCTTCCTAGGTCATGAGCGTCGCTACGCCAGAGGAGAGCTCGCACGCAAGGCACGCGCAGCCGGGTTCGATGTGCTCGAAGACATCCACCTAGGCGCGCCGCTCTACCCGGGATTCTGGGCAGTAAAGCAACGTAACCGCCGACGCTATGAGCATCTGCGCGATAAGGCGCTTGAAGCGAGGGTCAAGCAGGACATCGCGCGTACGACCAGCTCTTCTCTTGGCGAGCTCGCATGCCGCATAGAGGAGGCCCTGCTCGCGAGCGGCGTGAAGCTGCCGTTTGGGATCCGTGGCCTGACAGTGCTGGCACGCCCATAGGTGGGACTATGAGCAAGCTCGCGCAGCCCTCATCGAGGTGAGCGGACAGACATGCTCATGCTACAGTATGTGCATGTCGTTGGAGCATCGGCTACAGATCCTGCTCGACGACGACCGCCACAGGAGACTCGTCGCGGTCGCCCGTGAGCGTGGCGTGTCCGTGGCCACGGTGGTGCGCGAAGCGATCGACAGGGGCGTGGTCAATCCCGACGCACGCCGCCGCGCCGCCGGACGTCGCCTGCTGGAGGCAGACGACATGCCTGTGCCTGATGTCGCAGGGCTGCACGAAGAGTTGGACGCGCTGCGCGGCCGCCGCGCGTGATCGTCCTCGACACCACGGTCCTGTTGTACGCTAAGGGCATCGACCATCCGCTGCGCGAGCCCTCGCGTCGCCTGATCGCCGCGGTAGCCGAGGGCGAGCTCGATGCCACGACAACGGTGGAGGTCATCCAAGAGTTCGTCCACGTACGCGCTCGACGCCGTAGTCGCGCCGACGCGGTGACGCTCGGCAGCGACTACCGCGAGCTGCTCTCACCGCTGTTGGCGGTCAGCGCCGATCATCTCCGCGATGGCCTTGCCCTGTTCGAGCGCACGGAGCGCCTCGGAGTGTTCGACGCCGTGCTCGCCGCAGCCACTCTGGAGGTGGGCGCACAGGCGCTCATATCCGCCGACAACGCGTTCGCCGATGTCGCCACACTGCACCACGTGATTCCAGACGAGCAGGGAGTCAACGACCTGCTGTCGACCTGACGACCAGCGCAATCACTGCCCCGATGGGCTAGCCACCTCCCCCGCCACCGCCATCCGCCGCGCGCCCGCCACCCGCTCGTAGAAGTCCTCCAGCGCGTCGATCCGCCGCTCCCAGGCGGACTCCTGCGCGGTCTCGATGCCCGCGCGCCCCAGCCGCTCGCGCAGCGCCGGGTCCGCGAGCAGGCGCGCGATCGCCGCGCTCACCTCCTCCGCGTGGAAGCCTGGCATCAGGCAGTTGACGCCATCCACACAGAAGTCGCGGTTGCCGTGGGCATCTGTGCACACCACCGCCGCGCCGGTGGCCATCGCCTCCAGCGGCGGCAGCGCAAAGCCCTCGTGTGTGGAGGTCTGCACGAACACGGTCGCCTGGCTGAACAGCTCTCCGACCCGCTCGTCGTCGGGAGACTCCACGTAGCGGATGCCCGGGTCGGTGGCCAGCTCGGGCTCGATGCCGAACAGGCAGAGCTCTGGCCGCTTTGCAGGCAGAGCGCGCCAGGCATCGAGCGTCAGCGGCAGGTTCTTCAGCGGGTTGGAGCGCCCGAGCGCCAACACCATGTCGTCGCGGCGCGCGACGTCCGGGCGCGGGCGGAAGGTGTCCAGGTCGATCCCCGGTGGGATCAGCTCCGCGTCCAGGTCCAGCTCGCGCAAACGCTCGCGGTTCCACGAGGAGATCGTCATGTAGCGAAACTCCGGGCGGTAGGAGTCCAGCACCGCATGGCGCGCGCGCTCGTGGTCGGGGTAGTAGGACGTCTCGATGTCCTGCACGAAGTACACCGGGATGCCGCGTGGGATGCTCGCCGCCCACACGTGAGCGGAGGTCATCCACCAGGTGGCCACCTTGATCGCGTCCACCTGCGCAAGCTCCTTGGAAAGCTCGTGGTAGTCGACGAAACTGCGCACCGGCACGTCCAACCCAAACCACGTCGGCGGCTCGCCGAGGCTGTACAGCGCGACGTCGTGGCCGCGCGCGGCCAGGCGGTTGAGGTGCTCGAAGATGTCGCGGTGGCCGCCGCCCACGCCCGTGTCCTCGGTCACGTACACGATGCGCAGGGGATCGCTCGATCCCCTGCTCGATTTGCGCCCCGCGCCCGCGGCCGGCACCAGCCCCGTTGCCGCGCCGCGCTGCGCCGCCACCGAGCGCGCGTCGAAGAAGTCAGACCAGCGCGCCCAGAAGGCGTGCTGGGAGTCCTGCTCGCGCTCGCCCACCACCGTTCCGCGGGTGACCGACTCGTGGTGGATCAGCTGGGCGGCCGGGAAGTAGATCACCCGCAGACCCGCCTGCCAGGCGCGCAAGCACCAGTCGACGTCCTCGTAGGCCATCCCGTAGCGCTCGTCCATCAGGCCCACCCGCTCGATCGTCTGGCGGCGCACGTACATGCACGCCCCCGTCACCGCCAGCGCGGGGCTGGTCTGGTCGGCGGGGCCCCACCCGGCCGGCTTGAACCGGTAGCGGTGGTCGAACCATTGCGGCTGGTCACGATTGCGCACGGTGCCGCCAAACTGGATGCGCCCGTCGGGATACTGCAGCTGCGCGCCCACGATGCCGATGTCGTCGTAGCGGTGGGCCGCGTACTGCAGGCACGCCAGCCAGCTGGGCAGCGCCTCCACGTCGGAGTTGAGCACGACCACGTCGCGCGGGGTCGGTTTCGCGCAGGCCGCGGTTGACGTTGGCGGCAAAGCCCGAGTTGTGCTCCGTGCTGACAAGCACATCGATGCCCTTGATGCGCCCCAACGCGTCCACGTGCTCTGGGCCGCTGGCGTCGTCGCTTACGATCACCCGCGCCATCCCCTTGGGGACCGTCTTTCGGATGCTGCGCACGAGCGCCCGCACACGCTGAGCGTCGCGGTAGCTGGGGATCACCACGTCCACCGGCCGGCCGTGCTCGCGATACCAGATGACCGCGCGGCGCAGTTCCTGGTCGCGCGCGTGCGTACGCAGGCGCAGGCGTTTCTCCAGCGGCGTGAAGCGCAGCGGGAACGTGACCGCGCGGAACAGGATCGTGCGCAGGCCAAAGTGCGTGTAGGTCAGGTAGATGCGCCGGCGCAGGTTGGAGAAGTTGCCCTGCCTGCGACCCTCGATCGGACTCTCGTTCATAGCGCGCAGCCCTCCTTACGGTCGAGATCGAGCGGCTCAAAGCCCGCGCGCCCCTCCAGCGACAGCCGGCGCCTGGCAGGCAACGGGAGGCGGTCGGCACGCGAGCCGAGCAACGCCCCGGCGCGACAGACGACGTGATGGCGGGCCACGGCTACGAGCGTCGCGCGGCGGCATCGAGACGAGACGCCATCGCGGATCAGCTTCCGGCGTGTGCGGCCCAGCTCTCCTCGCAGCTGATACAGCAGGTGGCCGGGGGCAATAGGCTCGCGCCAGCCGTAGACCTCGCGCAGAGCCCGCCACTCGTCAAAGCAGCGGCGCAGCTGTTCGCTCGAGGTGTATGTGTGGGAGTGGATCACGGCGGCCTGCGGCAGGAACACCTTGGCGTAGCCAGCGCGCAGCATGTCGATCGCCAGCATTCTGTCCTCCGCCGAGCTCACGTCGCGATAAGGCACACGCTCCCAGGCAGCGCGAGCAAGACACGCATTCGCGTCGGTGAAGAACCCGCGCCTGCCGATCAGCTCGACGACGGGCAGCGAGCGTTCGTGTCGCTCGAGTCGCTGCACCTGCGGGCTACCGTCGGGCGACAGCGAACCAAACCAGCCCTCCAGCTCCATGCGCACCGGCGCCGGGGCATCAGGGCGCGGCCGGTAGGGCCCGTACACGATCGCCACGTCGCCCGCCAGCGCAAAGCCCTCCAACAGGCGCTCCAGCCAGCGGGCATCGGCCGGCTGGGCGTCCTGGGTCAGGAGCGCCACATGCGGACCCTGCGCGGCGTCCAGCAGCATGTTGCGGACAGCGCCGTGGTTGAAGCGCTCCGGCGCGATCTCCAGCACACGTGCTCCATGCTCGCGGGCCAGCTCGAGCGAGCCGTCGGTCGACCCCGAGTCACACACGATCAGCTCGTGCTCGACGCTCTGGGCCGCGAGCGCCGCCAGCACGCCGGCGAGCAGCTCGCCGCCGTTACGCACGGGGATCGCGACGCTCGCCTTAGGCGGCATAGAAGGACGTCAGCGTCAGCAGTTGAGAGGCGTAGCTGAGGGCGATCATCGCCACCAGCAGCCCCACGCCCACGAGCAGCATTCGCCGCCGGCCAAACACATGCAGCGCTCCCACCACGAGCGCCGCCAGCGGGCCGATCGCGGGGAAAACGTAGCGGCCAAACTCGGGGATGATCGATTTCGCGACAGGTTCGTAGTAGGCGGCCACAAAGCCCGTCACCACGGCTATCGGTATCGCCACGAGAGTCAGCGCCTCCAGCCAATGGCGACGCACCCAGGCCCATTCGCGCCGCGCCGCCCACATGCCTAGCGGGACGGTGGCGACCATCGTCAAGAAGATCAGCACGTACACCCATTTGGGGAAGAAGACGTCATACCAACCGAACGCGCCCCAGCCTCGTTCGACGAAGATCAAGAAGGCGGGGTCGGTGAAGAAGGCAAAGCCGGGATGTGGTGAAACCGTGAAGTAGTTGGGTATGGAGGGCAGTCGCGGCAGCAGCACCTCCCAGTAGTAACCGAGGAATTTAGGCAGGTGGTGTAGCGCTTGCGATACGGCGTTGGCATTGGTGGAGATCGTGGCGGTGCCGGTCGCCGAGGCGGTGGGCTGCAACAGGTGCAATACATGCGCCGACAGCTCGGTCACGAACAGGCCGCCGATCACCAGCGCCGCGAACCCATACAGGTCGGCGCGGCGGTGGTGGCGCCACAGGGTCGCCACGAGTACCAGGCCGGCGACCGGGTACAGCGACAGCCCGGTCCCCTTGACGATCGGCAACGCGATCAGCACCACCCCAGTCAGCAAGCCAAAGGGGATCGGGAGCCCGCGGCGCAGCATGCGAATCAACAGCAGGGCGAGCGCCGCCGCGCCGGCGTTGACCCCGACGTCGTTGTTGACGATCCCGGAGATGAACCCATACATCGGCTGGTAGGCCACCAGCAGGGCCGCCAGCACGGCCAGCCACGCGCGCCCGGGCGCGAGCTCGCGCACGAGCAGGAACGTGAACAGCACGGTCAGAGCGCCGAGCAGGGCCGACGTCAGGCGCATGAGCGTCAGCTGCGAGAAGATCGAGGCGTGGCGGGTCAGCAGGTAGGCCGGCGACAGCGCCAGGTAGTACAGCGGCCCGTGCGCGGCCGACGTGGTGTAACCGCCGCCGTCGTCGGCGCGCGGGTGCAGAACCGCAACCTCGCGTTCGTAATGGCGCTGGCGCGCGCGCAGCCAAGGCGGCGGCGCGTCGCCGACCTGGTGGTCGGTGAACAGACTGATGTCTTCCAGCGCGCGGTTCTCGGCTCCCGACCAGCGCTGAAACGGCGAGTTGGGGTCGTGGCTGGGCCCTTCGCCGCGTTCCACGAGCGACTGCACGTAGGCGAAATGGTCGACCTCGTCGGGCCCCTGGAAGACCGGGGTGATCAGCGCCCAGGAGCAGAAGTTGACCGCCGCGATCGCAAACACCCAGGCCGCCAGGCGACGCCCTCGCCCGGCGACCGCGAGCGCGAGGCAGCGCACCGCGGCGATCGCGATCGCCGGCAGCACGATCACGAGCAGCAGCGGGAAGGTCCAGGCCCCGACGATTCCCGGCCGAAACAGGGCCGCCCGGGCAAACACGGTTCCCGCCTGCTCCAGATAACTGCGCCGGGAGCCCGCAGGCGGCACATACCACACGGCAACCTCGCCCGCCAGCGGCTTGCCGGCGACGGTCACGGGGTTGGCCGCCGGCTTGGACAGGGGGGTGACTCCCCATGTCAGCGGACCGTCCGCGCTCACGCACAAGGATGCCGGCGACGCTGCCGGCTTGGCGGGCGTGGTCGGGATCGCGAAGTCGGCATTGCTGGACGCTTGCGCTGTCACGCCCACCTGTGCCAGCTGAGAACGGATCTTGCGCCTGCGCACACGCAGCGTCAACGCCAGCGCGGGCCGCGCGGTGGTGGACGACCTGACGCGCAGGCGCACGAACGCGGTGCCGGCCGGCAGTTCCAGCGCGGGCACGCAGATTGGCACGTGTCCAGCGACGCGCATGTAACTCTGATCCTCCACGCTGTTCGAACCGGCGTAGTAGAAGCGCGGATGCACGCAGTAGTAGACGCCCACGAGGACCAACGGGACCGCGCAGACGGCCGCCGCTCGCCACACGCGACGATCGCCGGCGAACACCGCCGCCAGCATCCGGCGCAGCCGCCCCACGCTCAGCGCCGGCGCAGACCGAGAATCGACAGCAAGAAGGACGAGAAGAAGATCTGGATGCCGACGATCACCAGCGATGCGGCGATCACCGCGAGGCGTTCGTCAGCCAGCGAGCCCAACCCGTGCGAAATCCACGTCCCGACGATCACGCCGCCCATCGCGATCCCGACCAGCGCGAAGGCTCCGCCCAACAGCAGGCCGTGCTCCAAGCGAAAGCGCTCACGCATGCGGTCGAACCAGGGGTCGCGCTCGCCCATGAAGTAGGTGCCGTAGGCGTGCGCGCACAGCCCCAACGCGAGCACCTGCGTGCCCACGATCATCAGCAGCGCCCCGCCGATCAGCGTGTGCAGCCCCCACGCGCGCCCGAAGAAGTCCAGGCCCGCACCCACCAGCACCACGATCAGCGTGCCCAGGCCAGCAAGCGCAGCGCCGGGCACGATGAACAGGTGGTTGGGGCTGTGTACGAGCAAGAAGCGCAGGTGGCGCCAGCCGTCGCGGAAGCTCGACAGCTTGCTCTCGCCCCCGCGCGGGTGGTACTCGATCGGGAACTCCGCGATCCTCAGCTTCTCCTTCGAGGCCCTGATGACCATCTCCGAGGCGAACTCCATGCCGGTGGTGCGCAGATCCAGGCGCGCAAGAACGTCGGCCCGCAGCGCTCGCATGCCGCAGTGGGCGTCCTTGACGCCCGTTCTGAAGAACAGGTTGAGTAGGCCCGTCAGGATCGGGTTGCCGACGTAGCGGTGCAGCCACGGCATCGCGCCCGGCTGGATGTTGTCCATGCGGTCGCCGATCACCATCTCCGCGCCCTCTTCCAGGGCGGCCACGAAACGAGGGATCTCGTTGAAGTCGTACGTCAAATCCGCGTCGGCCATCACGATGTAGCGGCCGCGGGCGGCCGCGAAGCCGGCCAGATAGGCGCTGCCGTAGCCACGCCGGCGCTCGACCACCACGCGCGCGCCGGCCTGTTCGGCCAGGTGGGCGGAGTCGTCGTCGGAGCCGTTGTCGGCAACCAGGACCTCGCCCGCCACACCCATCGCCCGCAATGCCTCCAGCGCGGCAGCGACGCAGCGCTCGATGTTCTCCGCCTCGTTCAGGCAGGGGATCACAACGGACACCAGCGGCGCACGCTGATCCTCGGCATCCGCTATGGCGGGTGGCCTTGTCTGGGCGACTGTGCTCATCAGCTGTAAGGCGCCGGGCGATCGTAGCGCACGGTCTGACAGTCTCCGCGCTGGCATGCGCGTTTGCATGGTCTATGACTGCCTGTTCCCCTACACGGTCGGCGGCGCCGAGCGCTGGTATCGCGACCTCGCCGAGCGTCTGGCGGCCGACGGGCACGAGGTCACCTACCTGACGCTGCGCCAGTGGCAGCGCGGCGAGCGCGTCGATCTGGGCCCGCGCGTGCGCGTCCTCAGCGTGGGCCCGCGCATGGGCCTGTACACGACCGGCGGCCGGCGGCGAATCCTGCCACCGCTCGTGTTCGGGCTGGGCGTGTTCTTGCACCTGCTGCGCCACGGGCGCCGCTACGATGTCGTCCACACGTGCTCGTTTCCCTACTTCTCGCTGCTCGCGGCCGGGCTGTTGCGTCCGCTAAGCGGCTATCAGCTGGTGGTCGACTGGTTTGAGGTGTGGAGCCGCTCCTACTGGCTGGGATACCTGGGCGGCGTGAGCGGGAGGGTGGGCGCGCTCGTGCAGCGGCTGTGTGCGCGCATCCCGCAGCGGACCTTCTGCTTTTCGCAACTACATGCCACGCGACTTCGCGACGAGGGGCTGCGCGGGCCCGTGACCGTCCTGCGCGGGCTATACGCCGGCGTGAGCGAGCGTCCCGAAGTCCACGACGCAGACCCCGTGGTGCTGTTCGCCGGGCGCCTGATTCCCGAGAAGCAGGTCACCCTGGCGGTCGCCGCGATGGCGATCGCCGTAGCTCGGATCGAGGGCCTGCGCGGCGAGTTCCTCGGCGATGGACCAGAGCGCGACGTGCTGGCGCGCGCGATCGCCGAGCATGGCATACAGGAGATGGTCTCGGCGCCCGGGTTCGTGGAGTCCGACGTGCTCGACGCAGAGATGCGCCGGGCGCTGTGCATGCTGGCGACCTCGCGACGCGAGGGCTATGGGCTGGTCGTCGTCGAGGCCGCCGCACGGGGAACGCCCAGCGTGGTCGTCGCCGGCGAGGACAACGCGGCCACCGAGCTGATCGAGGAGGGCGTCAACGGCACGATCGCCCCAAACGCCGACCCGGCCGCTGTGGCCGAGGCGATCGTGCGCGTGTACGAGGCCGGGATCGCGATGCGCGCGAGCACCGCCGATTGGTTCGTGCGCAACGCCGAGCGCCTGTCGTTGGAGTCCTCCCTGAAGGCAGTGCTGGACAGCTATGCCCGCGATGGACGGCGGCCGTGAGCGTGGCTGCGCTGGCCTCAGCCGACCCGGACGAGCGCAGGCAACCCTTCTCGTGCGTGGGCTTCGCCAGCGAGCTCAGACTCAGCGGGAAGCGGCATGCGCGACAGCGTCAGGTTGAAGATCCGATAGCCCAGCAGACGCTGCCAGTACTGCAACGCCGGCTCGAGCATCGGCGCCATCGGGCTGTGGGTGGCGAGATAGCGGACGTTGGTCCGTGCGAGCCAGCCCACGAGCTCTGTATGCAGCAGGTAACGGCTAGCGCGGTGGGTCGAGACGAATGTCCGCAACAGCGCCCATTCCCGGTCGATCGTCATCTGGGCCATCGCGACCGGCTCGCCGCCAGCAACAAACGCAGCCCACCAAGCATCCCCCGGCGGGCAGACGCGCTCGTCTGCCCGCTGCCACATCCAGGGCATCCGCGTTCGCAGCGACCACGCCGCCGCGCGCCGCTCCTCCTTGTCATCGAGCTGTCGACACGTGATCCCGGCCGCTTGCGCCTTGTTGATGCCCGTCCGCAGCGCATGGCGGGAGCGACCCTGCAGATACGAGCCCTGCTCGGTAGGCAGGACGAGCACACCCTGCGCGAGACAGCTATGACGGATGCCCCACATACGATGGCTGAAGTGGGCGTGGAGCCGCTGTCCCGCCGGCGAATCGGTCAATGAGACACGCAGCTTGGGAAGGTCGGTCAACAGCAGCGCCGTGGCCCTGGCCCCGCCGAGCAGGCTCACACGCTGCGGCGGAGCCCCCGTAAATGCCCCTGGCACGACTCGCTGCAGAAACAGCGAAGCCACGCGGAGATCCTCTCCGCCGTACTGAAGCGAATCGCGATGCCGACCAGATTGCAATGTCTTCCCTCGACGCACGGCACTTCCCCGGCGCCGAAGAATGTCTTGTGCACCCGGCATTGTCAACCATCCAGATGATTTACACCGTTGCCAAGCGCTCGGGCGTAGCTCTCCAGCGTCAACCGCGCGGTGCGCTCCCAGGTGAACTCGCGCACCCGCGCCAGGCCGAGCGCGCGCAGGCGGTCGGCGAGCGTGCGGTCGGACAGCAGCCGCTCCAGCGCGTGCGCGATTGCGCCCTCGTCGCGCGGGTCGAACAGCAGCGCCGCATCGCCCGCAACCTCGGGCAGCGAGGACGCGTTCGAGCACGCGACCGGCACCCCGCGCGCCATCGCCTCCAGCACCGGCAGCCCGAAGCCCTCATACAGCGAGGGAAACACAAACGCGTCGGCGATCGCCCACAGGCCCTCGAGCTCCGCCGGCGAGATCCATGCGGGGAAGCGCACGTCTGACTCGATGCCAAGCGCGCGCGTGCGCTCTCGCAGCTCGCGCTCGTAGGCGGTCGGATAGCCGGGCAGGACGAGCACCGGACGGCCGGCGGCCGGCAGCCGCGCGAACGCCTCGATCAGGGCCAGCAGGTTCTTGTGCGCGCGCTTGGCCGACAGGCTCAGCACCACGGCGCGTTCGCCGAGATCCAGGCGCGCGCGCACCTCACGCTCGGACAGCGGCTGCTCGCGGCGCACGCTGCCGAGGCCCAGCGGCACCACGTCGATGCGCCCGGCGGGGACCTTCAACAGCTCGATCAGGTCCTCGCACGTGCTGTGAGAATCGGCTATCACCCGCTGCGAGCGGCGCACCGCCAGCGGCACCAGCGCCCTCATGCCGAGATCCCTAATCCCCGCGTGGGCCTCCGGGAAGCGCGCGTAGATGAGGTCGTGGACGGTCACCACGCGACGAAAGCGTCCCCACGCGGGAGCGGTGCTGGCGAGGCTGTGCACGAGGTCTACCCCCGCCCTGGCGGCCAGCCGCGGCAGCAGCGCCTGCTCGCCCGCCACCCATTGAGCGCGGCTGCGCGCGTTGACCGGCACGGTCACGGCCCGCACCGCCTGTCCCCAGGGCGCGTCGCGCTCGCCCGCCGCCTCGCGATTGACGAACGCGGTCAGGCGCAGGCCCGGCGGCGCCGCCGCGACCAGCGCCGGGATCAGCTCGCGCGCGACCACCTCCATGCCGCCCGTCTCACCCGGGACCAGGAAGATCAGGTTGAGGCCGACGTGCGGCTGGCAAGCGCTCCCCGCGGCAAAGCTCACGGGGCGACAGGCTAGTCTCAACCACGGGATGCGCCTGGACCGGCCAATACGATGAGTCACCGTGTCTCTGTCTATAGACGTGGTGATCGTCGCTTACGGACGGTATGAGCTGACCGCCAGCTGCCTGCGTCACGTGCGCGCGCAGACGATCGACCACCGCGTGATCCTCGTCGACAACGGCTCAACCGACGACACCTATGAGCGCATGATCAGCGAGTGGCCGGAGGTGCAGCTGGAGTGCTTTGCCGACAACCGCGGCTTCGCGCAGGCCGCCAACAGCGGCGTGGCCGCCGGCCGCGGCGACGTCGTCGTGCTGCTCAACAACGACGTCGACGTGCATCCTGACTTTCTCGAGCGGCTCGTCGCGCCCCTGCAAGACGACCCCCAGGTCGGCTCGGTGGCCGCGCTGATGCTGCAGCCGGGCGAGCAGCTGATCGACAGCGCCGGCCTCGCCGCCGACGTCGCGCTGGGGGGCTTTCCGCGCCTGCAGGGGCTGGACGCGTCCGCGGCGCAGCGCGAGCGGCCCGTGCTGGCCGGACCCGCTGGGACTGCCGCCGCCTACCGCCGCGCGGCGTGGGAGCAGGTCGGGGGCCTGGACGAAACGATCTTTGCCTACATGGAGGACTTCGACCTGGCCCTGCGCCTGCGCAGCGCCGGCTGGGGGACCGCGCTGGCGCCCGGCGCCGTCGGGGTGCACCTGGGCTCTGCCACGCACGGGCACCGCACCGCCTGGCAGCGACGCAACGGCGGCTTCGGGCGTGGCTACATGCTGCGCCGCTACGGCCTGCTGCGCGGACGCGGTGCGCCGCGCACGCTGGCCACCGAGACAGCCGTCGTGCTCGCCGACCTGGCCGTCTCGCGCGACCTGGCCGCGCTGCGCGGCCGGCTGTCCGGCTGGCGCGCCGGCGCCAGCGCGCCGCGGCTGCCCGCTCCGCCCAACGAGGCGATCGACCACACAATCACCTTCCGCGATTCGCTGGCCCTGCGGCGGGGGGTCTATGGACGGCGCGCCGCCTGACGTCCCACGGCCTGACGTCCTGTTCATCTGCGCCGACCCCGTCGGCGAGCGGATGGCCGGGCTGGGCATCCGCTGCTGGGAGCTCGCGCGGGCACTGGGCGACACTGTGCGTGTCACCGTCGCCCACGGCGGCAGCGAGCAGGGCGAGCGCCACGGGGTACAGCTGGTCGCCTTCAGGCCCCACGCCCCCGCCGCGCTGCGGGCGCCGATCGCACGGGCCGACGCGGTCATCGCCCACCCGCAGTGGCCGCTCGTCGATCGCTGGCTGGCGCGCTCGCGCGCCAGGGTGATCGTCGACCTGTACTGCCCCGAGACGCTGGAGACGCTCGAGCTGCTCGGCCAACCGCGCGGTCGGCGGGGAAGGCTGATACGAGCCCAGCACACCGCTACCACGCTCGACCGCCTGCACGCCGCGCTGCGCACCGGGCACAACTTCATCTGCGCCAGCGACACCCAGCGCGACCTGTGGCTCGGCGCCATGCTCTCTCTGCGCCTGATCGACCCCGAGCGCTATGACCGCGACCCAAGCCTGCGCCAGACGATCGAGTTGGTGCCCTTCGGCGTGCCCGATCAGCCGCCGACGCCGTCCTGCGCGGGCGGCGGCGCGCGCGAGGCAATCCCCGCGCTGGGCCCCGACAGCGAGATCGTGCTGTGGAACGGCGGCATCTGGAGATGGCTGGACGCGCTCACAGCGATCCGCGCCGTCGGTGCGCTGAGCGAGCGCCGGCCGGGCGTGCGCCTCGTGTTCATGGGCGGCGCCGCAGAGCATCCCGCGGCCGCCGCCAGCACCGCCGCCGCGCGCGTCCTCGCGAGGGAGCTCGGCCTGCTCGACACGGTCGTGCACTTCAACGAGACCTGGGCGCCCTACGGCGAGCGCGGCGCGTGGCTGGCACAGGCCGCCTGCCTGCTGTCCTGTCACGTCGAGCATCTGGAGACCCGCTTCGCCTACCGCACGCGGCTGCTCGACGGCCTGTGGGCTGGCGTGCCGATCGTCTGCACCAGGGGCGACGACCTGGCCGAGCGCGTGCAGCGCGAACAACTCGGCGAGGTGGCCGCACCCGGCGACTGGGAGGGGCTGGCTGCCGGGATCGAGGACGTGCTGGGGAAGGGACGCGACGCCTACGCCGCCAGGCTTCGTGTGGCGGCCGAGGGACAGACCTGGTCGAAGGTGTCCGAGCCGCTGGCGCGCTGGATCTCACAGCCGGCTCCCTCGCGGCGTCTCGGCGAGGCTTCCGGCGCGGTCAGGCCCCCGCCGGCCCAGCGCCTGCGCGAAGCGGCCTATCTGGCCGGCGGGCGGGCGCTGCTGGCTAGACGCTGAGCGGGGGGTGTCCCACCTGCGTGGCACACTAAGGTCGTGCCGTCTGCCCAGGCCCGCATCCAGGTCACCATCGACAAGGATCTCGCCACGGCTGTCGCGGAGTTCGGAGGCGGAAAGTCCCGATCGCGTGCGGTACATGACCTGGCGCTGCGCGGCGCAGACGCCATACGGGCGGAGAATCGGCGACTGCAGGAGAGCCTGGAGTTCCTGCGGCGATTGGATGCCGGCGAAGATGACCGCTTCGATTTCTCGGTCTCTGCCCGGCTTCATGCAGAACGCTGAGCAGTACGGCTCGGGCACGATGCTCGTGTTCGACACCTCAGCATGGAATCGCCGCACCCATCCAACCGTGATGCCTCGCTGGGCCGCAACGCGGGACGCTGGACCTCTGGCCGTCTGTCCGATTGTTGCGCTGGAGTTGCTTGCTGCTGCGCGCGACGAGCAGGCCTTCCAGGCGTTGGATCAAGCGTTCCAGGCACTCCCTGGTGCCCCCGTCACCCGTGCTGTCTGCGATCGAGCGCTCGGCGCTTCACGCGAGCTGCGCGGCGAGCGCCGCCTACCCGCGGCTGACTACATGATCGCGGCGGCCGCGGCCGAACGCGGCTTTGCGGTCCTTCACTACGACCGTCACTTCGATCCGCTCTGCCGCGCCCTCGGGATCGAGAGCATCTGGATCGCAAAGCCCGGATCGATCGACTAACCAGCCGTCAGCCCTCCAGCCGGCCCTCCAGCTCGCGCGGGGTGACGCGGCGCTCGCGCTGGATGCGCCGGCGCCTCGCGACCATGCGCGGCATCCCAACGAGCGCGTCGCGCCAGGCGCGCAGCCAGATGCCCAGCTTGCGGTCCCTGGCCGCGACCGCAAGGTTGACCAGCTGCCCGGCTGCCAGCTGATGGGCGTGGCGCGCGAGCAGCGACGCGGGCATGCCCTTGGCGAACAGCCACACGGCGTTGCGCCACAGTTGGTAGCGGGTGAAATCGGTCAGGCCCGCCCCCAGCGTGGCGCTACCCATGTGGTACACGACCGCGGTGGGCACGTAGCGGCACTGCAAGCCCGCGAGCTGCGCGCGCAGCGCCCAGTCGACGTCCTCGAAGAACGCGTGGAAGTCCGCGTCGAAGTCGCCCACGACCTCGATCGCCGAGCGGCGGTAGACGGCCGCGCCGGCGCAGGGTCCGAAGATTGCCTGTGGCCGGTCGTACTGGCCGCGATCGCGCTCGCCGTGCCCGCGCCGGTGGCCGTGGCCGGCCCACTTGAGCACGTCGCCCGCGCCGTCGATCACGTCTCGCCGCTCATAGTCCAGCAGCTTGGGGCTGGCAGAGCCGGCCTCGGGGTGCTCACGCAGGGCGTCCACGAGCTCGCCCAGGCAGTCGGGGTCAAGCTCGACGTCGCTGTTGAACAGGGCCACTAGCTCGCTGTGCGCGCCCGCCCGCAAGCAGGAGTTGAGCGCCGCGGTGACTCCTTGATTCTCCTGTACGACGACCTCCACGTCGGGCCATTGCGCCGCCAGCCAGTCGGCGGTTGCGTCTGTCGAGCCGTCGTCGACCACAACCACATCGAAGTCGCGAAAGTTCTGTGCGGCCAGCGAGGGCAGCACCACTTCCAACAGCTCGCGCCCGTTGTAGGTGGGGATCGCGACGGTCAGGACGTCGCTCACCGATCCGCCCCGATCAGCGCGTCGAGGTCGGCTAGTGAGCGCACGCGCGTCTGCTGAACGCGTCGGCGCACGCGCAGCACCGCTGGCATCCCCGCGAGCGCGTCGCGCCAGACCTTCAGCCATAGCCTCCCGCGACGCCGGCGCAGGGCGATGGCGAGGTTGCGCAGCTGCACGAAGGCCAGCTCCGGCGCGTGGCGGACCAGCGCAGCCGTCGGGTAGTTCTTGGCCACCACCCAGATCGCGTTGCGCCAGTTGTGATACAGCGCGAAGTCGCTTGCGCCTTTGCCCAGCGTGGCGCTGCCCATGTGGTAGGCGACCGCGCTGGGAACGTAGCGACAGCCCCAGCCGGCCAGCTGGGCGCGAAAGCACCAGTCGACGTCCTCGTAGTTGGCGAACAGGCGCTCGTCGAGGACGCCCACCCGCTCCAACGCGGCGCGGCGGTAGACCGCGGCAGCGCCACACGCGCTGAAGATCTCCTGCGGCTGGTCGTACTGGCCGGCGTCGGGCAGCCCCTGCCCGCGCCGGTTCGCCTCCCCGCCCCACGTGTACAGGTCACCCGCGCCGTCGAGCAGCTCGCGATGCTGGAAGTCCAGCAGCTTGCCGCACGCCACACCGGCCCGCGGATCGCGCTCGAGCGCCGCGACGAGCTCTGCCAGGCAGCCGGGCTCCAGCTCGAGGTCGTTGTTGAGCAGGGCCACATACTCGCCCCCGGCCGCCTGCAGGCCGCGGTTGAGCGCGGCCGCCACGCCCACGTTGTCGGCCAGCGAAAGCACCCGCGCGTTCGGCCAGCGCTCGGCTAGATAGGAGCAGGAGTCGTCGTGGGAGCCGTTGTCGACGACCAGCATCTCCAGCGGGTGGTAGGTCTGGGCGGCCAGCGACGGCAGGACCACCTCGAGCAGGGGCCGGCCGTTGTAGTTGAGCACCACTGCGCTGACGGTTGGCACGCTAGCGGCCCACCGCGCCTAGGCGCGCGCCAAGCAGCTCGCGGACCTCGCCGGGGAAGCGCCCGAGCAGACGCAGAACGCC
>Ga0116217_10001786_pt1 | contig 20352 bp, 19 predicted proteins | sample Sb_taG_6_FD_89697 | JGI IMG/M metagenome (GOLD analysis project Ga0116217, IMG submission 89697) | Peat soil microbial communities from Weissenstadt, Germany - Sb_50d_4_PS metaG | ecosystem: Environmental > Terrestrial > Soil > Wetlands > Peat | place: Germany: Weissenstadt | collected 2010-09-21 | reverse complement strand
GCGAGTCGCGAGCAGGCGCGCATCCTGTACGAGCAGGCGGCCCGGTTCGCACGCGAGCTGGAGCACCCCAACCTCGTCCACCGGCACCTCGAGATCCGCTGGTGCCCGAACCCGGGCAAGCCGACCGTGTTCGACCGGCACCTGCGGGTGCTCGCCGCTGACGCTCCTCGCTTGCACGGCCTCACGCCATCCTTGGCGATCGTCGACGAGCTGCACGCGCACCCGAACGCCGACGTGTACCTCGCGCTGCTGACCTCGTTGGCGAAGCGCCGCGGCTCCAGGCTCATCGTCATCTCGAGCGCCGGGCAGGGCGCGGATAGCCCGCTGGGGCGCCTCCGAGCCCGTGCCCTGGCGCAACCCTCGGTCAAGGTCCGCGGGGCGCTGACGGACGCGCGCGGCCCCGGACTGCGGATGTTGGAATGGCGGGTCCCGGACGATGTCGAGCTGACACCGCGGGCCGCGAAGCGCGCGAACCCGGCCCCGTGGATCCGGGTCGAGGATCTCGCCGCCCAACGGGAAGCCGTGCCGGATCTGGCGTTCCGTCGCTTCCATGCCGGGCAGTGGACCGGGCGCGAGGGGCACTGGCTGCCGCCCGGCGCCTGGCAAGCCTGCGTCGGCGAGCCTGAGCTTACGGACGGTGAGCGCGTCTGGGTCGGCGTCGACGTCGGCGGCGGCGGCCAGGAGGGCGACACCGCGGTGGTGTGGGTGAACCCACATCTGCACGTCGGCTGCGCCGTGTTCTCCGGTGAGGACGGCGTCCTGCAGGCCCGCGACAAGATCGAGGAGCTGGCCGAGCGCTACTCGGTCGCCGAGGTCGCGTTCGACCCGTGGCGGGCGTCCCAGATCGCGCAGGAGCTGCAACAACGCGGGGTCCGCGTGTCCGCGTTCGCGCAGACCGACAGCAGGATCCCCGCCAGCCAGGGCCTGCACCGGGCGATCGTCGAGCGACGTGTCGTGCTGCCGGCGGATGAGACGTTGAGCGCCCACGCCGCGCACGCGGTCGCCCGCCAGTCCCGCCGTGGATGGCGCCTGGACCGTCCGTCCCGCTCCGCCGGGCTGAACATCGACGCGATCGTGGCGCTCGCGATGGCGCTCGACCGGCTGGAGAATCAGCCGCAGGGCCTGGAGGTCGTCGGGTGGTTCTGAAGCCGTGCCTCGTGTGCGGCCGGCTCAGCCCCGGGAGCTACTGCCCGGCTCATACGCGCCGGAACGGCTCGACGCGGCAGTGGCGCAAGCTCCGGGCACGCGTCCTCATGCGCGACGGCCACCGCTGCCAGCTCTGCGGCGCACCCGCAACCGACGTCGACCACGTCCTACCCGTCTCCGAGGGCGGCCCCGACGATCCCCGCAACCTCCGCGCGCTCTGCGCGAGTTGCAACCGATCTACCGCGGCCTAGCGCGATCGGCCGGGCGTCGCCGAGGTCAAGCGCGCTGGCCGAGCCCGGTGTCGAGCAGGACCGGTGCCGCTCGACGTCGAACGACCACCCGGCATGCTCCTCACCGCCGCTGCCTCAACACTGCCCTTGTGGGCGTCGATCGTGCTCGCGATCGCTGCTCCTGCCGTCGCGTTCGTGGCTCTGATCATCGGGGCCAAGCAACAGGCGAACACCCTGCAGCAGCAACGTGACCAGCTATCCGTGAACTTAGATCACGATCGCGAGCAACAGGAACGAATGCTGCGCCACGAGCGCCAACGCGACGACCTCAGCGAAGTCCGCAGGGTTCTGGACGACGCCGCTCGCGCGCTCACCGAAGCGGACCGCTGCCATCGCGACATCTACGACGACTTGGGCAATGCGGATAAGAAGGAGGCGTTGAAGCAGGCCGGTCGCAAACTCGACGAGGTCAAGCAACGACTAGCGATCCGGTTCGGCTCAGATCACGAGGTAACGGCGGACATGACGACATGCGTCGAATTGAGCCTTCGGGTATTCGGCGCAACGCTCGACTGGTCCTTGAAGGACTACGACCACGCGCGGAACAAGGCGAAGCGTGCGATGACAGACTTCGAGCCCGCATGGCGGAAGTTCATCAGCGCTGCGACCCGACACGCGGGCGTCGACCTCCCGGCGCGCGTCTGAGGCCGACGCGAGGGGCTCACCGAGCGTCCGCGCCGGCATCGCCGCAAATCCTGCCGATTTGCTTGCAGGCATTCTTGCGCAATCGGCTGGGGGATTGTCCGCCGCACCCGGTCTGAAAAAACCGGGGGGTCCGCTCACCCGCCCGCATCGGGGAGGGAGAGCTAGACCCGGACGGGGTACCGATGGCCGCGCACATACGCGGAGGGGGGTCATGGGCCCCGTACTCCCTAACGAGCCGCGGCGCCGGTAGGTGAACTTGACTCCCGCGACGGTTCCCATAGCGCTGGGCACTCCCGCGCCGCGTCGCAGTCGGTTGATGATGCTCCCCATCGCCCCACCAGAACGCCGACCCAAGACAGGAGCTACCCGCCGAAGGCTGGCTGTCGGGTCGCGGGGATGCGGCGCCGCCCCGAGCCAGCGCGACCTGGGCGCCAGATACGCTGCCGGGGCACATGAAGGTCTTCCTCAGTTGGTCCGGGCTGAAGAGCAAGTCCGTCGCGGAGGCGCTGCGGGATTGGCTGCCGTCCGTTATTCAGGACGTCGATCCGTTCATGTCCGAGAGGGACATCGCCGCCGGCGCCCGCTGGCTCAACGAGATCAACCAGGAGCTTGAAGGCACAAACTTCGCGATCGTCTGCGTCACGCGCGAGAACCAGTCGGCCCCCTGGTTGAACTTCGAAGCGGGCGCCGTTGCGAAGGTCATCGAGACCAGCCGCGTCGTGCCGCTCGCGGTCGACCTGAAGATGACGGACGTAAAACCGCCGCTTGGGCACTTCCAAGGCAAGGACATATCGAAGTCCGGCATCCTGGAGATCCTGGAGTCACTCGACTCGGTCGCCGAACGACGAGTTCCGAACTTGGCCGCGGCGCATGCCAAGTGGTGGCCCGACCTCGAACCGAGATTGCGGGCGGCGGCCGAGACAAACGAGGTAGCGCCTCCAGTCCGAGATCAACGGGAGTTGCTCGAAGAGGTTCTCGCAAGCGTCAGGAGTCTGGGCGAACAGAGCGCTTTCCTCGCGGTTGCCCATGAACGAATGAGGTTCGCGGACGAGCGGGCCGCGGTGGCGGCTGCAGACGCGGAACGGAATCGTGTCCTCGCGGCGTTCGCTCAACAGACCGTGGCCTCCGCAGAAGCCGAGCTTGCGGCACGCCGACAAAGAGATGGCATCATCGCGGACCGCGTTCTCAGAGACGTGTCGAAGGCGCTACCGCAGGGATCCAGAGCGATCGTCATAGATGACCATCTAGACGCGCTGGTGGAGGTACAGTCGGTGGCCGAGCTGACGAGTGATCAGGTGGAGGCAGTGACCAGTTGCGCGGCTCGTTATGCGTTTGCCGTTCGGTTCAAACTTCTGCCGCGGTCTGACTAGCGGGCCGCCCGCGCCGCCTCCTCTACGACGGCCCTACGCGTAGCTCCTGCCGCGCCCTCCCCGGGGCCCTCAGACGATCCCGAGGGCCGCTAGGCCGAATCTCCGATGGCCCCCACGACCCGACGACGCGTAGTCTTTTTGCTAGTCTCGGACGGGTCGTAGAAGTAGCCCTTGATCGTCGCTGGCGATCGACCGAGGCGCTCGGCGATTTGGGCAAATCGAGAGTCCCTCGGCCTTCCGAAAGTGGCGCGCTAGGACGACCGCGCGGCGGCGCTCGGCCACACGGTCATAGACCGCGGAAGAAGGCGACGACATACGGACCAGGTACGGGTCAAAGCCACCGGTTTCCTGTCCGCGCAAAGTGAGCCTTGACGCCGGTCGGCGCCGAGTATTGCGGGGCGACGAAAGCGGGAGCTGTGCACCGCAGAGCTCTACCGACCACCCGGCTGCGCCGTGGCGCGTAATCGCCGCCGAGTCCAAACCCTACGCCCGAGTCGCGGTTCTGGAAACCGTGATCTCGTCCATTGAGCAAGCGCTGCGGGCGGTGGGACAGGAGCCGGTCGGCATCGAAGCCGTGGTTTAGAAGATCACGCAAACCGAACGACGACGCATCACCCGGTTGGCGTCGATCCTGCGTGAGGACACTGCTGAAATCTCCGAGGAGCGTACGGTTCCCTCGCGCCCGCCAACTAAAGACGTTCATCCGAGCGACCTGACGGCGTCGGCCGCGGCAAACCCGAGCCAAAGCGCTCCTCCGACTCCCGATGCCGATCTGCCGGCTCTGGATGCTGACGAGGTCCAGGCGCTGCGTGAAGTGGGGCACGACTGGGGCGTCGAGTCAGCCGCTGGCGCTGCGTCATTGCCGGTTGACCCATCGCTCGACCGTCAGCCCGAGGTGAGTCTGCCGACCCGCTGGGGCCGGCTCGTCCACGTCCAGCCGGCTGATGGGTCGGGCGACGAGCTCGAGGCCACGGTCGACGATGACAGCAGTGGCGTAGCTCCGGAGGCCGTGGCTCACCGGATTCGGCGTGCGGTGCTCGGGCCACCGCTTCGGAGCAGCGCGATCGTGCAGGAGCGGATGCGGAAGCTGGTTGCCCTGCCGGTGCTCTCGGCGGACGCGCTCTCGTCGGTGGCGTACGGCCCGGAGGCGATGCTCACGGTGCTTGTCCTCGCGGGAAGCGCCGGCCTGGGTTGGTCGCTTCCGATCTCGGGCGCCATCGTCTTCCTGATGCTTGCCGTAGGCACGTCCTACCGGCAGACGATCCGCGCCTATCCGCAGGGCGGCGGCTCCTACATAGTCGCCACCGCGAACCTCGGCCGGGTGCCGGGACTCGTGGCCGCGGCGGGGCTGATCACCGACTACGTGCTGACGGTGGCGGTCTCGATCTCGTCCGGTCTGGCGGCCGTAACCTCGGCCATACCGTCGTTGCACTCGGCGGTCGTCCCCATCGGCGTCGCAATTATCGTGATCCTGCTGATCGCCAACGTACGGGGTGTGCGGCAGGCGGGGGCGTTGTTCGCCGCGCCGACGTATGCCTTCATCCTGGCCATCGCGCTGCTGGTGATCGTGGGACTGGTTGATGCGACCGGACGCGGCTTCCACGCGCTGCCGCGCCCCGCTCTGCACGCGACCCAAGCCGTCACGCTGCTGCTCGTGCTGCGCGCGTTCGCGTCGGGCTCGACGGCGATGACCGGCGTCGAGGCGATCTCCAATGCCGTCACGGTGTTCAAACCCCCCGAGTGGCGCAACGCGCGCACCACGCTGTCGTGGATGATCGGGCTGCTGGTCACGATGTTCGTCGGGATCATCGTTCTGGTCGAGCTCGGGGGGATCGTCCCCGAGCACAGCCAGACCGTGCTCTCGCAGTTGGCGCACCAGGATTTCGGCAGCGGCCCGCTGTACGTCTACGTCCAGGCGGCGACGGCCCTCGTGCTCCTCCTCGCCGCTGACACCGCCTATAACGACTTCCCGCGCGTGATGTTCCTGCTGGCGCGGGATCGATTCGCCCCGAGGCCGTTTCTGAAGATGGGCGACCGACTCGCCTTCAACAACGGCATCCTCGCACTATCGATCGTGGCGGGACTCGTGTTCTTCGCGTTCAACGGGAACACCAGCTCGCTGATTCCGCTCTACGCCGTCGGGGTCTTCCTCGCCTTCACACTTTCTCAGGCCGGGATGGTCGTCCACTGGTGGCGCCTGCGAAGCGGCGGATGGCGCAGAAGCATTCTCTTCAACGGCATCGGGTGCGTCCTCACAGCGATCGTGTTCGTGATCGCCGCGATCACGAAGTTCACGGCCGGAGCCTGGGTGTCGCTTCTGATCGTCGTCGTGTTCACCGCCGTGGCGCTTCTGACGCGGCGCCACTTCGACCGCGTCGCCGCCGCCACCGGCCTGAGCCCCGAAGCGTCCGCGAGCGAAGAGAACGAGGAGACCCCGTCGCAGTTCTCCAACCTCGCCATCGTTCCGGTCCCTTATCTGAACCGGGTGACGGTGCGCGCGCTCGCGTACGCCGTATCGCTGGGCCAACCGGTTCTGGCGCTGCACGTCAGCCCAACCGAGGAGGAGGCCAAGCGATTCCGCGAATACTGGGCCGACTGGGGAAACCACGTGCCGCTCGAGGTTGTGAAGTCCCCCTACCGCGCGGTCATTCCACCCACGGTCGCGTACATCGAGGCGCTCCACGCCCAGCGCCCCGAGCTCACATTGACCGTCATCGTCCCCGAGCTCGCCCTTCGCCACTGGTGGCAGCGCCTGCTCTACGAGGACTTCGCGACGAGACTCCGCCGTTCGCTCGCAGAGCTCCCGATGGTCCTCGTCACAAGCGTCCCGCTCCACGTCTGACGAACGATCACGCAAACTGAGTGACGACGGCTCACCTGCTTGGACAGGACGATGCCAGTCGATGACCCACTCTGTTTGGCGCCGGTCGCACGACGAGAAAAGGAGGCTGCATGCAGCTGTTGGCATCGATCACGTTCGGTCAAGTGCTTCTCACCGTGTTGGAGATAGCGTTGCTCGCGACGTGGATCTGGTCGCAGTCAGCGTCATCCTGGACGTCTACCGCAGCCCCGATCTAGCGCCCGCGGCCAAAGCCGGATGGATCTTCGTGATCGTTCGGATCCCGCTCCTGGGCGTGATGATCTACGTGATCGCCCGCGGCGACAAGATGAGCGAGCACGAGATCGGTGGCGAACGCTGGCTCGAGGATCTTAGGGACCGCGGAGTGCTACGGACGAAGAGTTCAAGCGCGCCAGCGACCGGCTTGCCCGCAGGACTTTGGCGTCACGAGCCGATGACGTCGCTGCGCTCGAGGACCTGAGGGATCACGGAGTACTTACTGACGAGGAATTCCAGCGCGCCAACGACAAGGCAGCCGCCTAGGAGTGGCCCGACCTCACGTCGGAGCAGGCGGACGGTAGCCCATCCGCCTGCTTTCCGTCGGACATCAGACGGCGAAAGGACACAGGATGAGCGTCAGCCAGAACAAACACGCATCGAACGCCTCCGCCGAGACCGGAGCTGCCGCGGCCTCCAGGCCCGCGATGCCGCAAAGCGCGGCGGCAACGTCGCCGTTCACGCCGATCGCGAACTATGGCTTTCTTTCGGATTGCCACACGGGTGCGCTTGTGGCCCCGGACGGCGCGGTCGACTGGTTGTGTGTCCCCCGGTTTGACTCGGCCAGCGTGTTCGGCGCGCTGCTCGACCGCGGCGCAGGCAGTTTCCGGTTCGGCCCCTTCGGGATCAACGTCCCCAGTGGCAGGATCTACGAACCTGGGACGAACTCGCTCGTCACCTCGTGGAAGACCCCAACGGGTTGGGTCGTCGTTCGTGACGCGCTGACGATGGGCCCGCGACGTGGGAAGGATGCGGTCACACCCCACACCAGACCACCCGCCGACGAGGACGCCGACCACGTGCTGGTACGGACCGCCACGTGCACCGGCGGGACGGTCGAGATCGATCTGGTGTGCGAGGCGGCGTTCGACTACGGCCGCGTCCCCGCCACGTGGACGCTGAGCGCGGATGAGCATCGCGCCGAGGCGACAGCGGCAGATCAGTCTCTCTACCTACAGACCGACATGCTCCTTGGCATCGAAGGGGGGCGGGCTCGAGCCCGTCACGTCCTGCGCACTGGCGAGACGGTCTTCTGCGCGCTGGCCTGGAGCGAAGAAGCACGTGTCCCGACCAACGCCGAGGAGGCCGTCGAGCAGCTGGACGCCACGACGAGGTTCTGGCGGGACTGGCTCGCGCGGGCGGTGATCCCCGACCACGAACTCGGCCCACTGATCCAGCGCTCGGCCCTGACGATCAAGGGCCTCACGTACATGCCGACCGGGGCGGCCGTCGCCGCGCCCACTACCTCGCTGCCGGAGACATCTGGTGGAGAGCGGAATTGGGACTACCGCTACACCTGGATCCGGGACTCGACCTTCCTGCTGCGGGCGCTGCACTACCTGTTCCTCGACTGGGAGGCCGACGAGTTCATGCAGTTCATGGCCGACCTGGACCGCAACGAGGACGGCGGACTGCAGATCATGTACGGGATCGATGGTCGCAGGGATCTGCCCGAATCCGTGCGCGAGGACCTGTCGGGCTACAACGGCGCGCGTCCCGTTCGGGTCGGGAACGCCGCCTTCGACCAGCGCCAGAACGACGTCTTCGGGGCCGCGCTCGACACGGTCCTGCTGCACAGCCGCCACAGCCAGCGTCTCCCGCGGCGCCTGTGGCCGCTCGTCCAAGCCCAGGCCGAGTGCGCCAGCGCGGTGTGGCGGCAACCTGACCAGGGCATCTGGGAGGCACGAGGCAAGCCGCAGCACTACGTCTCGTCAAAGCTGATGTGCTGGGTCGCGCTCGACCGCGCAGCGCAGCTCGCGAACATACGCGGAGACACCGAGCTTGCGGCCAGCTGGGCGCAGACGGCCTCGGAGATCAAATCCGACATCCTTGAGCACGGGCTCGACGACCGCGGGGTGCTGCGCCAGCATTACGAGACCGACGCGCTCGACGCTTCGACGCTCCTGGCAGCGATCTTCGGGTTCCTGCCGGCCAGCGACCCACGACTGCGTGCAACCGTGCTAGCGATCGCAGACGAACTGAGCGAGAACGGATTCGTGCTTCGCTACCGCACAGAACAGACCGACGACGGGCTATCCGGCAAGGAGGGGACTTTTGTCATCTGCTCCTTCTGGCTCGTCTCGGCGCTGGCCATCGTCGGTGAGATGCAGCGGGCACGAGACCTGATGGAGCGGCTCACCAAGGTGGCATCCCCGCTGGGCCTGTACGCCGAGGAGTACGACGTCGAAACCGGCCGACACCTGGGCAACTTCCCGCAGGCGTTCTCCCACCTCGCACTCGTCGAGGCTGCCGCGCGCATCATCGTTGCCGAGGGCCTGGCTGAAGTCGCAGGCTGAGCTCGAACGGGCGCGGCCGCCCGCGAATATGGAACGAGCCACCTCGCCCATGGCCGTCGGTGACGCGTTCAGCCCCCATGACGGCCTGGAGGGAACGCCGGCGGATCGCGTGGTTGGTCCGCCGCTCGCGACCCCAGCCCGACTACTGGCGCTTTTGAGACAGGTGCTCGCGCGCCTGCGCGATCCGCTCACGAGCCTGTGCGTCCCGCTCCGCAGCCTGCGTCTCGGCATTGTGGGCGGCCGCTTCCAGATGGTCCTCCGCCTTCTCGAGATGCGCCTCGGGCACCGCGGTGTGCTCCTTGAAGGAAGTCTCGGCTTTCCGAGCGGTCGCTTCGAGATGGTCCTCGGCCTTCGTGAGATGCGCGTCGTAGTCGGCCGCGGCTTTCTCGGCCTGGTGCTTCATCTTGTCTGAGGGACTCATGCTTCTCCTTTGCTGGCTGGGTGCGATTGCTGTACTTCACCCCCGCGCCAGGGTGACCCGTCATCACGCGTTTTGCGTGAATCGACGGCGTCGACCTGGCGCGACTCTCTACGCGCCGGCGCACCGGGCGGTTGGCAGGAGCAGGTCGGGCTCGTGGAGCACCACGAGGACGGTCATCTGGTTCTGCGGGGAACGTTCGCCAGGCCACTACGTCGACGTGGATGAAGCCGCGCATGTCTCGGAGGCGGGAGCCGTCAAGGGCTGGAGGACGGGGCGCTCATCGGGTTTCTCCTCGGGCCTCCGGGCTTTGCAGTCGGCTCAGTCGTCGGCGCGGCGTCGCAGGAGGGGGAGCCAGGCGAGAGGGACCGCGAACCGACGCTGCTCGTCGACAAGTTGCGCGCAGCGGTACCTGCTCCAGGGTCGGGTGTCGTTCTGGTCGCCGACGCAGGCGACGTGGACGAGATGCTGAGCGCGTTTGCGCTTGGTGACGCGCGGGTTACGCACAGGACCTTGAGTGCAGAAGACCTCGCGGTAGTGAATGCGGCATTGAGTGCGGCACTGGCAGCCGCGTCCGCGCCACCCAGGGCTAGGCGAGGCGGCAGTCGAGCTGCTCTATCCCAGCCAGCCTTAGCCCGAGGTGGCGTCAATCATGCAAAAAGCGTGACGACAGCTCACCCCGAGCCCCTGCATGCTCCCGCCATGGACGAAGCATCGATCAAGGCAGTCAAGAAATGACTATCGGAATAAGTCTGTTCGCGATCACGGTCGGGGCGATCCTCAAGTTTGCCGTCACAGCGCACGCAGCCGGTATCGACCTCGCCACCGTTGGCGTGATCCTGATGGTGGTCGGCGGAATCGGGTTGTGCGTGGCTCTGTGGTTGTACTTGGCCGACCGCGAATCTCCGGGCCGGGTATGGCGACGGTGACTCCATCGAGTTTTCGTGAGCTGAGCCGTCACGGGAGCTCATGGTTGCAGGCGAGCTGGGAGGGCGGCGGGCCCGCATTGCGATCGTCGGCGCGGTTTTCGTGGCCTGTTCGCGGCCAAGGCGCGGCGGCGCGCGGACGTCGATGTGACAGTGATCGACCGAGCCAACCATCACCTGTTTGCGCCGCTGCTTTATCAGATGGCGACCGGAATCCTCGCTGAGGGCGACATCGTGCCGCCGATTCGTGACGTGCTGGGACGCCAGCGCAGGTGTTCGGCCGCCAGGTTTCCGAAGCGCGATCGGCCGTCATCAGCGGCGGCCTGGGAGCCTTCGATGTTCCTCGGCGTGGATGAGGGCGTCGGCAGTGGGATTCAGCTCGCCGCGTTCTTCACCACTCACACCCTCGATCACCTGCTGAGCCAGTTCGGGTACGCGGCGGTGTTCGCGTTCGTGATGGTGGAGAGCCTGGGGGTGCCGTTTCCGGGCGAGACGATGCTGATCACAGCCGCGTTGTATGCGTCGTTGACCCATCATCTTAGTCGTCTGGCTGGTGTGGGCGGCCGCGGCGGCGGGGGCGATCATCGGCGACCAACATCGGGTACCACGGCGGCTACCGGCTGGTTCGGCGCTACGGGAAGAAGCTGCACATCGACGAGACAAACCTGAAGGTGGGGCGGCTGCTGTTCGAACCGCCACGGCGGGAAGATGGTCTTCTTCGGGCGCTTGGTGTCGATTCTCCGGACCTACGCGGCCTTCCTGGCGGGCGTCAACCGGATGGCCTGGCACCGGTTCTTCCTGTTCAATGCAGCCGGTGCGATTGTGTGGTCCGGCTCTACTCCGTGGACTTCTATTACGCCGGTAGCACACGCTCAGGCGCTTCCGTGGTCCGGTCGACATAGCGCTCGGAGTTGTAGCCGCCGTGGCAATCGTCGTCTTCGGGGGTGTGGACTCGCCGTCACGCCTAGCGGCTCGAGCAGGAAGCCGAGCTCGCGTTCCCGGGACGGCTGGACGATGACACCGGCGACACCGGCGCGTCGGCACCGGAGGCCGCCTAGGAACTGCTGGTTGCGGCCTCGATGTAGTTCGCGGCGGTGACGCGTTCGACGGTGATCGCGAGGATCACGCGCCCCACCTCGCGGAGCGCCTCGTCGCTCATCGCCTCCGGCGGCTCGGGCGCGCGTGTCATGCGCTGCATTACGCGGGCTGTCGGCGGCCCGATGTTCTCGGTGAGGATCTCGGCCGGACCCGAAAAAGTCGCGGACGGGTATGGCGGCTCGTGGGCCATGACGCACAGAGATGCCCACCCGCTCCGCCTGACGTCCTGGGCCTTCAGCCGGTTGGCCAGGGTCGAGATGACCAGGCGGTCGCCCTCGCGGGCGAAGTAGACGAGCGACTGGCGGGGGTTGCCTTCGGCGGACCGCGTGGCCAATACGCCTACGGGCTGCCCATCGAGGAACCGGCTCAGCTCGTTGGTCAGCGCGCCCATGCCGCCCCCTGGGCGCCAACAGAAATCTCCGACCGATCGTGGGCCGAGTTCCACAGATGGCTCTGCCGACTTGCCACCGCTGACCAGCTGGCACCGAGCACGGATCCGGCCACTACGTCGCTCGGATAGTGCATGCCCAGATACACGCCCGAGAAGGCAGCGCAGGCCACCAGCAGCGGGCGCGCGCCCCGCAGCATGAAGCCCTCGATCACCAGCACCGCGCACAGGGCCGCGGTCTGGCCGGTATGCCCGGAGGGAAAGCTGTGCCCGGTCACCAGGTCCAGATGGTGCAGGGGGGCCGCGGGCGCCCCACCAGGAGCTTGTCGAGGTCGATGATCACCTGGGCGCCCACCGTGCTGAACCGCCACGGCCAGCGCCGCGGCTCGCCGCCGCCGATACAGCGTGACGCAGCAGGCGAGCGCCACCTGGAAGACGACGAAGCCGCTGCCAATCCAGGAGAAGACATGCGCGACGACCCTTGCCGCGGGTGTCCGATCGGACGCGACAGCCCGCACGGCGTCCAGGTCGGCCGGCGTCAGCGCGGAGGTGACCAACGCCCCTACGGCCCGTCCGACCAGGATGAAGGCGATGAGCGTGGCTGCTCGAGAGCTCCTCGCCTGCGTCATGACGCGCCTCTGCAGCCGCAAGCACGAGCAGCGGCGTCGAGACCTCATCGGCCAGCCGCTGCGCCGTGGTTGCTCCAAAAGATGGTCGATGGGCCGGTAGTCGTGCTCGCCGATGACCAACAGGTCGACCGACTGGCCGTACGTGGCGAGCTCGTGGACGGGATCGCCGACGCCGGCCTCAGGCTCCGGGTGACCTAGGGCGGCGACTCGCTGTCGAGCCGCCTCGACGTGTTCTTTGACCTCGCCCTTGACGTTCCAGGGATCGCGCGCATATACCGGGACCGGGACCGCTTCGAAGGCGGATAGCTCGGCGCGTCGCTCGGCGGCCAGTCTCCTGGCCAGCGCGACCGCCCGTTCGCTGTGAACCGATCCGTCGAAGCCGACCCCGATCGTTTTGATGGCGCTGGCACGAGCGGCAAATTCAGGCGGCGCGACCGCGACCGCGCACGGCGCGTCCTCCAGCACCTTTCGCGTGTCGTCCCCGAGGAAGGTCCGGTCGTTCTCGTCGCTGCGGCTCACGCCCACCACCAGCAGGTCGGCCCGCCGGCGGGAGGCGAACTCGTGCAGGCCGCGTCGGGGCGAGTGCGCCTCGACGCAGCGCAGTTCGGCGTCAACCGAAAGCTCATCCGCCAACGCTGTTAGCCGCTCCGGCGCGGTTCGGCACTTTGCCATATCGGCGAGGGAGCCGGAGTCGCGGGCGGGCTTGGCCGTGACGAGGTGTAGGTGCAGGAGCGTGAGCTTCCCCTCGGGCGCGACCAGCTCCTTCGCCAGCGCGATCACGTCGCGGTCGGTCTGATCATCGAGGACGCCGGTGAGAACGCCCGCCACCACGTTGTGGAACATGTCCGCAGGGTCCTGGCCGGCTTGGTGAGCCGTCGTCACGCGTTTTGCGTGATTGAGCGGGCCGCTCCAATCACGCAAAACGCGTGATGACTCCTCACCCCAGCCGTGCTCATCCTCGGGCTCGGAAGTCCATCCCCACGACGAGGAGCGATACATGTCCAATGACGACGTCATCGTCGACGAGATCCGGGCCGCGCTCGAGCAGGATCCCCGGCTGCCCCACCCCGCCGAGGTGGCGGTATCAGAGCAAGCAGGCACAGTGATCCTGCGAGGCACCGTCGCCAGCCCGGGTCAGCGTCGAGCGGCGGTTCAGATCGCCAAGACGGTGCCCGGGGTACGTGATGTCGAGGATGAGCTCAGGGTCGATCCACGGGACCGCGTGGACGACGATCAGATCCGCGGTGTCGCGATTCAGGCGCTGATGTCTGACCCTGAGGTGCCCGATGATCGCATCGAGGTCACCGTCGCCGACGCGTGGCTGACTCTGAAGGGGGAGGTCAAGCACCAGTACGAGAGCAACGCGGCGTTCGAGGCGGTCTCGGGAATCCCCGGCGCGGGCGGTATCACAAACGAGATCCGGGTCATCACCGCCGGAGTTGACGGCTAACGAGCCAGATTGCGCCTCACGCCACCGGACGCAGCCTTGCTTTGGTCAGGTAGTCGCCGCTGACCAGCAGGAGCCCGAGCGTATGGCAGTCCTCGACCGCCGCAAGCTTGACATTACCGGCCGGCGTGAGCCACTCGACGAAGCGGTAAAGGTTGCTGCCGCGGGTGAAGTGGCGTCCACTGAATTGCGGATGCCACTTGGGACCGCGTCGACCCGGACGTGTCTCCTGAGCTTTCCGACTGCGTAGACAGGCTCTAGCCAATCGGGTTCGAAGTCATCACGCGTTTCGGGTGATTCCCTAAGAGCGGCGCGGAACTATCACGCGAAGCGCCCGCGCGACGAGTTCGAACCGGCCCGGCAGGCTTCCGTCGAGCTCCCCGTCCAGGGCGAGACCCAGAGGATGCTCGCTGTCAACCTGCAGGCTGTACACCTGCATCGCGCGCACGCCGGCGACCGGTTGCTGGACTCCCAGTAGCAGGAAGAGGCTGGCCTTGAGAATCTTCGGCGCTGAAACATCTTCGACCGCGAGCACGTCGAGCTTGTGGCCGTCCTTGTCGGGGCCTTTCACCTTCACTTCGAGCGGCCCGCCGATCACCGGTGCGCTGATCACCGACAGCTGCAACAGCGTCAGCTCGTCAACGACGCCGTCGTGGCGTAGCGAGCACGTGAACGAGGCGCGTTAGCGGAGCGCATACGCAGCCGACACGAGCCCGTACCGAAGCGCGCGTAGCCAGCTTGGCGAAGTCAACGTTGAGTCCTACCGTGGCGGCATGGGCGAAGTAGGTCGGCGCCAGATGGGGGCGGGTGAGGCAGCCGAGATCGACATGGGATACCTCGCCCGAGGCCACTGTCTTGGCCGCGCGCCGTGGGTTGATCGGGATCCCGACCGAACGGGCGAAGTCATTCCCGGTGCCCAGCGGCAGGATTCCGAGGCTGTTGTCGGCACCGGCCAGGTAACCGGCGACAGACCCGACGGTGCCGTCGCCACCGGCGACGATCACGAGTCGGGGTTGACCGGCTGTGTCTCGCAGCAGGTCGGGCAGCCGAGCCACGTCCTGGATGGCAAGCTCCTCAGCCACCTGGACCCCGTGACGATTTAGCGCTCGACGCGCCCGCCCGAGTCGGCGACTGTTGCCCGCATGCGGGCTGAACACCAGCACCGCCTCGGGGCCGGCCTGCGATCCGCGTGGGACCGAGGCGCGGTCGATGCCGAGGTTTCGCTCGGTGGACCTTGCCGCGGTCCCAACGGCAGCGCCGAAGGCCGCCCCGGCCACGACGTCGCTCGGATAGTGCACACCCAGGTAGACCCTCGAGTAGGCGACGCTCGCGGCAAGCGGCAACAGCAGCGGGCCTGCCTCGGGAAGCTCACGCGTCGCAGCGACGGCAAAGGCGAAGGCGGAGGCCGAGTGTCCCGAGGGGAACGACGAGGTACGAGGCATGCGACGGATCCGGCGGCGGGGGGGAGGGCGTCGACGGCCGATCAGCAGCTTCAGCGGCACGTTCACAATCGCCGATGTGAAGGCGAGCGCGAGCACGCCGTGCTCCGCCGCGCGTCGGCCCCGGGTTCCTCCAAACGACGCCGCGACCGCCGCCAGAACCAGCCACAACTTCGAGTGGTCCGCCGCCCGACTGAGACCTACGAGTAGTTGGTCGATGGGCTGCGCGGGCCGCCGGGTCCAGCGGCGCATCAGCTTACGATCGATATCGCCCGCGGGACGCCATCGTTTCTCTCGTCGGCGTGGCACCAATGCAGCTCATCCTCCGCTCGGGTGAACCGTCATCACGCGTTTTGCGTGATTGGCCCCGATCATCCGAAATGCGTGACGACGGGTCGCCCGCCGGCCAGACTCCCGTGCATGAACGATCAACAGTCAAATAACACCGAGCTGGTGGCGGAGGGTTGGGGTGCCTCCAGTGCCATCGCCGTCTCCTTCGAGTATGACCGCAACGCGTATAACGCCCTGACGTCGCTCAAGGAGCTCGACTCGCACAAGCGGGTGGGTGTCCGGGAGGCCGTCGTCGTCGTGCGCGGCGAGGACGGCCACGTGGTCAAAATGGACAGCGTGGAGTCGATGTTCCTCCCCCACACGGCGGGCGGAGGACTCATCGGCTGCTCATAGGGATCATCGGCGGACCGCTCGGCATGCTGATCGGCGGGGCCACCGGGCTGATGGTCGGCTCTCCGTGCGACCTGGAGGACATCGACGAGACGGAGTCGGCGCTGGGCGTGATCTCGAGCACCGTCCAGGTTAGGCGGACCGCACTGCTGGCGGTTGTGAGCGAGCAGAGTCCCGATGTCGTCGACCCGCGGCCATGTCGGACCTCGGCGGCACCGTGCTGCGCCGATCCGTCGCCGCCGTCGGGGCCGAGATCGCCGCGGCCGAGGACGCGGAGCGTAAGCCAAGTGGGAAGCCCGCAAGGAGCTTGCCCGCAGCCACCGGGAGCACGACAAGGCTGCCCTCGACGCGAAGCGACCAGCTGAAAGCGAAGCTCAGCTGCGGCCAGAAGGCCCCGGCGTAAGGGTTCGGTGCCCGGCGGGGCCATTCGGATCTGGGCCCGGCCCGTCGGCCCTCTGTACCCGATCTCGCGCCTTGCGCCGCAGTACCTCCACCCCTGGTAGCTCGCGTCCCTCCAGGAACTCGAGCATGGCCTGGCCGCCGGTCGAGACGTGGCTCACGCTCTCTTCGAGCCCGAATTGGCGGACCGCCTCCACGGTGTCTCCACCCCCGACGACGGTCGTCGCGGAGGTCGAAGCGACGGCCTGGGCGACCACGCGGGTTCCGCGGGCGAACTGGGGAAGCTCAAAGCGCCCCATCGGGCCGTTCCAAAAGACCGTGGCCGCCGTCAGAACCGCCTCGGCATATCGCTCCGCCGTCCGAGCCCCGATGTCCAGCCCCATCCATCCGTTGGGCACGTCGACCCCGTCCAGCGAGTCCCTCACGACTCCGTCGCCGCTACCCCACCTGACCAGCTGAAGGTCATCAGGAAGCACGAGCCGATCCGTCGACCCAGCCGCCGCATTTAGTGCCGTCCTCGCGCGACCGACATCCTCGCGCGAGCACAGCGATTGGCCGACGTGGTGGCCCAGCGCGGCCAGAAACGGAAAGCACATCCCGCCGCCGATGCAGACGACGTCGGCCAACTCGAGAAAGCGACGCACGACGCCGACCTTCTCGCCGAGTCTCGCGCCCCCGAGAACGGCGACCAACCGTCGTGCGGGGTCATCCACGACCGCGCGCAGCGCGTTCACCTCACGCGCCATCAGGCGCCCGGCAGCGCTGGGGAGCAGGTGAGCCACACCAGATGTGCTGGCGTGGCCTTGGTGGGCGCTGGCGAAGGCATCGTCGACATACACGTCCGCCAGCTCGGCCAGGGCGCCAGCCAGCCTGGGGTCGTTGCGTGTCTCGCCCGCCTCGAAGCGGACGTTCTCGAGCATCAGCGTCTGGCCGGGTTGGAGACACCTGGTCAGCTCGCGTACCTCGGTCCCGATCACACCCGGCGCGAGCCGGACCGGAGCGCCCGTGAGTCTGCCCAGGCGGTTGGCCACCGGCTGCATCGACCAAGCCGGATCGGGACCATCCGGCCGGCCCAGGTGCGAGACCAGGACGAGCCGGGCACCGCGCCGGCACAGCTCCTCGATCGTGGGCAGCGCCGCGCGGATACGCGTATCGTCGGCCACGCCCACTGGCACTCCGGCGGGGACCAGAGTCAGCGGCACGTTCAAATCCGCCCGCAGCAGAACTCGCCAACCGTCGACGTCCATGTCATCGATTGTCAGGAGCTCGTCGCTCATGCGCATCTGCGCAGGCTGACGTGCGGCCGGGTGAGCCGTCGTCACGCGCTTTGCATGATTAGGCGCGTATCGGCCTGCTCAGCGCACGCGCAGAGGGCGCGAGCAGTCCAAGCTCGCGAGCGCGAGCGACCGTCTCGGCGCGCCCGTGCACGCCGAGCTTGGCGTAGATGTGGCGCTGGTGTGTCCTGATCGTGTTGGTCGACACGAACAGCTCGGCCGCGATCTCGGGCGCCCGCAGGTTGGTCGGCAGGTATCTGACGACACGCAGCTCGGCCTCACTGAGCTCATCGAGCAGTGGCGCCGGCTTGCCCTGGAGCGCCGGCGCCTCGCCGGTGAGGACGTCGAGGATGGTCCGGCGCAGCGTGGCGTGCGCCGTGCGGTGACGGGGCACGCGTTCCAGGATTGCCCGCGCCGGCGCGAGGATGAACGGCAGAACGATGCCCTGCGGTTCAGCCAGCTCGAGAGCCGTCTCCAGCGCTATCTCCGCTGCGCGCGTGTCACCGAGCTGTTCGCGGGCAACCGCGTCGAGCACTTGCGCCTCCGTCATCGCGGATGAAGGGTGCATCGTTGGGGACGAGCCTTCGATGACGGGACCGATCACGTCGAGCGCCTGCTCGGGTTCGGAGGCCGTGAGCTGGATGACCGCCGCGGCGATGCGGATCTCCGAGGCGCCGCGCTCGGCATCGCTCATCTCGGCAATCGCCGCCTGCGCCGCGGCCACCTGACCCAGGCGTACCTGGGTCTGCAGCAGTCGCGCCCGTGTGCGCAACGCAAATAGGTGCTTGTCGGCCAGGAGCGTCTGCATCCGTTGCGCCGCCTCGAACGACTTCAGCGCCTCCCCAGGCCGGCCGCGCACCAGACGCAGAAGACCCCGGGCATGGTGCACGAGCAGCTCGGTACCGGGCTCACCATCCGGTCGCAGCGTGTGATCCGCCCGCTCGAGCCACCGCTCGGCGTCATCGAACCGCCCGAGCCAGAGCAGGGCCATCGCTCCCGTGGCCAGGGCGCTGACGAGCATCGGATCACTGCCCCAGCCGTGCGACTCGGCGATGTTCACCGCCTCCTCGCTGAGTGCGAGGCCTTCGGAGAAGGAAAGTCCGGTCCAGGGACCGGCGATGCCGAGGTGACCGAGACAGCTGATCTGGATCCATGGCCGCCCGGCCCGACGGGCTAGCCCCAACGCTTGTTCGAGGTCGCGACGTGCTTCGTCGAGCGCGGAGGACCACAGCTCTGCTACTCCCAAATTCATATCCGCAAGGGCTCTGAACGCATCACTGAGCGCTCGCTCGGCTGCCGGCTGAGCGGCCAGCGCCGCCTCCACCAACGGCTTCGTCGCCAACACGGCCTCGAGATCCCCACGCCAGCGCGCGAGCGTGAGCTTCAGCTCGGCCGAGAGAACGTCAAAGCGCTGCCTGCGATCCGCCGGAACGGCGCCTTTGAGCTCTTGTGCGAGATCGAAGTATGCGGCACTGGCCTCGTGGTCTCCGTGCAAGACACGCGCCGTGCCGAGAACGAGCGCGAGCTCGGCATCCGCCGCTGCCACCTCGTCCGGAAACGCCGTCAAGAGCTCGCACACCGCCCCCGACCTGCCGTCGAGGATCAGATCGATGTGGTTGTCCGCGAGCAGGCGCGAGGCCAGCGGCCAGTCGCGCGCCGCCTGCGCGTGGCGGATCGCCTCGACGATGTATCCCTCCGCTTCGTGCCACCGGGCCGCCGCCCGGTGAAGCGAGGCGATGCTCGTGGGCGAGGCGCGTCGCAGCTCCAGCTGCAGCAGGTCGGCGAACAGGTTGTGGTAGCGAAACCAGGACCGCCCGGCATCAATCGAGGTCACGAACGCGTTCGCGTCCTCTAGCTCCTGCAGGATCCGTTCTGATCCCGAGCCGCCGGTGAGGTGGTCAGCCAGCGGACCGCTCACCCGCTCGAGGATGGAGGTATGCAGTAGCAGCTCGCGCACCTCAGCCGGCTCGCGCTCCAGCACCTCCGCGAGCAGATATCCCGCCACGGTCCGTTCGCTGCCGGAGAACTCGGTTACGAACCGCTCCGGATCAGGGTGCTCGGCGAGCGAGATGGCGGCCAATCGCAGTCCGGCCGCCCATCCCTCGGTGCGCTCATAGAGCAGTGCGAGGCCGCCATCCGAGAGCCTGATCCCGGATGCTCGCAGCAGCTTCTCCGTCTCCTCGAGCGAGAACCGGAGATCCGGAGGACGAATCTCGTTCAGCTCGCCGGCCAGCCGCGAGCGATGAAGGCCGAGCCGGGGGTCCTCACGCGTCGTCACTACCACCCGCACGCCTGGCGGCAGCCGGGCCAGAAAGGCCTCAAGACATGACAGTGCATCCGCCGAGCGCAGTTCGTGCAGATCATCGATCACCAACACCAGCGGCTCCGCGAGCGCCTCGAGCTGAACCAAGAGACGCTCGACGACCAGCTCCCCGCGGAAATCCGGTGCCGGACTAACCGGCTCCACGACTGCATCCAGGCGGGAAAGGGCATCAATAAGCGATAGCCAGAAGCGTTGCCCGTCCCGCTCGCCGAGTTCAACCGTAACCCACGCTACCCGGTCGCGCAGCTCTTCGGCGTCCGCCCAGGAACGAGCGAGTACCGACTTGCCACTTCCCGCCGGAGCGCAGACCAGCGCGACCCCGCCCGGAGCGGTCGCCGAGAGACGCTCGAACAGGGCGCTTCGCCCGATCACCCCGCGCCGGGCGGTCCGACGCGGGCCGACGTCCTGGCGACCGACTCCCGGCAGCTCGGTCGGAAGGTGGGCGAGTGCGCCATTGGCGACCTCAT